>Ga0193716_1001371_pt1 | contig 14219 bp, 16 predicted proteins | sample U2c1metaG_FD_145901 | JGI IMG/M metagenome (GOLD analysis project Ga0193716, IMG submission 145901) | Soil microbial communities from a riparian zone of the East river system, Colorado, United States - U2c1 | ecosystem: Environmental > Terrestrial > Soil > Riparian zone | place: USA: East River...
ACGGTTAAGGAGCATGGCATCCGCGCGCGCGGCGGTGTAGGACGCGAGGTCGAAGCCGAGGGCTCGGCCAGCGGCTCCCTGGGCGAGGCGGGCGATGAGGGTGCGCTGTTTGGGCTGGACGTCGGGGCGGCGGTCGCGGAGCAGCATCTCGATCTCTTCGACGGGAAGGGCACCGAGGCGCACGTTTGCGGCGCGGGAGCGGATGGTGGGCAACAGCTCGCCTGGATTTTCGGAGAGGAGAATGATGTGGACGGTCGCGGGCGGCTCCTCGAGGACCTTGAGGAGCGAGTTTGCGGCCTCCTTCATGAAGCTGGAGGCGGTGAGGATGAAGATCTTCTTCGGGGCCTCGGCGGGGAGGTAGTGGGAGCTCTGGATGAGGGTGCGGACCTGGCCTAGCTTGATGAGCAGCTGCGGCGGGTCGGGCGGAATGATGAGGACATCGGGGTGGGGCTGGATGAGGACGCGAGTCTCTTTCTTGTCGGTCTCGCGAAGCTCTTCGCGGGCGGCGACGGCCTTATCGATCTCGTCATCGAGGGCGAAGGCGGTGACGATCCGGGTGCAATTGCGGCAGACTCCGCAGAACCCGGCGAGAGACTGACCGCTCGAGCCGCGGGCGGGATCGTAGGAGTGCAGCTCGCGCGGCTGACGTTCGCACTCGATGGCCATGGCCAGCATGAGAGCGAGGGTGTACTTTCCGGCTCCGGCAGGCCCGGAGAGGATGAGGGCGTGGGGGAAGCGACCGGCGGCGATTGCGGTGCGCAGGTGCTCGACGGCGGGAGCGTTGCCGAGGAAGGCGTTGAAGTCTGCCGGATGCGCCGGTCGAGTCTCCTGTTCGCTGGACATCTGTTGTACCCCCTCCCGTCATTTTTGCGCAAAGTCTTCAAACGATGAAACTTAGCCTTGGACTTCGAGGCCAGGTCCAAACTGCCTGGATGTCTTCTATCGTTCTGTCTCTATTTTAGCGAGTTGATGCTAACTGATGCGCAAATGGATGTGATCTCCTTTGTTCGAGTTAGAGGATTCTGGCCTTGACAGCGTTTTGGGCGGACGGCGGGGAGGCACGTACCATGGTTTGAAATCGACTGGAGATAGTGCCCGATGTCTGAGAGTTACCCTACACGACGTTCTTTTCTTGCCCAGGGTGCGCTGGTTGGAGCGGCGCTTGGAGGAGGAGTTCCCAGGGCCAGTGCAGCGCCTTCTTCTAAGACGGCTTCTATCTCTGAGGTTGTCCATCGCACCATCATGGTGGATGGCGTGGAGATCTTTTATCGTGAGGCCGGAGATCCGGGTGCTCCGGTGTTGCTGCTGCTGCATGGATTCGCGAACTCATCGCACTACTTCCGTCACCTGATGCCGCGACTTGCCGACAGGTTCCGTATGATCGCTCCCGATATTCCTTCGTTCGGGTTCACGGTGGTTCCCGCGGAACGGAACTACAAGTACACGTTCGCCGTCGTCTCCGAGACGATCAAGAAGTTCGTCGATGCGTTGGACCTTCGCAAGTTTGCGTTTTATGGATTCGACTACGGCGCTCCGATCGGCTTCAACCTGGCGCTGGCGTATCCCGAGCGGATCACCGGCATCGTTTCGCAAAACGGAAATGCGTACGAGGAGGGGTTGGGCGAAAAGGGGTGGGCCGCTCTGCGCGCGTACTGGAAGAACCCGACGCAGGCGAATCGAGATGCGATTCGTTCGCGGTTTACTTTCGAAGGCGTTCGCGGCGCTTATTTTCTTGGCGTGCCCGATCCGGCGAGGATTGAGCCGGAGGCTTACTGGCTGGATACGGTTTTGCTGGCGCGGCCCGGCAACGACGAGATTCAGCTGGATTTCAAACTCGACTATCGCGCGAACATCGAGAACTATCCGGCGTACCAGGCCTACTTTCGAAAGCACAAACCGCCGCTGCTTGCGATCTGGGGCAAGAACGACATCTTCTTCATTCCTCCGGGAGCGGAGGCGTTCAAACGCGATCTTCCGGATGCGAAGATCCAACTTCTGGATACGGGACATTTTGCGCTGGAGACCCATCTGGACGAGATTGCTGCGGCGATCAGGGCAATGCCGATCTAGAGACAGGCTGCCGTGATCCGTGAGTCTATCCTGCGAGACCATCAGGCTCGCGTAACGCCGCGAGGGCAGGCGATGAAGGCGCGCTTGTCGGTGGCTCGATCTGGATTCTCGAGGCTCCGTGCTACACAGATCGCTTCCGACAAGTCGACTTCTCGATACTCATCCCCAATCAGTGTCGATAAGCCCGTTCACGCTGACCGGAATATGGCGTCCATACCGATCGCCAAGTACGATATTGGAGATGCAAGAAACGATCACACTCCCGCGTGACGAGTACGAAAAGCTCGTCGCTAGCGAGGAGCTTTTCCGCCAGGTGGCAGATTCTGCTCCCTCCCTTATCTGGCTCTCCGGTACGGACGCACTTTGTACCTGGTTCAACAAGCTTTGGCTCGACTTTCGTGGCCGGACGATGGAACAGGAGATGGGAAACGGTTGGGCTGAGGGAGTTCACAAAGAGGATTTCGACCGTTGTCTGGAGATCTACCTCTCCAATTTTGAGGCGCGAACGCCTTTCCGGATGGAGTATCGCCTAAGGCGGGCTGATGGCGAGTACCGATGGCTATTCGACCATGGCGTACCCCGTTTCGGCGAAGATGGCACTTTCCTCGGATACATCGGTTCCTGCACTGACGTCAACGATGTTTACATTGAACGGCAAGCTCAGCTGGAACTATCGAAACGCTTAGCAGAACACGCTGCCATCGTCGATTCTTCCGATGATGTGATCCTGAGCAAGGATCTGAACGGAATTATCAGGAGTTGGAATCCTGCAGCGAGCCGCCTCTTTGGATATTCGGCTGAGGAGATGATCGGAGAGTCGATCCTGAAACTGATTCCCGAACACCTCAAACATGAAGAGAAGATCATTATCGAGAATATTCGCGCTGGACGACGTATAGAGCACTTTGACACGGTTCGACGTGCAAAGGATGGCAGTCTGCTCGAAGTCTCCGTAACAGTTTCTCCCGTGAAAGACGAGCAAGGCCATGTGGTTGGCGCCTCCAAGATTCTCCGCAGCATCTCTGATCGGAAGAAGCTCGAACGATCCCTGTTGCAGGCTGAAAAGATTGCAGCGACCGGACGCATGGCGGCGACCATAGCGCATGAGGTCAATAATCCTCTCGAAGCGGTTATCAATCTCCTGTATCTCCTTCGCTCGAAGGTCACGGATGAAGAGGGTTTGGCCTATCTTTTGACTGCCGAAAGCGAAATAACGCGAGTGTCCCACATTGCGAAACAGACTCTCGGCTATTACCGCGAACACGCAGCAGCGAGTGCAGCATCGCTTAGCGAGATTGCGCAACAAGTCGTATCGATCTATGAGCCTCGCTGCGTTGCAGCCAATATCACGCTCAACACCTCCTTCCGATCTTCGCGTAAACCGGTAGTTCGGCGTGGCGAGATGATGCAAGTCGTCTCGAATATCATTGCGAACTCCATCTACGCTATGCCTCAGGGCGGAACGATCGACGTTGAGGTCTCCGATAGTGAGGCTGGACCGAAGGGGGTGAACCTCGTTGTTCGGGACAACGGCTCAGGCATTAGCCGTGAGAACTTGCCAAGAGTCTTCGACGCGTTCTTCACCACACGGGCGACGATCGGGACAGGGATCGGATTATTCGTTGCCAAGCAGTTTATTGAAGGTCATGGCGGCGAAATCACGATAGAGAGCAATCAGGACAGCGACACACATGGCGCGACGGTCCGCGTCTTTCTTCCGGTCGCGACAAACTATGAAGTTTCTTCAATAGAAAGATGACAGCCTTGCGTGAAGCCAAACACGGCTGCCGCCACACCGGAAGGATTTTGATGTGACGAAGGGAGCGCGCTTGAGCTATTTCATGGCGATGCCAATCTAGAGGCAGGCGGCCGTGATCCGCGAGTCCACCATGCGAGGCCATCAGGCCGACATAACGTCGATCCTGCCGGTCATCCCGCGTTTGTAAGACGACCACGGCGACGTAGTGATCGCGAGAGACGGCGATGAAGACACGCTTCCCGCCGGGTTCGATCTGGATTTCCGAGTCTTGGTGCTGCTCCATGGGGACGCGCTTGATGGCGGTGTGGGTGGGCCGTCGATGACGACAAGATCCCTGCCGGCGTGGATTGGCGATAACGAGGCAGCCGTCAGGGGTGAAGCGGAGGCGGTTACGAAACTCACCAGCTGCACTACGGCCACGACGATTCCTTCCCATAAGCCGACTTGTCGGTACTAATCCACACGAAAAGAATTCTGTTGTGCCTAGCACTGGAAATTATTTAAGCCGATTAAACTAGTGCAGAATCTCAATTTCTAATACATGACTCATTCCTCTAGAACAGCGCAAGACTTTGGGATGTCGGCAGCACGAAACGACGTGCTTTCAGAGGTGCTTACATTAATTCGCCTGCGCGGCGAACTGGTGTATACGGCATTCCTCGGTAAGCCGTGGGGCCTCCAATTCCAACCAGGAGCGGCCCACTTTCACTTCGTCAAGACGGAAGAGGCGTGGGTGACACCAGCCGGTGGAAAGCCGACAAAGGTTTCTAAAGGAGATTTGGTGCTGTTGCCGTTGGGAAAGGGCCACGTTATTACGGACGGCCTTTACTCACCTTTTGAAAAGATTGAAACTGTCGCTGCGGAACATTTCAATCGCGACGAGCTTGTCCTTCGCTACGGCGGTGGTGATCACATCACTCAAATCATCGGAGGCTTTTTCAGTTTTGAAGGGAGCCCGCTCCCCGCAGTGATGTCAGCTCTACCACCTATGGTTCATATTCCTCGCGGTGATGCTGGGTCTCCCGCTTGGCTCGAAGCAATATCAGATTTCCTCATCTCGGAGGCACAGCAGCAACATCCAGGTTCGTCCTTGATGATCTCCCGTTTGATCGATCTGTTGGTCATACGAACACTACGTAGTTGGGCGGCTACCGAGGCAAATCGCATAGGCTGGCTCGGAGGTTTGGGTGATGAGAGCATTGGACGTGTCCTGAGTGCTATGCACGCTGATCCCTTTCGGCACTGGACGGTTCAGTCATTCGCCAAAATTGCAGGAATGTCACGGTCCATCTTTGCGGAACGCTTCACTAGAGTTGTCGGGGAGTCTCCTCTGCGCTATCTGTCTCGATGGCGACTAACCTTGGCCGCCGACCTGCTTCGTAGCAGCGGATTGAATGTAGCAGAAGTGGCATATCGGAGCGGCTACGCTTCGGACGCGGCGTTCAGCCGTGCCTTCAAGGCTCACTTCGGATATGCCCCAAGCGAACTCAAAAATCGGCAGGCGACGCGTTCATAGCGTCGCCTGCTGTAGTTCTTCTCTTTTGCAATGGACCGACTGCACTTTATCACTGAGCGGCACGCTCGATAGCGTCGGCCAAACCATTTGGATCGGTGAGGAAGGCTGTATGGCCTGTCTGGAGCGTATACTCCGCACGCACCGGCGTGTTGGCAACCATCTGTGCTTGAAAGGCAGGGCTAATGACCTGGTCAAGAGCTGTGTGGATATAGACCTTGTCCACCTTGCCAAAGTTCGCACTGGTGACCTTCACAGGTGTCGCGAGCGGTGCCAGAGGCTCATCGAGAATCAGACCCGGGATTGCCTGGCGGAGCGCCTCGGGTGCGCCGTTTGCAAAGAGGTCTGCACGCGATGAATATTCAATCGAGGCAATCCCCTTATCCTTCTGGATTTGCAGATGCGGACCAATCTTGGCATCGGCATCTTTCTGCGCCATGGAAACCAGCGAATCGCCGTCTTGCGGCAAATAGGCGGCAAGAAAGACCAACGTCTTGATCTTCTTCGGTGCTTGTTCTGCCGCGGCAGAGATAACAATGCCGCCAAAGCTGTGGCCTACAACGACCGCTGGGCCGTTTGTGGTGTCAAGGGCCTTTACGACGGTGTCCCGATATAAATCGAGGCTTACTTTGTCGAGCGGCATCGGGTTACTCGGGCGACCTGGCAGATCAACAACCACTACCTTATTGCCATCGGCTTCCAGCTTCGCGGTGACGTGACCCCAAACCTGCGAATCCTCGAAGGCACCATGGACGAGCACGACGGTCGGCTTTTGTGCAGCCTGGGCGGCTGGGCCGAGGGCAAACATCGATGAAGCGAGAGCAGCAATAAACATTTTCATTTTCGTAAAATCCCCTTTGTTTCTCGGGATCAGAATGATGCCCGTGAATCTAAAGGTAGATCTGAGCCAAACAATAGCCCATACCGCAGACTCTTGGTTTCATGATCGAAAGTCCGGATTTCCGGCGGGATTGCCAACCTGAAAGAACGTCCAGTCAGCAACGTCTGATCGAGGGAGCCCAGATCCTCATAAACGCCGTTGTCGTCAGCAATCGATGGCTGACTTTTGAGGACGAATCGTCTTCAGTGTGTACTCCGTTGGTTTATTTTTCATTCGCGAACGTTGAATCGATAAATCACGCCGAAGCTTTTCGAAAGCCAGCAGCTCGCGCATCTTGATCGCGGTATCGGTCATAACGGCACTCCAGAAAAGTATCTGAGAAAGGCTGGTCTTCGATCTAAGACGAAGCGAGTGCAACGGCGTGATCTGCCCCTGCCCGAGGACGGAGCAGCCAATAGAAAGCGACAATGTGCGTGATCATCAGCAAGGGCACGTAGAGGATCGGAATCGCATAGGTAGATCCGAACTCGCCTGCGATCGCAGGAAGACCGACTCGAATGGCGTGGTAATAGTTCGCAAGAAGGTCTACTGTACCCACGAGATTGAAGCCGAACACGAACGTCCAGAAGAGTGGCCGAATCCTTATCGTGAGAAGTGCCAGGATGGCAAGCAACCCGGTTGCAAAGTCACCATAGGCGGCGAATCTTGCGAAGCTCGCAGGCAGATTGGTGCCGACGACGCCTGGAACAAGGAAGACAAGGCCGAAGAAGCGGAAGCTGTGGAGGGTAGCGATGGCGCGTTGGGCCTGGATGCGATCCATGGCCTTGAGCCGCGGCAGGATATACGCGCTGAAGCAAAACAGCCACGCAACATAACCTAAAACAAGTTGCACCTGAAAGATCGTTTCGGTTGACATTTGGCCTTTCTCCTTTCGCATAGGATTATATGTATCATCCTATGGATTCAGAGTTTTCATTTTTCTTTTGCTGACCGGAGTCGCATCTTGGGATGATCGCTGGCATCTTATAATCTGCCATGCGCTATTCCCTGGGACATAAAGCCGAAATCCACCAGAAGATCGTGACCGACGCCTCGCGGCGGGTTCGCACGGAAGGTCTGGCAGGTGCCGGAGTTTCCGCCGTGATGCGGGATAACGGCCTGACTCACGGAGGTTTTTATAAGCATTTCGAGAGCAAGGATGATCTGCTCATAGAGTCGCTACGCGTGGCCTTCGCGGAGATTGGCGATCGTCTGGTTCAAGCTGCGGAGAAGTCGCCTCCCGCTTCGGCGTGGAAGGCGATTGTAAAGGCCTACCTGGGGGCGGAACACTGTGATCACGTCGAATGCGGATGCCCGTTGGCGGCCCTGGCTTCGGAACTGAGGCGAGCCGATGAAGGAATGGGAGCCCAGATTCTTGCAGAGGTGATGCAGTACAAGAGTCGCATGGTTCCTTTCATGCCGGGCCGGCGAGCGGTCGACAGAGAAAATGCTTTCCTGGCGATCTTTTCGACCATGATCGGGGCGATTGAGATTGCTCGTCTGCTGCCGGAGCCTGCTATGCGAGAGGGAGTCCTCGCGAACGCAAGAGAGTTTCTCTTACGCAGCTTTTGATTTCCCTTTTCGATGAGCGAAGGCCATAGATACCGGCAAATAGGCCTGCGTTATTTCATTGCGATGCCGTGAGGACGTGCCGGGCCCGTTTTGAAGGCCGTGTTGAAGTCAAGATTAAACCGTTTGTCCTCGGTTAGCGTATTGTGCGTGACTTTGAGAACGTGGACTTTGTGGTCTCCTTCAAAGTGGATGATGCCCTTTTGATCTTCATTGAGAAAGTAGTCTGTCACCACAAGGCGGATACCGTCATCGCTCAGCACAATGTTGTGCGGTCCCGCGTTTGCACCGAAGCTGACGACCGATACCTGCTGCAGATTGAAACGGTCGGTCGTGTCCAGCATGACTACCTGTCCGGCCATGAACGTACCCACGCTCGGCCGATCGCCAGATTTCGGTGTTGCCATGATCTGACCCATTCCGCCGGGCACCGGTGCGTCTACATGAGGCTTCACTGTTGCGAGATCAAACGCGACCGAGCCAATGTCGCTGTCGGGATCGATGAGATAGATGTGGCCGTCAAACATGCCCGCTGTGTATCCGTAGCCGTGCGGATCCTTAGGAAGCATCTTCACATCCATCGTGCCCTGCGCGGGACTGCCGTCGGGAGAGAACAGGTCGATGGTTCTGGTGATCTTGCGTTTCCGGTAGTTCCAGATGCGCACGGAACCGCGCAGGACGGGCCCCATCGAAGGCATCAGCGTGCTGCTGGGCAGGATGAAGTCCGAGGTCATCATCAGGTTCAGATCCGGACGCGCTGAGATGCCATGGGGATTGAACCGAGTGCGTGCGTAAAAGGACGGCTGCGGAATTTTGTTGCTTTGCAGCCATGGTCTTTAAGTTTCTTGGGAGCATGGCTTTCTGAGGTTGTGAGGCGGTGCTTCGACGCAGCAAAGCCTTGCGGTTTGATTGCCGTCGTGGAAGGATTTTAATTATGACGAAGCTGGCGAAGGCTGCGAAGGGAATGGTGGCTAGTCTTCCTGTGCTGTGTGTTGTCGTGATTGTGTTGCGTCAAGTTCATTGGATCAGCAACCGGGTAACGATTGTGATCTTCTTTGCGAGCCTGATTCCGCTGGCTACGGCGAAGGCTTTTCTGGAGTTGCGGGAGCGAGAAGAGCGCTCGAAGCAGATCGACGTTACGAGATAAGCCCGCGTTTCGAAAGAGCAGACTTCCGTATGAGAATGGATGGATGATGTCGGTGCGGATGGACAAGTGGCTTTGGGCGGCGCGGTTCTTCAAGACGCGGGCGCTGGCGTCGAAGGCGTGCGAGCTGGGGCGCGTGGACTGGAAGAAGGGGGAGCTGACCTGGCAACCGGCGAAGGCTGCGCGCGAGGTTCACGCGGGAGAGATGCTTCGGGTGAAGAACGACTCCGGCGAGTTCCAGATTGAGGTGCTTGGGCTGAGCGATGTGCGCGGTCCTGCTTCGGTGGCGCAGACGCTTTATCGCGAGACGGACGAGAGCAAGGAGGCGCGGCGGGCGCTGGCCGAGGCGAAGAAGGCGGTTCCAGTGTACGAGTCGACGTGGGAGAGCGGGCGGCCTACGAAGCGGGATCGCAGGGTGCTGACCCGGTTTCGGGGGCGGTAGGCTGGGGTTGGCGGTTCGAGCTTCGCTCGAATGTGCACCTTAACGGCGATGTCATGGGATAGTTGGTTTGAGACGGGAGCGGTCGCCGGGGAGCAGATCTCTCCGCTGCGCGGCTGCGCCGCTCCGGTCGAGATGACAGGTATTGGCGGGGCGGACGATCGATTGGGGCGGACGATTCGGTAGGGTGGGCCGGAGAATTCTAAGGGAACGCACTTTGACGAGAGGCTCGTAGAGGATCCTGTAAGCCGTCTGGGCTTGTAACTTCCTTCTGGAGAGCATGATGAATCGATATGCGCTGTTGGCCGGTGTGTGCGTTGTTTTCGCGGGACAGGTGAGTGTGGCGCAGACGGTTTCGCCTGAAGTGCAGCAGCACATCGACAAAGTTACTGGATGTCTGCACGAGCCGGTGATGGCGAAGGGCGACCCATGTATTCCGCTGGAGAAGCGAATGGAGACGCTGCATGTTCCGGGTGTGAGCATTGCGGTGATCCATAACGGAAAGATGGAGTGGTCGCGCGGGTTTGGGGTGGCGAAGGTGGGCGGGCCCGCCGTGACAGCCGAGACGATGTTTCAGGCGGGGTCGATCAGCAAGCCGGTGGCGGCGATGGCGGCGCTGAAGCTGGTGCAGGAGAAGAAGCTGGCGCTGGATGAGGACGTCAACAAGGAGCTGACGACGTGGAAGCTGCCTACGAGAGAGGTGGCGAAGGGCAAGCCGGTGACGCTGCGAGAGCTGCTGACGCATACGGGAGGGACGACGGTGCACGGCTTCCCAGGCTATGCGCAGGGGGCTCCGGTGCCGACGCTAGTGCAGGTATTGGATGGAGAGAAGCCTGCAAATACTCCCGCGATTCGGATTGAGACGGAGCCGGGCACGAAGTGGAACTACTCGGGCGGGGGATTCACGATTATGCAGGCGGTGGCGATCGATGCGGCGAAGGAGCCGTTCGCGAAGCTGCTACAGGATTCGGTGCTGGCGCCGATCGGGATGAAGCACAGCACGTATGAGCAGCCGCTACCTGCGGCGATGGGACCTGCGGCTACTCCTTACAACGCGGATGGAACGCCGGTCGAAGGCGGAGCGCACACGTATCCGGAGAGGGCCGCGGCGGGCTTGTGGACGACGGCGCCGGACCTGGCGATGTACGTGATGGAGAACCAGCGCTCGCTGGAGGGCAAGGCGAACCATGTGCTGTCGCAGGAGATGACGCGAGAGATGATGAAGAAGGGGATGGGGAACTGGGGTCTGGGCGTGGAGATTGGAGGGACGACGGCGGATCCTTACTTTACGCATGGCGGTGTGAATGCGGGATTTGAGGCCCTGTTTGTGGGATATGAGAATCACGGCGATGGCGCGGTGGTGATGACGAATGCGCAGGGCGGATCGCGGCTGGCGCAGGAGGTGATGCAGAGCATCGCGGCGGAGTATGGGTGGCCGGACTTCAAGCCGGTGGTGCGGACGGAGGTAAAGGTCGACCGCTCGGTGCTGGAGACGTATGTGGGGACCTATGAGTTGACGCCGAGGTTCAGCCTGACGTTCAACCTGGAGGGCGATCAGTTGATCTCCCAGGCGTCGTCACAACTGAAGGTGCCGGTGTTCGCCGAGTCGGAGACAAAGTTCTTCACGAAGATGATGAATGCGGAGATTGAGTTCGTAAAGGATGACAAGGGCGCTGTGACGGGAATGGTGCTGCATCAGGATGGGCGCGATATGAAGGGCGTAAGGAAGAAGTAGCCCCGGGCCTTTTTTGTGAGACCACGTGAGTAGGTTTTTACGAAAATTGTCGCCAACGGCAGCGCGGAGCCGCTACACTCCTAGTGCTTTTGAAACGTCTCAATTTAAAGGTCTGAACATCATGCCAATGCCTGATCGCTGCTCCCGCGCAGCCGCTTTTCTTCGTTTTTCCGTGGTTTTTGGGGCTGCATCGGGTGTGCTGATGCCGACCGGGTCGTTGCTGCATGCCCAGGTGGTGCCGCCTGCGTTGGAGTCCCCGGCTGCACGGCCGCCGCAGACGGGATCGCATGGCGAGAAGCTTCCGGGAATGCCGAAGTTTCACGATCCGGCTCCGTACGATATCGACGAGCATACGGGCTACAAGCAGATCTTCGATGGGAAGACGTTTCAGGGGTGGGATGCCGATCCGAGCATCTGGCGGGTTGAAGACGGCGTGATGGTTGGGGAGACGCTGGAGGGCAAGCCCAAAGGCAACAACTACATCGTGTATCGCGGGGACAGGACACGGGATTTCGATTTGAAGCTGCAGATGAAGATCGAAAAAGGCGGCGGAGGCGGCATACAGTATCGCAGCGTGACCGGGGTGCCGTGGACGCGACGGGAGCCGGAGGGACTGCCACCGTACGATCTGAAGTTCATGATGACAGGGCCGCAGGCGGACTTCTGGTTTCCGGTGCGGGCTTCGGCGGCGTCTTATCCCGGCCAGTGGTATTCGGAGAATACGATGCAGGGCATTCTTGCTTATCGCGGTCAGGTGACGCAGGCGCTGCCGGGGCAGTCGAACCGGCTGGTTGCCAACATCGGCGATAAGCAGGCGCTGGGCGGCTATGTGAAGGTGAATGAGTGGAATGATTATGAGATCATCGCGCGCGGCGGCGTGATGATGCACATTATGAATGGGCAGCTGATGGCGGTCTTTATCGATGACAACAAGGATTCGGTCAACAACCAGCCGGGGCTGATCGGCTTTGAGATCGAGAGCCAGCCAAGCAAGATCTCGGTTCGGGATATATGGCTGCGGAAGTTCGACACAGCCGAATGAATTGAAGCGGGCCCGGTAGTTTATCGCGTCGGTTCTGGGTTAGTCTGCGAATAAGGAGACTGACTATGCCGCTTCCGAACGATGAAAAGTTGATTGCGCTGAGCGAAGAGATACTGAAGGAGTTTGAAAAGGTCTTTGGGCCGCATCCGGGATTCAGGCCGGTGCATGCCAAAGGCACGATGCTGACCGGAACCTTCACGCCAACGAGCGAGGCTGCTTCGCTGACGCGAGCGCAGCATGCCACGCAGGCCTCGACACCGGTGACGGTTCGATTCTCGGACTCGACTGGGATTCCGCTGATTCCCGATAACGACGCTAACGCGGATCCGCGCGGGATGGCGATCCGGTTCAACCTGGCGGAGCATGTTCACACCGACATTGTGGCGCATTCGGCGAATGGGTTTCCGGCTACAAACGGCACGGAGTTCCTGGAGTTTCTGCGCGCGGTGACGCAGGAGGACAAGGCGAAGGTGCAGGAGTTTGTTGGGACTCATCCCAAGGCGCTGGCGTTTGTGCAGTCGATCACGCCGCTGCCGGCGAGCTTTGCGAAGGAACGATACTTCGGGCTTACGGCGATGAAGTTCACGAATAAAGATGGTGTGAGCAAGTTTGGACGGTACACGATCGTTCCTGAGGCCGGGGAAGAGCACCTGACGGCTGAGGATGGTGCGGGCAAGGGGACGGATTATCTTTTCGACGAGCTCAAGCAGCGACTGAGCCAAGGGCCGGTGAAGTTCAAGATTACGGTGCAGATGGCAGAAGACGGCGACGTCGTCAACGATGCGACGGTTCACTGGCCTGAGGGGCGCAAGGTGGTGGAACTGGGCACGATTACGCTGACGGATCGCGTGGACGACGATGCACAGGAACAGAAGAAGATTATCTTCGACCCGATACCGCGGCTGGATGGAATCGAGCCTTCGGACGATCCTCTGTTGGAGCTGCGGGCGGCGGTGTATCTGATCAGCGGACGACGGCGGAGGTCGGCTCCTGAGCTAGTGAAATAGCTCTGCGTGACGAAGGGCCGTCCTTTGTGGGCGGCCCTTTGTGTTTACCTCATTTGGGTATTGTGGGGATGCGAGCGAAATACAGGGATTCCTCAGCTTCGCTCGAAATGACGACCTTTAGGCGGCGACGATGCTTTAAGTGGCGGCGACGCGTTTTTCACGCGGCGGCGATGCGCTGGGTGAGGTTGTCCTGTTCCTTGCGGGATTCGGCGCCGATGGTGAAGGCGTCGAGGACGCCGGTGGAGAGGGCGTAGCGGATGGCTTCGGCGGGACGATCGCGGAGGTCGCCCTGACCGAGGATCTTCATGCCTACGATGCCTTTTCCGTCGTCGCGCATCTTTTTGATGACCTTGATTACCGTATTGGGGTCAGCGTCCATGTGTGAGCCGATGGGATTGAGACGGACAAGATCGACTTCAACCCAGGGAGAGGCTGCAGCGGCGCGGAGAGCCTCGATGGAGTGACAGGAGCAGCCGTGGGTACGGATGACGCCCTTCTGCTTGGCTTCGCTGAGGACGTCCATGACACCGCGATAGCGCGTGGTCCAGTCACCTTCGGTGACGCAGTGGACGAGGAGGATATCGATGTATTCGGTGCCGAGCTCACGGCGGTAACGATCGAGTGCGCGACGCAGTTCTGCGGGATCGCGGATGTCGGATTTGGTCATGACGACGACCTTGTCGCGAGGCAGCTTCTTGATGGCTTCGCGGACGTTCGGATGTGAGCCGTAGGAGTCGGCGGTGTCGAAGAAGCGAAGTCCGTTGTCGTTGTAACCGTCGAGGAGGAGACGGGTGAAGGGATTGGAGCCGAGGCGAACCTGGTTGGAGGAGCCTCCGAAGCCCACGGTCCCGGTACCCATGGCGAGCCTGGTGGTGCGAATGCCGGTCTTGCCGAGGGTGACTTCATCCTGGGCGGTGAGTTTTTTGGGAAGTTGTTCGACGGCGGCCAGCGCGGCGGGGGAGTTGCTGGCGAGCCAGGCGGCCCCGAGGCCTTTGGCGGAGCGGCGAAGGAAGTCTCTCCTTAGCATGGCGGCACCTCTCTTGCGGGTTAAGATACGCCTC
>Ga0193716_1001376_pt1 | contig 14189 bp, 15 predicted proteins | sample U2c1metaG_FD_145901 | JGI IMG/M metagenome (GOLD analysis project Ga0193716, IMG submission 145901) | Soil microbial communities from a riparian zone of the East river system, Colorado, United States - U2c1 | ecosystem: Environmental > Terrestrial > Soil > Riparian zone | place: USA: East River...
CTCGAGAGCGTAAGTGGTTAACTGCGCGTCGTGCTCGGCGATCGCCGGGCGTCCAATCGCATCGAGGTACTCGATCGCCGCGGCCAGCCCGATCGCGCCGGCGATATTCGGGGTGCCGGCTTCGAACCGATGCGGCGATTTCTTGAAGGAGCTTTTCTCGAGCGTCACGCTCACGATCATCTCGCCGCCGCCATGCCAGGGCGGCATTACGTCGAGAATTTCCGCGCGCCCGTAAAGCGCGCCGCTCCCGGTTGGTCCACACATCTTATGTCCGGAGAACGCAAGGAAGTCGCACCCGAATTCCTGGACATCGATCGGCAAATGCCCCGCGCCTTGGGCGGCATCGACCAATGTCACCGCGCCGACGCCTTTCGCCTTTCGGCAAAGCTCCGTCACCGGATTGATCGTGCCTAACGAATTGGAAACATGCGTGAACGCGAACAGCTTCACCTCCGGCGTGAGCAGTTGGTCGAGCTGTTCGAGCGCGAGCGTTCCATCATCGCGCACCGGCACGAAGCGAAGCTGCGCGCCGATTCGTTCCGCCAGGAGCTGCCACGGCACGAGATTGCTGTGATGCTCCATCTCCGTCAGCAGGATCACATCGCCCGCGCGCAGGAATTTCCCGCCCCACGCCTGCGCCACCAGATTGATGCTCTCCGTCGTCCCGCGCGTAAACACGATCTCGTCTGCACTCGCTGCCCCGATGTATTGCGCCACCGTCGCCCGCGCTCCTTCATACGCCTCCGTCGCGCGCGAGCTCAGCTCATGCAGCCCCCGGTGCACATTCGCGTTGTCGTGCTCGTAATAGGACCGCAACGCATCGAGCACCGCCCGCGGCTTCTGCGTCGTCGCCGCGTTATCGAAATAGATCAAGGGGTGCCCATGGACCTGCTGGTCCAGGATCGGGAAATCTTCCCGAATCGCCGCCCAATCAACCGAGCTTTCGCGAACCTGATGCACCACTCAATGTGCGGCACGCTTCCCGGGATTCCAGTTTGATTTGAATGAAGAACGGGGCGCTGCGCGCGGTTCGGTTAGAGCGCATGGTGGCGGCTCGCCGTTGGTTCAGCGACTGGTTAGCTGTTTGGTTGGCCTGGAGATAGGCGCTCGTGCCAGTAGCCTGGCTTCCGACTGCCGTGCGCCACAGCCAGGAAAGAATGAAATCGCCCTCCACAGTGTAGAGCACACCATGGGGAAAAGTGTGGGCGAGGCAGCGCCGCACATCCTGCTCGACGAACCGAAAGAGCTCAGGAGTTTCTAGAATCCGATCAATCGCAGCCTCGATCTCTCGCGTGAAGGCGGCTCCAAGCCCGGGCTGCCGCGCCTCGTAGAATACCGCTGCCTCGCGATACTCAAGACGCGCTTCCGGGTGGAAGCCATAATTCATCGCCCCACGGCGTTGCGGATCTCGGCGACCACCTGCTCGCCCGGTATTGACTGCACGCGGCCGGAACGAACCTCATCGCGGCGGCGTACCGCCTCGGTCGCCCAAGCTCGCTCTACCTCGTCTCTGTCGCCGGCATCAAGGCTCTCGACCATCCTCTCAGCGAGCAGCGCTCGTGAGGCAGGGGGAAGCTGCATTGCCTCCTCGGCGAGTTGATCCAGTGTGAGTGGCATGAAGCGATGGTAGCGCCGTAAGCGAAAAAGCTCAAGCTGAGCAAGGGCGTGATCTTCAGCGCCTAACGAGAACAAGATGAGCGACCGCAGACGAAACCGCGCCTCGCTCGAAGTGGAAGCGTGGAAGTCATCTCAAAATATGGATGCAAAACGGTTCGTTGTTCGCCTTATCGCAGGTTAGGCCTTTTGTGAAGGGGAGCCAACTAGACGGTAGCCAGGCAGGCGCGCGTGTAGATATAAGCGGATCTTGTCGACTAGCCGATCGATCTGCTGTTTCCGTCCGGCGCTCACGGGAAACTTTGGGTTAGCGATCGAAGTAACATGCCGTTGGCCAAGGGTCACCCAGACTTGTTTTTGCGAATCGTACACCACAACACAATAAATGGTGGAAGTCGGTTTCTCGATGATGACAAACGACGTCTGCGACTCGAAAGGCTCTCGTGTATGGCGTTCAAACGATGACATGCCTCCCGAGAACACTGTTTTTGGGCGAAGGTCAGGACCATTCGTTTCGAGGAAGAATCCGTCCGAGTAAAGTAGCTGAGCGAGTCCATCTAACACCGTAAGGAGCTGACGAGGTCGCTCGGCGCGTGAAGTAGCGCCGCGTGTCGCGGCAACAGTCGCGTATTCCCTATCCTGCCAACGTTGCTCGGAGCAACCGACTAAAAAGGCAGAAAGAATGGCGATCGATATGGAGCGTAACATCAAAGGCGCAAAGGGTGCGTGTTCGTCTAACTAGAGTTGCACGTCATGAAGACAGAAATAAGGCGTCACCTCGCCCCTTATTTCGGGCGCTCAAGGAGGAACGGGCCTGGGAAAGCCGCATGTATTGACGATATCAATCGCGGCCGTTGGCCGGCAAGCTGAAACAGTGGATCATGACAGCGAGCCGAATTTCGTCACTGGGGTTTGCTAATCCCGGCGGGTAACAAGCGGGGGCAGGTCGCGGAGCGAGTTGCGCGGGCGCTCGAGTTGGAAGATCGACAAGCCGACTTGGCTGGCTCCTTTCCAATCGCGCTCGGGGTCGTCGCCGGCGTGTAAGGACTCGTTAGGCTGCGTGCCGCTCAGGCGCAGGGCGCGGCGAAAAATTTCGGGATCGGGTTTGTCGGCGCCGAGCTCGCTGGAAAGAAAGACGTGCGAGAAAAATTTCGAGACGCCGAGATGTTCGAGGATTATCCGGAGGCGGCCGTCGAAATTTGAGATCACGGCGAGGTCGAACCGGCCATCCAAGGCGGAGAGGACTTCGTTTACCTCGGGATAGAGGTCCCAAACGCCGGGCTCGGCGAAGTGGCTGTAGGCGTCTTCGAAAAAGGCGTCGCGATCCAGCTCGTTGAGACCGGGCGATACCTGGTCCAGGACGCGATTCACCAAGTCGCGCCACCAGCCTTTGTCGTCATCTTCGCGCGGGCCGTCGATCGCGGGCCGGGTCGGCATTTGTTTCCAGCAACTGGCGAAGGTGCGGTCGAGCGCCGAAGCGTCGAGACGCAGCCCGATGCGTTCGCCGACATACGCGTAATGGTGACCGACACTTTGCGGCAGGTAGATCAAGGTCCCGGCAGCGTCGAAAAAGATCGTTTTGATCACTGAAGTAATGTTGTAGCCGGAATCGTTGATCCCGGCCAGCGGTAGGCGTTTCTTTCGCAAAGCCGGCCGGGATCACGTGTTTGTTTAGCGCCAAAGGCGCGCCGTCATCCGAAGCCTGGGGCAACGCCCCAGGGTTTCGGAACGCCCAAGTCACAGCGCTGAAAGCGCGATTCATCCCGTGTTAGCACGCGCAGAATTGACCACGAATCAATCTATTGAATCGCGCTTTCAACGCTGGATCTATCGTCTGCCTACAATCCTGGGGCGTTGCCCCAGGCTTTTTTTGAGGACGCGCCTTTGGCGCTCAACAGATGCGGGATCACCGATCCCGGCTATAACATCGCTTTTGGCTTTTCGCGGCAGGCGCCTCGTATTATCAAGCAGCGATGTTTGTCCCGTTCCAGGCATGAAGACGACAATCGACGAGCTGTTCGCGGCGCCGGAATGGGACCAGTCCCGTCGTGAGGAAATCGCCAATAGCATCAGTCACGGTCTGGGCCTCGCGGCGGCGGTGGTGGCCGCGCCGTTTCTTTACTTCGCGGCGGCGCGCCAGGGGAACTCCGCATTCCTGATCGGCACGATCATTTTCGGGGCGACGATGTGCCTGCTTTATCTTTGCTCGACACTTTACCACGCCTGGCCGCAGACCCGGCTCAAGTGCGCGCTCCAGATTATCGATCACTCTGCGATTTTTCTCCTCATCGCGGGCACCTATTCGCCATTTACGCTCGGGCCGCTCCGCGGCACGCTGGGCTGGACAATGTTCGCCCTCGTCTGGCTCTTCGCTATCGCCGGCGTGATCCTGAAGCTGCGGACGGGAATCAAACGGAAGAAATTATCGTTGGTTCTCTATCTCGGGATGGGTTGGGTCATTCTGTTCGTCGTCCGGCCGTTCATTCAGGCGGTGCCGACGGATGCGGTGATCTGGCTTTTCGCCGGCGGCATTGCCTACACCTCGGGCGTGATTTTTTTCGCGAACAAACGCCTTCGCTACAGTCATTTTGTCTGGCACCTATTTGTCCTGGCGGGCACGGCCTGTCATTTTTGCGCGATCTTCTCCTGCATAGCGTGAGATGGCTGTAGCCACGGCCCTGTGGGCCGTGTTTTATTGATTCGCGCGACTGTACACGGCTGACGGCCCACAGGGCCGTGGCTACAGGCGCACCTTGAATCATGACACCGGTAGAATACAACGATCCGATTAACGCGAAGATCCTCGCCATCTCCGAGGACAAGATCGAGGGCTTTGTCCGCGAACCATTTGAGGAAATCGCGCGCCGGTCTGGTATTCCCGTCGAGACTGTGATGGCGCGGATTGCCGCGATGCTGACAGCCGGAACAATCCGTCGCGTCCGGCAAACGTTGCTCGCCACGAATCTCGCGGACGGCGCTCTCGTTGCCTGGAAAGTCGCGCCGGAAAGGATCGACGCGGCCTTCGATTACATGTCGCAGTGCGATCCGTTTTCCGGCCATGTCGTTTTGCGCTCGACCGATTCGGTGACTCCCGGTTCGGAATACAAACTCTGGACGACGCTGAAAGTGCCGCGCGGGTTTTCGCTCCAACATCACGGCGAGCTGCTCGCAGAAAAATTGGGCGCGGATCATTTTCGCCTGATGCCCGCGAAAGGAATTTTTACCCTGGGCGTAGGTCACGTCCGGCGAAAAAGCGTCGAGCCTGGCAGCAAAGCCGACGCGCCGGCGACGATGGCGCCGGTGCACGTCGCCGAGTTGAGCGATCTCGAATGGAAAGTCCTCGTCGCGCTGAAACGCGAGTTCGAGCCGCGGGAGATCGCGCCCTCGCCCTGGCGCGCACGCGCCGCGGAAGCGGGCTTGGAGCAGGATGAGTTTTGCCGGATCGCGGAAGCGTTGAACGCGCGGAAGGTGATCGGGCGCTTCTCCACTTTCCTAGAACACGTGAAGCCATCCGCGACCGGAGTGCGTGTCACGCGTTTTAACGCGCTCTTTCATTGGGCTGTGCCGGCCGGCCGCGAGATCGAAGCGGGCGGCGAAGTCGGCCGTCATCACATCCTTACCCACTGTTACTGGCGCGAAGCAGGCCCCGAGTTTCGTGACGTCAACATCATGGCCGTCGCTCACGGGACCGACAAGGAACTGCTCCTCGAACACAAGCGCGCGATCGACCGGCATCTCGAGTCGTGCGGCATTCCGGTTTCCTACACGAACGTTTTCTGGGGCGGGCGGAGCGAGATCAAGCCGTCGGAGATTTCGCCGGACGCGTATCGCGCGTGGTTGGAGAGGATGCGGGTTGAAGCGTTGAAGCGTTGAAGCGTAAGACTGAGGGCTGCTGTCTATTGGCTTTTCTTTCCGCTTCAACGTTGTAACGCTTCAACGCTGTAACGGCCCATGAAGACCCTCATCGCGAAAATGCGGAACGGCATTGATCTCACCTCCGGTGACATCAACTACGCGATGTCGATGCTGCTCTCCGAATCGACGGAGGACGGGATGAAGGCGGACTTCCTCATGGCGCTGCATCGCAAAGGCGAAAGCGTCGAGGAAATCGTCGCGTTCGTGCAGCAACTGATCGATCGCGCGATCGATCCGCTGATCGATCCGAAGAACTTGTCCGGCCCGATGCTCGACGTCTGCGGGACGGGTGGGGACGGACTCGATCTGTTCAACGTCTCGACGACGATCATGTTCGTGCTCGCGGCCGGCGGCGTGGCGGTGGTGAAGCATGGCAATCGCAGTGTTACCTCCCGTTGCGGCAGCGCCGATGTGCTCGAAGCGCTGGGGGTGGAGATCGCGTTGCCGCCCGCGCGGCTGAAGGAATGCGTCGAGCGTCACGGGCTCTGTTTTATTTTCGCGAGACAATACCACCCCGCTTTTAAGGAGATCGCCGAGATGCGGAAACGTTTGGCGCGCGAAAATATCCGGACCGTTTTCAATTTGCTCGGGCCGCTGCTGAACCCGGCGCGCCCGGCCCGGCAATTGATTGGCGTTTTTTCACCCGACCTCACCCGCACCTTCGCCGACGTGCTCCGGCGTCTCGGCCGCGAGCGCGCCTGGATTGTGCACGGCGTTACCGATACGGGCGAGGGGATGGACGACATTTCGACCAGCGGCGTGACGACGTTTGCGGAGCTGTCGAACGGGAAGGTGACCACCGGGCTCATCGATCCGCGCTGGCTCAACATTCCGGCGGCGCCGCTCGACGAACTTCGCGGCGGGGACGCTGCGGAAAATGCCGGTTATCTCGAAGGGATTTTGTCCGGCAAAATCCAGGGCGCGAAACGCGATCTGACGCTGGTCAATGCCGGAGGCGGTTTCGTCATTGCCGGGCTTTGTCGCGACATGAGCGGAGGCATTGCGCTCGCGCGCGAGCAGATCGATAGCGGGCGGGCGCTGGAAAAGTTGCGCGCGTTGCAACAGTTCGGGTGACAGGTAGGGACGCACTTCCGGTGCGTCCGACGGTTTGCGGAGATGACGCTGCGAGAGAATAAGATCGGACGCCTCGGAAAGGCGTCCCTACCTGATCGTTTGATCGAGCGTGCGCAACAGGCCGATCGCTAATTTCGAGCGGTCGATTCTCCGTTCGGCCACCATCGCCAACGATCCAGCCGTCCCACGAAGCTCGTCCGGGAAATCGTCGATGGCCTGGTTCACGTTGATCCCGATACCAGCCACGGCGACGTAACTTCCGTCGCCAGCGGTGCGACCTTCGACCAGGACGCCCGCGACTTTGCGGCCTGAAATGTAGATGTCGTTAGGCGGCTTGATTGTTGGTGCGCAGCCCGTTTTCTCAGCGATCGTCGCCGACACGACCCCCGCCAGCAGCGACGTCAGTCGTGGTGACTCGCGCAGCGTCATCGCTGGTCGAAGCAAGACCGAGAACCAGAGTCCCTGATACGGCGCCGATTCCCACCGCCGCCCGTATTGCCCGCGGCCTTTTGTTTGGCGCTCGGCGAAAACAACGAAGCCCGCGGCAGCACCGCGTTGCGCCGCTTCCCAAACCAGGTCGTTCGTCGACGCAGTTTCCTCGACAACAACAATCTCGTTTCCGATCTGACACCCGGCGAGCCCTGCTCGCAGCTTCGTCGCGATCAAGCGATCGCTAGGTTCCGACATGCGTCAGTTCCAACGACAGATCGATGCTGCGCGCCGAATGAGTCAGCGCACCGACGGAAATGTAATCGACCCCGGTCGCCGCGATTCGTCGGACATTCTTCAACGTGATCCCGCCGCTCGCCTCGAATTTCACCTTCCCTTTTCCCGCCGCCACGGCTTCGCGCATTTCCGTCGGCTCCATGTTGTCGAGCAGGATGACGTCGATGCCATCGATCTCGAGAAAGGAACGGACTTGCTCGAGCGTGTCCGCTTCCACTTCAATGCGAAGGCCGGGCCGTTCCTGCCGCAATCGCTGGATCGCTTCCACGAATCCCGAGAAGCCGGCACCCGCGCTCAGGTGATTGTCTTTCACCAGTACCATGTCGCTGAGGGTCGAGCGGTGATTCGAGCCGCCGCCCGCGACGACCGCCGCTTTTTCCAGGGCGCGCAACCCCGGGGTGGTCTTGCGTGTATCGAGAATCTCCGCGCGCGATTTGCCGATGGCCTCGACGAATTGCCGGGTGAGCGTGGCGATGCCGCTGAGACGCTGCAGGAAATTCAGGGCCACGCGTTCTGCCGTAAGGATGGAGGCGGCCGCGCCGCGCACCTCGAGAATCGTTTCGCCGCCCGACAAGGCGGTCCCGTCGGGCTGAAGAATCTCGACGTTGAGAGTTGAGTTCACCCGCCGGAATACTTCAGCCGCCGTTTCGGCCCCCGCGACGACGGCGCGTTCGCGCGCCACAATTCTTCCGAGCGCGCGCAAATCGCCCCGGACAAAAAACTGCGTGGTGGTATCGCCCTCACCAAGGTCTTCGCGGAGCGCGATATCGATCGGGTCTGGAATCGGTTCGCTCATTCGGGATTGGGACAATTCGGGGCGCGATAAACGCAGTTGCCGCGCACATACGTTTCCAGCGTCGCGTGGGGACCGCCACGATAAATGCAAAGCGCGAGAATGTCCTCCGTGGAAAGATCGTCCAGGCCCGGCCCGATTTTTCCATAGGGAAGCAGCGACACGAGATCGACCACGAGCAGGTCTGCTTCTTTCCCGGCTTCCAGCGAGCCGATGGTGGCGGACTTGCCCAGCGCCCGAGCGCCGCCGTTCGTTGCGAGATGGAACGCTTCGTTAGGCCGCATCCTGGGCAAATGCGGTTCGGCCATGTTCCGGGCCTTTTGGACGGCGAGCGCGCTGCGCATGACCTGCCACATGTTGAGCTCGGGCCCGGCTGCCACGTCCGAGCCGAGACCGATCGCGAGACCAGCGTCCAGGAGCCGATCGAGTTTGAGCAGCCCGCTGCCGAGAAAAAGATTCGAGGTGGGGCAATGGGCGACGTTCGATTGCGCCGCGGCGATGGCGTCGATTTCGCGCGCGTTGAGGTGAATGCAATGGCCCAGCACAGTCTTCGGCGTCAGCAATCCGCACTTCTCATAGACATCCGTGTAATCGCGCGCCGTCATGTGGAGGTTGTGCACTTTTTCGATCTCTTCGCGGTTCTCGGCCAGGTGGGTTTGGATATAGGCGCCGAATCGCTGGGCCAGCTCCGCCGCGCTTCGCATTAGTTTCTCCGAGCAGCTAACCGCGAATCGCGGACTGAAGGCGTATTCGAGCCGGCCGTCGGCGGCGCCATGCCATTTGCGGCAGAGTCGTTCGCTTTCGATCAGCGACACGGAGAGGATTTTCTTCGGCTGCAGTGGCCCGTAAGAGCCGAGGTCCATCATCATTTTGCCGAGGATGACCCGCAGGCCGGCTTGCTCCGCCGCTTCGAAGCCGACTTCGCAACTGTCTTCGTAGATCGCCGCGTAAACCATCGCCGTCGTCGTGCCGTTGCGCGCCAGCTCATGGAAAAATAGCGGCGCTTCCAGGCGTGCTCTTGGGCCGGTAAACTCGCGCTCGACTGGAAAGATGTTTTCACGCAGCCAGGGCAGAAGCTGGCTTTCGCCGCGCGCCACGGCGGAGTATTGCGGCAGGTGCGTGTGGCAATCGATCAGCCCGGGAAAAATCGCGGAGGGCCTGCGATCGATCCAGTGGAGCGGGGCCGCGCGCTGGCGTTTCCGCAGATCATCGTAAGCGCCGACTTCGGCGATCTTGCCGTTCTCGATGACGATCGCGCCGTCCCGGTGGCTGCGGAGCGAGCCGTAAACCGGAGCGTCGATCAAATACCCGCGAATTCCGAACGGATTGGGCGGCATGACGTTGTGGGCCTGGAAACGATTCGCGCCATTACTGGCGGAAAGGGCGGGATTTGCCCATAAAAAAAGGATTCGGGCAGCGCACGCAGGAGAAACAACAAATACGAAAAACGTGCCGCCGCCCGAATCGCCTTAACCTGTATGATTTGACAGCAGGACCGCCCCGCCGTTCGAATTTTTTATGACCGAAGTGAAATATTACCGGCGTTCCGAAAATTCCTGCTCTTGATCATGATCATGCTCCTGATCCTTTGAGCGGCCGGGCTCGCAGACCAGGATCAGAAGCATGATCAGGAGCAGGAGCAAGAGGGGAAGCTACAGGAGCAGCTCCCCTTGCCGGACCGTACCGACCTTCGCCGCCTCGTCCCGCACTTCCTGGATGAGCGACTTGAACTCGCATTTTTCCAAGGCGGCGATCAGCGCCGGGTAATCGGGCTTGATCCGCAGATCATCGATCGGCACCGGCAACGGCGTGTCGCAATCCAGTTCCACCATTTTGCGGTTCTGTTCGATCTGAGACCGGTTCGCCACCAATTTTTCCCGCGTCTTCTCGCTCTTGATCTGGCCGAGGTTTGCCAGGAGCGCGTCGAGATTGCCGTGTTCGGTCAGGAGTTTGGCCGCGGTCTTCCGGCCAAAGCCGGCGCTGGGAATGTTATCGACGGTGTCGCCCGAAAGCGCGAGCACGTCGCCGATCAAGTTCGGCGGCACGCCCCATTTCGTGGTGACTTCCGCTTCGCCGAGAAGCGCGAACGCATCCTTTGGCGAAACGAGGTCCGCTTTCGCCGTTGTGTAAACCTTCACGCACGGGCCCACGAGCTGGTAGAGGTCCTTATCGTTGGTGGCCAGGACCACATCGATGTTCTCTTTGCAGGCGGCGATCGTGTAACAGCCCATCAGGTCGTCCGCCTCGGTGTTCGGCAGCGAGATGTTTTTGAAACCGAGCAGCGCGGTCAATTCGTCCTGGATGTAGTTGAGCTGCGGGACCATCGGCTGCGGCATTTCTTTCCGGGTCTCCTTGTAGGCGGGTTGCAGAATCATCCGCTTTTCCGGCAGCCCTTCGTCCCAGAAAACCGCGCCCAGCTCCGGCTGGAGATGTTTGATCATGAGCCGCAGCGTTTTGGTGAACCCGAAAATCGCGTTCGTCGGTTCGCCCCGGGAGTTCGACAGGTTCTGGATCGCGAAAAACGACCGGTAAACGTAATAGTGACCGTCGACGAGCAGCAGCTTCACCCGGTGAAGGTAGCCAGCGCGCGACGCTTTCCAATGCCGCTGTGGCGATTCGAGTGATTCGCGATTATTAGAGAACCTCAATGCCAGATCAATGGATGGTTCGCGTCGAAGGGAAGGAATACGGTCCGGTCGACGAAGACGACCTTCGCGAATGGAAAACGGAAGGGCGGCTGATCCGCACGAACGAACTCCAACGTGTCGGCGAAGAACGCTGGTTTCCCGCGGGCGAGCTGCCGGAGATCTTCGCTGACGACCAGCCAGCGCAGCCGTCCGAGCCGCCCGACCTGATTGTTCGCCGCCGAACCTGGCGGGAAATTTATCGAGAGACGATTCGGATCTATCGCGGCGGTTTCTGGCGGTTCATGCTTTTCGGGTTGCTGACGGCGGTGCCGCTGTTCGTCCTGCAATGGTATTTCCCCCGGGTTCCTTTGCCCGACCTCACTTCCGGCTCGGTGGAATCAATGCCCGCGGTGACCATGCCACCAATTTGCTGGCTGATGTTTGCATTGGTGATTCTGGTTTGGCCGATTTCCACCGCCGGTTTTCAATACGTGGCCGACGATGTTTTGCGTGGCCGCCAGCGCTCTTTCGCGGATCAATTCACAGCCGCGCTGAATCGCTACGGACGAATGTTCAGCACCGGCCTGGTGGCTTATGCCAGCTACTTCTTTTGGTTCTTCGTGCCGTTAACCGCGATGGTCGCGCTGCTCGCCGGCGAGCTCTCCGTTTTTAGCCTGATGCTGTATCTGCTGATCGGCGCCTTCATGGTTTACATGAACGCGCGCCTCTTCATTAACTTCCTTTTCTGGGAACAAACCGCCGCCTTCGGAGAGAACGGCGCCCTGCTCGCGCTCCGCGAAAGCAGGGAGCTCGCGCGCTGCACTCCCGAGGCGCCGAGGCTCGAGCGTCCCCTTTATCGCGGCGCGATCATCGCGTCCATTTGGGTCTTGCTGCTCTTGTTCCTGCTCATCGGCGTACAATTTCCTTTCACGCTGATCCGGCTCAGCGGCGTCGAGAATCCCGAGCAAGCCATCGCGCTCATGAAAACCCTCGCCGAAGCAAAAACGCCGGACACGCTCATGATCGCGTCCGACATCGTCTCCGCTCTCGTGAACCTTATGTTTCGGCCGTTGCTCGCCGCCGCGTTCATCATTCTCTACTACGACGCTAAGGCGCGGCGCAAAATGTCGAACGGGTAATACGACTCCAATGATTACTCTTCGCGCCTTTAGCGACGCCGCGGAAGCGGCTATCGCCAAGTCGGTCCTGGATGATCGTGGAATTTCCTGCAGCCTGGCCGACGAAGATTCGCATCTGTACGGTGGCGCTCCTCAAGCCATGCCGGTTCGCCTCTTGGTCCGCGAAGACCAGGCGGAGGAAGCTTTACGAATTCTCAATGCGCCGGGGCCGGTCTTGCCGGAGAATTTCGACGTGATGACGGGCGTGGAACCAGCGGAGGAGAAACCAGCGCCGGATGTCACCGTCGAATTGCGGAATTTGCAACGAACCGTCCGCCGCCTCGTTGTCGTTTCGACCGTCCTCTTCTTCCTGCTTTGGTGTTTCGTCGCTTACCTCTTAACCGAACGGCCGAATTACGTTGAGCGCCTCTGGCGCAATTTCTCGTCGGCTTTGCACCATTCGGATTTGGAGAAAGCGCGCCGCATCGCTCGGGCCACCGTGAAACAATATCCAAGTGAGTACTGGTCCCATGAATGGCTTGCCATGGTGGATTTGAAGTCAAAGGACTTAGCTGGTGCCGAAGCCGAGTTTCAGCGCGCCTACGACCTCCTTCCCTCTGAGGAGATCAAGAAGCAGTTGCAAGAAGTCCGCATCCAAAAGCAATCCCAGGCGCCAACCACGAGCCCGTCGCCCACGCCGTAGACGTCGGTGGAATTTCGGCAACTAACTTAGCGTGACGTAGGGCAACAAACCGTGTCGTCCGCCTTCGCGGCCAAAGCCGCTTTCCTTGTAGCCGCCGAAGGGACTAGTTGGATCGAATTTATTATAGGTGTTCGCCCAGACGACGCCGGCGCGGAGTTTGTTCACCATCTTGAAAATCTTACTGCCTTTGTCGGTCCAGACGCCGGCGCTCAGGCCGTAGGGTGTGTTGTTCGCGCGCTCGATCGCTTCTTCCGGGGTGCGGAATGTCATTACGCTCAGAACGGGGCCGAAGATTTCTTCCTGCGCGATCCGATGCGAGGCGGTGACGCCGGTGAAAAAGCTCGGCGGATACCAATATCCTTTCGCCGGTAGCTTCGCGTTCGATTGCACCAGCTCGGCGCCCTGTTTCAATCCGCTGTCGACCAGCTCGCAAATCTTATCGAGCTGCATTCGGGAATTGATCGCGCCGATGTCGGTGTTTTTGTCGAGCGGATTACCGATACGCAACGTCGCGATGCGATCGCGCAGCTTGCGGATTACCTGCGGGAACACGCCTTCCTGCACGAGCAAGCGCGAGCCGGCGCAGCAGACGTGGCCCTGATTGAAATAGATTCCGGAGACAATGCCTTCGACCGCCTGATCGATCGGCGCGTCTTCGAAAATGATGTTGGCCGCCTTGCCGCCCAGCTCAAGCGTGAGCCTCTTCTTCGTTCCCGCGACTGCCTGGGTGGAAGTTTGCCGACCGAAGTCGAACCCGTGAACGCGATTTTATCGACACCGGGATGCTCGACGAGCGCCTTGCCGGTTTCGCCCGCACCCGTGACGATGTTCACCACCCCGTCCGGCAATTCCGCCGCCTGAAAAATCTCGGCGAGATGCATCGCGGTGATGCTTGTCGTCTCGGCCGGCTTAAGGACACAGGTGTTCCCCGCGGCTAATGCGGGCGCGAGCTTCCACGCCGCCATCAAAAGCGGAAAATTCCACGGAATGATCTGGCCGGCGACGCCGAGCGGCTGCGCGGTCCGGCCGGGAAAAGCGTAATCGAGCTTATCGGCCCAGCCCGCGTAATAAAAGAAGTGCGCGGCGACGAGCGGCAGATCGATGTCGCGGCTCTCCTTGATTGTCTTGCCACCGTCCATCGTCTCGAGCACCGCCAGCTCCCGCGATTTCTCCTGAATGAGCCGCGCGATCCGGAAGAGAAACTTCCCGCGCTCGCGTCCCGGCATTTTGCTCCAGACCTTCTTGTAAGCTTTTCTCGCCGATTTCACCGCGAGATCGACGTCCCGCGCGTTCGCCTCCGCGATCTCCGCCAGCTTTTCTTCCGTCGCCGGATTGATCGAATCGAAATATTTCCCTGACCGCGGCGCTACAAACTTCCCGCCGATGAACAATGAATAACGCTTCTGGAGCTTGATGTAATCGTTCGCCTCCGGCGCCGGCGCGTAACTCCATCTGTCGCCGAAACTCAGCCGCCGTTCGCTTCGCGGCAACGCGACTCGGTCACGGGCAACCGCGGCACTACGCGGAATGACCACGAGTTCCGAACGCGATTTTTTCCGCGGCATCGCTTCTTCTTAACTGGCGAACGCGCCACCCGCACGCAAAATTAAGGAATTACC
>Ga0193716_1001377_pt1 | contig 14187 bp, 15 predicted proteins | sample U2c1metaG_FD_145901 | JGI IMG/M metagenome (GOLD analysis project Ga0193716, IMG submission 145901) | Soil microbial communities from a riparian zone of the East river system, Colorado, United States - U2c1 | ecosystem: Environmental > Terrestrial > Soil > Riparian zone | place: USA: East River...
CTTTTCGGGGCGCGCGGGGCGGTGGGGCACGAACTCGCTGATCAGCACCGTGGCATAGGCCGGGTCGATCGCCTCTTCGGGGGCCAGCAGGTCTGTCGCCACGGGCGCCTTGTCCACCGCCGCCTGGAATTTGGCGGCATTGTCCGACATGTCCCCCTCTGAAGATTTGGAGGGGGCGCGCGGCTTCTTCGAGCGGGGAACCATGCCGTTATTGTGGGCCATGGGGGTAATATAGGTCGCGTTCCGGATTTGTGCAGGGCTTTTGCCCCGGTTCCGGCGTGATTTATAGGTAGGGAACCGGAGCGACGGCGAGAGCCGGAGCGACCAACCAAGAGTGGGGCACGCCATGCACAACCGCAATCTGCTGGAAAAGACGCTGGAACAGACCTTGTTCAAGTCGCGCTGGCTGCTGGCGCCCTTTTATCTGGGCATGGTGGCGTCGCTGGTGATGCTGCTGGCCGCTTTCGTGGCCGAACTGATCCACGCCTTCCCGGCGGCGATGAACTTGAACGTCGTGGATCCCGAAAAGGTGATCCTGGCGGTGCTGGGGCTGATCGACCTGTCGCTGGCGGGCAACCTGGTGGTGATCGTGGTTTTCTCCGGCTACGAGAATTTCGTCTCCAAGATCAATACTGACAATGCCGAGGACCGTCCCAGCTGGATGGGCACCCTGGATTTCTCGGGCCTGAAGATGAAGTTGATCGGCTCCATCGTGGCGATCAGCGCCATCAGCTTGCTGCGCGCCTTTATGACTCTGACCGAAGGCGGTGTGCCGGTGGACGAGGTGCGTCTGCGCTGGATGCTGATGCTGCACCTGACCTTCGTGGTGTCAGGCCTGCTCTTCGCCGCCATGGATTGGGTCGGGAATAGAGCCGAGAAACCGACAGAGCATTGAAACAAAAAGGGCGGCCCGAGGGCCGCCCTTTTTTATTCCAGATCGAAAGACTACTTCGCGGCAGCAATCGCGTCGGCGGTGTCCTTGGCGGCCTTCTGCGAGGCGGCCAGGTCGCTGTTGCCGATGCCGGCCTTGGCCGCGGTCGCGATGGGGGTCAGCTTGGCCTTCTGCGCAGCGCTGGTGGAATCCACGATGGCGCCCGCGCCGGCCTTGCCGCAGGGATTGCCGGCAGCGGCGTCAAAGTCGGCGCCGGCCGGGCCTTCCAGGCAGTTGACGGCATGCTGCAGGTGCTTGTGCGCCATGGCGATGTCGGTCTGGGTCGCGGCCATGCCGGCATGGGTCTGAGCGGTGTCGAGTTCGCCGGCCAGGTCGGCGAAGGCGGGGGTGGCGAGCAGGGCGGCAGCGCCGGCGAGCAGGAACAATTTCTTCATGGGAGGGCTTCCTCTTGTTTCCAAAGAATTGGGGCGCACGGGTTTTCCCATGCGCCCCAAAGCTTACTCCGATTGGGAGGCTTTACCAGATAGAAGCGAGGTTCTTGCGCAAGGCCTGGGCTTCCGGGCCGGTGGCCGGGACTTCGTTCAAGTCCTTGTCCTGCTTGATGACGGTGCCGTTGAAGGTCAGGCCGCCATAGGCGCCCGTGCCCGAGGCCCAGACCACCATGTCGCCGCCATGGGTGGTGGTGGCGCCTTCCGCGGCGCTGGACAGGGTGACGACGGTGATGCCGGCGCCGGCGCCCAGCTTGAGCTCGCCCTTTTCGATGCCTTCCAAGGCGCGCCTGGAGTTGATGATGAAGACCAGCTTGGCCTGCTCGATGCCGATCTGAAGGCCGAAGGAGGCAGAGCCCATGCCGTAGAAGCGCGGGGTGCTCCAGCCGTGGCCGGTGCGGTGCAGCAAGACGCCGTCGCCGCCTTCGGCGCCGAAGATGAAGCCGCCCTTGACCAGCTTGGGCACGATATAGATGGCCTCGGCGTTCTGCAGCATGGTGCGGGCGGTGCCGAAAGCGGGGTCATGGCGCAGGTCGTTCACGACGCCGTTGGCGTCGCGCAGCAGGTCGCCCTTTTCGGCGGCCTGGGCGGGCAGGACAAAGCAGACAGCGGCGACGGCAGTGGCCGAAGCCAGCTTGGTCAATGACTTGAACATGGGAAATCCTCGTTTTGGGGGCGAATGCCGCTGGTAACGCGGCGCCCTGGCGGAAAGTTCCACGACAAGACTAACGCCGCAGCGTGCGCGCCAGCAACAGTCCCGCGACAAAGCCCAGCAGGGCGACGATGAGGGCGAATTTGACCACCATCCCGATCACCTTCAGGACGACAAACAGGATGACGGCCAGGACCAGGCCGGCGATGATTTCGAATGTTCTCATGGATCGTCTCCTGCGCGGGGCAGCAGACAAGGCCTAGGCGGCGGTGGTGTCAATCACCATCGGCCTCTTGATCAGCGGACTGTCGCCTTTGATCTTCTCGCCGAAGCCGCTGGAGAAATCCTGGAGGATGGTGGCCAGGTCTTCTGCGTTTATGGTGGCGTTGCGGCCCGGCGGGAAACGGTAGCGCCAGAAACTGACGATGTGGGAGATGGCGCCCAGCTTTTCGCCCAGCTCCAGGAACATGTAGGGCGCGCTGAGCAGGAAGTCGCGGAAGCCCTTGGGCGACTGGTGCGCCACCAGGTCCTGGTACGAACTGTCATACGCCGCCAGCGCCTTGTTCAGGTGATTGCCGTTGTCGCGCACCATCTCGATGATGTTGCGGCGGGCGGCCGGCAGAAAGGCTTTCTGTTCCGGGCTGATGCCGCCGGTGGGCTCCAGGCTGTTGATCTCGCGCAGCACGCCCATCACGTCGGGCCAGAACCTGCCCATAGACCATTTGTAATAGAGAAAGCCGCGCCAGCTGAAAACGCCTTCGCGGAAATCGTTGCCGGTTAGGCCCAGGGTCTCGCGCAGCGGCCGCAGTTTTTCGTCCACGTCGGTGGACAGCATGGCCGCCACCTGGCTGTCCGAAGAGCCGCCGCCGGCCAGCGCGATCAGGCGCGATATTTCCTGGCTGACGAAATTGTACATGCGCGTCTGGTCGCCCTCGGAAATGGCGAAATAGCTGGGCGAGACTTCGATCTTGTTGTTGCGCAGATGTTCGCGCAGCAGGAAGGGGTCCAGCGAGGGTATCGCGTTGATCAGCCGCAGCACCGACAGGTCACGTTCCAGTCCCTCGCTGCCGTAATGGCCCACTGCCCGCAGGGTGTCGGCATAGCCGCGCTGATCCACGAACAGCGCGCGGCCGCCGGCGCGCAGATCGGTGGGATCCAGGGGGATGATGATCTTGGTCGCCACGGTGGGTGCGCCACCGGCGAAGAGATAGGCGTCGTCGGCCCGGGTGCGATGCTTGAGCAGGAAAGCTGTGTTGAGGATGGGCGAGACGAACAGCGGATTGCTGGAGTGCTCGGCATTGTCCGCGTTGTTGGCGGCAATATGGAATAGATTCAGCACCCGGCTGGTGGAGGCGCTCCCCAGCGTGCTCAAAAAGCGAATCGAACGGTCATTAGACATTGCGATCCCCCAGATTTAAAAACCCACCCGGCAATATGACCGCAGCATGACGCAGGCCTGTTAAAGATTGCTTTACCGCCGCGAACGTGACGTAAGCTTCCCGGCGGATTTGCGGGTTAACGAAGCGTGAATTTCGACCGTTCGCTGGATGCGGCCCCCGGGGCTTTGGTGGCGTTGTCGCCGCTGGTGGCGCGGCTGCTGGCGCCCAACCCGGGACCTTTCACCTTCAAAGGCACCGGGGTGTATATCGTCGGCGCCGGCCTTCAGGTTGCGGTGATCGATCCGGGTCCGGCGCTGCCCGGCCACATCGAGGCCCTGAAGCGCGCGATCGAACCCCGCCGGGTCAGCCATATCCTGGTCACCCACACTCACCGCGATCATTCGCCGGCCGCAGCCGTCCTCAAGGCCTGGAACGGCGCCACGACCTATGGTCTGGCTTCGCCTGCCGGCGGGGAAACGTCCGGCGCGATGGTGGACGAAGCGCATGACCATGATTTCGTGCCCGACGTCACGGTGCGCGATGGCATGCTGATCGGCGGCGATGGCTTCCTGCTGGAATGCGTGGCGACGCCGGGCCACACCGCCAACCACATCTGCTACGCGCTGGTGCAGGAAAAGGCCCTGTTCAGCGGCGATCACGTGATGGGCTGGTCCACCAGCGTGATTGCGCCGCCCGACGGCGATATGGGCGCCTATCTCGCCAGCCTGGAAAAACTGGCGGCGCGAGACGACGCGATATTCTATCCCACCCATGGTTCGCCAATCGCCGATCCCAAAGACTGGCTGCGCCAGCTGATCGCCCATCGCCGCCTGCGCGAGGCGCAGATCATGGCCGCGCTGGCGCGGGGCGCGGGGGCGGTGACGGAATTGGTCGAGCGGCTTTATCCCGGTCTCGATCCGAAACTGCGCGGCGCCGCGGCGCAGCAGGTCATCGCCCATCTGGAGCATCTGCGTTTGCGGGGCGAGGTCGCAGCCCAGGATGGGCGCTGGCGCGTCAGAGGTGGAACTGGCTGAAGAAGGCCTTGAGCCTCGTGACGTTGCGGCCATGGTCGATGGTGCCGTCGCGGCTCTGCGCGCGCAGGTCCACCCGGCTGCCGATGGCGCCGGCGGGGCGCACCCGGATCACGATGTCGGAGATGCGGCCGAACCACAGGCTTTTGTCGGTGGCCTCGATGCGCAGGTCCTTCTCGCTGGAATCCACGATGGTCCAGCCCAGCTGCTGCGCCCTTTCATAGCAGCGCCAAAAGGCTTTCTGCGGCGACACCAGCAGCCCGGCATGGGGATGGGTCAGGGCGTAATATTTGTCGTGCAGGGCATAGGCGATGGTGACTTGTTCGCCGTGGTAAGGAATTTTGCTTTGCCCGTCGAAGGTGCGGTTGTTGGCGGGATGGATCCTGGCCAGCGCCACGAACTGGGGCGGGTCTTCCGGATCGGTGGTGGCGTCATGGATGGGCAGCATCGTGAAGCCGTAATAGACGTAGCTGAGGGGCGGGTAGAGAAAGACCAGCGACCCCACCAGCGCGATCAGGCCGATGCGCTTGCCTTCGGCCTCGTTGCGCGCCAGCGCCGAGCGCAGCCACAGGAAGGCCAGGGTCAGCGCCGCCAGGCCCAGCGCCGTGGCGGGGAGCATCACGCTGCGCCCGCCCTTGTCGGTCAAAAGGCCCAGCCGCACGCCGGCCACCGCCGCTATCCCGGCCACGACCGCCAGGATCAGGGCGGTCAGCGCGCCGCGCGCCGCCATCAGTTGAAAACGCATAGGAGAAATCCGCCGATTGGCCGTTCACTTCGCGTCACCATAGGATAGATTTCCCTCGCCGCGATAGTGAGAGCCGAGATGCCCACCAACACCATCCTGTCCAACACGCAGACTCGCGACATGGCGAGCCTGCTGCATCCCTTCACCAATCTCACCGTCTTGCGTCAGACCGGCCCGCTGGTGATCGAACGCGGCGCCGGCGTCTTCGTCTACGGCGCCGACGGCAAGGATTATCTGGAAGCGATGGGCGGCTTGTGGTGCACGGCGCTGGGCTGGGGTGAAGAGGAACTGGTGCAGGCCGCGGCCGAACAGATGCGCAAGCTGTCCTTCGGCCATATCTTCGGCGGCAAGAGCCACGAGCCCGGTATCGCGCTCGCCGAGAAGCTGAAGGAGATGGCGCCCATGCCCGTGGGCAAGGTGTTCTTCGCCAATTCCGGCTCCGAGGCCAATGACAGCCAGATCAAGTTCATGTGGTACGCCGCCAATGCGCGCGGCGAGACCGGGCGCAAGAAGATCATCGCCCGCGACAAGGCCTATCACGGCGTGACCCTGGCCAGCGCCAGCCTGACCGGGCTCGGCGCCTTTCACAAAAGCTTCGACCTGCCGTTCGATTTCACCTTGCGGGCCGAATGTCCGCATTATTATCGCGGCGGCCGGGACGGCGAGAGCGAGGAGCAATATTCCGCGCGGCTGGCGGGCGATCTCGACACCATGATCCAGCGCGAAGGCCCCGACACCATCGCCGCCATGTTCGTCGAGGCGGTGATGGGTGCGGGCGGGGCGATGGTGCCGCCACGCGGCTATTTCGAGGCGATCACGCCGGTGCTGCGCAAGTATGGCATCCGGCTGGTGGACGATGAAGTGATCTGCGGCTTTGGCCGCACCGGCAACGCCTTTGGCTGCCAGACCTACAACTACCAGCCCGATTCCATGTCCATCGCCAAGGCGCTGTCATCGGCCTATCTGCCGATCTCGGCGGTGCTGCTGTCGCCCGAACTGGTGGAGATCATCGAGGAAGAAGCCGTTCGCATCGGCGGGCTGTGGCATGCCTTCACCTACAGCGCCCATCCTGTGGCCGCCGCCGTGGCGCTGAAGACGCTGGAAATCTATGAGCGCCGCGATACCTTCGGCCATGTCCGCAAGGTAGCGCCCGTGTTCGAGAAGCGGCTCAAGGCGCTGGAGGGTCACCCCCTGGTGGGTGAGGCCAACGGCGTCGGCCTGATCGGGGCGGTCGAACTGACGGCGGACAAGAAGACCAAGCGCAACTTCGAAGCGGCCAAGGCGGTGGGCGCCAAGTGCGGCGCCTTCTGCCAGGACGAGGGCATCATCGTGCGGGCGCTATTGCATGACCGCATCGCCCTGTGCCCGCCGCTGGTGATCAGCGAGGCGGAGATCGGCGAGATGTTCGACCGGCTGGAGCGCGGGCTGAACAAGACCCTCGATTGGGTGAAAGCGGAAGGGCTTCTCTAGCCGGCCCGCAGCATCGGCTGCGCCGGCGTTATGCTGGGGCGGGTGTAGATCAGCGCCTCGCCGCTCCACACTTCCAGTTTCCGGGCGCTGGGCAGCTTCATGGCATGAGCCAGGATCTTCGCGCGCTGGTCGTCATCGCAGGTAGCGGAGAATTTGTAGGTGAGGGCGCCACCTTCATCGCGGTAGCAGATTTCGTATGCGGGCATTTGAGCCTCCAAAGATTTCGGTAGTACCTACCCCGCTTGTTTGACGTTTTGCGCGATGCGCGCGCGAATGTCGAATGACAATTCGATTACACGCATCACGAAATGTACGGGTGTTTCGCGGCGCACAAAATCTTTCCGCGCACGCTTGCACGGGAGCTTTTGCGGACTACATGCGTTAACGGGGCACCCGCTATTGCACCTGTAAAGGAGTTGTCATGTCCGCACCGTTCAAGCTCGCAGCCCTGCCCTGGGACGAAGACGCCCTGGCCCCCACAATTTCCGCCAATACCATCGCCTTCCACTATCACAAGCATCACCAGACCTATGTGGACACGCTCAACAAGTTGGTGGCCGGCACCAAATATGCCGACCTGAAACTGGAAGAGATCGTGCAGAAGACGGCCGGCGCCGCCGAGGCCAAGGACAAGCAGATTTTCAACAATGCGGCCCAGGTATGGAATCACGACTTCTACTGGCGCAGCCTGACCCCGTCCAAGACCGAAGCCGGTGGCCAGTTGGACAGCGCGATCACCGCGGCCTTCGGCAGCAAGGACGAACTGATTGCCCAGCTGGCGGAAGCCGGCAAGACCCAGTTCGGCTCGGGCTGGGCCTGGCTGGTCAGCAAGGGCGGCAAGCTTTCGATCGAAAAGACTGCCAATGCCGAAACGCCGATGGCCAAGGGCGTGAACTGCCTGCTCACCGTGGATGTGTGGGAGCATGCCTACTATCTGGATTACCAGAATGCGCGGCCCAAATACCTTGAAGCCGTCCTCGGCAAGATCCTCAACTGGGAGTTCGCGGCTGAGAACCTGACCAAGGAAGGCCATGCTGTGAGAGCCGCCGCCGAATAAGGTTCGCGGCTCTTAACGCTTTCGCTTTACCCGGCGGAAAGCCGGGCGGGGCTATCCTCGCGGCGCATCGGGGCGTGGGGGTAGCTTGTCCGTCAGCAGGACATTTGGAAAACGCGGCCCGGTGACGCCTGCCGTTGTCGCGGCGCGCCCGGTTCCCACCACCGCTCCACAAGCAATAGGGCCGCCTGGCCTGATGAGCCGGCTGCTGGGGCGCATCCCCTGGTTCACCCTGACCCTCAGCGCGGTCCTGGTGGCGCGCTTTATGGCGGAGCTGCGGGCGGCGACAGATACCCTGGCGCCCGGATCGCCCGGCCATTTCACCCTGCTGGCGATGGGCGCATCGGACCGCGCCCAGGTTCTGGGCCAGGGCGAATGGTGGCGCCTGTTCACCGCCACGGCCCTGCACGGCTCGCCGGCCCATCTGATCGGCAATCTCACCACCTTTTTGATCGTGGGCTTCCTGCTGGAGCCGATGATCGGCATCGGCTGGTTCGCGCTGCTCTATTTTACCGGCGGTTTCTGCGGCGCGGTGGCCTCCATGATGCTGAACAGCGCCGATGCGCTGTCGGTCGGCGCGTCGGGCGCGATCATGGCGACCCTGGCGGCGCTGTTCACGCTCAGCTTCCATGCCGGCGCGCCGCGGCCCGGCCTGATGCGGCGGGTGGCGGGCGGTTCGCTGATCCCCGCCCTCATGCCGGCAGTGGCGCGCGGCGGCACGGTCGTCGACGTCAACGCGCATCTGGGCGGCTGCCTGACCGGTGCTGTGGTGGGCTTCATCATGCTGATCGTCTGGAACGACGAGGAAGAAACAGTGCCCGGCCGCACTATCGCCGCCGTCCTTGCCGGCGTCTGGGTGGCGATGACCGCGTGGGCGTTCGCCGCCTCTGGCCAGACCTATATGGATTATGCGCGGCCCGGCCTGGACTATATTCCGACGGAGAAGATACCCGCCGATATCGAAGCGCTAAAAGACGACAGCTACCAGCTGATCGAGCATTACCCCAGGGATCCCCGCGCGCATCTGTTCCGCGGCCTGTACCTGCTGGAGCAGCATCACGTGGCCGACGCCGAGCCCTATTTCCGCGATGCCAAAAGGCTGGGCGACGACAGCCCGGTGATGACGCGGGAATTCCAGGACTGGAATCTGGCGCTGCTGGCGCTGACGGTGCGGGCGCAGAATCGCGGCGCGGAAGCCGGCAGCATTGTCGCGCCGCTTTGCGCCGACATCGCGGCGCTGGACCAGCGCACCCGCCAGACACTGGAAATCACCAAGCTCTGTAACTAGTCCCTCACAGCCCGCGGGGCAGGCCGCCATTGCCCGGATTCATATCGGGGACAGGGCTGCTGGGCTGGGTGCCGGGCATCACGCCGCCGTTGCCATAGCTGGTGCTGCGGCAGGCGTTCAAGCCGCGATTCCAGCCCGACCGGTAAGCCTTGTTGTCCTTGTACTGCTGGTCGTCGCGCACGATGGTGTCATCGTGGCGCTTGTCGGCATCCGGGCCCCAGGCGCTGTTGCAGCCGTCCTGATAGCCGGCCTTGTAATCGGGCGACCTGCGCAAGGCCCGGGTTTCCTTGCTGACAAACAAGCTGCAAGCTGCCAGCGGCAACAACAGCAGAATGATGATGACCTTGCGCATGGTGCCTCTTGCGTTAACCAGCCTCTTTTACTCCCTCTCAATGGAAAAGATGCAGTTTTCCGCCGCGCATTGGACAGGTTTCATGGACCGGACGGATTTTTCCGCACATCGCGTGCTGGTGGTAGGCGCCAAGAGCCACGCCATCCTGCTGCTGCGTTCGGTGCTGGGCATCGTGGGCGTGGCCAACATCGTCCATATCGAGGATGGCCGCCGCGCCCTGGAAATCCTGCGCACGGAGCATTTCACGGCGGTGTTCTGCGATCACCGGCTCGACCAGGCCAGCGAAAAACCCTTCATTGTGGCGGCACGGCGAAGCGGCGGCATGGCCAACCCGATGGTCCCGATTTTCCTGCTGCAGGAACGCGCTCAGCGCCGCGATGTGGAAAGGGCGCGCGATATGGGCGCGACCGACGTGCTGACGACCCCGATCAGTCCCAAGACCCTGCTCACCAAGCTGCAGGCGGCGACCCAGACGCCGCGTCCCTTCATCGTCTCCAATGAATTCTTCGGCCCGGATCGGCGCGCCAAGAGCCGCGCGGCCTATAATTTCGGCGCCGATCGCCGCAAGCGGGCGGCCAGGAAGACCAGGATCGATTTCACCCATACCTGACGGCTGCGGTGCCGCCACGGCCAGCCGCGGTTGCGGCTGGCCGTTTTCGACAAACGTCCTAGGGGGCGTTAGATCGCTTTTATGCGCTCGGTGCGGGCGCGCCGGTCGGCCTCGATCTGGGCTTTCACATCGGCCAGTCCGGCGGTCACGCTGCTGTTTACGTTCAAGTGGAACACATCGAGAAGGCCGAGGCCGCCGACACACGCAGAACCACAATCCTGCCCGATCCGCGAGAGACCGGTAGCGGCGGACTGAATCATGGCGGGAGAGCTCTGCAATATGCCGGCGCCCGGGCGTCCCAGGCCGAGGTCGGGCTCGTGCGGCGTCAACAGCGACACGAGACCGATCCAGAATACGGCCCGGAAAATCATGGCATGCCCTTTTGCGTTTCCACACGCCGAGCATTGCCCGCCCCCTCTTCCCGGGCGCTTGATTGTTTTTCTAAAATTGAAACTAGTTTCCCGTTCCTCATCCCACCATCAACGCAATGCTGACGGGATCGGTCCGCTTCGATTCAAAATCGCGGCGTGATTGAATCAGATGTCCTTAAAATTTTCAGAAAATTGCACGCACCCGTTAACGGGCGATCCGCACGCAAGGCGGCTTTTGCACGAAAACCCTTTATATCAAGGGCGAAATTGCGGCTAGGAGTCGGTGGGCAGAGGCGCCGGCGGCAGCGTGACGGTGGCGCGGAACCCTTCGCCCGGACGGCTGTCCAGTTCCAGCCAGCCGCCATGCAGTTCCGCAAAGGCCTTGACCAGGGTCAGGCCCAGGCCGGCGCCCTTGGCATGTTCAGAACTGCGCCCGGCATGTTCGAACGGCTCCTGGATGCGCGCCAGGTCTTCCGGCGCCACGCCCGCGCCGTCATCCGCGATGGTCACGGCAATGCCCGCATCATTGGCGCGGGCCGACAAGGTGATGCGGCTGCCGGTGGTGAAGGTGACGGCATTGTCCAGCAGGCTGTACATCATCGCGGTGAAGACCGTTTCATCGGCGTCGGCCATCAGCCCCACCGGACAGCGGTCGGCATCGATGGTGATGCCGCGCGCCGCGGCCTTGCCTTCGAAGATATCGCGCGTCACCCACAGCACGCCGCCGACATCCAGGCCAGCGCGGTGCAGATCGTAACGTCCCGCCGAGATCTTGGTGAGATCCATGATCTGGTTGATGATCTTGAGCAGGTTGTTGCCGCCCTGATGCACCATGCCGGCATAGTCGCGGATCTGGGCCGGGGTCATCTTGTCGGCCAGGGTCCCCATCAGGTCGGAAAAGCCCAGGATGGCGTTCAGCGGCGTCTTCAGCTCGTGGCTCATGGTACGCAGCAGGGTGGTCTTGGCGCTGTCCACGCTGGCGCTGGCCTGGTCCAGCCGCGAGGTGAGATCGGAGAGATAGGAACTCTGCTGCTCGGCCTGGGCGCGGCTGTCGGCCAGGGCATGTTCCTGCTCGGCCAGCGCGGTCTCGGCGCGAAACTTGTCGGTGATGTCGGTGAAGACCATGACGCGGCCGCCATCGGGACTGGCGCGGTCGCGTACCAGATAGGCTTCGCCCGTGTCGGTGCGCAAGGTCATGGCGCCGGCGGGCTTGCGATGGCTGTGCAGGCGGCGCTCCAGCCATTGCTCCGGCGTCTCATCCAGCAGGATGCGGCCGCTATAGGCGCCCATGGCGGCGATTTCGGGAAATGTCTTGCCCATCAACTGGTCCAGCGTCTTCACGCCGCAAAGATGGGCGTACAAATCATTGGCGAGGATCAGCCGGTCATTGGCGTCATAGAAGGCAAAGGCTTCGGCCGAGAGGGCAACGGCTTCCTGCAGCCGGATCATCTGGGCGCGGGCGGCAGTGACGTCGGTCCACAGCAGTACGGTGTGTCCGTTCCTGTCGCGGCGGGCCTTGATCTCCACCACCCGGTGGCCCGCCAGCGCCACGTCGCACGGAGCGAACTGGTTTTCCCCCAGCTGATTCAGGCGCCGGGTGATGAAGGCTTTGACGCCGCCAGCCAGTGCGGACGGTGCGATCTCGCGGCCTTTGATCTCCAGGCGGATCAGGTCGGCATAGCTTTTGCCGATCAGCGTGTCGTGCGGCGGAAAGGAGCGGAAGAGATAATTCAGATGCGCGTTGGCATAGAGCAGCCGGCCGCCGGCGTCGAAAATGGTGATGGCACAGCGCAGGCAATCCAGAGTGCCCAGCAAAGCGGAGGCGCTCGCGTCCCAGTCGGGCGCTTGCGTTATATGTGCCTGATTGGCCAACGCCATTTCTCTTCTTCTTGAGACTGATCTGGGCGGCATCATGGGACGGCGTGCGTTGCGGATTGGTTAGGGAACTGCCAATCACTGTGTACGGATGAAGACGGATGCTTCGCATCCCCGCCCGAATCGCGCCATCTTTGCTAACAAAGGATGAATCGCGGCGCTGGCTACCTTTGGCCAATCCTTGTGGAGAACTAAATAGCGCCCGCCGCGCTTCAGCTTTCGTTAAGCCTGGCAGATGACACTGCCCCATGACTGTAATTGCGGCGCAAAAAAGCTTAATGGCGATTAACACAAACCGGCTTGCAGACCCCAAGGCGCAGCGGCGTCAGTTCGTGCTGATCCAGGCGGCCAAGGCCGGCATGGGCGTGGCGCTGGGCCTGGCGTTTTTCGGTGTGGTCGGTCGGCCCGATGCCGCCGAGATTATCGCCTTCCTGGGACTGATGATGCCGGGCGCCTTGGCGCTGCTGGGCCTGACCGCAATCCCGCTCCCCACCCTCGAGCAGATTGGCCTCGCCAGTTTTGCGGCCCTGATCGGCTATCTGGCGCTGTTGACCGGCGGGGTGGTGTCGCCGCTGCTGGTGTGGTTCGCGCTGGTTCCCGCCGAAGCCGCTTTGTCCGGCGGGCGGCCCGCCGTGGTGCGCGCCGGTGTGGCCGCTGGGCTGGCATTGCTGACGGTGGCGGGGATCGAGGCCATGGGCGCCCTGCCGGCCTCGCGGCTGCTGTATCCGGGCGCCTTGCCGCTATGGGAGATTTACGCCTGCTCGATGCTGGCGGCGCTGGTGCAGGCGGTGCTGATCGCCGCCGCTGCCCAGGACCGGCAACGCGCCGCCGATGCCGCCGCCGCGGAAGGCACGGCGATGTATCGGTTCCTGGCCGACAATGCGATGGACCTGATCACCCGCCATTCCTCCGACGGGCGCATCCGTTTTGCCAGTCCCGCGACACAGGCGTTGCTGGGACGGCTGCCGGACGAGATCGTCGGCCTCGCCATGCCGGAGATCGTTCATCCCGACGATCTGGATGCGCTGCAGGCGGCGCTGGTGGAGTCCAGCTATCACGGCCGCGCCGGCGCGGCCGAAGTGCGGCTTGCCCACAAGGACGGCCATTTCGTCTGGGCGGAAATCCGCTGCCGCCCGGCGCGCGAACATCTGAGTGAGCCCGCCGACATCGTGGCGGTGACGCGCGACATTTCCGAACGCAAGCTCCAGGAACGTGCGCTGGTGGAAGCCCGCGACGCTGCCCTCGACGCCAACCGCGCCAAGTCACGCTTCCTGGCCAATATGAGTCACGAGCTGCGCACGCCGCTGAACGCCATTATCGGGTTTTCCGAAGTGATGACGCGCGAGATGTTCGGACCTGTGGGGCCGCGCTACCAGGAATATTCCCGCCTGATCTATGAATCGGGCGGACACCTGCTGGAGCTGATCAACTCGGTGCTGGACATGTCCAAGATCGAGGCCGGCAAGTTCGAACTGTCCGAGGAGTTGTTCGACCTGGAGGAGACGGCGGAGGGCGCGGTGCGCTTCCTGCGGATTCCGGCGGAACGGGGCGGCGTGGCGCTGAAACTGGCGATTGCGCCGGGCGCGCGGCTGGTGTTCGCCGACCGCCGCGCCGTCAAGCAGATCCTGGTCAATCTTCTCTCCAACGGCGTGAAATTCACCCCGCCCGGCGGTGAAGTGCGGGTCGCGGCCAGGGTGCTGGACGCCTCGCGCGGCATCGAGATCACCGTCAGCGATACCGGCACCGGCATCTCCAAGGCCGACCTGCAGCGCCTGGGCAAGCCGTTCGAGCAGGTCGAGAATGCCGAGACCCGCGCCAAGGAAGGCACCGGGCTGGGGCTGGCGCTGGTCAAGTCGCTGTCGGCGATGCATGGCGGCGAGGCGGTGCTGAGTTCGGCCCTGGGCGAAGGCACCACCATCACCGTGCTGCTGCCCAACGCCGCGGTGGACGCCAAGGGCGAACGCATCGCGCAAGCCAAAA
>Ga0193716_1001378_pt1 | contig 14180 bp, 12 predicted proteins | sample U2c1metaG_FD_145901 | JGI IMG/M metagenome (GOLD analysis project Ga0193716, IMG submission 145901) | Soil microbial communities from a riparian zone of the East river system, Colorado, United States - U2c1 | ecosystem: Environmental > Terrestrial > Soil > Riparian zone | place: USA: East River...
CGAACAGGTGCGGCTGCTCACCAATCTTGAAACTCCGACCCAGAAACTGCTACAGATCATCTTGATCGGTCAGCCCGAACTTCGTGAGCTCCTGGATCGCAACGACTTGCGCCAACTGGCGCAGCGCATCACCGGGCGCTACCACTTGAAACCCCTGTCGCGCGAAGAAACGCAAGGGTACGTGCGCCACCGCTTGCGCGTCGCCGGCGCCGCCGGAGAGATTTTCACACCAGGCGCTTTGCGCGAAGTGCACCGACTGGCAGGGGGCATCCCGCGGGTGATCAACGTCAGCTGTGACCGAGCGCTGCTCGGCGCATATACCCAGGAAGCGCGCAAAGTCACCGCGACCCTGGTGCGGCAGGCGGCCGGCGAAGTTTATGGCCGCCGCTTCGCGCCGCAATGGCTGGGATGGAGCGCCGGCGCACTCATGGCCGGCTTCATCGCGGCCATAGCCGTACTGGGCTGGCGCACCTGGCAGCACCAGACCTCCGCCCTCCGAGCGGCCGCTGACCCGCCGCATGCGGCCATCTCACCCACGCCGAGTCCTCCGGCGCGACGGGTCGTTATGCCCCCGCCCATCTCGATCAATGCTCTGCTGGCGGCAAACAGCGCCAACACGGGGGATGCCGCCGCTTTCCGACGCTTGCTGTCCTTGTGGGGAACTGCGCTGACGGACGACCGTGACCCCTGCGGCCAAGCACAGAAGTCCGGGCTGGCGTGCCTCGAGCAGCGCGGCTCCTGGGCCCAGGTGCGGGCGCTGAATCGACCGGCCATTTTGACCCTCACCGATGATCAAGGGCAGAAGCATCGAGTCGTACTCTCTGCCTTGGACGATAAATATGCGACGCTGGATCTGGGCGAACAAAACCAGCGCGTAGCGCTCGACGAGCTGTCGCGCGATTGGTTCGGCGATTTCACCGTTGTGTGGAAGCCCAAGACCGCCCGCACCCGCGCACTGTCAGTGGGAATGCGGGGCGACGAGGTCCGCTGGCTGCGGCGCAGCCTCAATGCCCTACGCGGCGCGGCTTCGGATCCGGAATACGGGGATGTGTACGACCAGGAACTGGCCATCGCGGTCCAGAATTTTCAGCGTGAACATCGGCTGAACGTCGACGGTATCGCCGGCTTGCAGACCCAAGTCGTGCTCGACACGGCCCTGGCCGATCCGGGTTCGCCCCTGTTATTGCAGACCACACCGCACGGGTAGGACAACAGATGTCATTCATTCTCGACGCCCTCAAGAAATCGGAAACCGAGCGTCAACGTCAAAGCATCCCCGGCTTGGTGGAGTCGGGGTTTGTGCGGACGCGGACGCGCCTACCGATGTGGGTCATCGCACTCGGTGCATTGCTCGCGATAAATTTGATCGTGTTGTTGTTCGTGCTGGCGCGCGGCTGGATGCAAGCGCCCACTGCATCGCACACCCAGCCTACGGCGGAGACAAAGCGCGCCGCAACGGACGCTGCCGAGACGGGTGCCGACACCGCGGGCGCCGAATTGCCGGACGCCGCTGCTGCGGACGCCGCCGCACGGCGTGGCCTCGCGCCGCGCTCCGTTACCGAGGGCGTCGCCACACCCGGCGCGAACGCCCCCTTCAGTCCGCTCGACACCGCACCGCAGTACGCGCGAGCCGCTGCCGGTGACTCCCAAAGGCGCGAATTCCGGAAGTTCCGGCGCCCGCGCCCTGCATCGCCGCGATCCGCTGCTCACGGACGAAGACTACAGAGCCGATGACGAGGAAGTATTGCCGACGATCAACGAGATCAATTTGACCGGAGCGCAGGCGCTGCCGGAACTACATCTCGACGTGCATGTATACGCCACGAGGTCGGCCGAACGATTCGTCTATGTCAACATGCGTAAGTATCATGAAGGCGCGACCTTGCAGGAAGGGCCCACCGTCGAACGTATTCGGCGCGACGGCGTCATTTTGAACTACCACGCCTTGCGGTTTCTATTGCCGCGCCAATAGATCTGCCCTGCGCCCACCGCAACAAGTCCTCCCCGCGTCTATCGCAATAAACCCTGCCCGGCGACGACAACCGTGGCGCGGTTGCCGTGACGCTGCACCGAGCCTACGCGGCCCGGCCTACGCGGTGCCGTTCGCCAGACGCTCGAGCGCTTCCCCTGTAATGCGGTAGTTGACCCAGGCAGAATTGGCCTCCGCGCCGAGCGCTTCGTAGAAATCGCGCGCGGGACGATTCCAGTCGAGGACTGCCCACTCGAATCGGCCGCAGTCGCGCTCGAGTGCCAGTCGCGCCAAGTGCACCAGTAGCGCCTTGCCGATGGCGCGCCCGCGGAATGCGGGCCGCACGAACAGATCCTCCAAGTACAAGCCGCGCTTGCCGAGAAAAGTCGAGAAATTGTGGAAGTACAATGCGAACCCCGCGGGCTCGCCGTCGATCCGGGCGATCAGCGCTTCTGCGGCGGGCTGCGGGCCGAACAAGGCGTACCGCAGCGTTGTCTCGTTCGCTACGGCCTGGTGTTCGAGCTTTTCATACTCGGCCAGTTCGCTGACCAGAGCCAATATGAGCGGAATGTCCGCCTCTTGCGCGGGTGCGATGTGAACGGCAGCGGCAGCGTGCGTCATTGAGCTAACACCTGAAGGTGATGAATGCCCGGAATCTTACAGACTGCGCGGGTACGGCGTCCTGATCTTGAACATGCGATGATTGCGCCATGCGAAAGATATTGACGCTGACGATGAGCGGCCTGGTGACGGTGCTGCCCCTGGCACTGACGGTCTACGTGATTTGGTGGCTGGTGAACACGGTGGAGGGCTGGTTGCGCCGCGCGCTGATCGGCCTGCAGATCGTGAGCCCCGAGCATTACTGGCCCGGCCTCGGCTTGATAACCGGATTTTTCCTGCTGCTGGCCGTGGGCAGCCTGGTCAACGCGTACGCGGGTAAGATATTCCTCAAATATTGGGATGATTTTCTCGGCCGGATCCCCTTCGTAAAGACCCTGTATGGCGGCTTCCGCGATGTAGTCAGCCTGCTGCCATCCGGCAGCGGTGAGAAACGCGATCTGCAGCGCGTCGTGCTGGCCCGTTTTGCCGACGTGCATGCGATCGGCTTCGTCACGCGTGAGGACCTTCCGTTCGCGCTGGAGGCGCACGGCGGGCAAGACTGGGTGACCGTCTATTTTCCGATGAGTTATGCATTCGGCGGCTACACCCTTTACTTGCCGCGGGACCGCATTCAGCCGCTCGACATTTCGGTCGAGGACGCCATGAGACTGGCCATCACTGCGGGCCTCACCGCCGGCAGCCGCAGCAAGAACAACTAGCCTAAAATACCGATCATGCTCAAGCGGTACGTCACGGTGCTTGCGCTAACACTGCTGCACGCGGCGTCCGCGCCGGCCGCGGTACGTGGAGCCGCTCCGAAAACCGAAGCGGAACCCTATGCCGCGTGGCGAGCCAGTGCGGCGCGTGCGCTCGCCGCGCGCGGCGATGTCGGGTCACTCGCGACCGCCGCCGCGCTCACGTTCGTCGGGCCACCATCGCGTCCGAAGGCAGAGTCCGCAAAGGCTGCCGCCGCGGCGCTGGAAATCGCCATCAAGGCAAGCGAGCTGGCGCCCGAGGATCCGGCAATCAGCTGGCTGCACCTGAATCTCTGCGCCAGCGCACCAGCCTGCGACCCCCGCGACGCGGCAACCACCATGCGCTGGGTGGACGCCGAGAATGCCGCCGCGTGGCTGCCTACCTTGGCGGCGGGCATGAAGGACAGGGATACGATTCAGGTCGATCGGGTCCTGACCGACATGGCCCTGGGAACTCGTTTCGACCTGTACGGGAATCGGATCACGGTTATGATGTACGATGCGCTCAAAAAGGCGCGCAGTGCTCTCCCGGCGAACTATCTGAAGTCGGATTTGAGCCGGCTGACTGAAGCGATGGGCATGGCGGCTGCGGCCGTCATACCTTCGTTCTCGCCGCTCATCAATGCATGCCGCGAGGCAACGGATGCGGAGCGCCGCGAGTCGTGTCTCAAGTTATCCAAGACCATGCAGAGGGCGGACGCGGTCATGGCGCAACTGGTGGGTTTCGCGATCGAAAAACGTTTGACGGCAGCGGAGAGCAAGGAATTGCGGGCAATCGCCGAGCGTCGACGGTTGCTGGAATGGCGCGTGTCGGCGGCCAATCAATCGGATACGCCGCTGCTGCCCTGGCTCCGGAACGCCCGCGCTCGCGCACGCCTCGCGAAAATGCGCGTCATGCCTCGCGAAGAGGATGTATGCACTGCGCTATTGCGAGATCATGGTATGCCGCTCGACCCCCCGGAGGATCGCCGATGATCGACTTGCACTATTGGCCCACGCCCAACGGGCATAAAGTAACGATGTTTCTCGAAGAAACCGCCATGCCCTACCGCATCGTGCCCGTGAATATCGGCAAGGGCGAGCAATTCAAACCCGACTACCTCGCCATCTCGCCGAACAACCGCATGCCCGCCATCGTCGACCATCAGCCGATGGACGGAGGCACACCCATTTCGGTGTTCGAATCCGGCGCGATCTTGCTGTATCTCGCGGACAAGAGCGAACAGTTCATACCGGCGGACATTCGCGGTAGGACCCAGGTCACGGAGTGGCTGTTCTGGCAAGTTGCGGGATTGGGACCCATGGCCGGCCAGAACCACCATTTCGCGCGCTACGCGCCCGAGAAGATTCCGTACGCCATCGACCGCTACGTCAAGGAAACCAATCGTCTGTACGGCGTGCTCAACAGACGCCTGGCCGATCGCGAGTTCGTTGCCGGCGCCTATTCAATCGCCGACATGGCCGCCTATCCGTGGATCGTGCCGCATGAAGCGCAAGGACAGAATCTCGCCGAGTTCCCGAACCTCAAACGCTGGTTCGATACCGTCAAGGCCCGCCCGGCCACCATCCGCGCTTACGAGTTGGCGCCGACGTTCAGCAACGGCGCGCCCGTGACCGACGAGGCGAGGAAAATACTGTTCGGCCAAACGGCGAAATCCATCGACCCGACTTGAGGCTTCCCCGCGCGGCCTCGATGTTCATCGCGCCGGCTCGGCTGGCCGCGCTGTCATGACGCTCCTCGCGCCGCCTTGACGTTCATCGCGCCGCCTCGGCTGGCCGCGCTGTCATGACGCTGCCGGTGCACATGACACCCCTGCCGGTGAGGCGTCACGGCGCCGACTTGTCGTGTGCATGCATCCACGCCAGAACATAGGCCACTTTGTCGATGAGCAGGCTGGGGCGCGCGGAAATATCATGCGACGCATTCGGTACGCGCACCAATGCGGTATCGACCCGGCGGAGTTTCAGGGCTTCGTAAAACTGTTCTGCCTCGGTCGACGGCGTGCGGTAGTCCACCTCTCCCGTCATCAGCATCGTCGGCGTGTGGACATTGCCGACATAGGCGAGCGGTGAGCGCTTCCAATAGGCCTGCGAGTCGTCCCAAGGAAAGCCGTCGAACCAATAACGGTAGAAATAACTGGTCATATCCGCAGTGAGTACGAAGCTTGCCCAGTTGATCACCGGTTTGACCACAACGGCGGCGCGAAAGCGGTCAGTGTGGCCGACGATCCAGGCGGAGAGCACGCCGCCGCCGCTGCCGCCGGTGACGAACAAGCGGCCGGGGTCGACATACCCGCGGCCGACAACCTCGTCGACGCCGGACATCAGGTCGTCAAAGTCCTTGTCGGGATAGGCGTGGTGAATCAGATCCGCAAACTCCTCGCCGTATCCCGTGCTGCCGCGCGGGTTGAGATACACCACCACATAGCCCGCCGCTGCGTACAGCTGTAGTTCGGCAGTGAAGCTCGGCCCATAGCTCGCGAACGGTCCCCCATGGATCTCGAGCAACAAGGGATACTTTTTCGCCGGATCGAAGTCCGGCGGCTTGATGATCCATCCTTGAAGCGCGCGCGCGTCTGCCGACGACTTGAATACCATCTCCTCCACCTGGCCGAGAGAACGCTCCCGAAGCAGCGTGTCCGAGAGCGCCGTGAGGGTCGCGATGTCGCGGGTCGAATTGCCGGTGGCGAGTGCCGGCGGCGCCGTTGGCTCCGACCGGGTATAGGCAAAGCGTCCGCTCGTGGCCAGCGAAAACGACCCGCCGGTGTAGGGACGCGCGATGTCGTTGCCGCCCACGTCGGCGGCGAGAACTCGAATCCTCCCTTGAAGGTCGACACTGGCCAGCATGCCTCTGCCATGGTCATCGTATTGAAACACCAGTTGCTTGCCGTCCCCGGTCCACCGCGGCGACGCCGCATCACGGTCGAGCGACGCGGTGAGCGAATGCGAATGTCCCCCGCCGCTATCCATGACATACAGCTGCGTCGCCTGATACCCCAGCCGCTTGTCGTCGAAGCCCAGATAGGCGATGTGTTTGCCATCCGCGGAGACAGCCGGACTGTGGTCGGGTCCGCGGCGATCGGTAAGGGCATGAAGCGAGCCGTCGGCCAAGTTCACATGATAGATTTCGCTGTCGATGGGCTCGAAATCCGCATCGGCTCGCCGGTTCGCTGCGATCAGAACCCCTTTTCCATCCGCGGTAAACGCGGGCTCCCCTGTGGTGTCGAAGTCTCCATGGGTCAGCTGCCGTGCCGCTCCACCATCGGCGGCGACGACGAAGAGCTGGCGGAAGCTGTTGGGCAGATACCCCTCACCGTCGACGCGAAAAACCATTCGATCGATGAATTTCGGCGGATCCGCCCACTTCGCGCCTCTGGGCGCTTCAGGGATGTCGACCTTCAATGGCTTGTGTTCCGCCGGCGCCGACATCGTGAATGCCAGCCAGTGTCCGTCCGGCGACCAGGCAAGGCTCGACGGCGGTTCCAAGAATTCGCTGATGGACGCCGTTACCCCGCTCTGCGCCCAATACATGAACAGCTGTTTCGACCCATCGCTGCCGCTCCCGAAATACGCTATGCGACCGCCGTCCGGCGACCAGCGCGGCTGCGCGCTGTCGGGCGCGTTCGACAGCGGCCGGGCGTGCTTGCCATCGACTCCGACAAGCCAGATCATGCCGCGCGGCCGATCCGTCTTGATGTCCATGGCCATCCGCACGTAGGCGATGCTGCGCCCGTCGGGCGAGATCTCCGGGTCCGCCACCCATTGCAATTCGAAAACGTCACTGCCCTTGAACGCCGGCTTGGCGGAATCAGCGCGCGCACGAGTCGGCGCTGCGAGCAAGCCGGCCGCGAGGAGACCCGCGAGCACCCCAGCCGCGCAGCGGCCTGCAACGGCACTCCTAGCCGCCACCGGGAACCCTCCTGGCCACTGCGCGCGCCTACTATCCACGGCGCGCCCGGCTGCCGGCCCAGCAATACCGCTGATGTTCATCCACGATCCCCACGGCCTGCATGAAGGCATAACAAATGGTCGAACCGACGAAACGGAAACCCTTTTGTTTCAGGTCCTTGCTCATGGCGTCGCTGTGCACCGTCGATGGAGCGATTTCGCTGAGGTAGAGCGGCCGCCTGCGCAGCACCTTGCCGTCGGTAAATTGCCAGATATAGTCACTGAAGCTGCCCCGCTGCTCGCATATCTGGAGATAGGCCTGCGCATTGCCGATGAAGGCATCGACTTTGAGCCGGTTCCTCACGATGCCCGGATTCAGCAACAGGCTCTTGCGCTTGGCGCTGCCGTAGCGCGCCATTTTTGCGGCGTCGAATTGATCGAAGGCTGCGCGATAACCATCGCGTTTACGCAAAATGGTGGACCAGCTCAAACCGGCCTGGGCTCCTTCCAGACACAGCATCTCGAAGAGCGGTCGGTCGGCGCGCAGCGCCACGCCCCACTCATCGTCGTGATACGCAACGTACAGAGGATCCTCCGGACACCACGCACAACGTCGCTTGCCGTCGGCGTGGCGTTGCGCCCGTTTTTCCGGGCGCTGCGCTTCAGTCGCCATCCAGATTCTGCTGTTCGTGCGGCAAGCGACGTTCGTGAAAGACTAGTGTTTGCCCTTGTGCGCTTGGACCGCGTGCGGCTTGACCGCGATGACCTCGATTTCCACGAGCGCTCCGGGCGCAACGAGAGCGGCCACCTGGACGGCGCTGCGCGCCGGCTTGTTGGGCTGTTCGGCGGTACCGAAGAATTTCGTATAGCCGCTCATGAGTCCCGCGAAATCAAGCTTGTTGTCCTTGGTCGGATCCCCGACCATGAACACCGTCATTTTCACGACGTCGCCCATCCCCAGCCCCAGTGCGGCCAGCGAAGCTTTGATGTTGGTGAGCGCGCTCTCGGCCTGCGCGGCCATGTCGCCATAGGCCTCGACGCTGCCCTTGGGTGCGTCCTTGTTGGCGATGGTCGGCAGGGCGCCGCTGACATACACGGTATCGAATCCGGCAGGCACCGTAACCGCGCGGGAGATCGGAAAAGGGTTGCCATCCGGCAACGGCGTACGTATCACGTCGGCCGCCGGGGCCGCGCCGGCAACAGCTGCACTCAACACGACGCTCGAGGCCAACGCCGCAACGCTTCGACAGGTCACTCTCAACATTCGTTATCCCCTTGTTAATGATTCTTCGAGCATCGCAATTTGCCGTACTCGCTGTCCAGAGGTTTCTGCGCCGCGGCATCCGCTGCGCTTGCGCGCTGCGTTGGGCGTTGAGCCGATCCATGTGGGATGTCCGGCAGGGAAATATCAGCCGGCGCATAGCCTGCCATTGGTCCGCCTCGCCTCGAGCCCCGTCTCGGGCTTCAGACGTTCAAGCGCACGGCGTGGCGCTCTTTATAAACAAGTTCGATGCGGTCGACGCCTCGCGTACGCCGGGCGGCGCTGCGTATCTCGTGCATCAGTTTGAGCAGCACCGGGGTATTCACGTCGATGGTCGGACGCAACCGCGGTTCGACGCCGAGATGCAGCACCACGAAACGTTCGTGAGCCAAGCGTACGAACACCGCAACCCCCAGCGGCCGGCCCGCGGCCGACACCGCGAACAAGGTCTGTACACCCTCGACGTCGCCAACGCGAATTCGCAGGCAACCGCATTGCTCGTAGATTTCAGGCACACCGTAGGTCTCGATGGATTGTTGAATTCCCAAGCGAACCCGATGCTGATTCACGTTGAAAAAAAACAATTGCTCAAGGGCAGGACGCTGTTCCGCAGCCAATTTTGACGTAATAACGATTGGGTCGCTCAATGACCTTCCCCATGTGGCGCTGCCGCGCAGGCTGTAGTGAGCGCCGAGTCACATAAACGACTTGACGCACTGCGGCAGACATTGTCTGCCATGCGAGATTCCGTATCGTATAGCGTCGCCGATCGAATGGCACTAGCCCAACGACTTGAGGCCATTAATTGCTGCGATGCAATGCAGAATAGGGCAATAATCCCCGCATGGGGCGCCGGAGAAGTCATCCATGCTCGCCTCTGATGACGATGACGATACGCAGGCTTCACTGAGCTTCAGCCTCGCCAGCGACATCGTAGAGCTGGTGATCTTCACCACCGATGATGTCTTCCTGCAGACGCTGCGCGAGGCGGTGGGCGGCTCCCGGAGGCTCTGGCATGTGCCTTCGTCCGACAAGGTCAGCGATCTGCTGCTGGCAGGCCAGGTCGGCATCTTGGTTCTGGATGTGCAGGCGTTGCCTGAGTCCGCGAGCGTCTTCGTCACCGAAATCAAACGCCAGTTTCCCGAGCTGGTGGTGATCGTCGCGGGCAGCCGCGAGGCAGAGACCTCGCTTGCCAATCTCATCAGCGCCGGCGTCATTTATCGCTTCATCCATAAACCCATGTCCCCGGGCCGCGCCAAGCTGTTTGCGGATGCGGCGGTGAGGAAATACGACGAACAGCGTAAACGCTTGCCGGGGCCGCTCGATACCCGGCCCGCCGCCAATCGCCGGCTGCTGATGACTGGCGCCGCAGCCGGGGCTCTGGTCATAGCCATCATCGGTGTTTGGACGCGGCACGGTCACCGCGGCAGCGGATCGGCGGGCGACGACGCGCTCGATCCGTACACCCCTGAAATGGTACGCGCCGATGCCGCCGTCGCGGCCGATGCCGCGGGGAGTCGCGATTTGGCCCGAGCGGAGAACGCCCTGCTGGAGGAGCGCCTGGATGAAGCGGCGACGGCGATCGATGCGGCCCGCAAAGCCGGCGCTGACAGCGGCCGAGTGGCGTTCCTGACGGCGCGACTCGCCAGATCCCGGGCGCAGCTCAAGGGAGCGTTGGCTCAAGCTCGCCTGAGAAACGATCCACAGCCCGCAGCGGCGGACGAGCCGGCGGCCGCGAGCGCCGTCGATGAACCAACAAACCGGTTCTTGGACCTGGCAGCACAGCGCATGAAGGAAGGCCGTCTCATCGAGCCGGAGCAGGACAGTGCGCGGTTCTACGTCGGGGAGGCGCTGCAAGTCGACCCGAATGGCAAGGCCGCTCGAGAGGCCAGGGATACTCTCGGGCGGGCGTTGCTGGCCCAAGCGCATCTCGCCATCGACCGCCGTGATTTTGCGCAGGCCGCAAGCCTGCTGGCCGCGGCAGGCGACATTGCCCCGGAATCCAACGTGCAGATTGTCCAACAACTGTTGATCGCCGCCCGCCAGGAGGCCGACATCGACGCGTGGAACCAGTTGCTGAAAACCGCCGAAGAGCGTCTGCGGCAGGACCACCTCATCGAGCCCCTGGACGATAGCGCCAAGTATTACCTGTCCACGTTGCGCAGCGTGAACCCCGGCAACGCCGGCCTTGCACCCGCACTCCAGGACCTGGGACAACGCCTGGTCGCCAAAGCGCGCCAAGCGATCAGTCTTGGGCAGTACGACGCCGCGCACCGCTGGCTGGATGAAGCGGCCGCCGTGGGTTACCCATCCGCGGAATCGAGCACTGCGTTGCGCGAGGCGGAAGCCACGGCGGACCAGCAGCATTCTCTCGAGACCGTCATCAGCGCCAGTGAACTCACGCTGGTGAAATCCGTCAAGCCCGTCTATCCGGTGAGCGCCGAGCGGGCCAAAACGGAAGGCTGGGTGGAGCTCGATTTCATCGTTACAGAGAGCGGCGACGTCAAGAACGTAACCGTGCGTGCGGCGAACCCGGCGGGCGTGTTCGACAACGCGGCCATCGCCGCATTCTCAGAGTGGCGCTACCGGCCGGTGCTGGTAGAGGGCACACCCACCGCGCGGCGCTGCCGCATCCGAATACGATTCACCCTGACGGGTTGAGCTGCGGATCTGTGCGTGAGCCGCCGCGACCGAACGAGGCCGCGACGATCAGGCGCGTTTACTTGAACGCAGCTGCGCCGGCCGCACTTTCGCGGTCGCGCCGCTTTCGCTCCGCAATCTCCTCGCGGTCCACTGCGACGTCTCGCGGCGCCTTGATACCGATGCGGACTTGCGTCCCGTTCACCGCCATGACGGTGACTTCGATGTCGTCGCCGATACGGAGGGCTTCGCCGGCTCGTCTGGTCAATATCAGCATGATTTCGGCTTCACATAGGGGTGTCCGCGTGACTCTAGCGGTGCTGAAACTGGTGCGATGTGAGCATATGGTCCGATCGGCTGTAGGACAGCGGAGGACATCATTCGCTTTGAGCCGCGAATAACATGCTGTGGTACCGAGCCCGTGGTACGGAACCGAGGCCTCCATGAACAGTCCCCTCAAGATCCGCGCATTGTATTCCGCAGTCCTCGCAACTTGGCTGATATGCGCTGCCGGCGCGGTTCGCGCGGACGACGCTGCGACGCCGACGAAGCATCAAATGATGAAGGATTGCATGGCCAAGCAGAAGGCCAGCGACGGTGGCATCCCGAAAGAACAGATGAAGAAGAATTGCAAGGACGTCACGAAGACCGAGAGAGAGAACGCGAAAGTCGAAAAGAGCGCGGCCGCTCAATCGACTGCATCTCCCAGCAATGTGGGTCGCCGCTGACCGCCGAACGGTTATACCGCTTATCGCCTACGGAGGCTGCCGACCTGAGTCTCTGCCGGGACTTTGAAGTTCCTCGGCCGCAGTGCCGTCCGAAATTCCCGGCGTGTTGACCGTCGCCTCGTAAATCGCCAACTCCGCCAGCAATTCCTCGAGGGGCTGCGATTTACCCATGGCGAAACCCTGGCCGTAGTCGACGCCGAGGTCGGTCATTTTGACGCGTAGATTATCGGTCTCGACATATTCCGCGACCGTTTCCATGCACATGACCTTGGCCAGCTGAGCGATGGCCTTGATCATCGACTCGGAACGCGCATTGGCGAGCGCGTCGCGCACGAAGCTGCCGTCGATCTTCAGATAATCGACCGACAGATCCTTCAGATACGCGAGCGAACTCACGCCGGTACCGAAATCATCGAGCGCGAACTTGCAGCCGAGGTCCTGCAGAGTTCGCATGAAATGCTGTGCTTTCGCAAGATTGCCGATCGTAGCGGTTTCGGTCAGCTCGAAACACAATACATTGGCCGGCAACTTGGCTTCTTGAATTTGCGCCATGACGAAATCCAGAAAGGACCCATCCTGCAGCGATTGCCCCGAGAGGTTGACCGCAAAGCGCCCTATGTCTCCCCCCACCGATTGTACTTGCCTGCCGAGCAGCCGGCACGCATGGCGCACCACCCAACGGTCGACACTGGGCATCAGTTGGTAGCGATCGGCGGCCGAGAGAAATTTGCTGGGCGGGATGATCTCGCCGTGATCCCCGAGCATGCGGATCAGCAATTCGAAGCGCGGGCGTCGGTGGTTTCCGCGAAGCGGAAGTATTGGCTGCGCGTCGAGCCTGAAGTTGTGGTTGTCCAGCGCTTCGCGCAATTGACCGATCACCATGATGTCGGTATGGCGCCGAATGATGCTCTGATCCGAATCCTGAAACACTTCCACGCGATCCCTACCGCGATCCTTGGCAGCTTTGCAGGCGATTTCCGCGGTGGCCAACGCATGGGCAAGTGCATTGTGCGCTCTGCCGAGCGGCGCCACCCCAAGGGATGCCGAGACTTCGAAAGTTCCCTGCCCTGCGCGCGGCATGATGGCGGCAATAGCGGCGCGAATGCTCTCAGCGACTGTCGCAGCCGCCTCCATCGCGACGTGCGGAATGAGAGCCGCCAGACGATCGCCGGAGATTCGCGCCGAAAGGGCCCCTCGCGGCAGCGTCTTTGCCAAGCATTCGGCGACGCCGACGATGACATCGTCGCCTACGTGCATCCCGAAGGTCTCGTTGATCACGTGCAGCCGATCGATGTCGAGATACAGTATGCAATGTGAGTGCGGCGATTCGTCCGAGGTCAGCAGCCCGGCGACGTGTCTCTCGAATGCCTGCCGCGTCATGAGGCCCGTGCTGGCATCGTATTGGGCCTGAATGACGATGGTCGCCTTCTCCGCCAGGAGTTCGGCAATCCGCGTTTGGTGCGGATCGAAATCCTGGGCGCTCGGCGGATTGAACAGCGCCAGCATGCCCATTACGCGCTGCGACGGATGACGGATGGGGCATGCAAGTATTTTATAGGGCGCGGCGCCTTCGCCCGCAACCTTGGCACTCTTGAGTGATTCGCCGGATATAGGTCGTCCGTTTCGCGTCATCGAGAGCTCTATGTTCTTGTCCGGCACCCAGAGCGCAACGAGGGCGGAGTTCATGTGCTCGAGGGCAGTTTTCAGAATCAGATCGAGTTCGTCCCCATCGCCCGCGCCCGCCGATTGATGCGACATATCGAGCATCAACGAGAGGTCCCGCTCGCGTCCCCCAAGATCCTGTTCGCTGAATCCCAGTTGCGAACGCAGCGATAGCTCACGCCGCAGGCATTCCAATGCCGGCTGCACCAGTTGTCGTACGTAATTGACGGGCTTGGCCTCGGCCCGGCCAGGGAGCCGACCGATCAGACTGACGACGCCGAGCAGGTCGACGTGTTCGCCTCGCACCGCGAAGCAGTACACCACTCGGTCCGCATCCAGCGTTCGCATGATGCCTGCGAATTCCGTGGTATTTCCGAGTGCGTTCGAAATCGCGTCTTTGGCCGTTTCAGCGTCTTCTTCAGCGTCTTCGGCGCGATTCCCTTCGTTGGATGCCCACACCGGATTGGCGAATCCGTCGTGCACGACCACGCCGAGCAAGCTCGGCATGAGCATCCGGAGCAACCGGCCATACGACTCGAACGAGGCATCTGTGGGACGACTCTCGAGTGCACTCTTGGTGGATTCCAGCGCGGCAGCCATCCTAGCGGTTTCGTTATCTGTGTTTGTAGTGGCGCCAATCTGCTCGAATCGAGGCGACCCATCATTGACGAACGTCG
>Ga0193716_1001379_pt1 | contig 14165 bp, 13 predicted proteins | sample U2c1metaG_FD_145901 | JGI IMG/M metagenome (GOLD analysis project Ga0193716, IMG submission 145901) | Soil microbial communities from a riparian zone of the East river system, Colorado, United States - U2c1 | ecosystem: Environmental > Terrestrial > Soil > Riparian zone | place: USA: East River...
ATCTTCGTTGACAGCGCCTTCGACCTGATAGGAGGCAGTGGCGGAGCCCCAGAGGAAGCCCTGGGGGAAGCGGCGGGAGGCGGATGGGTCCGGTGGTGCTTCGGCTACTGCAGAGAAGGCAGGAAGGACGGTGGGGGCGAGAGCGGCGGATCCGAAGAGACGGGCGAAGGTGCGTCTAGAAAATCGATTTAGCACTAGCGTTTTTCCTCTACTTTTATTCTGGGAAGTGTAGCTGCATTGCCGGTCGTTGGCCACCGGTCGGTGACGAGCCGTCATCCGAACCCTTTCCCCGGTTCTCGTCGCTACGAATATGGCGGATATCTGTTGTGCGGCGGAGGTCTGGGTGCCGATTTTATCGGCAAGGGGGAAAGGCAGGAGAATCAATGCGGAGCGGAGATGCGGAGACTCTCTTGATCAGAATGCTGCTCTTTGAGGGAGTGGAGTTGCGATGCTAGAATGGGACATGTGCCGGGTCCTACGCGACGTAATCCCGCCAACCCCGCCAGGTCCGGAAGGAAGCAACGGTAACGGGCTAGTATGGGCGCAGTGGGTCGCCCGGTACATTTAAAACCCTCAATCCAGCCGAGGGGCGGCCATTTGCAATGGCCGCAGTGGGTCGCGCCGGTACATTTTCTCTCTTTCCCTCCTTCATTTCCCCAAACACAATTTGAGATATTGGTTGCTGAACCTGCGTCTGCAGGTGCACGAAAGGCCGTTGTACGCCTCATAATGAGAGGTGACAGCTTGCTGCACTCGGAGAGAATGGTCGCGGTTGCTGAATGGCAATTCATTTGTAATAGTTTTGTATTGTTGAAATAGGTCACGAGGTGAGAGTTTGAGTTTGACGTTGAAGCCGCAGGTGCGGGTAAGGGCGAAGATCAGTTCGGTAGGGGCATATGTTCCGCCGCGGTTGTTGACCAATGGCGACCTGGAAAAGATGGTCGCGACGAACGATCAATGGATTACGGAGCGGACGGGGATTCGGGAACGGCACATCGTGGACAAGGGGGTGGCAACGAGTGACCTGGCGGTGGAGGCAGCGAAGAAGTGCCTGGGGGCCCGTGGAGTTGAGGCGAGTGAAGTTGAGGTCATCATCGTCGCCACAGTTACGCCGGACATGATGTTTCCGGCGACGGCTTGCCTGGTGCAGGACAAACTGGGGGTGAAGGGGGCCTGGGGGTTCGACTTGTCGGCTGCTTGCTCGGGCTTTCCGTATGCGCTGCAGGTTGGGGCGAAGCTCATCGAGAGCGGAATGCACAAAAAGGTCATGGTGATCGGGGCGGATGTGATGAGCTCGATTATCGACTATACGGATCGGGCGACCTGCGTGATCTTCGGCGATGGGGCGGGAGCGGTGCTGCTGGAGCCTTGTGAGGGGGACGAGGTGGGTCTGGTCGACTACTGGCATGAGATCGATGGGTCGGGAGCCACGGCGCTGAATATGCCGGGGGGCGGAAGCTTGCATCCACCGACGGCTGAGACTGTGGCGGCCAAGATGCACTATGTGCATCAAGATGGGCAGGCGGTCTATAAGTTCGCCGTGCGCAAGATGGCGGAGGCGGCGGAGATTGTGCTGACGCGGAATGGCGTGACGGGCAAGGATTTGGCCTGCTTCATCCCGCATCAGGCGAACAAGCGCATCATTCTTTCGACGGCGGAGAGACTCGGGATGACGGAGGAACACGTCGTCATCAATATCGACCGGTATGGGAATACGACAGCGGCTACGATTCCGATGGCGATGCAGACGGCAATTGAGGAGAAGCGGTTGAAGAAGGGCGATCTCGTGCTGCTGGCCAGTGTAGGAGCAGGGTTTACGGTTGGGGCTACTTTGCTGCGGTGGGAGTTTTAGGGGCAGAGCGTAGGCAATAGGTGCGAGTAGGGCGGAGAGATATCTTCGCCTTATTTCTTTCTAAGTGGATATTCCGGGAACTGGCTGGATTCCCTTGCGTAGTATCTTTTAGATATATAGCTTATAGCTATGAAAATTTATGGAGGGACGACACCGAATGCATTGCTTGGGCTGCTGAGCCTTTGTCCTATGTCGGGCTATGACATCCGGCAGCTAATTCCAAGGTCGATCGGGCACTTCTGGAGCGAGAGCTATGGGCAGATCTATCCGGGGTTGAAGCGGCTGGAAGCAGCTGGGTTGGTGGAGAAGAAGACAGAGCGGCAGAAGGGCAAGCCGGACCGACATCTGTATTCGCTGACCGCCGCTGGAAGAGACCAGTTGCGGGACTGGTTGAAGCTGCCGGTTGAGCATGAGGTTCCGCGAAACGAGTTGCTGCTGAAGCTGTTCTTCGGAGCGCATGTTCCTTGCAGTGTCAGCCAGGAGCATGTGATGGCCTATATGCAGGTTCACCAGGATGCGTTGAAGATGTATGGCGCGATGGCGAAGGCATTGCAACGCGATGAGGCCGGAGATCCTCAGCTGCCGTACTGGTTGATGACATTGAATTTCGGACGGCATAACAGCGGGGCGATTGTGACGTGGTGCAAGGAGACGTTGAAGGAGTTGGAGCGGTTAGAGACCGCGAAAAAAAGGAGGCAGTGATGCATGCACACGATCCGTTGTGGGTGACGGTCTTTCTGGGGATTCATATTACGGCGGGGGCGATGTCGTTTTTGCTGGCTCCGATTGCGCTCGTTACGGCGAAGGGCGGCAAACAGCATAAGCGCTGGGGAAAGGTCTACCTGTGGTCGATGGGCGCGGTTGCGGCGACGGCTGTGCCGATGGCCTTCTTCTTTCCGGTGCGATTCCTGGCGCTGGTTGCGGTGTTCAGCTTCTACTTTGCGTTTTCGGGATATCGGGTGCTGCGGTTGAAGGAGCTGGCGCGAGGAGGGAGGGCTGAATCTATTGACTGGATTGCGGCGGTCTTTACGTTCTGCACGAGCGCGCTGCTGGCGTGGCTGGGTGCGTTCCGGCCGGTTTCGATTGAGGTGATCGGCGTGGTGGGGGTCGTCTTCGGGTTTATCGGGATGCAGGTTTCGTTTGGGCAGATGCTGTCGTTCGTAAGGAAGCCCAAGGAGAAGATGTTCTGGTGGTACACGCATCTGGGGAACTTTATCGGAAGCTACATCGCAGCGTGGTCAGCCTTTAGCGTGGTGACGGCGTCGAGGGTTCTCGGGAATCAGTGGTATGTATGGCTGTGGCCCACCATCATCGGGGTTCCGGCGATTGTGCTGACGACGGCTTACTACAAGCGGAAGTTCGCGCCGCGCGTGAAGGCAGAGGCTTAGGCTGCGGTCTTGGTGTCGCCCATGAGGTCATTGGGATGGACGCCTACAGAGCGAGAGGTCTGGTAGAGCTTCCAGAAGGCGATGGCGCAGCTGACGAGGATCACGGTCCAGATGGCGATGAGGACCGGGGTGGCGTACTGCGCCGAGAGGCGGTTCCAGAGGTGGAGGACGTGCCGGCCGTAGTGGATGCCGAGCCAGGCGGCCACCAGGTGGCGGATCGCTCGGCTGATGGTGAAGGTTGTCATGAATGTCTTCTTCGACATTTTGAGAGCACCTGCTGCCAGGACGAAGGGCGAGAGTGGCATGGGCGGAGGCAGGATGGCGGGCAGGGCAACGGCGAGGATGGCGTGGTTCTCCATCCATTCGCAGACACGCTTGAAGATGCGGGAGGGAATGCGCTTCTCGATGAAGGCCATACCGCCGGATTGGCCGACCTGATAACTGAGGTATCCGCCGAGTGCGGAACCCAAGGTAGCGACGAGGACGAGCAGAAGTAAGTTGTTGTGCTTGGCGGCGAGCACGACGATCATGACGTCGGTGATACCGGGAAGGGGCAGGGGGACAAAAGAGGAGTCGACGATCGAGACGAGGAAGACTCCGAAGAGGCCGAAGCTGAAGAGCAGATGGAGGAGCGCGTTGGAGTGACGGTGAGGCGCAGATGCAATCCTTGCCACGACTGTGACGAGGGATTTGGCTTGAATAATGGCAGCTGCGGCGGGCCTCATAGTGGATAAGACGCGGTTGAGGGACGGGAAGTCGCGATAAGTCAGCAGATTGGTGAAAAACCGTGTGTGGAGGTGGGGCTGCTCAGAGGAAGCGAAGGGCAGGGAGAGGGGGGAGGATATCAACCTCGGCGGCGTACTGGCGGAAGAGTTCGATGGTGCGGATACAGGCGGGGTCGAGGATGTAGTGGATGTTCTGGGTGAGGTAGTGGTGAATTGTGTCTGGAGAGACGGCGATGCGAGGGGTCCATTGTTGGACTAACTCGTCGATGTGGGCGAGGCCGTGGTCGCGGGAGCTTTGCAGGTCCTGGGTGAGATCGGTGGGCGACATGTGGCAGTGGGGGAGGGCCTCGGGGCGGACGGCCCAGACGGCGGCGACCCAGGGCAGGTTCGTGCGGGTGCGCCACTCGTGGGCGAGGTCCAACCAGAGGCAAGGGCCTATGGTCCGTTCGATCTGCCTGCGGGACTCCAGCGCGAGGAGGGCGGGGTCGCCGATGAGGATGGCGGCGTCGGCGTGCTCGAGCATGGCAATCGGATCGGCTGCGCTGGGGACGAATGCAGGTTGATTGCCAACGAACTTGCGGAAGAGAATCTCGGCGTAGGCGAGAGAGCTGCGGGAGGCGGTGTCGGCGGCGACGGTGCGTACGGTTTCCAGTGTGTGTGGGCTCTTGATGATGAGCTGGATGGAGCGGACGTGGTCGAGCGAGGCGATGGTACAGCCGGGAACGATAGCAAGATCGGGGGTGAGGGCAGCGATGGGGATGAGGCCGAGGTCGGCGCGGCCGGCCAGCAGCTCGGCGGCGCAGAGGGAGGGCTGGGTGTAGTGCAGGCTGTAGCGCTGGGCGAGGTCGTCGGCAAGGGGCGGGTGTTCGAAGTCCCACATGAGGGGAGCTGGGTTGAGGAAGCTGATGGCGGCTACGCGAACGTGATGTGATGGCTTCGGCAACAAGGATTAGTTTAGGGGATGGGCGTGGGGAGGAGCGAATGCGGCGTGCGGTGATCGGCTTCTATCAGGATGAGGAGATGCACTGGGTGGCGCGGCTGGAGTGCGGCCACGGGCAGCATGTGCGGCATGATCCACCGTGGACGGTGCGGGAGTGGGTGACGACGGAGGAAGGAAGGACGGCTCGCATCGGAGACATGATGGAGTGCAAGAGGTGCGACGAGGAGCTGCAGTAGCCGATGGATTTTTGGTGGATCCCGTGTCCCCTGGTAGTAGGATTCATGGCGATAGAGTGCAGGTGGTTTCCGCGAAGGAAGAGGCGCTGGGACTATGGCTGAGTTGATGAGGGTTGGCCGCATCTTGTTTGCGATCGCAATGGCGTTCTTTGGCGTTCAGTACCTCATCTATGCCAGCCACGCGGCAGGGCCGATGCCGGGACCCCCATGGACTCCGGGTTCTACGTCCCTGGCCTGGTTCGCGGGTGTTGGATTGCTTGGGGCGGCTGTGTGCCTTGTCACGAAGAGGCAGGGCAGGCTGGCGGCTACTTTGTTAGGAATCGTCCTGTTGCTGCGTCTGCTGCTGGTTCATCTTCCAGGATTGATCGCTCGGCCGCGCGATCCGGGGATGTGGACCACCGCATTTGAGATTCTGGCGTTGTGTGGAGCGGCGTTTGTTTTAGCCGGGACGCTCTCTGGAGAGTGGCCACGTTCTCAAGCGTGGGATAGAGCTGTCGATACTATGTCCGAAGTAGGGCGCTTCCTTTTTGCGATTGCTCTAGTGGTCTTCGGAGTCCAGAACTTCATGTACGCCAACTTTATAGCGACGCTTGTGCCGGCTTGGATTCCGCAGCATCTGTTCTGGGCCTACTTTGTGGGTGTCGCTTTTATTGCCGCTGCTGTAAGCATCGCGACGAACAAGAGCGCGTGGCTCGCGGCGAGCTTGCTGGGAACGATGTTTCTGCTGTGGGTCATCCTTCTTCATGCGCCTAGAGTAGCCGCCGCCGGTCCGCACAATGGAAATGAATGGACGAGCGAGTTTGTGGCCCTGGCAATGTGTGGCGGGTCCTTTGTTCTAGCGGGCTCGCTATCGAGCGACTCGAGAAAGCGTGGTACTTTCTAACCCTATGAACCGACGTGAATTTATCTCTTCTTCCAGCGTTGCAGCGCTCGCGTTAGGCAATGACCCTAAGATCGCAGCAGCAGATACTACTAAGACTCCGAAGCGCGCGCTGATGAAGCTGGGCTGTCAGAGTGCGCCGACAAACGACACGCATCTGAAGTATCTGGCCCGGTATGGAGTGAGAAATATCTGCGGGTATCCGGAGATTGCCGATGGGCGGATCTACGCGACGGTGGATGAGCTGAGCCGGATGAAGGATCTGGCTGTGAAGAATGGGATTGAGATCGATTGCGTGGGACCGCCCCTGCTTACGTCGAGTTATATCGACAATGAGAAGCACCCGGCGATCATGCTGGCGAAGAGTCTGGAGCGAGACCGCGATATTGAGCAAGTACAGACGCTGATCAAAAACTGTGCGCAGGCCGGTCTGCCTTCGATCAAATACAACATGAGCATTTTGGGCGTGTTGCGTACGGGCAGGGTGCCAGGGCGCGGGGATGAGACTCTGAGCCAGTGGAAGCTTTCGGAAGCGCATCCGAAGACTCTACTGACGATTGCGGGGCATGTTGACGCGGATATGTTCTGGGAGCGGATTACCTACTTTCTCGATCGGATTATTCCGGTGGCGAACGAGTACAAGATTCGGATGGCTTGTCATCCGCAGGACCCGGGTGTGCCGCCTGAAGGGTATCAGGGAGTTGATCGGGTGCTGGGTACGGTGGACGGTTTGAAGAAGTTCATCAAGATTCAGGAGAGTCCTTATCATGGGTTGAACTTTTGTCAGGGGACTGTTTCGGAGATGTTGGCCGATCCGGGTAAGGAGATCTATGACGTGATTCGGTACTTCGGGTCACGGAAGAAGATCTTCAATGTTCACTTCCGCAATATCCGCGGGCATCGAAATGATTTTGTCGAGGTGTATCCAGACGAGGGCGATGTGGATATGGTGAAGGCGATTCAGGTGTATCGGGACGTCGAGTATCCGTACATGCTGATGCCGGATCATGTTCCCATAGCAGCGAACGATCCGAATGGCCTGCAATCGTTTGCGTTCTGCTATGGGTATATTCGCGGGTTGATTCAGTCACTGGGGTGAGAGGCGCATTTATCCATCAGCAGCTAAAGCCACAAGGAGTTGCCGGTCCTTCGGCTAAAACCTATCCGGCATTATCCAAGCGACGCTCTTCGACGGATTATCTGGACGACGCCAACGAGGCCTGTGCCGAAGAGCAGGAGACTAACGGGCTCCGGAGTCACAGCAATCTGGCCACGGATCTCCCCTCCTGGAAACATGGCAGTGTGAAGGTTAGCGTACGTATTGCCGCCGTTAAGGGCATTGATAAGCGCGGCCTCTGCGTCAGCAACCGTGCCACCGGAGGCGGTGATGAAGGCCGCGGTGTAGGTGGAGGCCAGAGTCAGGTCTACGGTATTAGTGAAGGTGCCGGAGGCGGCGCTGGGCAGGCCGAAGAAGGGGACGGCTACAGGAGCGTTGACCCCGATGGGAACGCAGCAATGAATATGTCCTGCAGCGGGGGAACCGGTTAGGCCGGAGTAGATCACGTCAATGAACAGGCTGTCGTCAGTGAGGATGAAGGTCGCAAATCCTGTTCCTGTCGTTGAAATAGGGGGGACTTCGTTGGCCCCACTGAGGGCCGTAATGTAGGTGATAGAGTCTGCGTTTGCCGGTGAGGCGAGACCCAGGGCAAGGACGAGGGAACTGGTCAGCAGAATACGCTTCAACATAGACTTCTCCCTCCGCACGTGGCGGGGACATGCAGGTTGCAATCCGAGGGCCGACACGATGACTGGCCCCATAGGTCTTAGCGCAGGATGGAAGGGTTTTTGTGCAATATTTTGCGGACAAATGGAAGTCTTATTCTTTCTGGCTGAGTTCACCCGTGCTTATATTAGGTGGAGACAAATGAAGGGTGGGACAAGAGTGGCGCAGGAGCGTGGCGTGGGTGAGGTGGTGGAACGGGAGTTGGCGCGAACGGCGTGGATGGCGTTAACACTGACGCCCGGTATGGGGCCCACGAGGATTTGGCGGGCGATGCGGAAGCTGGGAGAGGCAAGCAACGTGTTTGAGGCCTCTTTGACGGAGTTGGAGGGGCTGGGGCTGCCGGCGCAGTCGGCTCAGTTCTGTTTTGAGGGGAAGGCACGGGCTGCGGCGGAGGATGAGATGCGTCGGGTGACGGAGGCGGGTGGGAGCGTGCTAACTCCCGAAGATGAGGAATATCCGGAGCGATTGCGTGAGATCTACGATCCACCGGCGGTGCTTTGGATCCGCGGGAATGTGGAGTTGTTGTCGCGGCCCGGTATCGCAGTTGTGGGGACTCGGCAACCTTCTCCTTACGGAGCAGGAATGGCGGAGCTGTTGTCACGAGATCTGGCTAATCGGGGTCTTGTGATTTTGAGTGGGATGGCCCGAGGCGTGGATACTGCCGCACACAAGGGCGCGATTGGGGCCGGTGGCATGACGGTGGCGGTTTGGGGGACGGGGATCGATGTCATCTATCCGAAGGAGAACAAGAAGCTGGCGGAGAGTATTGTCGCGACGGGCGGGACGATTGTGAGCGAGTACCCGTTGGGGACATTTCCGGCGCCGCAGAACTTCCCGATCCGAAACCGGATTTTGAGCGGCATGAGCGTAGGCGTGTTGGTCATCGAGGCGGCGGAGTACAGTGGGACAAGGATTACGGCACGCTGCGCGATGGAACAGAATCGCGATGTCTATGCCGTTCCGGGCAATGTAACGAACAAGAATGCGTGGGGACCCAATACATTGATAAAGCAGGGGGCTAAGCTCACTGCCACATGGGAGGACGTGTGGGAGGATCTTCCTTCGCAGATTCGGTTGCAGCTTGAGGATGAGTTGGCTGCAAAGAGACCGAATGAATCGAAAACAGGAGGGACTGCATCCTTGTTTAGCGAGACGCCCCTGCCAGAGCATGAACGGCTGGTGATGGAGCGGTTGCGACACGACGAAGCGACGCAACTGGATGACCTGATTGAACGACTGGAGGCGGAGTTGGGGTCTGCCGAGATCTTTACGGCGCTCTTCGAACTGGAGATTGCAGGGCGGGTGAAACAACTACCGGGCAAGAATTATGTGCGGACGTTCTGATTCATTCTCATTCAATGGACGACGTGAAGGCCGGTTGTGGTATCAAGAGATTCAAAATCAATGCAAGTGCAGAGGGTAGTTTGACTTGCCTGTCTTAGACCAGGTGTGCGGTTTTGCACAAAAACACCTTGAGACGATGACTTTTCGAATGGATTATCGTCAGTTCAAGAATTACATGGAGATGACGTATCCGCCGGAAGCGTGTTAGGTTCGCAAGGGAATAGGGAAAGATTTGGAACGTTTTGTTTCGGCATTGCGTTCTGGTGGATGAAGGGAACGAATGGGTAAATCACTTGTGATCGTGGAATCGCCGGCAAAGGCGAAGACGATCAATAAATATCTCGGCAGCGACTACATTGTGGAGGCCTCTATTGGCCACATTATGGATCTGCCGAAGAACGAGATCGGTGTGGAGCTGAAGAGGCGGACGTTTGAGCCGACGCTGATCGTGTCTCCCGGCAAAGAAAAGATTGTGGATCGGCTGAAGAAGCTGGCGGCGAAGGCGGACATGGTCTACCTGGCGCCTGACCCGGATCGCGAAGGCGAGGCGATTGCCGCGCACCTGTCGATACAGCTGCTGCCAATGGTGAAGGACAAGTCGAAGATCCGGCGGGTCACCTTCAACGAGATTACGAAGAAGGCTGTGCAGGCTGCCTTTGCCAATGCCCGGGATGTGGACGAGAATCTCGTCGACGCGCAGCAGACCCGGCGCGTATTGGATCGGCTGGTAGGGTATCAGGTCTCTCCGTTGCTGTGGGACAAGGTTCGCCGTGGATTGAGCGCGGGACGAGTGCAGACGGTGGCGCTGCGTTTGATCGTAGAGCGTGAGCAGGAGATCAACGAATTCAAGCCGGTAGAGCACTGGACGATCAATGCGCATCTGAAGCCGAGCCCGGATGGTCAGGAGTTCGTCGCCCGGTTCGTCGGCATCGATGGCGTTGCGGCGCGGGTCCCGAACGGTACCGATGAGAGCGGTAAAGAGCTTTTTATTGCCAGCTCGCTGCCGACTCAAAAGCGGATTGATGAAGTTGTTGCCCAGCTTGAGAAGGCGAAGTGGTCGGTACGCTCTGTTGAGCGCAAGGAGCGCAGGCGGAATCCGACGGCTCCGTTTACGACCAGCAAACTGCAGCAGGATGCCTCCGGACGGCTGGGCTTTAATGTGCGCCGGACGATGGGTGTGGCACAGCGGCTGTATGAAGGCGTTGAGATTGGCAAGGAGGGCACGGTCGGCCTGATTACGTATATGCGTACCGATTCGACGCGCGTTGCGCCCGATGCGATTGCTGAAGCTCGCTCCTATGTCGAGAAGACTCTAGGTGGGCAATATCTGCCAGCAAAGCCAAATGAGTACAAGAGCAAGAAGGACGCTCAGGATGCCCACGAGGCGATCCGCCCTACGAATGTTGCCTTTACCCCAGATTCGATTCGCAAGAGCCTGAGCGATGAACAGTACAAGCTTTATAAGCTGATCTGGCAAAGGTTCGTCGCTTCACAGATGGTTCCGGCGGTGTTCGACCAGACGACCGTCGATATTGCAGCGACGGCCGACAAGCGTTACGACTTTCGCGTGACGGGATCGGTGCTGAAGTTCGATGGCTTCCTGAAGGTGTATGAGGCGGTGAAGGTCGATCAGGCGAAGGATGATGAGGACGAGGATGAGCGACGTTTGCCTGAATTGAATGATGGTCAGGCTCTGACGAAGCAAAAGATCGACTCGGAACAGAAGTTCACGGAGCCTCCGCCGCGGTACAACGAAGCTTCGCTGGTGAAGGTGCTGGAAGAACGCGGCATCGGGCGGCCTTCGACGTACGCCTCGATCATCAACACGATTCAGGACCGCGACTATGTCAAGAAGATCGGTGCGAAGTTTGTGCCGACGGAGATTGGCACTGTCGTCACGAAGCTGCTGGTGAAGAACTTTCCGTACATCTTCGATACGCAGTACACAGCTACGCTCGAAGGCGAGCTGGATGCGGTTGAAGATGGCGAGGAGCGGTGGACCGATCTGCTGAGCGGATTCTACGACCACTTCGAGAAGGAGCTTAATGTCGCCAGCGAGAAGATGGAAGACATCAAGCGCATGGAAGAGGCGACGAACGAGGTCTGCGATAAGTGCGGAAGCCCGCTGATCCTCAAGTGGGGTAAATTCGGAAGCTTCTACTCGTGCAGCAACTTCACCAAGGCCAAGCCGATGACGGTGGCGGCGGGTCCGTGGAAGAAGGATGCAAAAGCCGTGACGAAGAAGATCACGATTGCATTCAACTTTCCCATGACGGTAAAGGCGACTACGGACGACGAGTTTGCTTTTTCCAAAGAGGTTGCAGACGCAAAGGAGCTTGTGGCGGGAATCATCACCGCGGCGGAGAAGGGCAAGAAGGTTACGGTTGAGCCGTTTAGCTGCGACTTCACGAAGGAGAACTTTGCGGCTAAGCCGGATCTGTCCGCGCCGGGTGCAGATGAGGCTCCGGAGGAGGAGGCTTGCGACAACTGCGGCCGGACGATGGTGCTGCGGAATGGACCGTGGGGGCCGTTTATGGCTTGCCCCGGGTATAACGAAGATCCACCGTGCAAGACGATTCGCAAGCTGTCTCAGAAGGTGCAGCAGAAGCCGCCGGTGCAGTTGGAAGAGATGTGTCCGAAGTGCGGCAAGCCGCTGCTTCTCCGCAACGGCCAGTATGGCGAGTTCATCAGCTGCAGCGGATATCCGAAGTGCAAGTACATCAAGCAGGAGCTGCTGGATGTGAAGTGCCCGAAGGACGGCGGGGACATCGCCGTGCGCAAGACGAAGCGGGGCGACCTTTTCTATGGCTGCGTGAACTATCCGAAGTGCGACTTTGCCTCGAATCTGAAACTGGTGAACCAGACCTGCCCGAAGTGCGATAGCGCCTACCTGTTAGAGGTTGTCAACGACAAGGGCACTTACCTGGTATGTCCGAATAATCTCGATGCCTTGCCGAAGAGACGAAAGAAGAAGGGTGCTCCTGAAGAAGAACCCACAACCCCGCCATGCAGCTATGAGAAGAAGATTGCCGGACCTGCACCCATTCCGGTGGTCGAGAGGCCTGATCCGGAGAATGTCCGTGCAGTCGTTGAAAGTGTTGCATAAATGAACGAAGGAGAGCGGATGGCGACAGCGGCAGATGCGGAGTTGGTCTTGCGGCTCTATGAGTTGCGTCGAGAAGAGACGTTGCGCAAAGCGAGAAGATTCATGGTTTTCGATTTCAACCCAAAGACCCTCGAAGAGCTTCGGGCGGTGTCGAGAGATGTCAGTTCCGAATACAATCCCGCATGGCGCCAGGTATTGAGTTACTGGGAGATGGCTGCTTCGCTGGTATTGCGGGGGGCGCTCGATGCGGACCTATTTCTCGATACCAACAGTGAAGGGATCCTTATCTACGCCAAGTTTCACCACTTCCATGCAGCGACCGAAAAGCAGAGCGGAAATCCCTTTATGAGGCAGACTGCGACGCTGGTCGAGAAGTATCCGGTTGCCAAGACGCGATATGAGTTGCTCCTGAAGACGTTTGGTCCTTCCAAAGCATCGGCGTAGAGGGGGCCGGAGTTGCACTTGAGGGATGCCTGGCTTTCCTTTTTTGCATCGTTTCTGTTACAAATGCGTTGTAACCCCCGGGGACCGAGAACCCGCGGTGGTGGCCCGTTTGTGCGTGTGCCACGCCGTAACTTGTTGAAAAGATGCAGGTAGCAATCATGGCGAAGGCAGTTTGGAACGGTCAGACGCTGGCCGAAAGTGAAAAGTTTGAGACGGTCGAAGGGAATATCTACTTTCCGGATGAATCCGTTAAGCGGGAGTTTTTGAGACCCAGCTCAACCACATCGAGCTGTCCTTGGAAGGGACAGGCGCGGTATTACACCATCATCGTGGACGGGCAAGAGAATCCCGATGCGGCCTGGTACTATCCCGATCCCAAGCCGGCGGCGCGGAATGTGAAGCATCACATTGCCTTCTGGCGGGGCGTAGAAGTTACTAAATAGATGTGTGCTGCAGTGAGTTTGCAGAGCGGGAGGGGCTACAGCCTCTCCCGCTCTGCGTTTAGTAGGCTTGCGCCTGATCCAGCGGAAGGCGAATTTGGAAACAGGTGGCCCCTGGTTTGGACTCTACGTGGGTAAAGCCGGAGTGCTTCGTGACGATACGCTGCACCGTGTCCAGCCCAAGGCCCAGTCCGCGGCCAGGAGCTTTGGTGGTATAGAACGGCTCAAAGATGCGCGACTTGAGGTCAGGCTCGATACCCGGTCCCGAATCCCAGACCTCGACAAAGGCCATCTGACCGCTGAGACGGGTGTGGAGTCGAAGGGTACCGTGATCTTTCATGGCGTCCAGCGCATTTTCGATAAGCGCTGTCCAGACCTGATTGAGCTCGCTACCGTAGGCCCCGACTGGAGGGAGCGTCGGATCGAAGTTGGTTTCGACCTTGACGTCGTGCAGGCGGGATTTGAACATGACTAGGGTGTTCTCGAGTGCCTGAGCCAGGTCGACCTCCTGGATGGGCGCCTGGTCCATGTAGGAGTAGTCCTTGATCGCTCGGATGAGGTCGAAGATACGTACCGTGGAGTTCACGACGGTCTCGGCCATGCGCTCTACCCGCAGCGAGCTGGCGAAGGTTGCAACTGCGATTGGCAGGACCTCCGATGTCGCCACCCCGGCCAGTTCATCGAGCTGCTCAGTAGTGATGGTGGTCTCGGACAGAGAGGGTGCGATGGCCCAGGGGTTGGGAATGTTGTGGTCCTCGAGCCACTTGATGAGGTTGGTCTCACGATCGATCTCAGCCAGGGGGTCGTGAGCGGTAGCCTCGGCGAGCACCTCGTACTCGGCCATACGGGAGCGGGTGCGGGCGATCCAGGAACGGTACTGCGAGGTTTGGGTGTCGGAGAGGCAGAGATTGCCGAGGCGATACTTCTGATCACCGTACTGGCGGAGCTCGGAGAAGAGGCTGGAGGCGGAGCGCTGAGCCGCAGAGGCCGGGTTGTTGAGTTCGTGCGCAAGGTTCGCAGCGAGCTT
>Ga0193716_1001380_pt1 | contig 14163 bp, 8 predicted proteins | sample U2c1metaG_FD_145901 | JGI IMG/M metagenome (GOLD analysis project Ga0193716, IMG submission 145901) | Soil microbial communities from a riparian zone of the East river system, Colorado, United States - U2c1 | ecosystem: Environmental > Terrestrial > Soil > Riparian zone | place: USA: East River...
TCGTGCAGGATCTGTACGCATCGAGCCTTTCCGAGGCATTCCGTAAACACAAAAACTTTATTTCTTAATCAATCGTCGAGAGAATATACTTATACCTCGATTAAACCAAACAACGAAGAAGCAGACGTTTGATTATTGATATACGAATGGATGCGCAGATAAGTCGACACGAACATCAAAGCCGACATCAAAATCAATAGCGAAGGCACAATCTTGCACCGCCATCTTAACGTCGTGACGGTTACAGACTCTGCGTTCATTGTAGTGGTATCAGCGCGTTAGGATGTGTCTTATACCCCTGTAAGTCTTAAGTGCTTTTAAAGTATTTGTCGTTCATCCATTCAGAGCGTTGACTCACACGATTCAGAATGTTGACTCTGCCACGCGAACTATTGGATGATATCCTGTACCTCGTTGTCCTGGAATCCAACACATACGAACTTGCTGGCTTCGCCAGAACAAACAAACGATGGTGGGCACTCGCCAGGGCGTTTCTGTACGAGACTGTTGAAGTCGACAGTATGGAGACAGCCGTCAAATTCCTCGCTACAATATCTACAGACGGGGCAGGCAACGTCTTTGGAGACGAACCGAAACATCTTTTATGCAACTGCATCCTGAGGCTTCGTTTTTTTTTCGATGCCAGATCTTACACGTACGATATACGTCAGAAGTTCAAAGCAAAGCTGAAATCCGCCATGATCCGGACAGCACTCAAGGAATTTACATTTGTATTTTCCGAGTGCGACTCCATCGCGTTGGATCTGATGACAGATGGGATGAGGTACAGTACAACATCGTTGTGCATGATATCGGCAGAGGCAGACGGACACACGGTGCGTCTGAGACTATGTAAAAAAAGAATGAAAACTGACAAATAAACGCACACTGCTAAGGCTTTCCAAAGATCCACGCGATTGCCATGGACGCGTCCAGAATGGGAACAACAAATGAAAGCATTCGAAGTGGCGGGCAGCATATATATACTAATGAAGAGCCAATTCGACCTGGAGACTCTTCCAGATGGAAGCGTTTTACAGGACCAGCCGTTTCTTCGTGGGTTTGACATTTCCGTTGCCAGCGAAATCACAATACAACACTGTATAAAAACATGGGGCAGGGGCGGAAGACAGGAAGGATTCAGAGTACAGGCACGGGCAGGTTTGACGGAGTTGGTTATGAGGCGGGAATTGGTGAAAGACATATTCTCTAGGATCTGGTCTGTGTCTGAACAGCTGGTGACATAGCTTCCACTGGAAGACGAGAGGGACCTGCGATAGCTGGTGCAGGCATACTAAAACACGCACATATAATTATCAGGAGACAATGGACATTACGCAAAGTATACACAACCGATCGAATGGATAATATAGCAGTAAACAGCACTCTTTTTCCTTATCTTGTACGTACCTTTTACAACTTCCTTCGTGCTCTGTGTATGCTGGCTTATTCAAGTTCTGTATGTTCCAGTGATACATCTAGAATTGGAGAGGTCGATTGTGTACGATCGTCATGAGGTGTGCGGTGTTGCGATGCGTTGCAAGTCGTTTCACCACGTGATGATATTTGTTTCACCTGCTGCTATACCAGCGCTTACATCACAAAGGGATGTAATTTTCTGTATTGATTCCACAATAATTACATCTGTGCATCCGATAGGATTCTGTCGGTAGTCTGAAGATTATCTAAGATATTCTAAGTAAGCCACGTGTGGCAGACAAAGCTTCCGACAAAGTTTGCGGAGTTGCTTTTCTTTTTTTCTTTACCACAGTCGATCGCTATCAAAACAACTTGCAGTAAATGCTGACTATATACAATCTGGATGATGATAGCAATGTTGAATCAATCGGTATTTGGCTGTTTTTGCGTAGGACCATTATGCCCAACCACAAAAAAACTGTACGAAGTCGGTACGTTTGCCCAAACCTCTAACGAAATCAAAGCACGTCTGACTTTTTGATCTGACGGACACCCTTTCTCGAAATTGATAAAAAATTACATTATCAGAGGTTATTCTTGCTGCAGATGTGAATCCACAAGGCAACTGGGTGAGCAAACTCTAACGACCTTGTGTACGCACGTTAATATGGAACCCCTGACGGTCTTAAGGATTACCTGGTAAAGGTATGCCATCTATACCTGGATTGACACAATCTGACTCCAACTGCCAATGCAGTGGTTTGGATATTCGGAGAGCGATAATTCGTTGGTGGTTCCGTACTGTTCCACCAATCGGTTTTCTGAAGCCAATTTCTATGTAGCTGCTGGCAACCCGTCAACAATTTTTGGGATCATGTTGATTGCAATCCATTCGACAATCACCCCGTTGGACATTGTATTACGGCAAACACTGACTGGATCACCCCGTTGGACATCGTATTACAGCAAACACTGACTGGATAGGTCTGCAGCTCGTCTGTCACGCTCTTGACAAATTATACTCACCCTTGTTGGTAGAGAAGGAGAAACATTACTTTGCTCAAGTATACGGTGATGGAGGATGCGCGGGGAATCCAATGGTTTATAACGTGAGTTTTACGGCATATTCGTACTGTCTACATGCATTTTGATATTGTATCTACGTTATCCCAACTTTAGCATTCGACTTGTTCAGTTGCTAAACATGGCGAGAATAAGACCAAAGGCGATAAAAAAGGGACCAGACTCACCATCAAACTTCCGCAGAGAGGATCGGTGTTCAAAAGATAATTTTATCGAACCTAGTACTTCGAGATCTGCATTGATGATTGTCAGCATTTCGAATGCATCTTTTTGAAACTCATCAAATCGTGACGGCATCCGATATTCTGATTTGGTGGTCATTAACGTCGCTTGGTCATGGAAAACTGACGGGGGTGGGGGAGGGGGGGCTTCGTACTCCCAACGCAAAGTACGATGAAGGGGTAAATCTTCAACAAATTTTTGTGGAATCTTGCTCCGAGGCTGTATTGTACGTGAAGTCTGGATATTTTGCCAACCGTATGCTTGATAACATCACCAACCTTTTTTTTTTGTTTTTTTGTTTTTTGGCTCTATGTATCGGAACTCGGATGTTTATCCATACAGCTACCGTGTTGCCTTCCTACGAGCGCTCCTTTTTGTCTCTTCTCGTCTCTCTTGCACCCTTTTTCACTCTCACCTCCCTGGTCGTGTTTGACATCATGCCCATGTCAGTCCAATTCAGGTCGGAGTCATTCCTGTATCATAGACGAAGGGTCCCCTTTCTTGTCTACAGCGGTGGAGATCGTCCCCCCACAATTGCTGAAGCTAGGAGTGGAGACTTGTTCTCGTCAGGTGACATGGTATGGGTGAAAAACGAGTGGGGCTGGGAAATTGGAGTGGCAGACGGGAAAGCGAAGTCTCGCACTCGTTATCCGAATTTCACAGATCGTATCCTAGACCGCACAGACGATGGCTATCGCTGGGTGGCAAGTTCTACCTTCAGATCACGTAAACACAGAATCTCGAACAAAGATCACAAAAATACTACTCGTTCGGACAATGATGGCCCGTTGGTTATCGACCCTGGACTGTTGCCCGTTCAGCCTGGTAAGCATTCAACTATTTTTTCTCTTTGTTGTTTTGGTTATATACTGTCAAGCTGACATCCCTTCTCTCAAACAAAGATCACCAAAACACTCATTCGTGTAATGGTAGCCTGTCGGTTCTTAACCCGGAAATTTCTAGCAGGCTGTCTATCCGGCCTGGTGACAAATGTGGGTATTTGATTATTTTTCCCTTCGTTGTTTTTTTTGTTGTTGTTGTTGTTGTTGTTGTATATTATCAGGCTAACATCCCTCAACTGAAGCTTTGCAAAATGAATGCTTAATAGCCCTGCGAGAACGATGGACTGACGTTGTCGATTCATCGTGTACTGCGCGGGGACTTTCCATCCTTGATACGTTGCTATCCTTCCCTGACAGGATACCTTTCGTCCCCACTTTTGATCCTCGCCTCGAAATATTCATCGAAGGACAAAGCATCACACTGGACAGCATAATTTCAGACTTACTAGCACGAACTGGATGCGACTTATATGATGTTAATCACGACGTCTGCAATGAGACGATCAGCATGTCGAAAACCGAACTCGTCGCAGCTCTATCGTCTACGTTGCGTTCGACCAACCGTACATTGCCGTTGCAATCCTGCGGTATCAGCACACTCGTCCCACGACCAAATGACATCCGCAAATATGATTTACAAATTCCAAAAGACATTGGGATGCATGCCGTCTACGAAGAAGACGAGGGCAGTCCTCTCTGGAACTCCTCGCTGTGTCTGACAGGCTCACTCGCTGACATCCACTTCGATTACTGTGGGACAACCCGGCTGGTGGTCAACGTTCAGTGCAACCAGCTTTGGCTCCTTTGGCCTGCTACCCCTCACAACCTAGCATGGTGGAACGCATCCTGCATGCGGTTGTCCCACAAAGTCAGTACTGTCGACGCGATTAAAGGCATGCGCGGGTTAGAAATGTTACACGCAAATGGGCCACAAGCCTTTATCCTTCCACCGTATCATTTTCACGCTGTTATCTCCTTCGATACCAGTGCTCATACAAGCATCTCGCTTTGGGGTTTCCGATGGTCAGAACAATTTCAAAGGGGATTTAGATGGGCAATCGATTTTGCAACGAACTATCAGGGTTATAACATATCTTCTGAAGAAGCTGAAAGAATACTTATTTCGGTTCAGCAGAAAGGGTTGGATGGATGGATAGCAGTGGCTGAAACTTTTCCTGGGCAACCACAGGCTGATGAGCTTTGTGATTGGGTAACATCTGCAGCAGAAGATATACAAAACGCATTAGCGATTATTCGTACCTCATAGTATGTAGCGCAAATAGCTTTCGATATGTACGCTTACTCCTCTGTCTTTTACATTATTCTGTTCTATGTCGTTCGTTCTTATCTTCTCATTTTGGTTCCTTCTATGCTTTGATACATCATCGTCCATAAGGTAAGTAATTGTCGTTGCTGTAAGCGTCAGAACGGAGATGGAATAAACAACTATGACCGTACTGCACATGCTGAATCCGTATCCGGTCGCAGATTATACCGTGTGCCCTGGCATCTTACTTGCTGATGAATCGAAAACTATCTGCCATGGATAAGTGAATTGTACGTGCTATTTCTGTCTAAAAAAACTCCGGAATAAAGAGCGCAGTTCCGGCTGCAGTATATCGGACGTTTTAGCTGACGTTAGCTGATACGTGGTTATTACGGCGTCCCTCCCGTTTGTCTACGCTTCATCCTCTTGATCTTCCAGTGCTGTCATTATGGTACACCGGCAGCATGTTTCGATATGCATTGTATTCTTGGTAGTTGCATTCTATGTTTTTCCCACCCTCCTCGCCGTATGGGAAAGTCGTGGTTTTGCGGTCAATGACATTCGCCCCACAACAACAGATACGGCCACGCACTTTTCCGCTTTAACGGTATGTGGTGTCCATTATTCAGTATCATATCTGACATAATTTCATTTTCCTGTTGCTATGCAGCATTCGGGTATAGTGCCTTGCGCTCTGAACCAGCGCATTGGAATATGTCATGCTCCGCCGCGATACATTGGCAAGATCCATGATCTCCAATGTCACGGTCCCCTTAAAATCATTTACAACCAAGACTGGGTTGTCAACAATGCAAGCGTCCGAGACTGGGATGTTACAGACTTTTGCGTCCAAGACCGAGATGCTGAAAAAATAAATTGTATCCAAAACGAAGACGTTTGGCATCCTTATAATCTGGATCAGAATACAAAATACCTTTTCGTCGAATCTCAAAATGCCAATACACGTACGGTTGGTCCTCTACGTCCGTTTTATACATTTGATGTTCAGCTGTTAAAGATAGCCGCTCTCGGCATATATGACCTGGCGGTCGTCCTAAGTGACATCGCAGCAAAAACGTACGCCTATGCTACATCATTCATACCTTGCCGTGAATGGTGGCCTCCGTATATCCATCAACTAGACCTCACGACTACATACAACTGTCTCATGTCGCATATAACTATATCCGACCAGTGCAGGCGGATCAAGATATACCTAATGCAATGTCTGTTCAGATGCCATGATTTTGTGGCAATCCAAAGACTGCTGTGTTGTATTCGTCGGCGTGACACAACAATTTTTGTCCTATGTTCTGTACTTATTATGCGGATACCAGCCCTAAACCTGCAACTATTCGATGATATACCTCTAACCAACCATGGTATAGTAGTCGACGGTGAAGATACCGGTGGAGGAAGGACACCTACGTTTTATCTTCGAGAGCTTCAACCTTATATGATTTCTAATAAACATTTTTCACCTGACACAGAACTGAAGTACATTGCACATAACCATCAGAATGTAGCGAACGCAATGTACGGAAAATCGGATGATCATGTATATGGACGGATTCCCTTGGAGATATTTGCTTCAAAATTAACCTTGCCAAATGTCAAAACAATTGCTAAAGTACATGGTGTTCATGTTCCTTCGAGGCTGCGTGTTGATGATCTTCGTTTCTTCTTTAAAGGACATACTTGTGCGTGTTGTGAGACGCATGTTTCTGTTTTTGCTCTCCGTTCTGTCAAAACAAACTCAGAAAGAAGCAAAAAATGGTACGACAGTCTCGATGCATCTCACAAGAAAGAAAAGCAAATGAAGGATAATTTGAAAGGCATTCCTGAGAATAGGAAACGAAAGAAAGCTAAACAGCAAAGGGAAAAGAGGAAAAATGACAATATCAGACCTCCACCCTTCCCTCCGGCACCCCCCTCTACCAATCTAAAAGAAGCCGTGATACGAGGTTGGTGCGAAGACACTTCGCCAAAACGTTTTATGGAAGGTGGATGTGCAGTATGCGGACAACTCGTCCCTGTCTCTCAAATGTCTGAACTGTCGACGACCAAGTACGATTTAAATATACTCAACAGAGATGGGATGGGATTGACTCGTCGTGAAAGGACTTCCTTAGAACAACCTGTTCAGGAAATTGAGGGAGCCGTTTTGGACGAAAAATGTACAAATATATGCGTCGCTTGCCAAACCAGTCTGGAGAGCGGATTGACACCCAAATATGCTCTAGCGAATGGGCTTTGGCTTGGTACAGTACCACCGCAGCTACAAAATCTGTCGTTTGCAGAACAGCTGTTAATCTCTCGTGTCAGACGTAACCGCTGTGTCGTTCAGGTATCTTCTGGTATGCACAAGATGAAAGCCAATGTGATTATGTTTGAGAATCCCATGCCAAAAATTTACCAGAGGTTACCCCCCCCCTTGGAGGATCTTGACGAGGTATTAGCATTCCTATATACTGGGCCTTGTCGGCCAACAGAGGAAGACCTTGAAAGGACACCTCTACTTGTACGTAAGAATCGAGTGAGTGACGCACTAGAGTGGTTGAAACTTAATCATGCAGACTATCATGATCTGGATGTGGCATATGACAACTTGGATACTTACCCAGATAAAGGGCCTCCCGTGGTGGTGACTTATCGGGGTGCATCCACCAACAAGAATCCAGAATCCGCAAGTGCCTTTGATAATGAAACGGAGGAAGGTGTTGATTCGGGTTCTTGTCCCTTTGTAGTCAATGGCCTGATAGGTGAAAAACTAACCGACATGGGACCTACAGCTCTTGCCGCACGAGCTGCAAGGCACTTAAAGCAGGATGGTGGTAAGGTACTTGCAATCAGTCATGCCGAAAAACCGGAATCTATGTACGACAATCCACAGCTATATCCTATGATGTTCCCGTGGCTTTTTCCTTATGGACTTGGAGGTATAGGCGGTGTTGCAGTGGAAAATGCAGGCATGTCGGACATGATGCATAAAAGAAAACTGCTGATGTATCACGATAAAAGGTTTCAGATGGATGCCCACTTCCCACTCGTCGCGTTCAACCAGGAACAGATGAAAAACAGTACCACCGGAGGATATCTCTTGACCGAAAGGCGTAACTTTGACGACATAGCCGAACGTCTTATGAATGTGGATACCGACGTCCTGGAAGACCTTTCGAAAAGACTATCCCGAGGTGACAGAGTCAAACCCGTAACAGATGAGGAAAAGGCTTGTTATGCACTGATTTCTGATCTGGATCACGTCGGTGGTCATGTGCCAGGATCCATCACATCCAAAAAATATCTAAGAAACGAGATATGGTCTTTGATATCCTACATTGGTGCCCCGTCTTGGTTTATAACCTTCGCACCCGCAGATAACAAACATCCCATATGCCTGTATTATGCTGATACCAAGGAGACTTATTCTCCAGAACTCAGGTCATCAAATGAGTGTTATAGACTGATCGCGAAGAATCCTGTTGCGGGTGCCAGGTTTTTTCATGTCATGGTGCAGATGTTCATCAAGCACGTTTTAGGCGTCGACGGCGATCATCCTGGCCTATATGGCAATACGTCAGCCTATTATGGAACTGTAGAACAGCAGGGACGGTTGACCTTGCATCTCCATCTGTTGTTGTGGATTGCTGGGTGCTTAACTCCGCAAGAAATACGCGACAAGATTATGGATGTCAATTCGGATTTTCAAAAAAAGATGGTAGAATACCTAGAGAGTCTCTGCATCGGAGAGTTCCTAACCGGGTCAAAAATAGACATTTCCGAAAGGATCAGCAACGAATCTAAACTGTCTGGATATCACGATCCCACGTACACCTTACCAAATCCACCTCCGCCACCGTGCAACGGTAATACCGGTTCATGTAGCGATGAAGTGAAAGCCTGGTGGACCCAGTTCGAAAATACTGTGGATGACCTACTCCTTAGGTCCAATCAGCACACCCACACCATCGACAAACACGGAAACAACACATCCTATTGCACCAATGCTAAAGGTCAGTGCAAACGTCGATTCCCGAGAGACACCTTCGAACAGACTATGGTCGATCCTAAAACAGGTGCATTGAATCTTAAAAAAGGAGAAGCCTGGATGAACACTTTCACAGCTGAACTGACATACTTACTTCGAAGCAACTCAGATGTCACCAGTCTCTTGTCCGGAACTGCTATAAAGGCCATTGTAGCATATGTGAGCGATTACATCACAAAGCCAGGACTAAAAACTTACAGTATATTTGATATTATCAGGAGTGTATTTGATAAGAATTCCGAGATGATGGGCGGAGATGTGAAACGGAAAGAAAAAGTCAGAAAGGTATTTACACAGATTGTGAACTCCTTGACCGCCAAAATGGAGATTGGCAGTCCCATGGCATCACTTTATATCCTAGGAAATCCAGATCATTATACAAAGCACAAATTCATTCCATTTTATTGGAGGGGTTATGTGAAAGAGGTGTTGAGCGCATGGGAGGGGGATGACTCGGACAAAATACCTGATCTGGAGCATGTGCCAGACAAGGTAGTCATCAACAAGAGTCATGGAGGGTTCATTGGCATATCAAAGGTCAGTGATTATGTATACAGACCTGTCATGTACGAAGATATTTCCCTGTATGACTGGATCCGATTTTATAAGAAAGCAAGAAAGCACAAAATGCCCCAAAAGAAAATCGGTGATGCAGCCGATGATCCTGAGTTTGCTGATTCTGACGATGAACTGAATATTCAACCTATTAAAACATGCAAATCAGTGGACGGTGACATGCAAGGTGAAAAAAGTGCAACATCTGTGAGTAATGCTCCTCTGGACAACTTCATTGAGGATGATATTAAATATCTTGATGACGATGAAGACGAAAACAAAAACGAAGATGAAGATGAAGATGAAGAATGCAGCAGCGATCGTGACGAACTAGATGTCATGGAAGAGCTGGCAGAGCATATTCCGAAGAAAGACTACTCATTTGGACCCTGTCATTCTCAATATCACACTCACAAGGCTCACATGCAAAAAGAAGATCCCTTAGTAGTTCCCAACTTCTTGCCCAACATACTTCCTAGATCTGATCGTGGAGATCGTGAGTACTATTGCTGCACCATGCTTACCTTTTTCAAGCCGTGGCGCACTGGCAGAGATCTGAGAGTCGAGTCGGATACCTGGGATAAGAGCTTCATGGCATACGAATTCACAAAACAGCAAATAGAGATCATGAAGTATTTTAATGTTCGATACGAGTGTTTGGATGCCAGGGATGATTTTTCTGCCAAGAGAGATAAGGAGGGTGATGATAATATTTGCTATCAGTGGGCCACTTCGGATATTCTCGCCGAACTCGATGACTTACATGACAGCGAACAGGCTATGAGCGGTGCTGATTTTGGCAGTGGCGAAGATGAGAATGAAGATGTCAATACTCTGAAGACCCTGGGAAATCGTGGTAGATCAAAAAGGAATGAGATGTTGGCTGCAGAAAGGACAATGAAGCATGCTGGCTGGCTTGATGACTGTGTGGATGGTCCTCCCAATGTTGGTTCTCTGGAACCCATAAAACCTGAATTTAACCAACCTGCCAAGGCCTGGAGAGCCACTGTACTCGCTAAAAAACAAGAAATTCTGGACCAAAGGAGCAAGCATTTACCAGCTAACTGCGGTGCAAAATCCAAAACCAAGGGATTCAAACCAAACACTGTTGAAGTTGTTGACAAGGCATACATAGATCAAGCATTTAAAATTGATTCCACGACGGATGAAAGACTTGTTGTCAACACTGTAAAGGATTTCCACTTAAACATTGAACAGGAAAGGGCTTTTCGTATTGTTTCTAATCATGCTATGATGGATGGACCTGAAAAGCTGCGAATGTATCTGGGTGGCATGGGTGGTACAGGAAAATCCAGAGTCATTGAAGCCTTGATGCATTTCTTTTGCGAACGGAAGGAAAATCACCGCTTCTTGGTAGTTGCCCCAACAGGTGCGGCAGCAGCCCTTCTTAATGGTTCTACCTACCACTCTGTTCTTGGTATAAATGATGGGGAATTTGTCTCTGCAAAAACCCTAGCACAGATCAAAGCTAGACTAGATGGTGTTGATTATATATTCTTGGATGAAGTTTCCATGATCTCGTGCCGTGACATGTATAAAATCAGTGCACAAGCATGTAAAGCACGTGGGACTCACGATGAGCCATTTGGGGGCATCAACTTCATATTTGCTGGTGACTTCGCACAACTTCCTCCAGCTAGAAGCGGACCACCTCTTTATTCTGGCAATGTTGGCACCCAGATGCATTCTGGCCAGTCTGTAGATGGTCAAGAAGCAGCCATTGGTAAAGCTCTGTGGCACCAGGTTACAACTGTTGTCATTCTCCGTCAGAACATGAGGCAAGCTCAACAGTCTGCTGAAGATTCGATGTTGAGGACTGCATTGGAGAATATGAGGTACAAATCATGTACCCCAGAGGATATTACATTTTTAAGGACCAGAATTGCTGGTAAAGGACCCAATGACCCCAAATTGGCTCAAAAGAGATTCAGAAATGTGTCTGTCATTACAGCACGAAATGCTCAAAGAGATAAAATAAATGAACTTGGTTGTGAGCGATTTGCAGCTGAAAATGCTCAAAATTTAACTTCCTTCTATTCTATTGATCGATGGAGAAATCTGGATGAAAGTAGGGGAAAGAAGGGCCGTCCGAAAAAACCACTCATTGATCCAGTGAGGAAGACAAACATGTTGTCTCCTGATCTCCAAAATATTCTATGGGAACAGCCTCCCGCATCTTCAGACAAGCATGTTGCAGCCAAACTGACTTTGTGTGTCGGAATGCCTGTCATGCTGAAACATAATGATGCCACTGAATGCTGCATGACAAAAGGTGCAGAGGCAACAGTTGTCAGCTGGCAGACATCCAAGGGCCCTGAAGGCCAGCTTGTACTTGAGACACTTTTTGTGAAATTGGTCAACCCACCCAAGACTGTGAGATTGCCTGGCCTTCCTGACAATGTGGTACCTATCACAAGACATGCTACAGCCACGATGTGCTATCTTCCCAATGATGATCAGATTTCTATCTCCAGAGACCAGGTATTAGTACTTCTTAATTTTGCAATGACGGACTATTCATCTCAGGGAAGAACTCGACCAGATAATGTTGTGGACCTTAACAGTTGTCACACACATCAATCTTATTATACTTGTCTCTCCAGGAGTGCAACTGCCGCAGGCACCATAATTGTGCAAGGATTTGACCCGAGGGTGATAACCGGAGGGGCATCTGGTTATCTCAGGCAAGAATTTAGAGAGCTCGAGATACTTGATGAAATCACTAGGATGAGGTATGAAAACCTGCTGCCTGATCATATCGTGGGGAACAGAAGAAACAGCTTAATCCGTCAGTTTCAGGAATGGAAAGGAACCAGCTATGTTCATAATAATGTACATGCTTCTATTCGATGGAATAAACATGATCCTTTGGATACTCTCAATGTTGTAACAGATTCTCCTTGGCAGATTGTTCAGAGGGGAAAAAAAAAAGGAAATACATTCACTAACGAGCCTGCGAATAGTATTGGGTTTGTTGCTGCCAGAGGTACCATTCCAGTGGCTGTTACAGCTTTGAAAAGACCATTGGACATAGATGACAGAACAGAGGTAAAGGCTAAAAGAGCAAAATTGTCAGAAGAGAGCACCATTACCAAAGATCAGGGTCCCTTAGGATTTGTGTGGGACGGTGAAAACTACAGTTGTGCTTATGATTCAGTGCTGACCATATTACTATCTATATGGATGCAGAATCCCTCCAAATGGAAAGGACATTTTAAAGACATGAATCGGATAATGAATGTTTTGGCATCTGGATTTTACCGCTCCAGCGAAAATGGTGGAACTCTAGAGTCTGCCAGAAACAAGGTGAGACATTTATTGCACCAACGAAACCCTACCCTGTTCCCATATGGGCAGGCAGGAACACCTGTTAGCGAGATGATTGAACAGTTGCTTAGAAGTGATAACATTATTGCTTCTAACTGGTTACGATGTGTGGAATGCAATCAAGAAACCAACCTGAACAATGACCTTCAAACATGTGTCATTCAATGTACCCAATATCAAAACTGCAGCACATCAGAGTGTTTGCAAAAGAAATTTCAAGAGCGTCATCCCAGGAGGAGATGTATGCAATGCAACAGTGAGCTGGACAAGATTTTCAGATTTGATGTCATTCCCAAAATCCTGGTGTTCTCAGTTCAAAATGCAGACATAAAAATCAGTAAGAAAATAAGCTTCAGAGACGGAGATGAAAGAGTGACATTTTCTTTGAAAGGAATAGTGTATTTTGGAGACTTCCATTATACATCTAGAGTATGCAGTGGTAACTCTGTTTGGTTCCATGATGGCATGACAACTGGGAAGGAATGCACATATGAAAAGAAATTATATGATTTTACAGACTCTGAGTTAACAACATGCCAAAACAAAATGGTATCACAGGTAATATATGCTCAAAAGTAACATATACACACTGTCAACATAATTATGGATGCGGAATTGCCTCCACCACCTCCTTCGTCTTCGAAAGGGGATCTTTTTTTGCCCCTGCCCTGCAACAATTGCCACCAGCATCGGCCGGCAGTAATACAAATGGAAACAGATACGTACCTACTCCGCCTCCGCCTCAGCAACAGCCGAGACAGTACTCTGGAAGAGGTGAAAGCATTGCATAAATAAAGCAGAGGCAGACCATGTTGCGTCATGAGCAAATAGGAGAGCTTACCTGTTATCAATGTTTCACCATGGAAAGTACTTGTGGGAGTGGGCCATTGCTTCACATGGCAGGTTACTCGTCCCCCCAGGGTGGTTACAAGTTACTTGTGTAGGCCATTGCTCCATATGTCAGAGTAAAATATTTCTAGCACACAGGTGGTTTTCAATAAGGTCTGAGAATTTAAAATAAATTGTGGCACTGCCCTGTCTATAGTGTTGCCACAGCTATAGCCGATGTTTTTCGAAAAAATGGAATTAATGTGGGAAGGAAATTTGCAAAAATAATGAAAATATTGGACAAGATAGATGACGTAAAAAGCCGAGGGGTTATTTAAGAGACCGAAACATTTAGTGTCATGGTTACTGAGTTATTCCCGATTAGCTGATTGACCCTAGCCAGTCAGGGTCAATCAGCTAATCGGGAATAACTCAGTAACCATGACACTAAATGTTTCGGTCTCTTAAATAACCCCTCGGATTTTTACGTCATCTATCTTGTCCAATATTTTCATTATTTTTGCAAATTTCCTTCCCACATTAATTCCATT
>Ga0193716_1001381_pt1 | contig 14163 bp, 9 predicted proteins | sample U2c1metaG_FD_145901 | JGI IMG/M metagenome (GOLD analysis project Ga0193716, IMG submission 145901) | Soil microbial communities from a riparian zone of the East river system, Colorado, United States - U2c1 | ecosystem: Environmental > Terrestrial > Soil > Riparian zone | place: USA: East River...
CATCGCCGAGATCTAACCTGACGCCTTCCGGGATAAAGCCGTGCAGGGCCCTGATGATCGGATTGGCTAGCAGGAGGGCCAGCACCATGGCCGCCACGATAATGATCCCGGTCTCGCTGAGGAATTGCCAGATAAGACCGCCGCGGCTGCTGCCCAGCACTTTCCGGACACCTACTTCCCTTGCCCGCAGTATAGCCTGTGCGGTGGACAGGTTGATAAAATTAATGGCGGCGATCACCAGGATAAACAGCGCAATGGCCGCCAGTGCCAACAGCGTAGGCTTATGCGCCCTGCGACCGTATGAATCATAATAAGCCTCGTTAAAATGAATGTCCGCAAGCGGCTGCAGCAACAGTCCGCCTTTTTCGTCACCCCCGATTTGTTTGTGCCGATCGAAGAAGGCGGGGAATTGCTTTTCCACCTGCGCAACCGTCGTACCCGGAGACAGCTTAACATAGGCATTGACGTTGCTCTGCCACAGGTTCCAACCGTTCATATCCCTTTGCAGAAAGCTGTGTGCGATCGTATTATAGGAAAGCAGATCTTTGAAGCCGAAATCGCTGTTCTGCTGCCAGTCTTTTACGATCCCCGTAACGGTAACCGTCAACGAATCATAATAGACCAGGGGGCGACCCATCCAGTCGGCGGGATTGCCCTTCCCGAAGTAGCGCTGCGCCTCCGATTGGGTCAGCACTACGGAGAAAGGTTTTTGCAGGGCCGTCGCGGGATTGCCCGCCAGCCACTGATAATGGAAGATGGCCAGGTAATCCGAATCGGCAAAGACCATATGCAGTTTTTCTCCGTCGCTGACCCCGGGAATGACCGCCGCCGGTTTGCCCGCCTTCGGTAGCAGCACCCGGGTGTCGTCGGTATATAGGCCGGTGACGGCGCTTAAGCCGGTGGATTCGCGCCGCAGATCGGATGCCAGGGGCGGCGTCATGCCTGCCCCTTCATGGTGCGAACCATTGCTTTTGGACGTCCAGACGACGACCCGATAGATGCGGTCCCGGTCGGTGTGGAATTTGTCATAGCTGAATTCGAAGCTCACATACAGGTAAATCACCAGGCAGGAGAGTACCCCGAGGGTGAGGCCAAGGACGTTGATGCTCGTGGTCAGCTTATGCCGGCTGAGACGGCGCAGGGCGAAAAACAGCTGTTTCTTTATCATAACGCAGGAGGATATGGCGAATCCGCTCCCAAGATGGGGCCATTTTTAAATTGGGCTGATAATCTGTTGATTAGCGGTAGCGAGCGCAGGCCGGTCTGTCCTTTTTCGATACAAACAGTGTCCGCAGTTGGCACATCCCAAGCGCTCATGACAGCCTTAAGCAGTGATCTTATTTGATTGAAGCCGCTTATTAAATAACAGCAGGTAAAAACCAATAGTGAAATCGATGGATAGGCAAAACCAATCGTAGTGTGGCGGTATTAACCCGGGCGTCGCTATGAATTTGTACAACATATCCCAGCATCCATGGAGAAAATAACCTGCAGCCAAAATGTTAATGCTTCTTTTAACTCCACAATAGGCCAATAGCAGAAATACAAAAGCCTGGATTGAATTTATAACGAGAGCTTTCACATCTGTCCACACAAATCCAACATAGAGAAACCCGATTCCTGAAAGTATCAGTCCATAAACTATTTTTGTGTCACGAAGTCTCAAAATAACAATCAGCAATATTGTTACAATCCCTGAAACAAAACCTATAATTACCGGGGTCACCATTTTGCTGTTATCATATATTCTGGAATTCTTCAAGTTGAAGATACCGAAAATGCGGCGTTGTTCACATGCTAAATCGCTGCAAAATCATTCCGCCCACATTTGTGAATAAATGGGATTGGGCCTGTTCCACCGCTTACTGGCCGGTGAGAAACAAGCCCAACACACTCCCTCTGCTCCTTCTTTAATTTCAGGTAACATGCCACGGCATACGGCCCCGCTCAACCCCGGGGCCAGCATCTTTCGCGAGCGGTCATAATTTATAAAGCTCCGGATAACTCATCAAATAGACACTTCCCTCATTCCGGTAAAACCTATTCAGGCCCCGGGCAAATTTGCCCATCACCTTCAACCCTCCCCCCGCGCCGATCTCCATCAGGGAATGATCCTCCAATCCAAATAATATATTCCCTTTCCCATCTTTTATTAAATTGGTAACGACCCTTGAATCAAATCGATATCTCCCCAACCCTGCCCCATCCTTAAGCCCGAACCTGATAATGCTCCGCTGGCCTTTACAATACACCGTATCGTCCCGGACAACCATGCTTCGTTCCCAAACATCGACGTCGGTATCCATCGCCGTAGTCCACAGCAGCTTGCCCTCCCGGAAGTTGATGGCAAATAGCCCCGGCCGGTCCTTCAGGTCGATGGAAAGCACGAAAACAGCATCCTCACTCCTTCCATACAGGTCATACAACCCGAAAGTATCGGTACGCGGGATCTTCCATTTCGCTGCGGTGTCGCCCAAAACAGGAACCTTCCATCGCAATCGCCCATCCGCCGCGTTAGCTGCCTCAATGACCTTGTCATCCATAACGTATATCAGGGTACTGTCGATCAAAATCGGCTGGGGCATCGTAAACTCTCTATTCTGCGGGATCAGCCACAATTGCTGCAGCGTTCTTGCGTCAAAGCACTTTAGCCCAACTCCCCGATCCTGCAGAATAAAACTGTTTCGGAAAGCGAACGGGTTGGTCTTGCAGCGGTCCACGAGTTTCAAAGTTCTCCTGCTACCCGATGAATCAAAAAGATACACCGTATCCGTAAGTGCAGGAACAACATACTCCCCGGTAGAAGTGATCGCTCCCTCATTAATGCCCATCGCGCCAATGGGTTTTGACCAGCGTAATTTCCTTTCCGTAAGCGAAAAGCATCTTATGGAGCCGGAGTAGGGACTCGCGGAATCCCCGGCTTCATAATAGATCAGGTTCCCGGTGAAATGTAGCGTGTTATAGTCTGGGATACCTGGCAACCGGAAGGTATCCACCAACGCCCCGGCCATGGCACTGGACTCATTTCCGCGACGGTTGCAACAGCTGCAACACAGGATAACCGCAAATAAAATTATTGTTCTCATGGTCTGGACATTACTCTAATTCATAACCAGGGACAAGAATAGAATACAAACGAAGCAAATATAGAAAACAGCAAGCGCCTTGTTTGCCCTCTTCCGTCGTATGGTCTCAGCCGGATCCTTATACTTCACGGACATGGGTAGAAAGTAAGTGATGATATTAAGCTGAAAAGCGAATTTTTTATACAGGTCATAGCCTCCTTTTTCGGCGTTTTTGAGGCCGGTTTGAAGGTAGATCTTGTAAGACATCGAACCCGCAGCGATTGACAGAAGAACAAAGAAAATAATGGTACTCATGGTTGACATAACTAATCTAATGAACTTTCTTAAATAATTTTGTACCGGAATTTAGTACAAAATCTGGATTATCGCGGTACCACCCCGTCCTACAATAGAAGCACCTCTTCGTTCGTTTTTTCTCTATGAAAAGAAAACTTTTAAATCCACCAACTATGAGATCAAAATCTACATTCGCCCTGACCCTCGTCGCCGCAGCCGCTCTACTGGCTATCCCGGCCTGTAAAAAAAGTAACAACAACCCTTCGGCGGCTTCAGGCAGCACCAGCGCATCCCTCAAGGGTACGGCTACCCAGTTTACCTATACGCAGGGAGTCGAAATAAAGGGAATTCAAATTGGGGTGGCAGGCTACAATCTCGTCAACGGCGATACCGTCTACTTTGGTGTGTCCGTCCCCGACTCCGCAAGACTCAATGTCCCTTACAGCATCACCGCGTGGTCTAATCTCCAGTACTGGGACAGAAACCACACCTTCGAATACGATTCCTGGCTTGCCTATCCCATGGATCATGGCAACGTAACGCTCACCACCTGGGACAAGAACGCCAAAACCATCGCCGGCACCTTCGAAGGGGTACTCTATTCCTCTATCGGCCTGGGAAATTTTGCGAACGACAGCCTCGTCATTACCAACGGGAAATTCAACGCCTCGTATATCTCAAAAACTCCCTAAAATTCTACCGATACCGGTCCGCAATTGTGGACCGGGATTTTTTATTGCCAATGCACCCTCTCCCACATTACACCTCTCACACCGATTCAAACCCGAACCAATACTTCACCAGCACCCCATTCCTGAATCTACACTGTATAAAATATTTATACTCATTATGTCTCTTCACAAAATCGTCCGTTTCACTGCTCTCGAAAAACAGCTCTTCGTTACCCCCCTTCCCGTTCAATACTTTATAAGACCTCCCCAATATCTTGATGACGCTATCCTTTTGAAGGAACAGGGTTATCTTTCTCGAGGTCCTAAAAGTATCAATGTTCGTCCTCACGAGCTTCCGCGGAAATTTGTAGTGCTTATCTATCGCAACGATCTCGAATTGATCCGCCGCATTTTTGGTGCCGCCATAGTCAACCAGCAATCTTAATACCTGTGTACTATCCCTATTGACGATCTCGAGCCTCGGCAATAGGCCGTCCGCTTCAAAACTCTTTTCCCACACGCGGGGTCCCAACACCCTTTCGGTACTCTTATAATCCGCTAGTTTGATCTTATTTACGGCGGTATCGAAAATCATTGCTTTTTGCCCAACCGCCGGGTTGGCCCCCAAAACGAGCCAACCCAGCCAAAAAAGATTGCTTATTTTCATGATCGATATGTTATCGGAAACCAGGGCTCAGTTGACTCTTCCTGATCCAGCCATCGATTATCTTTTTTCCGATGTATTGAATTTTAACCCAGTCTGCTTTAATTCCGACGATCACGATCATGTCGCCTTTTAACAAATACATCTTTGTCTTAGCGGAATCGACAGGCGACGAATACAGGTATACCCTCTCTTCGTTAACGGCCCTACAGCCAATATAAGGTCGTCTTTTGGCAAAATCCATTTCCAGCCCTTCCGTCAGATTCAAAATGTCATTGCAATATCCTTCCCCGGATTTGGCGGTCAGCGTGATCTTTTCCGCATCGAAAACGACGTCACCGGTGGTTACAAGCTTTATATCCGGGCTGTTGTAAAAGTCTACCCTGGCCGTCCCCGAACCACTTATTTTGCCGATGAACAGGACAGCGCAGCTCCGATAAGTTTTCTTTGGGTTGTCGAGTCTGTTTACATCCATTTTGACATACCCGGAAATTTCTTTCGTAACGCTGTCATAGGACAGTTGCACAGCGTCTTCATAGTTGCCAGGTATGGGTGTACTATTCCCACTTCCTGACTGCGCAACAGCAACCAGGCTGACGAATTGCACCACCAGGGCAATTTTAATGCGGCGGATGTGCCTTATTATATGGGGATTTTTTTTCCTCATAAGTCCCGCCATGTTTCGATACTGGCAACGACATTATTCATTATATGAAAATGGCAGATACAACTTTTCGTTCCCGGCCATTGCCAACTAAAATGCACCTTTTATTCCTTCATTCTTCAAATCATCCCTGGTCATTTTGTAGTATGTCTCGTTGTCGAGCATGATCTTTCCCTTTTTGATGCCGTTAATATAAATGGGAACGCAGGATTCCTGAGGATCAAGTTCTGCTATTTCCTTTCGGGTACCTCCGGTGATGTGAAAAATGTAGCCGATTTCACTTGACTCCGTAATAGCGATTTTTCCACCTTCAGTGACCACCCTGGATTTGATCGTAAAATAGAGCAATCCCTTTCCGGCTTCCTTAAAATTACGCTGCCATACTCCGATCAGGTCGTTCGTACTCGAGTACAGGGTATCCCTTTTTACCTGCCCGCTCGCTCGTAGGGTCAGCAGAATCGATAGTATCCAAATCAGGTTTTTAATCTTAAGGAATATATTTTTATAGTCAGGTATAATCATATTCCGACGAACCTCAAGATGGCGTTCGCCATTTGGAAAGCAGCTGCAACACAAGACAACCGCCAATAAAATTATTGTTCCCATGGTCTGGACATTAATCCCGGTCCCGTAAAAGGCCAGGAGTACTTTTATTCTCCTTGATGTATCCAGCGATAACTCTTTCCCGTCCAATAGATCAGTCCGCCCGAAACCTCGGCCCCATCTTCCCCACTGGCAATAGAAATGCAGGGATGGGCAAGCTTTATTTGCTTACCGCCCTGGATATCACCGCTCTTCTTATCGAACCGGGTCTCATACGCGGTCTTCTTCTTATACACATACCATTTGCCGGCCCAGCCAAAATCATCCGATCCATCACCGAAATGGGTCCCGGCCCCAAAAACAAAATAGTCCGGCGCCTTACTCATCAACAACAGGATCCCCTTCTTATGGGTAGCCCTCTCGGCTACCAGCACCGCGATATCGGGCGTTCCATCCCCGTTAAGATCCTCGCTCATCCAGCCGGGCTTCAGCCAGGCATTCAACTCATACCTCACGTCCAGTCTCTTACTCTTCAGGCTATCCTGTATCCACTCCGGACAAGGCTTGCCCTGACAGGTTCCCTGCAGACCGGTGGATAAGAGACCCATCAAAAGGAAGATACCTCTTTTGGCGTTGTCGCCGACCAGCTGTCGTACGCATTCATATCCCGGAAGGTATCCGAGGTTTTGAAATAATTTCACAGTTACAAATTTTATCACCGCATCGAAACGGTTCGCCCTTACATACCGTACAGTATCGAACAGCAGGGACCCGGAAGAGCCGGCCTGTATCGTATCCGACACCAGGACCGCGCTTCGACAAATTCGCGTAACCCGGTCGCCATGCAACGGATGACCTTTTTAGACATACTCAAATCCGAAGGAATATCTCACTAATACCCCATTCCTGAAACGACACCTGATATAATACGTGTCCTCATTATATCGCTTTACAAATTGGTTGGACTCATCCAATTCGAAATAGATCTCTTCGCCCCCTCCCTTGTTGCTTACTATTTTGAATTTATTTCCAATCGCCTTGACTATGCTTTCCCTGGACATGCCCAGCCTGATGTTTTTTGATGTTACAAAGCCGACTACATCCATTTTCGCCGCTTTCCTGGGCAGTTTGTAGCCTTTATCGATAGTAAGCAGCTCAAACTCATCCACAGAATTTCTACTCCCACCGTAATGGAACAGCAATCTCAGCACCTGTGTCGTATCACGGTTGACTATTTCTATCCGCGGCAGGATACCACCTGCTTCGAAACATTTATCCCATATCCTGGCGCCCAGCACCTTTTCCGTGCTGGCATGATCACCCAACTTTATTTTACTCACTGATGTATCGGGAATGATTGCTCTGCCCTGCCCGATGGCCGGGCTGCTTAAATAGATCATCCAGCCTAGCAAAAGAAGACTTCTTGTACGCATATTCGATATATTTTATTCTCCATTACTTTTAACCTTAGCACCGCCGCCATTATTATTCGGATTACCCGCAATATTTACCCTTACGTTAATACTACGATGCGTTCTCAAATAGCTACCCATCGTCCCGCGAAACTCATTCAGTTTTGCCGCATCCACCTGCAACCCGATACAACCTTGGGTACCAGGTTTTCTGCCGTCAGGGTGGATCCTTTCCAATGTTCGCCCGGTGGTGAATTGTGGATTCAGGTCCATGCTAAAACCCACTCCGTCCCGATTCATGCCGGGACTATACCCCCCTGGATCGTGGGTGCCCTGGCTCCTGTCCTGCAAGTGGTTTGCATGATAAAGCCCGTTTTCGGGAGCGCCATTCCCATGTGGTCCACCCACAGCCTGATAGCTGGCGATCTGCAGGGAAGTGCCATCGTCGAACATCGCGTTCACATTGAGCTTCCCGTCGGCTTCTTTAGGATTACTCCCGTTGGCGGAACCGGTAAAGTCCATGTTCAATTCGCCGGTTTGAAACGCTATCGTGTGCGTGCCATTTTGTTTATCGTCAGCGTAAAGGTTGTAGTTCATCATAGTAACGAAAACATCGGCATCCCACTGTTTGTTAAGATCATATTCGGAATAAAAGGGAAGCGCCGTCATAAATGTCAGTTCGTCGACTTTGACCCTGTAGATGGCGCCGGCATTATTCACCTGATATATCGGGGCTCCCGTGCTCATACTATAATAGATCGTAGTATCACCCTGCAGGTCCGACATCGTGACCGGGTTGTTGCGCATCGCGGCATACGGGCTCTCCGCGACATTGGGTCTTGGATCCACACTCTGCCAGATGCTGGTTCTTGGGTTAAGGTACCTCGCACCGAAATAATAGAGCCCTGTCTCCTCATCCAGCTCCTTACCGCTGAACAGATAAGGTATCCGGTCGGTATTGCTGTGCTCCTGGACAAAGGTTTCGCCAAAGGCAAAATATTCCATGTGCTCGTATACTTCCCCGCTGCCATCCGTCACATAACTTGTGCTGCCATGATGATCCTGGTGATAAAAATACAGAAAATCCCCTGCACCTGTACCACTTGTCCCATTGGCTTTCTTGTAGTGTCCATAAGCGTAATGGTTGCCGTTGTTGTTAGGATTGGCACTGGCCCAGGAGTACCGGTGCCCGGGGTTCCGGTGCTGTCCCCCACGGACGTGCTCCGGGCATTGGCGCCCGCAACACCTCCGGATCCCGTACTGTCGGCTCCTTCCAGCAGCAGCTGGTCGCGGGTCATCCCATCCAGTAGGCCTTTTTCCTTCTTCGTATAGGGGACGCTGTCGCCGGCATCAGGGGCAGCCACCTGCTGGTCCCAGCCTTCCTCCAGCCGGGTCGCGATCCGCTCGCCTCCGATGAAGTAGTGATTAGAGTATTCGCCGCTTTTTACTACCAGGTAGGGGCTTACATAGACGGTGAAATTACCGACCCCGCCGGAGTTGCCGCTGAGGTCCCCGTTTACAAACACACTCTGACCCGACCCATGCCCTTTCAATGCCCTTTGCCCGTCGGCATCATAAACATAGCTGTTGAGCTGTCCGTTGACCGATACGCTCCTGAGCCGGTTCTCTTCGTCCCAGGCCATTTTCTGCCGCTGGCCTGTTTTGTCATCCGTCCAGCCGGTCTGGTTGCCGTCCGCATCGTAAGCATAGGTCTGGTCGCCGACATGCGTTGGCGCATGCGGACGCTTCGGATCATAGGTATAAGAATAGTCATAGCTCGTCTTCTTCTGCGAAATCCATTTATTGCCTCCATTGGCGCTCTTATCATTGGTCTGCGTCTTGCGGGTAATGCTTCCCACGCTGTTGTATTCCATCGTCATACTGTACCGGTCCTGCTCATTCGGTCCCTTGAAGGATCCGCTTGTCGTGGTCAGGCGGTAGAGGTCGTCATAGGTAAAGCTATACTGCGAGGAACCGCCCATCAGGTTGCTGGAGGGAACCGGCGCATTGTTCGCCAGGCTGAGAACATTGCTCACCTTGTCATAGGTATAGACGTTATCCATGATCCGGCGCCCCTTGCCGTTCCCGTTGGTAACGACCATATTCTGCAATCGCCGGCGATCCGGTTCAAAGGTATAGGTAGTTTGGGTGCCATTCGCATAGCCCAGGTATACCCGCGATTGGAACTGGTCGTATCCTAGCTGCTGTACGTAATTCGTGACCTGACCTCCCCGGTTGCCGCTCATGGACTGCAACAGCCCGCCCAGGTTATAGCTATACGTTACTACTTCGCTGTCCGGGTAGATCATCGACGTGAGCCTGTTCCAGGTATCATAGCTCAACTGTGTCACAAAGGTCTGCTGACCGAATCGCGGGATGACCAGGGTCCGCACATTCTTGATCATTTCTCCCAGGGGGCCATAGAAAAACTCCTGAGCACCCGTCGCATCTTCCTGCACAACGACCCTGCCCGCCCGGTTAAAGGCAGCCCCCGCCACTCCATACGTATAGTGTACGTTGTCCTCGGCGTTGTGCGGATAGGTGATGTCCGTCAACCGGTTGAATTCATAGGAATAGACGATTGCCGTGCTGTCCTTCTGCAGGTTGGCCGTCACTTGTCTGATGAGATTGCCCGCCAAGTCAAAGGCGAACCGGCTGGTACCCTGGTCGGGATGGGTTTGGCTGATCATCCGCCCGAGCATATCGAACTGGGAGGTGGTTGTGGCGCCAATATCGTCCGTAGCCGATAGTTGTTCATTGATGGCATCATACGTAAAGCTTGTCCAACGATCGCCATTAGCCGTGTAATCCTTGCTCGCCGTTACCAACCCCCTGATATTGTTATACTGCTCGGACGCCTTTCCGTTGGGATCCGTGATTCGGGTACTGAACTGCGTTTGTTGTTGCCGGTCGCTTCCAAAGCGATATACATTCTGCGTCACAGAACCGTCCGGTAAGGTGATGGTCAATGCACGATCGAGCACATCATAGGTGGTCTGCGTCGGTGAGATCTTGTCAAAGGTTTGGTTGAAGACCGTGTCGCTCCCCAGATCCTCAACGACGGGGAAATAGACCGCGGTCGGCCGGCCAAGACCATCATAGAGGATCCGGCCGGAGACGAGCATCTGCTCCTTATCATTTTTGCCCTGACCCTGGAAGATGGCGCCGTCTTTCTTGGTCTGCAACGACCTTGCCAGCCCGTCCACAAAGGTCACGGTCTCAAGGTCATTCCCCGGATGAGCGGGATCGTAGTGGGCAGTCCGCGCCCAGGGTATCGCCGATCCCGGGTGATAGTTGAACCGGATCGTATAGGGTACGCCGGCCGCAAGCTCGTACGGACCCGTTACCTGCGCCACCCGGCCTAGATCGTCCAATTGGTACTTGACCGTATTGTTGTTCAGGTCTGCACTGCTCAGCAGCTGGCCGAACCGGTAGTCGAAGCTCGCCTGCGAACTATAGCCAAAGCTATTGGACGCCTTAACCACGAATTGATGCACCTGGTCGTCAAAGACAAAGTCCTGCCGGAAGCGTTGGCCTTTGCCATTGGCCGGACCCGTCATGTTGATCAGGTTGCCGTATCCGTCATATCCCATATCGGTCGTCGAGACGGTCCCATCCTGCAGGAACTGGCGCACCTCCGTCAAATCACCGGTCTGCATATCGATCGCGCTTTCCCGTTTCCGGAAAGTGACCCCCGATCCCGTCACCACGATGGATTTCGGCGAGCCGACGATGTACTTGTCCGTCACATTGAAATAGGTGACGGCCGCACTGATGTCATCCGCCGGACCGGGGTCCCCGAAATCGGTAAATTGTATCATATTTCCCTTCGTATCATACCCATAGGTCGTGTAGGTGGACTTTCCTGGGTTTGGCTGTCCTTCGTAAAACAGCCGGTCTGTCCGGCTAAGCGCCACGAATGCAGCGCCGGCGTCATTGGTCTTATAAGAATCCGGCAGTACCGTTCCGGAAAGGATATCATGCAGGGCATAGGTATTGTCCGTCTCGGTGTACTTCTTTCCATCTCCGGCCTGCGTCAGTTGGGACAATACCATCCCCTTCATGTAATAGTTATCATTGGAATAGGTGTGGATCGTCGAAAATCCGTAGAATTCCCGTTCATCCCGATCGAAATGGCCGCCCGCATAGTCGAAGGTCGCCAACAGGGTATCGGGGCCATCGCCTTTGAATCCGTCGGATACCTTCACCGAAGTCAGGGTCCAGACACTGTTCGGCATCGCATAGGTATTGCCCATTCGCTGATAATCCAGCACAAACGCGGCGCCCATCGGACGGCTCACGTTCCGTAGCAGGTTGGTCCGCCCGATCGTCGACAAAGCCACCGTCAGGTTGTCGTCTTTGGTGGAGCTGACATAATCCGGGTACCCGTCCCCATTGATGTCCTGCATTTTGATCAGCTCCCGGGCCATCCCGTCACCGGCATTGACGCTGGGATTGATCGTGAACTTGATGCCGAATATAGGCACCATGAAGGTAAAGGCCCCATTCGCCGACTCGGTCGTGCTGCTGTTGGTACCGATGGCCGTTGCCCCGGTCCAGGTAAGCACCTGGGTACTGAATCCATTGCCCGTGTTGAGCCTCACCTGAAGCGCCGGCACGCCATTTAGCGGAGGCGCCACCGTCACCAGGTCGGGCAGACCGTCCCCATTCATATCCTGTAACGACACGCCTGTCGCATTCTCACTGCGCGCCAGACTGACGCCCACTGAAATACTGTTCTGCCCCCAGTTATATCCCAGCCCGACTCCGCCACTGAACGAGTTGCTGCCCGCCTGTTGCGCCTGGTCAAAACCCCAGTCCTCTCCGGCGCCAAACGCATAGCCGAGGTTTAAGGACACCAGGTGATTGGAAGGGTCGACCCGATCGGGCAGTCCATCTCCATTCATATCGATATAAAGGAAATTCGCCTGGTTGGAACCGTTATTCACCCCCGCATTGCCCGTCACGCTGATCTTGGCCGAACCTGCATTGGTCTGCGCACCACCGGCATCGACGTGCTGCTGGCCGGTAGGCGACTTGCGGAAAATAGAGGTAGGGATATAGGCCGAACCCGTGAGACCGAACCCATCGACGCTGCCAGCTGTCACCTGGACCTGGCTGTTGCTCAAGGTCCTGTTCGATAGTCCGCCCCGCGCATCGGTATATTGGATCAGCTGTTCACTTACCACGTCCGGATAGCGGTCACCATTCATATCCATAAAATCCGTGAGGGTCTTCGACGTGCTGCTCGAGTGGCTGCCGCTGGCTCCCACCGGACCGGCATTGGCCCCGAGGGTATAGGAAATACTGGTCACCTTGCTCACCTTGTCGATGCCCGGGGTTCCCGTGCCGCTACCCGTGTTCACCGTCGTCAGGCTGACATCCTTTTGCCCCTGCCGGCTGCTGCTCATATTACCGCCCTTCACGAACACTTCCTGGTCATAACCGCTCCACCGCAGCTGGTTGCCGTTGGCCATGAGAATGATGAAGGCGTCCTGTTTTGGATCATAGGTCTGCGACGGCGACAGCTGGCTGCCATCCTGCTGTGACAGCGTGTTGGGGTCGACGTTATTCGTCTTCTGCGTTATCTGGCTGCTGGGCTTCAGCAACCCCTCATTGATCGGCCGCGTCTCGGCTCCATTATAGCCGCTCCAGGCAAACTGGCCCCAGCCCCGGTAAAAACTGCCGAAAATAATATCTTCTTCCTTCCCATTCTTCGGCACCGAAGACCAAAGCCCGGCCGTCACGGTCCCGGTCAGATCGCCGCTCAGCGTCGCTGAAGCCGTCGTAATAGCCGCGGCCAGCCCAGCATCCACCACATGGTATTCTACAAATAGTTGGTCCCCGTTATGCACGCTCGCGTTCAACGCATAGTTCCCCGCCTGCACAACACCGTTTTGCACCGGGATATTCAATTCACCGAGCAGCTTGCCCGGCGCCTTCACCGAAAATACAATGATCTCGGTCCCGGTACCGCTGCTACCCGCGAGCAGCAACGGATCGATCGACAGCGTCGGAGTCACCGTCACCGGGTGCAAGGCCGCATCCCCCAACACTACGTTATAGGGCAGGCTTGGCTGAAAGCCGGCCGCCAGGATCGTATACCTCGGCACCGCTGCCGCCTGGATCGTTGTCTGCGTCAGATCGACCGACGGATCGGCCGAGCTCGACATCGTCATCACCGGCTGCCAGGAAACATTCGCCCAGTCGATATTCGTGGGTGAGGACACGATAAAGCTATATTGGTCACTGTTGCTGACCGCAATATTGTCTAATGAAAGAGTCGTATTTACCGCCTGGTCCTTCGGGTAGGTCTGCTGCCAGAGGGTTGTGGTCACGCCAGATGCCGTCTGCTGGATCATCAGCGTTACGTCATCGGTGGTCACCGGCTTCACAAAGGCGCCGCCGATATGCACAGTCCCACTCACCGGGGGAGCCACGCTCTGTGGGCTGCTCAACACAAAATCCTTGGCCGCATCGAAATGATAAAGGTTCTTTCCATTGGCATCGGTCACACTGAGGTCCTGCCGAACGTAGTCGATCACCGGCGCCCAGTTCACCGAGTCATAACTACCGTTCTCGATCGATCCCACCCGGAAATAGATTCGGTCCCCCTTCTGCACCGTCAGTCCCGTCAGTCCGGTCGGCTGATGCACCGAGTAGTCATCCGGCCCGATCGTCTGGCTCCAGATCTCAGCTCCCCGAAGCTGCACCGCCACCAGCACTCCGTCCGCCGGGGTGCTCGCCCGTTCCGGATCATTGGAAGGCAGCAGAGCCACCGGCGCCGTCACATTGATGGTCCCGCTATACGGCGCCTGCCACATCCGCACGATATCCTGCAGGGGAT
>Ga0193716_1001382_pt1 | contig 14148 bp, 13 predicted proteins | sample U2c1metaG_FD_145901 | JGI IMG/M metagenome (GOLD analysis project Ga0193716, IMG submission 145901) | Soil microbial communities from a riparian zone of the East river system, Colorado, United States - U2c1 | ecosystem: Environmental > Terrestrial > Soil > Riparian zone | place: USA: East River...
GGGTATTTCAACGCCTAACCGCTAGACGAAGGGAGCGTATGGCTGAGGGAATAGCCTCGAAATCGGCTCGCCGCAAGACGCGGCAAGCCCTGTTTGCGCCCAAAAACCGGGCCACTCAGGGCTCGGTAACGAATTTCAGCTTGCCAACGGGTTTAAGGCTGTGGGCGTCGAAGCTGCGGATTTCGGTGATCCCGCCTATATCCAGCGTCAGCAGCAGCCGGTCGCCGGCGACGCCGGTGGCGACGATACGGGTGCCTTTCGGCAGCGTCGCGGTGACGTCGGTGGCTACGACGGTGCTTCCCTCGCTGCGGAAAAGGCGGTAGCCGATGGCGATGAGAACGGCGGCCACCGCGAGCGCCGTGGTCAGGCCCGCGATCAGCATCATCCGCCGCACCCGCGCGAACAGCGCGGCCTGCTCGGGAGTCGGTTCGGGCACAACAGTTTCGGTCATCGTCATAAGGCACTTCTTTGGAACAGAATCTGGCGTCGAATAGCGGTCAAAAGCTGGTCGTCACCGTCGCAGGCGACGAGGGATCGACCCGGCTCGACCGCGTGCTGGCGGTGCGCAGCCCTGAGCTGTCGCGCTCGCGGCTGAAGGCGCTGATCCTGGCCGGTTCCGTTAGCCTCGGAGGCGCCCCCGTCCGCGACCCCGCTTATCATGTCGCCTGCGGCGATACGATCACAATCGACGTCCCGGAGGCCACAGCACCCGAGCCCGCCGGTGAGAATATCGCGCTCGATATCGTCTATGAGGACGACGACATCATCGTCGTCAACAAGCCCAGCGGGCTCGTGGTGCATCCCGCCGCGGGCCACGAAACCGGCACGCTGGTTAACGCCCTGATCGCCCATTGCGGCGCCAGCCTGTCCGGGATCGGCGGCGTCAAGCGCCCGGGCATCGTGCACCGGCTCGACAAGGACACCACCGGCCTGATGGTCGTGGCCAAGAACGACCGCGCGCACAAATCGCTGACCGAGCAATTCGCCGACCATGGCCGCACCGGCGCGATGCGGCGCGGCTACATGGCGTTCGCCTGGGACCTGCCCAACCGGCAGCGCGGCACCGTCGATGCTCCGATCGACCGCCACCCGCATGCACGGGAAAAAATGGCGGTGCGCGAGGGCGGCCGCGAAGCCATCACCCATTGGGATCTGCAGGAAACCTTCAACGGCCGCGACGGCAAGCCGGTCGCGGCCCTGCTCGCCTGCCAACTCGAGACCGGGCGCACCCATCAGATCCGGGTCCACCTGTCCCATATCGGCCATCCCCTGATGGGCGACGGCGTCTATGGTCCCCACTTCAAGACCAAGGCCAGCCGCCTCGGACTGGCAAGCCAGGCGGCCCTGACCGCCCTCGATCGCCAAGCGCTACACGCATACCTCTTGGCTTTGGAGCACCCCAAAACCGGGGAGATTCTGGAGTGGATTTCGGATTTGCCGGATGATCTGGCCGCCTTGAGAGGCAAGCTACGAGCGGCGCTATGACGCAGGCTGCTTAAGAAAGTCTTGCTATGCCAACAGGTTATGGCAGCCACACGGGGACGTGACGGTGACTGTCCTTCCAAAGGCCGCCCGTTTTGGTGTATGTTGCACATGCGTTGAATATCCAACGCGGAACATCGCAGAGCGACTGGCTTTAACACAGCGGCCGTCTGCCTGGCCCGCCGCTATCGGGGGCCTGAACCACTGGAGGGCGCTATAATGGCCCGTACAGCTACTTTACCGGTTCTCAACGGAGAATCCGGCCTTTCCCGTTACCTCGCCGAGATCCGCAAATTTCCGATGCTGGAACCCCAGCAGGAATACATGTTCGCCAAGCGTTGGCGCGAGCATGACGATCGCGAAGCGGCACATCACCTTGTCACCAGCCATCTCCGGCTCGTGGCCAAGATCGCCATGGGCTATCGCGGCTACGGATTGCCGATTTCCGAGGTCGTTTCGGAAGGCAATGTCGGCCTGATGCAGGCGGTGAAGCGGTTCGAGCCCGAAAAGGGCTTCCGTCTTGCTACCTATGCCATGTGGTGGATCAAGGCGTCGATACAAGAGTACATCCTGCGTTCGTGGTCGCTCGTGAAGATGGGTACCACCGCAGGATGTACTCTTGTATCGACCAACCTGCGCAAGGCGAAGAGCAAGATCTCCGCGCTGGACGAGGGCGATCTTCGTCCCGATCAGGTGAAGATCATTGCCAAGCGCCTCGGCGTTACGGACCAGGACGTGATCGACATGAACCGCCGTCTCGGCGGCGATGCGTCGCTCAACGCGCCGATCCGCGACGACGGCGAGGCTGGCGAATGGCAGGACTGGCTGGTCGATAATTCGCCGAACCAGGAAGCCGTCATGGCCGAGCACGAGGAGTTCGACCATCGCCGCAGCGCGCTGAACGGCGCGATCGGCGTGCTCAACCCCCGGGAACGCCGCATCTTCGAGGCGCGGCGTCTGGCGGAAGATCCGATGACCCTGGAAGACCTCGCCGCCGAATTCGGCGTGTCGCGCGAACGCGTGCGGCAGATCGAGGTCCGCGCGTTTGAAAAGGTGCAGTCTGCCGTGAAGGGCACCATCGCCCGGCAGGAACAGGCCGCCCTGGAAGCCGCGCACTAATCCGCGCGGCACCGAAACGAAACATCAAAGCCGGCGGCAACGCCGGCCTTTTTGTTTTCTGCCGTCATCCTGGCGAGCGAGAAAAGGGGCGTTCAATAATGCGCCCGCAGAGGCAGCGTGGAACCGGTAGCCTTGAACCTCAAAACGGGGTCAGCCGACCAATAAGAACTCCTTACGGTTTCCAGCGCAGGGCATTCCGGCCGTCGTCATGGCGATCACGTTGCAATCCACCGTCGGCAGGTTTTCGCCCGAGTTCATGCGCCGGCTGCCGCAGCTTGAACAGGCCATGGTCGCGCACGGGCTGGAGCCGTCGGAATTCGTGATCTCAAAGGATCGCGCCTCGCCGGAGGGGCCGTGGATCGGGCCGTTTTTCTATAGCTACACGGTGTTTTTCGGCGACGAGAGTTTCAACGTCACCGAACCGAACGATCTCAGATTCTACGAGTATTTCTATCAGCGCTGCATCGCCGAGGCCGAGGACGACAACATCCCGCTCACGCAACGCCCGCGCCGACCTGGCCTCATCACCCGCCTGTTCCGCTGGATGGCGCAGCCCGTCTGAAGCCCCCTACTCGGCCCATTGCCGCGCCATCGTGGCCAGCGCACAGCCTTCGCAATAGCGCGCGTCCTTGAAGTCAATCCAGTTGTGGGCATAGACGTGATCGAGCGGAATGCCGTAACGCGCCCGCAACACCCTGACCAAGATCCGCCACGCCGCGACCTGCGCCTCGGTGGCCCCGCGCGTCACGTCGGGATAATTGCCGGCGAACTCGACGCCGATCGAGCTGTCCTTGTTGACCTGATGATAGGTCTTGCTGTTGTCGATATATTTGTTGTCGTTGCGGTCGGCGCCGTCGGTATGGGTGGGGACGAGATTTTCCGCCACCGCCCAGTACACCGTACCGTCGGTCTCGACCCAGACCATGACGCCGCGACGGGTCGGGTTCTTGAACTGCTCCTGCGCGCCGCCGCGCGCCGAACCGGCCGGCCCCTCGGTCTGATGCACGATGATGTTGCGCCAGGGATGGGCTTTGGCAACGTCGCCCCACGGCGCCAGCCAAACCATCTTGAGGCCGGGAATGTCGGGCGTGCCGGTCGCGTGCGCGATGGCGGCAAGGTCGGGCGTCTGCGCCGAAGCCGGAATGGAAACCGTCATGGCGCAAAACGCCATCGCGAGCAGGCGTAACATCATGGTTCGGTCATCCTGTCGGCACGCACTCACGCGCTGAATAGCACGCTCAGGCGGTCTTGCGCAGCGCCTGCTCCAGGATGGTCTCATAGCCGGACGCCAGCGACGGCGCCGGATCATACACCGCGTGGCAGTTGCGGCCGTTCTTCTTGGCATCGTACAGCGCGTGATCGGCGGCGGCGATCAGCCGGTCCGGGAACGCGCCCATCTCGCGGGTCCATTGCGCCACCCCGATCGAGACCGAAATCGGGATATCGGCACCAATACATTGCTCGGCGTCGGCGCGGCACACGTCCAGGATACGGCGTGCGATCATCGCGCCTTCGCGCAAGGTCGAGGCCGGCAGCACGACGCAGAACTCGTCGCCGCCGGTGCGCGCCAGCATGTCGCCGGGCCGCAACCGGGTCTGCGCCATCAAGGTGAAATGCTGCAGGCAGGCATCGCCGGCGGCGTGGCCATGGGTGTCGTTGATGCCTTTGAAACCGTCGAGGTCAATCACCAGCAGCGCAAACGCCTCGTTGCTGCGCTCGGAGCGCGCGCATTCTTCGCTCAATCGCTGCAGCAGATGCCGCCGGTTGCCGACGCCGGTGAGATCGTCGAGCAGCGCCAGATCGGCGACCTCGTTGCGCAGCCGGTCGATCGCCATCAGCAGGAAGCCGAAATTCAGCGCCATCGACAGGAACATCAGCGCCACCATCAGCACCGATTGCACCGGGTTGGAACTGACGGCCGAGAAGTCGCCGCCGAGACGAAACAGGAAGCCGACCACCCGGAAGGCATAAATCACGATGATCAGGATGGCGACGATGGCGGCGAGCCGCGCGCCGGGGTTTTTGCGGCCATCCTGCTCGCGCAGCAAGAGCTTCAGTGTCAGCCCCAGCGGCAGTACCGATCCCACCGAATAGATCGTGATCCGCATCGCCATGCTGTCATGGCCAAAGGTAAAGAACGTCAGCCCCGCAACGGTCAGCCCGGTGATCAGCGCGGTGCCGCGCCAGGTCACCGGCTGGCCGTAAAATCGCTTGATCCCCATCGCGGCCAGGCAGGTGGCGAAAACGATCACCGAGCCGCCGATGATCAGCGTGAACAGCGAATCCGAGACAAAGCGGACCATCGCCATCGCCGCGCCGACGGCGGCAAAGAACGCCGAACCGGTCCAGAACGGGGCGGCCTCGAATTTCGGGTAGCAGCGCATCACGTAGGCCCAGAGCAGGGCCAGCGCGAGAAAATTGACGATGAATATCGTCCACATCGTCGGAACGTTCAGCATCACGACCCCGGAACGCACATGGCGCTCTCCCCAATTGCCCAACTCGAATTTGCCGTCAGACCATCCCCGTGATCTTACGGACAGAATGCAGCCGCGGCGCTTAACGGACTCTCTACTGCCGGCGGCAAACCGAACCTTGGTTTTGAAACAATGAAGAACCGATCGCGATGGCCTTTGCCTGCCTCCGGCGCGGGGCGGATGCACGGCCGATATTGGCGTCTCGTTAACCGTGTCGTCCCTGCGTGAAGCAACGCGCATTCGCGGCGCGCGACGTCGGCGGAGAGGCGGGCGCTTGCTAAATTTCAGTCGAAATCGTGCCAAATCGTGCAACAGCTGTGGATAACGTAATGACAGTGCCGTGACAGCGCGGGGCAGCAGGCTGCGAATCTGTTGGGATTGGTTTCGAGGATGTTGCGAGGTTGGCCCTCCGCCGAGCATGCCTCGTGTCGCGTTTCCATCCATTAAACCCAGATGAGGATGCTATGGCTAAGAAAGCGAAGAAGGCTAAAAAGGCGAAGAAGGTAAAGAAGGCCAAGAAGGCCAAGAAGTGATCTTCGCCCGGGTGGAGCCTCGCTCTGCCCGGGCACCCACCTTGCGGTTCAGAAGTGCGGTCGAAACGGCGGGCCTTGGGCCCGCCTTTTGATTTTGGGGCATACCCATTATCGACAGCGTCATCCGCAATTCCGATCGGTTCAGTCCAGCCGCGCTTTCAAAAAGGCCAGCACGCGCAACACGGCATCGGCGCGGGCTTCATCGTCGGTGGCGATCACCGGGATCGGCCCGTCGCCGCTGCGATAGGCCGGCAATTCGCGGCGTTCGAGATCCGGCGTGTCGAACGCATGCACCGCGGACGGATAGCTCTTGATCTCGACCGGCGAACCCCGGCTCCTGGCGGCCTCGAGAAACGTCGCGCACGGCTTGAACGGCGTCCAGGTGTCGGCCTCGCCCATCAGCAGCAACAGCGGCACCGACGTGGCCCAGCTTCCCGGCTCGACCGCCGTATAGGGTTTCGATTGCGCGGCCTCGCTGCAGGCGCCGGGATAGAACGACACCGCAGCCCTGAAGTCATGCGCCAGTCCTTCCGAGCGGCCGATGCTCTTGTCGTTGATGCTGAGCAGCACCACGCCGCCGCCCTGCGACCAGCCGATCAGGCCGACGCGATCGGCCTTCACGAAAGGCTGCGCCTGCAGATATTGCAAAGCCGCGTAGGCGTCCTTGGGCCGGTCGCGCCACATCGTGGTGCGGTCCGCGCTTGGCGAGCAGGTCTGGCCGTAGCCGCGCGAGGTCGCACTGTCGACCGCCAGCACCACATAGCCCTTGGCCAGCAGGGTTCGGATCCAGGGCCGGTAGAGCGGCATGACGCGGCCGGTCCGGTTGACGAGGCCCGAGCAGCCATGCAGCAGCACCACCGCCGGGCGCGGCGTATCGTTTTGAGGATTGCTTTGGGGGCGGCTGAGATACGCCGTCAGATTGGTGACGCCGTCGAGCGAGGTGAAATGCACCGTCTCCTGCGCCATGGCGGCGGTGGTCACCGCCGATAGCGTGAGCGCGATCAACCACCTCAAGGGCGCGGACAACGACATCATCGATCCATATCACGCGGCGCGATGTCGCGGAAGACCGCACCGCAACAGGCGTTGGCCGGTTGCCAAAGCGGTTTTCGGCGGGCATGACCTGATAAAAAATCGAACTAAGTCGGGCATTACCCCGACCAAGCACTGTTTGGCCCACCTTGGCACCCTGCCGATTTCTGTTTGTCTGTTTGTTTCCGCCATTTTTCTTCCCGCCGTTTTGTTTTCCCGATCTGGAGATTTTCGATGACTGCGATCCGTGGAGCCGCCGCCGCACTGACCGGCGCGGCCAGTGGCATTGGCCGGGCGCTCGCCTTCGCACTGGCGGCGCGCGGCGCGACCTCGCGCTGGCCGATCGCGACGAGGCCGGGCTGCATACGCTCGCCGCCGAACTCGCCAAGGCGGGCGCGGTTAAAGTCACCACCCATCGGGTCGACGTCTCGGAGCCGGACCAGATCGCGGAGTTCGCGCAAGGAGCGGTCGCGACGCACCCCGGCCTCAACATCCTCATCAACAATGCCGGCGTCGCCCTGATGGGGAATTTTGTCGAGATCGACCAGGCGCAGATGGACTGGCTGATGAATATCAATTTCTGGGGCGTGGTGCATGCGACGCGCGCGTTCCTGCCGCATCTGGCGCAACGCCGCGAAGCCCATATCGTCAACCTCTCCTCGATCTTCGGCATCGTCGCGCCGCCGGGACAAACCGCCTATGCGGCGGCGAAATTCGCGGTGCGCGGCTTTTCCGAAAGCCTGCGGCACGAGCTGCAGACGGCCGAAAGCCCGATCCGGCTGTCGGTGGTGCATCCCGGCGGCGTCGCCACCAACATCGCCCGCAACTCCCGCTCCGGCAGCGGCGTCATCGACAATGCCCGCCGCGCCGAATCGATCGAGCGCTTCGACAACGCCGCGCGCACCACGCCGGCCGCCGCCGCCCAGCGCATCATCGCCGGCATCGAAAAAAACCAGCCGCGCATCCTGATCGGCTTCGACGCCCAATGCCTCGACCTCGTGCAACGGCTTCGTCCTTCGACCTACTGGAAGCTGCTGGCGCAGGTGTTCGACAAGCGGACGAAGGTCGGGAAGAAGGCGGAGAGCTAGCGGCAGCGCGTTGGCGTTTGATTTCGTCATTGGCGCAGTTCCACATTCAGCAGTCGTCCCCGCGAACGCGGGGACCCATAACCCCTGGCCCTCGCTTGTGATTGAGGACATCTGCCACACTGCTGAAAACGTGAGTCCTCACCGTATGGGTCCCTGCGTTCGCAGGGACGACAGCGGGTGGGACACACTTCCGCATTCTCGCCGCGCATTTCGCGCGAGTTTTGCTGCAACATAAGCGCTACCCCAAGAGGGGAGCAGTGCGATCCCAAGAGGGACGCAGGGAATGCCGGGCGCCGGTGGCGCCCGCAGCCTCGCGTGTAGAAAAAAACACGCGAGTTAGTCACCACGGGTTACACCGGAAACGTCCGGCATTCCCTGCGCAATGGTTTTAACGGTTTCCTTCGCGCTCTCCCCGGTGATCGGGCTTTTTTGTCACCGTCGCCCCCAAGAAGCTTGCTTCCCAGGAACTTGACGCCAGCGTCGAGGCGTCAGGACCACACGACTTCGCCGTCCGCGTCACACGCTGTTCGTCAATAGCGCATCCGCGTCCACCGCATCCCGCCCCGCGTTTCGTGACGATCGCGAGCCGCCCCTCTGTGGGACGGGACGGCAGTGAATAAGCCGGTGATTTGGGTCGAAAGGAAATGAAAATATTTTTGTAAGTTGGGCTGGACAGGATTTGCGCAGAGGAAGTGATTTGCCCGACGGATCGTTTTCCGCCGTCATTCCGGAAAGGGCCAATACACATGACGTCGTCGTCCCTGCGAACGCAGGGACCCATAACCCCTGGCTCTAGTAAGGAAAGAAGGCATCCGCCGCATAGGCGACAACGAGAGTCCTCGGCGTATGGGTCCCTGCGTTCGCAGGGACGACGGCGGTTGTGTTGATCAGCCGCAGCGAAAACCCTACCGCCCCATCAACTGGTCCGCAAAATACCCGATGGTCTTGCGATAGATCAGCGCGTGATTCCATTCGTGCATGGCTTCGAAATTGGCGCTGCCTTCGCCGTAGGGGGCGCCCATCTTGAAGCCGTTGGTGTGCAGGAGGTTGGCGGTGGAGGCGAGTACGTCGGCGACGTCGTGGCGCAAATCGACGCGGCCGTCGCCGTCGAAATCGACGCCGTATTTGATGTAGGACGACGGCAGAAATTGCGTCTGGCCGATTTCGCCGGCGAAGGCGCCGATCAGATCGCGCAAGGGAAGATCGCCGCGCTGCACGATCTTCAGCGCCGCCAGCAATTCGCCCTGGAACAATTCGGTGCGGCGGCAATCATGCGCCAACGTGGTCAGCGTGCGGATCACAGGCAATTTGCCCATGTCGCCCTTGCCGAAATCGGTTTCCAGGCCCCAGATCGCCACCAGAATCTGCCGCGGCACGCCGAACTTGGCCTCGATGCTCGACAGCAGCGCCGCGTTCCGCTGCAGCATCGCGCGCCCGGCGTTGATGCGGCCCGGACCGACCCGGGTCGAGACATATTGCTCGAAGGTCTTGTTGAAGGTGTAGCGCTGGCGGTGGTCGAAATTCAGCACCGCCTGATCCACGGTGATGCTGCCGAACGCCTGCGAAATCACCGCTTGCGAGACGCCGGCCGCCGCCGCCTCCTGCGACATCGCCGCGACAAAGGTGTTGAAGTCGCCGCCGCAGCGGGCGGCAAAGGCGGGGGTGGCGGCGACGACGGCGAAAACAACGGCCAAACCAAGCTTGCGCATGCGAATCCTTTGCTAAGTATTGTCGCGATCATGCCATGAGACAATTGCGAAGGGCAGATGTCTTTCGAGAGACCACGAGCAATTTTCAATGCTCGTCATGGCCGGGCTTGTCCCGGCCATCCACGTCTTTGTTGCCGCGATGCCGTTAAGACGTGGATGCCCGGGACAAGCCCGGGCATGACGATGGAGAGAGGCGTGCAAGGAACGGCGGGCGGCGCCGCCCCCTACTCGTCACCATCAATCTGGCAGCCCATCAGCGCGATCGGCTATTCCACCCGCGATGCGAAATATTCCGATGCTGGACCTGTTGCAGCGGCACCGTTGGCAACGTAGTTTGCCGCCGCGCGCCAAGAACACGCGACGTCTATCCGAACAAAAAACGTGACCAAGAAGGAAACAACCATGAGGAAGCTTACAGCCACCGCGCTGTGCGCGCTCGCGCTGATCGTAACCGGCGTGCAGGCACAGACCGTCAAGGACTTTCTGGCGGCGGTGACCCAAAAGTGGACGGCACCATTCGAGCCGTTCCAGCTGATCGGTAACATCTATTACGTCGGCACCGACGGCATTGCCGTCTACATCATCAAGACGTCGCAAGGGCTGATCCTGCTGGATACCGCGCTTCCGGAGTCGACCGGCATGATCAAGACCAACATCGCCAAGCTCGGGTTCAAGCTCGCCGACATCAAGGTCATCCTGAACTCGCACGCGCATTTCGATCACACCGGCGGCCTTGCCGAGATGAAAAAGGACACCGGCGCACAACTCGTCGGCGGCCAGCGCGACAAGCCGTTGCTCGAAGGCGGATACTATCCGGGGGATGAGAAGAACGCTGATCTGGCCTTTCCGCCCGTGAAGGTCGATCGCGCCGTCAAGGAGGGGGACAAGCTCACGCTCGGCGATACGACGCTGACCGCGCATTCGATGCCCGGGCACACGCCGGGCTGCACGAGCTGGGAAATGACCGTCAAGGACGGCGGCCAGGACCGCGACGTGCTGTTCTTCTGCAGCGGAACGGTCGCCCTGAACAAACTGGTCGGCCAGCCCACCTATCCCGGCATCGTCGACGACTACCGATCGACCTTCGCCAAGGCCAAGGCGATGAAGATCGACGTGCTGCTTGGGCCGCACCCGGAGGTCTACGGCATGCAGGAGAAACGCGCGCAGATGAAGGACGGCGCGCCGAACCCCTTCGTCAAGCCGGGCGAGCTTCAAACCTATGTGGCGGGGCTCGAACAGGATTTCGACAAACAGCTCGCCAAGCAGACGGCCGCGCTTGAGAAGGCCAAATAGCCACCAAGCGGTCGCGCGTGTGAGTCCTTTGCGCTCACATGAACTTCAATGGGTCGTCCCTGCGAACGCAGGGACCCATAACCCCTGGCCTCAAAAGTGAAAAAGGCCTCTGCCACATCGCTGAAAACGAGATTCCTCGGCGTATGGGTCCCTGCGTTCGCAGGGACGACCGCTGAGAGCGTGGGCCCGCCCCACGCCCCCTACTGGCCACCATCGATCTGGCGGCCCATCAGCGCGATCGCCTTCTGATAGACCCCCGCCGCATTCCATTCCTGGATGGCCGCAAAATTGGGCTCGCCGGGCTGGTAGCCGGCGCCGGCGCGCCAGCCATGGGCTTTGAGGAAATTCGCGGTCGAGTTCAGCGCGTTGGCCGCGACGTCGAGATTGCCGGTGCCGTAGGCCAGAATGTTCTTCGGCATGAACTGGGTCTGGCCGACTTCGCCATGCATGGAGCCGCGCTGCGACGGCGACAGCGAACCGCGCTCGATCAATTGCAGCGCGGCGTACAAATGCTCGGTGAAATAGGCCGACCGCCGGCAATCATAGGCCAGGGTCGCGATCGACGAGAGCATGTTCTGATTGCCGTGCTGGCTGCCAAAACCGGTCTCCATGCCCCAGATCGCGATCAGCGGGCCCGGCGGCACGCCGTAGCGCGCCTGAATGGAGGCAAACATCGCGGCTTGCGATTGCTTCAGCGAACGTCCCCGCGCCACGATGGTCGCAGCCCCGCGCTTGGCGAGAAACTGGTCGAGCGAGAGGCTGAAACTGCGCTGCCCGCGATCGGCATTGATCGTGGCTTGCGCGTAGTTCGTGCCCATCAAGGCCTGGACGGCCGAGGCGCCGACGCCCTTGGCCCTCGCCTCCTGGGCGAACTGGCTCTTCCAGGCCTCGAACCCGCCGGGGCCGTTGCCGCATTGCGCCGCGTCGGCCTGCGAGCCCAGCCCCGCGAACATGGCGAGGGTGAGAAAAGCGGCTGTTGTCAATTTTATGCGCTTGGTCATCGAAAAATCCCCTCAACAGTCCATTGGCAGTCGCTTGGCAATTCTTTGACAGTTCTTTGACACTCGCTTGGGCCTAACGGGTAGCCCGAGATCGTACCACCTCTCATGGCATTTTTCGTCTGAAAATGCCTTGTTTCACGCTGCCGCATCCCGGCCGGCCAGCCGTCGAGGCCGACGCCGAAGCGCCCGTGCATCGCAAGGCAGGCCGGCGCCAAATAACAGCTATTTTCTTTGACAGGCGCGCACCAATCGAGGAAAAGCCGCCCCATGGCCAAGAAACCCGGGACCAATCCCAAAGGCGAATTCGCCTTCTTCAACGTCGTCTATGAGGACGACTCCCAGCGCTCCAACCGGCGCGTGCCTGCCGAGCTGCTCGGCGGCCTCGACGGCGACGAGCCCGCGCGCGGCTTCATCATGGAGCAGGACCGCGAGATCTCCGAAAAAGCCGGTCGCCCCGCACTGGCGATCAAGAGCATCAGCCGGGTGGGCGCGAAGAAGAAGTGAGACCTGGGGCTCGGCCATCATCACGCTGAAGAAAGCTTGCTCCAGCTATCCGAAATTACGGCTGACAACGCGTCTCGTCCGGCGACTATTCTTTGATGCCACTCGTTTTCCTTATCGAGCACAATCAAGCATTCTGCCGAATTCTTGCCCAGCAACAGCGCGTGGCTAAATCTAGAGAAATACCAAGTTGTGATCGCTGCATAGGACATCGTCCTTAGAGAGTGGGCGGACGCAATTCCAAACATCGCCGGAGCATATTTCTCTTTGTCGTCCAATTTCGGAGAAAGCGCGGTCAAGGCGGCAGCGAGGTAAGATAAATGCGATGATTGAGCCAATATCTCATATTCCTCGCGGCGCCAGGCCGTCATTTTTTCAATCACTCCATCGTCTAACCCAATCTTCTTCTCGATAATTATGATTCTCTCGTGCAGATTTTTGGGAGAAGCCGTCTTGTGCCAGAAATCTTTCACGTCGCTATCATTTTCTGCAGCGACATATGCCGTTGCCAAGTTACGATCATGGAGCGCAACGATGCATAGAAAAAGCGTTTCGGTATAGGTGCGCAGTAGTGCTCGTGCTGGAGTGTCGAAACCAGAAAGGCAAAGACGACGGATTGACAGTCCAAAGGAAACTGCCGAGCCTATCAATGCCCACACAGCACGGGATTCTGGAACGCTTGGACCAATTTTTACGTTCGAACTTAGCGCAATGTGAACGTACGATAGCCACTCTAATCCCAATTCGAAGACCGCAAGCTTTGGCTGGAGTCCAGCCGTTGCCTTGGGGTGAACTTCATCTTCAACGTCCCGCAATAAATCGGAAAATTCGCTACGAGGCGGCGGCTTGCGGCCCATGTCCGCATACATCGCTAACCAATGTTTTTCGATCTCGTCGTAAATGTTCAATTTCACAGAGCCCTGGGATGTCGATTCGAAATCCACGGTCGAGATTAGCTAGTGCATTTTCAGTTGCAACAAAATCGCTTCACAATTTCGGTGCGAGCGCGCGAAATAAACAAAAACGGCGGGCTTTCGCCCGCCGCTTTGTTTCGATGGATGCCCGGGGTTTTGCCCTGGCATGACGATCTGAATTAGTTATCCAGGAAGCTCCGCAGCTTCCGCGACCGGCTCGGATGCTTCAGCTTCCTTAGCGCCTTCGCCTCGATCTGACGAATACGTTCGCGCGTAACACTGAACTGCTGGCCGACTTCTTCCAGCGTGTGGTCGGTGTTCATGCCGATGCCGAAGCGCATGCGCAGCACGCGTTCTTCGCGCGGGGTGAGCGAGGCCAGCACGCGGGTGGTGGTTTCGCGCAAATTGCTCTGGATCGCGGCGTCGATCGGCAGGATCGCGTTCTTGTCCTCGATGAAATCGCCGAGGTGCGAATCCTCCTCGTCACCGACCGGGGTTTCCAGCGACAGCGGCTCTTTCGCGATCTTCAGGACCTTGCGGACCTTCTCCAGCGGCATGCCGAGCTTTTCGGCGAGTTCTTCCGGGGTCGGTTCGCGGCCGATTTCGTTGAGCATCTGGCGCGAGGTGCGCACGATCTTGTTGATGGTCTCGATCATGTGCACAGGAATGCGGATGGTGCGGGCCTGGTCGGCGATCGAACGCGTGATCGCCTGCCGGATCCACCAGGTCGCATAGGTCGAGAATTTGTAGCCGCGGCGGTATTCGAATTTGTCGACCGCCTTCATCAGGCCGATATTGCCTTCCTGGATCAGATCGAGGAATTGCAGGCCGCGGTTGGTGTATTTCTTGGCGATCGAAATCACCAGCCGCAGATTGGCCTCGACCATTTCCTTCTTGGCCTGGCGCGCCTCGCGCTCGCCCTTCTGCACGCCGTGCACGATCTTGCGGAATTCGCCGATCTCGAGCCCGGTCAATGCCGCCAGCGACTGGATCTCGTGG
>Ga0193716_1001383_pt1 | contig 14147 bp, 10 predicted proteins | sample U2c1metaG_FD_145901 | JGI IMG/M metagenome (GOLD analysis project Ga0193716, IMG submission 145901) | Soil microbial communities from a riparian zone of the East river system, Colorado, United States - U2c1 | ecosystem: Environmental > Terrestrial > Soil > Riparian zone | place: USA: East River...
GGTCAGCGCGTCATAGGCGCTGATGTAGCAATGTGACGCCATCGGGCGGCGGCCGCAATTGGTCATGCCGACGATCACCTTGCCCTTGACCACCATCGGTCCGCTGGTCATGCCGCGGCCCTTCACGCCATCGGCAGTATCCGTCTGCCACACGATCTTGCCGGTTCTGGCGTCCAGCGCGTAGAGGATCGCGTCATTGGCCGCCATGTAGACCAAGTTTTCATAAAGCGCGAGGCTGCGGTTAGAGGTAGCCCCGATGCCGACCGGCTGGTTGGGGCCGACGATGGTTTCCCAGACCAGCTTGCCGGTGCGCGTGTCCAGCGCCTGCACCACGCCCTGGGTGTTGGCGAGAAACAGCACGCCGTCATGCACCAAAGGCGAAGCTTCATTGGTGCCGCCCTCACGCATCGCCCAGGCCCATTTGAGCTGAAGCAGGTTGACGTTCCTGGCGGTGATCTGCGGGAGCGGAGAATAGCTCCAGCCCTGGTAGTTGCGGCGGAACATCGGCCATTCATCGTCGGACGGATGGGTCAGCATCGCTTCGGTCAGTGGCGTGTAGTGCGCGACCGTTCCGGGGATCGACACATGCGGCACCACCGGAGGACCGGAGCGGCGGGCGGGCGCTGCTTCGGGATCGCCGCTGGCGGCCGCGCGCGGCGCAGCGCTGGCGAGATCAGCAGGGGCGGTGCCATTGGCGATACTGCCGATCCTGACCGAGGTGGTTGGCGTGAAGGCAGTGGCGCCCGGCTTGGCGCCGTTGGCGTAGAGGATGAAAGCCGTGATGTCGGCATAAGCCTGCGCGCTCAGGCTGCCGGGCGCGTTGGCGGGCATGGACGCGTGGATCAGATTGTATAGCTCCGCGGTGGTCCGCGCTGACCAACCGGTGACGAATGGTCGCCCCGCCAACGGCAAGGCATCGCCCTGCCCCGACAGATTGGCCTGGTGGCAGGCCGCGCAGCTGGTCATGAAGGCGGTGCGTCCTGCCGCGACCTGCGCCTGGGTGAAAGGTCCCGGCGGCGCATCCTGCGCGAACGCGACGGCAGCGCACAGGCCCAAGAGGCCAGCGCCCAAAGCCAATTGTTTTCCCAAACCGATCATGGCGTTTCCTTTTGCGCGTTACGGCTGGGCGGTCAGAAGCCAGGCGCGCAAGGTACCGTCCGGCGCCTTGACGCTGTCGATCTGGACATAGATCGCGCCCGCACGCAGGGCCTTCAGCTGGCCTGGATTCAAGGTGATGCTGCCCGCCAGCGTGCCGCTGTCAGTCCGGCTCACCGTCAGGTCGGCGAAGGCATCGCCGGGCACGCCGGTCATCACTCCGGCACGCAGATGCGCCCCCGTAGCCGGCGAGGCCAGGCCGGAAAAACTGCCCTGCACCGTCAGCTTGTTGCCGCTCAGCGCGGCAGTGATCGAGCCGGTGCCCGCGACATCGCCGCGGGTCGCCATGGTCATCGGCGCGGGATCGAGAGTGGAGAAGAATTTCGCATCGGCAGCGAACGCCGGGGCGGACAAGCTGACCACGAATAAAACGGCATATATCCAGTGGCGCTGAGGCATGGATTTCCCCCTTTAACAGCTTTGAATCATGCGCTGCGGCTGGAACATACCGGCAGCGACCGGCTATTCGCCATAGGCGATGCGCCAGACCCGGCCCTTGTTGGAGTCGGCAACATACAGCGCGCCGTCCGGTCCCACCGCCACGCCCACCGGACGGTAAGCGGCCGTTTTGACGTTCTTGCTGCCCGGGCCGGCAAAGCCGTCGGCGAAGATGACAGGCGCGCCAGCCTTATTGCCGCTGAATGGCACGAAGACGATATCGTAGCCCGCCTGCCCGCCCGGCACGTCGGCGCCATCGGCGCCGCCATGCATCGCCAGAAAGGCGCCGCCGCGATACTGCCGGGGAAAACGCGTACCGTTATAGAAAGCAAGGTCCAGAACGGCCGGGCGCTGGGGCTGGAACACTGCCGCCGGCGTGGCGTAATGACCATCGGTCGGCGAGGTCTTGCCATCGCCGCCATATTCCGGCCCCACCAGACGCAGTTTCCGCGCGCCGTCATAATAAGTGTAGGGCCAGCCCATGTCGGTGCCCTTGGTGATGCGGAACATCTCGTCGCCGATGGCGTCGTCATCGGCGGCACTGAGCAGGCCGGGCCAGGTCTTGGCGGTGGCGTCACGGCCATGCATGGCGCCGTACAATGCGTCGCCGCTGCGCCAGTCCAGCGCGCTCATGTTGCGGATGCCGGTGGCGAAATGCTCACCGTCGGCGAATTTCTGATCCGGCCTGGCGGCGTCGAAGCGCCAGATGCCGCCCTTGGTCTCCAGATTGGGGCAAGGCTTGAGACCGACCGGCTTGTTGTCCTTGGGCGCTTTGGGGTCGGTGCAGATATTTCCGCCGCCATCGAGCGAGACGAACAGGTCGCCCCTGGCATCGAAAGCGATGGCGTGGTTGCTCACCACAAGACCGTCAACAATGGTCTCCGGCGCCGCCGCAGGCACCAACGCATCGCCGTCCAGCGCGAAGCGATAGACGCCCGTGCCCGAGGCGGCATAAAGCGCGCTCTTATAGATGCGGATTCCGGTGCCCTGATCCACAGCGCCGAAATGTTCAGTCTGCACCACCTTGTGATCGGGGCCCAGGCGCAGGGCGATAATGCCGGTCGCGGGCGCATCCCGTCCGTGACGGGTGGAAAGATAGATGTCCCCATTGCCGCGAATGGCCATGTGGCGCACCGCGCCCAGCCCTTCAGCGACAACAGTGGCATGAAATCCCGGCGGCAGGGTCAGGCCATCGGGCTCAGCCGCCAGGGCGGGTGCGGCAGCGAAAGTCAGAGCAGCAGCGAAAAACCTGATCATTTCATGTCCTTTTTTTGTGCAATGGCTTCAAAGCGGATGGCTTTCAGATATTCGCTACGGCGGTCCAGTTCTTTGGCCCCCGCTGGAAAGCCGTTGGCCTTGAGAATGAAGGCCAGGATGTCGGCATACTGGTCGCGCGTGAGGCTGTTGGGATTGTCCAGCGGCATCGAGGTGCGGATGCGGTCGAACAGATCGCCAACCGTTTCGCCGTTAAAGTCGGAGACGAACTGCGCGCCCTGCAGCGCCGGCGCCTCGCCGGTTCCGGTCAGCGCCGCGCCATGGCACGAGGCGCAACGTGCGGTAAAACCATCGGCGCCCCGCGCTGCTTGGGCATCGGTATAAATGCCGTCCCATACCGAAGCGGTTGGCTGGGCTGCCGCGCCGATGCAGGCAACGCCAATCGCCGCCACAGCCAGGGCCAATATCCGGCGCATGCGGGTTCCTCCGGACTCTTCTAGTTGTTGGGCAGGGTGTAGCAGATATATTCCCCGGAATAATCGCCGCCGGACACCGCCACGATGATGTACTGCTTGCCGCCCACCATATAGGTCATGGGCGAGCCCGACTGTCCCGCCGGCATCAACACATTGCCCACTTCCTTGCCGGTCTTCTGGTCATAGGCCCGCAGCATCGCACCGCGCGGATGATCCGGCGTGGTGGTGACCGAGGCATCGCCCGCGATCACCAGCTCCTTGGTCAGCAAGGTGCCGATGTTGTAACCGGTCTGGCCGGTGCGCGGCAGCGTCACGCCCTTCAGCGCCGGATTGTTGCGGATGTAATCGGGCGTCTCGCCATGGGCGACCTGCCAGACGATCTCGCCGCTGTCCAGGTTGATAGCGCTGATGGTGGAATAAGGCGGCTTGACCAGCGGCAGGCCGTTCACCGTCAGGGCGCGGCCACTCACGCTGCCCGCCGTGGCCGGCGGCGTCTTGACCAGCGGCGCGTCAGCGCCCTGGTTGGCGCCAGCGGCATTGACCATCACGACGCGTTGGCCCACCCGCCCTTCGACATAAGGAAGATCGGTCATGCCTGGCGGCGGCGGCACCAGGGCCGTGGCCGACAGACACGAATTGCAGGCATAGACATAGACGGTGTGGTTTTCCGGATTGAATGAGCCGCCGGGCCAGTTGGTGCCGCCGGTGGCGGCGCCCATCATCATGGTGGCGATGGGACCAGCCGGCGGCTGCTTGGACACCACCGGCGGGGTGTAAACCGGACCGAGCTTATAATCCTTCATCAGCGCCAAAGCCTGCTGGCGCAATGCCGGCGTGAAGTCGATCAGATCATTTTCGCTGAATCCATTGCGCGAATAGGCGGCGGGCTTGGACGGAATCGGTTGGGTCGGCGCATACCACTCGCCAGGCACATCGCCCTTGGGCACAGCCTTTTCGGGGATCGGCCAGATCGGCTTGCCGGTGATGCGGTCGAAGACATAGAGCATGCCCTGCTTGGTGGGCTCGGCGACCACCTTGACGGTCTTGCCTTTGACGGTGATGTCCATCAGCAGCGGCGGCGAGGACATGTCATAGTCCCACACTTCGTGATGGATGAACTGGAAGTACCATTTCATCTTGCCGGTCTTCAGGTCCACCGCGACCAGGCTATCGGAATAAAGATTGTTGCCGGGATGCTTTCCGCCGAAGAAATCCGAGGTCGGCTGCTCCACCGGCAGATAGGCGAGCCCTGCTTCCGCATCCGCCGTCATCTCGGTCCACACCCCCGTGTTGCCGGTGAATTCGGCCGAACCGTTCAGCCAGGTTTCGTACCCCGGCTCGCCCTTTTGCGGGATGGTGTGGAACTCCCACAGCTTCTTGCCGGTTTTCACGTCATAGGCGCGGGCCGAACCCTTGTTGTTGCGGTAGCTGGTGGGCGTGAAGCCCTCGCGGAAGGCCGAGCCGATCAGAACCTCGTCGCCCACCACGGTGGGGGCGGACTGCCAGCCAATTTCGCCGGTAACAAGGTCAGGCAGGATTTTCTGGTCGTCGTCCGCCTTCAGGTCCACGGCCCCATTATCGCCGAACGACGCAACACGCTGGCCGGTCTTGGCATCCAGGCAGATCAGCTGATAACCGGGCGTGACATACAGAATGCGCGCCTGTTTGCCGTCGGTCCAATAGGACGGGCCGCGGCCGGAGAGCTGGCGCGGGGCGGCGGCGCCGCGCGCGCCTTCCTTTTCGCCATGCACCCAAAGCAGTTCACCTGTGACGGCATCCAGCGCGATCACGGCGCGGCGCGAGCCGGCGGTGGCATAGACCACGCCGCCCACTTCCAGCGGCGTGCCTTCCAGCTTGTACTCCGGGCGGTTGCCGATGTTGTCGGTCTTGAAGCGCCAGGCCACTTCCAACTTGGAAAAATTGGCGGCATTGATCTGGTTCAGCGGCTTGTACTTGCTGCCGGCGATGTCGCCCGTATAGGTGGGCCAGTCCACCGTGCCCGGCTGCGCGAATGCCGCCGGGCCGCCGGTCAGCAGCAGGCCAAGCATTGCTGCGCTCAGAACCGCCTGCGCCCTTTTTTGTTTCCCGATCATCCCCGCCCCCGGTATCCCCATGGGTGGGAATTCAGGCACATTCAGATAGCGGTAGCAACGCACAGGCTTGGGCAGGCCACATATATAAGTAAGCCCGCGGGGAGAACCAGACGCGTGAGACAGGATAGAACCCTCGGCTACCGCATTTCTGGCCGCGGTTGCCGCTTTCGAAAGCAGTATTACGACACGGCCAATGGCGCGCGCGACCCCGCCCTTGGCCACCGACCGAAAGGGATTCACTCACGAAGCCATGGATCGTTTCCTGAAGTCCCGAGGCCTGAGGGCAACCCTTCGCAAACGCAAAATGTGTGTGACCACCGGACAGACGGGCCGCGCCGTGTTGCCAAATCTCACATTACGGCATAACATTCCAACAATAGGATGAAAAATCCAGCGGGCAGACCAGGGAGAAATTTCATGAGAATTCGAAGCGCCCTTGCGGCGGCGGCATCCTGCGCGGTGCTTGCGATGTTCGTCAGCGTGCAGGCCGATGCGCAAAGCAAACCGAAACTGGATGCCAATGGCATGCCCTGCAACGGCGTGCTGGATGGCGCGCTGCAATGCTTTAAAAAAGAAGCAACCGTTAGCACCCCGGACCATCCCTATCGCACAGCCGGGGAATCCGACGGGCGGCGCTATGGGCCGGGCCGGGGCTTCACGCTTGGAGAAAAGGAACTGATCTATGCCGCGGTGCCCGGCAGCATCGTGGTGCTGGACGCCAAGCATGACTATAACTTCGTCAAGCGCATCACCTTCGAAGAAAAGCCTGCAACGCTGCCGCTGGAATCGATCGCCGGCATGGCCGCGAGCACAGCGACCAACATGGTCTATGTCTCCACCCGCGGGCATCTCTACGCCATCAATCTTTTGACGGAAAAGGTGGTGTGGTCGAACGCCTATGAGCCCGGCACCTGCTGTGAGCGCGGCCAGGTAACGCCCGACGGACTGACCCTGGAAGTCGGTTCGGACCTCAAGAATTTCCACCGCGTCATCGATGCGCGCACCGGCGAGGTCAAGGGCATCATTCCCACGCCCCAGAGCATGTTTAACCACAATATGAACATGAGCCCTGACGGCAAGACCGTGTTCGACGCGCCCAACGGCAACACCATGACCATCGCCGACATGGCCACGATGAAGCCGACCGGCACCATTACTTTCTCCGATCACGTGCGCGTCTTCGTGATCAATCACGACGCCACCCGCGTCTATGCCAACCTCAACAACCTGGACGGCTTCGAGATCGCAGACGTCAATACCCGCAAGGTGATCAAGCGCGTCGAGCTCCCTGCCGAAATGTGGAAGGCCAAATGGGCCGATCCCAACCAGCATTTCTATGGTCATGGCGCGCCGATGCACGGCATCGCCATGACGCCGGATGAAAGCGAGATCTGGATTCCCGACGCCATCAACAACCAGGTGCAGGTTTACGACAACACCGGCGAATGGCCGGTCCTCAATATGAGCAAGGCCATCAAATACGAAGCACCCAACGGCTGGATCACCATGGGGCTGGACGGCAAGCTGGCCTACATGGCCTCCGGCGATGTCGTCGACGTCAAGACCCACAAGATCGTGGGTCAGCTGCGCGACGAATATGGCCGTCACATGGACAGCGAAAAGGTGCTGGACCTGGCGTTCGACCTGAACGGCAAGCTGGTGCGCAAGGTGAACGAGTTCGCGATTGGTGATCCCAAGGCCTATGCCGCCCGCATCGCGGCGACGCCGAAGAAGACCAAGGAAGCCAGCAACTAGGATGCGGTCACCGATATCTTTCACCCGGCTGCCGAACGGCAGCCGGGTTGTTCTTTCTTGCGGCATCTTCATGCTGGGCATTGGCGTGGCCGCGGCCCAGCTGCCGGCACGGCCAACCATAGATCCCGCCAAGGAATTGACGACCATCAAGACCGCGTCGGTTCTGGATGACAATCCAGCGGATTCCGTGGCTGTCCAGCAGGTCTGCACCGCCTGCCATTCCTCCAGCCAATTCCTGGGAACCCCGCGGTCTTCCAGCCGCTGGGAAGATCTGTTCGGCCAGATGGCCCGGCAAGGTGCCCATCCCACCGACGCACAGGTCGACCAGATCGTGCGGTATTTCCAGCGCAACCTCACGGTGGTGAACGTCAACACCTCTCCCATGGAAGAACTGGGTCCTACACTCCAGACCGGTGATGAAACCACCACGGCCATCGTGATGCGGCGCGCGCAAAAGAAATTCACCGGCATCGCCGATCTTGCCGCCATACCGGGCGTCAATCGCTCCGTCCTGGAACTGCTCAAGGATCGCCTGCAGTTCTAGCCTGCGTCGTGGGGCCGGGTTAAAGTCATACCATGAGCACGGACGCTGCCCTGCGCAAAGCCATAGACCTGCACAAAAACGGACGCTCGCCCGAGGCCGAAGCCCTGTACCGCGCTTTCCTGCAGGATCACCCGCACCATGGCGAAGCCAATCACAATCTTGGCATGCTGCTGGCGCAGCGTGGATCGGATGCGCAAAGCCTGCCGCTGTTCCAGGCGGCGCTGAAATCACAGCCCGGCGTAGGCCAGCACTGGCTTTCCTATGCGAACGCACTGCTCGCCACCGGTCACCCGCGCGAAGCACAGATGGTGCTGACACGCGGAAAACAGAGCGGCCTCGCCGGGCCCATGGTGGAGGCCCTGCTTCAGAAGGCGCAGGCCCAGGAGCCGCAAAGCGAGGCGGACATGCGCGTCGAGCTGGGCACGCGCCATGCCGTGCAGGGCCGGGTGGAGGACGCTATCGCGGCCTTGCGCGAAGCGATCGCTATCGCACCGGACCATGCCGAGGCGCATTTCCGCCTGGGCTCGATCCTTTCGGAGACCGGCGATATCGCGCAAGGCTTCACGCATTACCTGCGCCGCGCCGCCCTGGTGCATCAGGACGGCCCCCGGCAGCAGGACAAGCCACAGCCGGCGCACCGCACCAAACATGACCGCGAACAGGCCGAATATCTCGCGCAGAGGCTTGGCCAGAGCGCGTCCGCCACGGCAACTGCCTTCCACCTGGAAGACGGCGCGCGCCTGCCCGGCCCCGCGATCAATCCCGCCAACGCCACGCCGGAACTGGTGCGGCAGTGGCAGGACAGCCACCCCCAGATGGTGGTGATCGACAATTTCCTCACCCCGGAGGCGCTGGAAAAACTTCGCCTGTACTGCGCGGGTTCGACGATCTGGCGGCGCAACTATGAGGCTGGCTATATCGGCGCAACGCCGGAAGACGGGCTGGCCTGCCCCCTGATGGCGCAGATCGCCGAGGAAATCCGCACGACCTTCCCGCAGATGATCGGCGGGCATGGCTTTCGCTACCTCGGCGCCTTCAAATACGACAGCACCCTGTCGACCGGTACCAATACCCATGCCGACAATTCCGCCGTGAATGTCAATTTCTACATTGCGCCGGACGAAGCGAATCTGGATCCACAGAGCGGCGGCATGGACATATGGGACGTCGCAGTGCCGCCGGATGAGGACATGCGCAAATACAATGGCGATGAAGCCCTGGCGCGTGATTTCCTGCAGCGCTCCAACGCACGCATGACGCGTGTGCCGCACCGTGCCAATCGCGCGGTCATCTTCAAATCAAGTCTGTTTCACAAGACAAGCGATTGTGATTTCCGCGAGGGCTACCTCAACAAGCGGATCAACGTTTCGCTGCTGTTCGGCCAGCGCGGCGCGCCGACCCGCTGAGGTCAGGCGCGTTTTACCATCCGCAACGGCAGGCTGGCGCTATCGCGCCATCCCAGGGCCCGGCTGATCGCCCGTGCGGTGGAGCGCACCTCGTCCGCCAGGGTCTCCATGCGGCCGTCATCCATATATTGCGCGGCGCTGGACACGCTGATCGCGCCAATGATGGCATCGGTTGCATCCCGCACGGGCGCGGCGACGCAGCGGATACGATCCTCATTTTCCTCCAGGTCCAGCGCATAACCAGCCTTGGCATAGGCGCGCATGCGCTGAAGCCAGGTGTTGAGGGTCACGCTGTAGCGTTTGCCGTCCCGCTCCTCGGTGTCATACAGCTCCCGCCACCGGGGTTCGGAAAGATCCAGGATCAGGGCCTTGCCAAGGCCGGTGGAGCGCAAGGGATGGCGGTCCCCGATGCGCGAGCGGATCTCAACCCGCCTGCTGCCCGGTATCTTGTCCAGATAGAGCGCGCGGGTGTCGTCCAGGATACCCAGATGCACGGTATCCCCTGTGCTGGCGGCCAGAATTTCGATGTGCTCGCGCGCAACCTTGGGAAAGCTCATCTGGTCGCGCGCCAGGTGCCCGAGTTCAAGGAGCTTGGGACCGAGCGCATATCCCACACGCGCCGCGAAGGTCAGATAGCGGTGTTCGACCAGCGTGGCCGCAAGCCGGTGCGCCGTGCTGCGGTTGAGATCGAGCGCCTCGGCCAGAGCGGCAAGATTGGTCGCGCCGCCCGCCACCGCTTCCAGCACATCCAGACCGCGCACAAGCGTCTGACTGCCCGCCAGACCCTTGCCGTCTTTCTTGCCTTTTTCCGCAGCCGCGGTGCCGACGGCCCGCCCCTCGCTCGAACGCGCTTTTTTCATCGGCAAAATCTTGAACCCAAATGGAAAATGTAACCGCCCCCGGCCGACGTCTGGATCACAGAAATCTCAGAATGTGAGATTATGGACTTTTGACGGGGCTGGCAAGGCCTCCCACGGGCACCCGCCCTTTGCGAATCCGAAAAGAAAAAGCCCGGGCTGCAGGGGCAACCCGGGCTTGGAGGCAATGGCCGTTATGGCTTTTACATCTTGAAACGTACGCCGAGCGTGTACTGGCGCCCGATCAGGTCATAGAGCGTGCGGTTGCTGAAGCTGCTGCCCGCGATCAGGAAGCTCGGCGTGGCCGGCGGATCGCGATCGAACAGGTTGTTGATCGAGAAGTAGGTCGAGAGCCCGGTTTCCGGCATGACGTCGAAGGTCACGGTGCTGTCGGTATAGAAGACATCGCCAACATTATTGGGATAGACGCCCAGGCCGTTGTTGTTGGTGTTGTCGAACTTGCCGCCGCCAATCCAGCGTTCCTGCACAAACCAGCCCCAGCGGCCCACATTCAGGGTCGACGAGAACACCCCGCTCCACTTCGGAGTCGAGTTGACGCCAATGTCGCCGGCAAGCTGGATCGGTGCTGCGCCCTGGACCTGGGTGGTGAACTCTCCCAGATAGTTAACCAGGCCGCGGAACACCAGCGAACCATCCCAATCGGAATCGATGTCGGAAAGCAGCGTGGTGTAGGTCGTCTCGAAGTCCACGCCCTTGGTCTGGCGTGCAGCGGCGTTAAAGAAAGGCAGTGCCACGCGGGACAGGGTACCGGTGGCGTTGCGCGTGATGAAAGCGCACTGCTGGGCCGAGCCATTGGCGCAGAAGTTGAGTTCCTGCTGTGCCGTCAGGGTCGAAATCGCCTTGCTGATGTTGATCTGATAATAGTCGACCGAGAATTCCAGACCGGGCAGGAAACCGCTGAAGAGCTGATCCGGGGTCACGACCACGCCGATCGTCGAGGTATTGGCGCTTTCAGGCACCAGCGCCGGGTTGCCGATGGCGCCGGTGATGACGTTGGTGGTGGCATTGCCATTGGCCGGATCCTGCACCGTGGAAGTACCCTGGCTGGAGCCCTGATAGAGTTCACCCAGGTTGGCGGCGCGAATGTCAGTCGAGCGGGAGGCGCGAATGCGCAGCCCATCCGTCGGCAGGTAGACCAGGCCCAGCTTCCAGGGTTCGACGCCACCGGAGGTGCTGTAATCCACATAACGGCCCGCGGCGTTGAATGTCAGTGACTTGGCCCAGGGGGCATCCTTCAAAAGCGGCACTTCGGTTTCGACGAACGCTTCCTTGACGTTGAAGCTGCCGCGGGTGGGCTGCGGGTTGGTGCGCTCGAAACCGCCCAGCGTGTTGATCAGGCCGGCCGGGAACGCGGCCCCAATGCCCGCACCGGAGCGGATTTCCTGCGACTGCGCGTCGGTGACCTGGTTGAAGGCCTCGCGGCGATAGCTGCCACCCAAGGCAAGGGACACCGCGCCGGCCGGAAGGTCGAACAGTTCGCCCTGCGCGCTGACTTCGGCCACGTCTTCGGCGACGCGGACGGTCTGGACGGCGGTGCCGGTAATGTACTTCAACGCCTGGGGCGAGGCGTTGCCGACGCCGAAGATATTCAACGGCTGGCAGCCCACCGGGTTGCTGATCGCAGTCGCGGCCGGATTGGACAGCGACTGGCGGCAGACGATCTGGCCGGTGGCGGGATTCACCACCGCGTCAGAGGCGCGGTAGAGGTTGTCCGAAATCGGATCGTTCTTGGTCTTGTAGGAGTCCAGGTCCCGGCCCATCTGGCCGTAGCCGTGGTAGGTCCAGCTGCTCCCCGGCACCTTGCCGTCAAAACCGATGGTGGCGGTGCCGCTGTTGGTGATTGCATCCATGTGCGGAATGTCGAAGTCCGGGCTGTCGCGGCCAACGGTAAAGCTGGCAATGCCCAGGCCCGCGGGAGTCGCCAGGAAGTTCTTGATGGTCTGCGGCAGATAGGCGTTGTCGCGCAGGACGGTGAAGTTGGTCGAGCTCAACTCAAACGTCGGCAGGCTGTTGTACTGGACGTGGTTTTGCGACGCCATCACCTGGACATAGACCGAGAAATTGTCGCTCACATCGTAAGTGGCGTGCGTGAATATCTGGTCGCGATGCTGCGACGGTTGCAGGGTCAGCAGGATGTTGGGATTGTAGCCGTCGCCACCCGACATCTGGGCCGCGCTGCGCAGGGTGCCGTAATTGAACGGGATAGCCTGGCCGCTGGGATCAAAGGCGGTACCGGCAAGCGAGCTGCTGGTGATCAAGCCACCGAGCGCTGCCACCGACGAGTAAGGCTGGGTCACGGTGACCAGGGTCGAGTTGGTCGGCGAAACCGGCAGGGCCTTGTTGAAATTGGGATTGGTGATCGAAGCGACCGCACGGTCGGTCCAGGCGCGGCCGACGGCGGAGCCTACGCCATAGCTCTTATAGTCCATGACGCTGCCCACCACGTGCAGGCGGTCGTTCAGGAACGATGCGCCACCCGTGACCGCGACCTTGTAGTTCACATTGTCGCCCAGCTGGGAGACGCCGGCCTGGGCGTTCGCCTTCAGACCTTCGAACTTGGTATCGAGAACGAAGTTGACCACGCCGGAAACCGCGTCGGAGCCATAGGCGGCGGACGCGCCGCCGGTCACCACGTCTACCCGCTGAACAAGCGCCTCGGGAATCTGCGCCACGTCGACGCTGCCTGCGCTGCTGGCAGGCACGACGCGGCGGCCATCCAGCAACACCAGCGTGCGCTGCACGCCAAGGCCGCGCAAGTTCAGGTAATCGGCGCCGTTGCTCGCGGTGGTGCCGGTGCTCTGGTTGGCGACGCTCTGCGAACCCTTAAAGGCGGGAAGCTGCAACAAGCCATCCACGATGTTGCGCGGCGCGGCCAGTTGAAGCTGTTCGGTGGAAACCACGGTAACGGGCGTGGGGGCTTCCGCGCCGTTGGTGACAAGGCGCGATCCGGTGACCACCACGCTTTCCACGGGATTGGAGTCGGCGACCTGCTGTGCGGACGCTGCTGAACATACCGCAACCAGCGCTAGCGCGGAGGTCGATAGAAGTATGGCGTGGCTAAGGCGCTGACGCGCGCGGCGGTTGGACATTGGTTTCTCCCCTGAGAGTCTTTTATTTCTATATATGATATCGCGTCTTATACATTTGAACATCCCTCCCAGCAAGAGGGCCGCGCTTGGGTCGGAACCGAGCTTTTGTGGCCGCGCATCCCAGCGCTGTTGCAGCTGCTAACACCCGCAGTGAGCGAACAACAACACGGGTTCCAGCGCTTTGAAGTGGCCGGCGAGAGCGTCAATAGGTCGTGCGGCCGCCCGAAATGTCGAAGGTCGCGGCGGTGGAAAAGGAACATTCCTCGCTGGCCAGCCAGCAGACCAGCGCCGCATTTTCCTCTGCCTCGCCCAACCGGCCCATCGGGATCTTCGAGCGCATGTAGTCAATCTGGCTTTTCGGCAGCTGGCTCAGGATGGCGCTTTCAAATGTCGCCGGCGTGATGCAATTCACCAGCACGCCGCTGGTTGCCAGTTCCTTGCCCAGTGATTTGGTGAAGCCGATCACACCGGCCTTGGACGCGGAATAGGCGCTGGCATTGGGATTTCCTTCTTTTCCCGCCACGGACGCGATGTTCACGACACGCCCGTAACCATGCTTCGCCATCAGCGGGGTGATCTCGCGGCAGCAATAGAACAATCCGTTGAGATTGACATTCATCACCTGCAGCCAGCTGTCGATAGGGAACTCGGCCACCGGCACGGTCGCTCCGGTGATCCCGGCGCTGGCAACCAGGATGTCGATCTTGCCCAGCGCGGCATAAGTATCCTGGGCCGCCTTGCTGACAGCCTGGTGGTCGGAAACATCCACGACCTGGCTGAAGGATGCGCCGATTTCCTTGCGCGCGGTCTCGAGCGAGGCCGGATTGAAATCCCACAGTGCGACGCGCGCGCCTTCCGCGATCATGCGCTTGGCTGTCTGCAGGCCAAGCCCGGACGCGCCACCGGTGACGACCGCGGTCCGTCCGGAAAACCGGTCCTTGAAAATACGCATGGAGGCGCCCCCGGAGCCAATTATCTCACTTTTTGCAAGAGGTTCTTACATATTGACAAGCTGGCCTGTCAATCGCGCAAGCAATCCCTTGCGCAATGGGCCCCTTGTCAACAGATGTCAGTCTGGCACGGCCGCGCGCAGGCGAG
>Ga0193716_1001384_pt1 | contig 14143 bp, 15 predicted proteins | sample U2c1metaG_FD_145901 | JGI IMG/M metagenome (GOLD analysis project Ga0193716, IMG submission 145901) | Soil microbial communities from a riparian zone of the East river system, Colorado, United States - U2c1 | ecosystem: Environmental > Terrestrial > Soil > Riparian zone | place: USA: East River...
AGAACTGCTTCGTCACCTTGGTGTTCATCCCCTGGCTCGACACCAGCCGGGTGCGCTCCTGCCGCTTCCGTCCGCTGATGAAGCAGTTCTTCTGGGCCTTCCTGGTGGCCTCGGTGCTGCTGGGCTATTGCGGTTCGCAGGGCGTGGACGCAGCGCGCTTCGGCATTCCGCTGGTCTGGGTGGCGCGTGTCGCCTCGCTCTACTACTACGCCTTCTTCTGGCTGATCATGCCGATCGTCGGCCTGATCGAGACCCCCAAGAAGCTTCCCGCATCGATCGCGCAATCCGTGCTCGGCGACTCCGCCGCGGCCCCTGCCGAGTGAGAACCAACATGCGTCTGACCACACTCTCTCTCAGCCTGGCGCTGGCCTCGGGCCTTCTGGCTTCCACCTCCGCTTTTGCGGTGGACACCAAGCGGCTCGAGCCCAAGGACGAGAAGTTCTCCTTCGAAGGCCCCTTCGGCACCTATGACCGCGGCGCCCTGCAGCGCGGCTTCCAGGTCTACAAGGAAGTCTGCGCCGCCTGTCACGCGGCCAACCACCTGGCCTTCCACAACCTGCAGGAGCCGGGCGGCCCGGAATTCACCGAAGCCCAGGCCAAGGCGCTGGCCGCCGCCGTCAAGGTGCCGGCCGAGCCCAACGACAAGGGCGAGACCACCGACGACAAGGGCGCGCCCATCCTGCGTCCCGCGACCCTGGCCGACCATTTCCCGCCGCCCTTCGCCAATGAGAATGCCGCCCGCGCCAACAACGGCGGCGCGCTGCCGCCCGACCTCTCCATGGTGGTCAAGGCGCGCGAAGGCGGGCCGCAATATGTCTATTCGATCCTGACCGGCTTTCATCAGAAGTCGCCGGCCGGTTTCAAGGTGACGGAAGGCAAGTATTTCAACCCCTATTTCGAGGGCTGGAATATCGGCATGCCGCCGCCGCTGGCCGCCAATTCGGTGACCTATTCCGACGGCACCAAGGCCACCATCGAGCAGGAGGCCCATGACGTGGTGACCTTCCTGACCTGGGCGGGCGAGCCCAAGATGGAAGAGCGCAAGCGGATGGGCTTTGGCGTGATGATCTTCCTGATCGCGCTGGCCGGCCTGTTGTTCACGGCCTACCGCAAGGTCTGGAAGGACCTGCATTAGCTGTCACAAACCCGAGGCATTGCCCCCGGGACCTGTCATGATAAAAGGGCGCTCCCCAGCAGGAAGCGCCCTTTTTCATGACCAAAACCGTGCTCGGCATCATCGGCGGATCCGGCGTCTATCAGATTGACGGCCTGGAAAACGCCCAGTGGCAGACGGTCAAAAGCCCTTGGGGCGAGCCGTCCGACCAGCTCCTGACCGGAACCTATGCTGGCGTGGACCTGGTGTTCCTGCCGCGCCATGGCCGCGGCCACATCCAGACGCCCACCAGCATCAACTACCGCGCCAATATCGATGCCCTCAAGCGCATCGGCGTCACCGACGTGATCTCGGTCTCGGCCTGCGGCTCGCTGCGTGAGGAACTGCCGCCCGGCACCTTCGTGATGGCGGACCAGTTCATCGATCGCACCTTCGCCCGCGAGAAGAGTTTTTTCGGCCCCGGCTTTGTCGCCCATGTGCCGATGGCCCATCCGGTCTGCCCGCGCCTGTCGGGCGCCCTGACCCTGGCGGCGCGCGAACAGAAGATCGATCACAGCGAAGGCGGCACCTATATCTGCATGGAGGGTCCGCAATTCTCCACCCGCGCCGAAAGCTTTCTCTATCGCAGCTGGGATTGCAGCGTGATCGGCATGACGGCGATGCCGGAAGCCAAGCTGGCGCGCGAGGCCGAGCTGCCCTACGCCATCGTCGCGATGGTGACCGATTACGATTGCTGGCATGACGACCATGAGCATGTGACGGTGGATGCGGTGATCAAGGTGATGACGCAGAACGCCGCCAATGCGCGGCGGCTGATCCAGGCGGTGGCGCCCAAGCTGGGCCCGCAGCGCGAGGCCTGCCCGCTGGGCGTGGAAACCATGCTGGACATGGCGCTGATCACCGCGCCCGACAAGCGCGACCCTGCCTTGATGGCGAAACTCGATGCGGTGGCGGGGCGCGTTTTGAAGAAATGACTATATGACGGTTGCCGCAGTCAAAGTGACTATTGTGGGGTGGCATGAAAATCATCCGCCGGGCATCGTTGAGTGCAGTTTGGTAGATCGCTGCGGCAAGGATTGGCGGTTAGCTCTGAAGTACTATGACGCCACGAAAGAAGAACTCGGCCCGTATAGCGAATATCCGTTATTGGGTTCGGTACCGTGTAAAGTTCTAGATCGCAGTATGAATGAGAGCGGCAAGAGTATAGCAAAAATCGAATTGGCCGTGCCGTTGGAGAACTTGAGCGAAAACGGCATTGATCAGTTCGAGATATTTACCGGTCAGCTGACCTAGAGGAACACATGGATTTCAAAGCTGCCATCCGCACCATTCCCGACTATCCCAAGCCGGGCATCATGTTTCGCGACATCACCACCCTGCTCGGAAATCCGCGCGCCTTTCGCGCCGCGGTGGACGAGATGGTGCAACCCTATGCCGGCCTGAAGATCGACAAGGTGGCGGGCATGGAAGCGCGCGGCTTCATCCTGGGCGGCGCGGTGGCGCACCAGCTTTCGGTGGGCTTCGTGCCGGTGCGCAAGAAGGGCAAGCTGCCCCATACCGTGATCGGCGAGGACTACCAGCTGGAATATGGCACCGACCGGTTGGAGATTCATATCGACGCCCTGGAAAAGGGCGAGCGCGTCTTGCTGGTGGACGATCTGATCGCGACCGGCGGCACTGCCTTTGCCGGCATCCGGCTGCTGGAACGCGCCGGCGCCACCGTGATCGGCTGTTCGTTCGTTATTGACCTGCCGGAACTGGGCGGCGCCGATAAGCTGCGCGCCATCGGCCAGCCGGTGACGGCGCTGGTCGCTTTCGAGGGGCACTAAGCGATGCGTCCGCATCGCGGCGAAGAAAAACTTGCGATGCGCCCGTATCGCGCTGGAGAAAAGACTTGAAGCTTTACACCAACGCGGCCTCGCCATTCGCCCGCAAGTGCCTGGTCATCGCCCATGAGCTCGGCCTGAAGCTGGAAAGCATCAATGCCATGCCCTACCAGGACGAGGCTTTCCGCAGGGTCAATCCGCTGAGCAAGATTCCCGCGCTGGTGCTGGATGACGGCTCGGTGCTGATCGATTCCCCGGTGATCTGCGAATATCTCAATCACCTGGGCGGCGGGAAATTCTTTCCCGGCATGAACATCTTCAAGCACAGTAGCGGGCGCTGGAAGGCGCTGGGACTGGCGGCGCTGGGCGACGGCATTGCCGATGCCGCCGTGGGCTGGGTCGTCGAAGGCCGCCGCGAAGCGCCGAGCGAAAAAGTGCGCGAGCGTCATATGGCGGCAATCCTGGCGTCGATGGATGCATTGGAGCGCACCAAATTCGCCAAGGATCCCACCATCGGCGAGATTTCGGTCGCCTGTGCCCTGGGCTATGTCGATTTCCGCCTGACCGAACTTGATTGGAAGGCCTCCCGCCCCAATTTGTCAGCCTGGTACGCGCAATTCTGCGAATACCCGTCCATGAAGGCTACCGTTCCGGCACAGCCATGAAAATCAACGGACAGCACTATCGTTCGGTCTGGCCCATCGGCGAGGATGCCTTCGGCATTATCGACCAGACCAAACTGCCGCATGAATTCGTCACCCTGACCCTGCGCGATCCGGAAGCCGCGGCGAATGCCATTGTCACCATGCAGACGCGCGGCGCGCCGCTGATCGGCGCGGTGGCGGCCTACGGCCTGGCGCTGGCGATGCGCGAAGATTCTTCGGACGAGAACCTCGCCCGGGTTCATGACATGCTGGCCGAGACCCGGCCGACCGCCATCAACCTGCGCTGGGCGCTGACGCGGATGTGCGATGCCTTGCGCAATCGCCCGCACGCCGACCGCGCCGCGCTCGCCTGGAAGGAAGCCGCTGCCATCGCCGACGAGGACGTGGCGATGAGCCAGGCCATCGGCCAGAACGGCCTCGCCATCATCCGCGACATCGCCAGGAAGAAGGGCGGCAAGGTCAACATTCTCACCCATTGCAATGCCGGCTGGCTGGCGACGGTGGATTACGGCACGGCGCTGGCGCCGATCTATCTGGCGCATGACGAAGGCATTGACCTGCATGTCTGGGTTGACGAGACAAGGCCGCGCAACCAGGGCGCCTCGCTGACCGCCTTCGAGCTGGGCAGCCATGGCGTGGACCACACCATCCTGGCCGACAATGCCGGCGGCCATTACATGCAGGCCGGCCAGGTGGACATGGTGATCGTGGGCACCGACAGGGTCACCGCCAATGGCGACGTCGCCAACAAGATCGGAACTTATCTCAAGGCGCTGGCGGCGAAGGACAATGATGTTCCCTTCTATGTGGCGCTGCCCAGTTCCACCATTGACTGGACCATTGCCGATGGCCGCGACATTCCCATCGAGGAGCGCAGTGCCGACGAAGTGCTGAAAATGGCGGGCCGCCTTCCTGACGGTTCTGTGACAGTGGTGGAAATCGCCGCACCGGGTAGCGGCGCCGCCAATCCCGGTTTCGACGTCACCCCGGCGCGGCTGGTGACGGGTTTGATCACCGAACGCGGCACTTGCGCCGCCACCCCCGAAGGCTTACGCAGCCTTTTTCCCAAGTAGGGTTTTTGACCATGCAGAGCGGTTGGTCCGACAAAGACGCGCAGGATTTTGTCACCCGTTACGCCCCCAAGGGCGTCAACGAAGACTTGGCGCTGCGCACCTACACCACGCGCCTTTTGGGCAGCGACCCGAAGATGGTGCTGCATGGCGGCGGCAACACCTCGGTCAAGACCACCGTCAAGGACCAGCTTGGCGAAGATGTGGAGGTGATCTGCATCAAGGGTTCGGGCTGGGACATGGGCGTGATCGAGCCGGTCGGGCTTCCTGCCGTGCGGCTGGCGCCGCTGCACAAGCTGCGCAAGCTGGACAGGCTGTCTGACGAAGACATGGTGAACTACCAGCGCATCAACCTGCTGGATTCCACCTCGCCCAATCCGTCGGTCGAAACCCTGCTGCACGCCTTCCTGCCGCACAAGTTCATCGACCATGTCCATTCCACCGCTGTCTTGGCGCTGACCGACCAGCCCGACAACAAGGCGCTGGTGCAGGAAGTCTATGGCGACCGCGTCGCCTATGTGCCCTACACCATTCCGGGCTTTGCCCTGGCCAAGGCCGTGGCCGAGGTGTTCGACAAGAACCCCAATGTCGAAGGTCTGGTGCTGCTCCAGCACGGCATCTTCACCATGGGCGACACGGCGGCCCAGGCCTATGGCCGCATGATCGAATTCGTCACCATGGCCGAGGACCGGCTGAAGCTGCAGCGCAAGCAGGCTGTCGCGGCGAAGTTGCCATCCAACCTCGCCAGCGTGCCCGAGATTGCGCCCATCCTGCGCGGCGCTGTGGCGATCGAGAAGAATCCGCTGGCCGGCACCGCCAAGCGCCAGATCCTGGATTTCCGCACCAATGCGCAGATCCTGGCCTATGTGAACGGCGCCGAGCTGTCGCGTTACAGCCAGGTCGGCGTGGTGACGCCCGACCACACCATCCGCACCAAGAACTGGCCGGTGATCGTGCCCGCGCCGGAAGCCGGCAAGCTGGAGCAGTGGTCGAAGGACGTGCATGAGGCGGTGGACGCTTTCGTGGCCCGCTATCACCGCTATTTCGAAACCAACAACGCCAAGAGCCCGGTGAAGAAAAAGGAACTGGACCCGCTGCCGCGCGTCATCCTGGTGCCGGGCGTGGGCATGTTCGGCGTCGGCGCCAGCGCCAAGGATGCGGCCATCGCCGCCGACATCGCCGAGAATGCGGTTGCCGTGATCACCGATGCCGAAGCCATGGGCGAATATCGCAGCATCAGCGAATACGACATGTTCGAAGTGGAATACTGGTCGCTGGAACAGGCCAAGCTGGGCAAGTCGAACGAAAAATCGTTGTCCCGCCAGGTGGCGGTGATCACTGGCGGCGCCTCCGGGATAGGTGCGGCCACCGCCAAGGCGATGGCCAAGGAGGGCGCGGAAGTCGCCATTCTCGACCGCGACCTGGACGCGGCCAAGGCCGCCGCCAAGAAGATCGGCGGCAAGGCGCTGGCGGTGGAATGCGACGTCACCAACCCGCAAAGCGTGCGCGCGGCTTTCGATGCCGTGGTCTCGGCCTTTGGCGGCGTGGATATCGTGGTGTCGAACGCCGGCGCGGCCTGGCAGGGCGCCATCGGCCATGTCGATGACGAGACCTTGCGCAAGTCGTTCGAGCTGAATTTCTGGGCCCACCAGGCGGTGGCGCAGCAGGCCACCCGCATCATGCTGGCCCAGGGCACCTATGGCTGCCTGCTGTTCAACACCTCGAAACAGGCGGTCAATCCGGGCAAGGATTTCGGTCCCTATGGCCTGCCCAAGGCGGCGACCCTCTTCCTGGTCAAGCAGTATGCGCTGGATCACGGCAAGGACGGCATCCGCGCCAATGCGGTCAATGCCGACCGCATCCGCTCGGGGCTGTTGACCGACGAGATGGTGGCGGCCCGCTCCAAGGCGCGTGGCGTCTCCGAGACTGATTATATGTCAGGCAATTTGCTCAAGCGCGAAGTAACGGCGGAAGACGTGGCCGATGCCTTCGTCTATCTTGCGTCTGCCGCCAAGACCACGGCGGCCGTCGTCACCGTGGATGGCGGCAATATCGAAGCCTCGCTCCGCTAAACTCAATATGTCATGGCCGGCCTCCGAGCCGGCCATCCATCGTGCCGCCCGATAGATGGATGGCCGGGTCAAGCCCGGCCATGACAAGCTGAGATTTGGGCGCTAGGCTTCTCCCAAGGCCACGACAGATTGGCCAAAAGGGAGGGACATCATGCGCGCGCATCACGCTTTGCTGGCTGTGTTCGTCTTGGGCGCGGGCCTGGCCCAGGCCCAGCCGGTGGCCATGCCGCCGCCGCACGATCCCAACGATTATCCCAATCCCTATCACGTGGACGAAGGCTGGGCGAAGCTGGGCCGCCCCTTTGGCGGGGTCTCGGCGGTGGACATGGACCGCGACGGCAAAAGCGTCTGGGTGTTCGAACGCTGCGGCAAGTCCGATGACGGCTGCGCCAAGGACAAGACCCTCAATCCGGTGCTGAAGTTCGACAGTTCGGGCAAGCTGGTGAAAAGCTGGGGCGCCGGAGAATTTCTCTATCCCCACGGCATATTCATCGGCCGCGACAATCATGTTTGGCTGGTGGAGGGCATCTCGCAGAGCAACGTCGTCTCCGACGTCATCCATGAATATACGCAAGGCGGCAAGCTGCTGCGCACCATGGGCGTGCGCGGCACCACGGGCTTCAGCACCGACCATTTCGACGGTGTTTCCGACGTGCTGGTGGCGCCCGACGGCAGCATCTTTGTCGCCGACGGCCACAGCAACAAGACCAACAACCGCATCCTGAAATACGACCGCCATGGAAATTTCCTGCACAGCTGGGGCAAGCTGGGCGACGGCCCGGGCGAATTCAATTCCCCGCATGGCTTGGCGATGGACAAAGAAGGACGGCTCTATGTCGCCGACCGCTCCAACAGCCGCATCCAGATTTTCGATCAGCAGGGCAAGTTCCTGGCGGAATGGCGGCAGTTCGGCCGTCCCAGCGGCATCTTCATCACCAGGGACGACATGATCTATGTCGCGGACTCGCTCTCCAGCGCGCAGAACAATCCCGGCTTCAAGAACGGCATCCGCTGGGGCCACATCAGCGACGGTAAGGTTTTGGGCTTTATTCCGTGGGGCGAATACAACGCCATCGAGGCCGTGGCGGTGGACGACAAGGCCAACATCTATACCGGCTTCACCAATGTGCCGAACTTCCGGAAGTTCGCGCGAAATTGAATTGCAGGTTCAAATGTTGATTACGCCAAATAGAAGTATTCCTTAGATCGCTGCTCCCATTCATCGATCTTTTTATTGTCCACACCGTGAAAGATAAGGCTTTTCCGCATCCAAGAAAATTGAGCGATTAATTCGCTCAGCAGGCAGTTTTTTAAGTCGGGTAAAGAAATTCCTTTCTTGGGACTGATGATTTCTTCTTGCTTTTGCCACCACAGCCAATGCGTCATTCGAAACGGGGCGCTTCCTTGAGGGGCGAATGCACGCGCCGATTCATGAACGGCAATCCCGAACGGCGGCGCATCTTTTTCCGAAAGGTAGGCCTCAATTACTGGTGGGCCAAAGGCGACACGCTCTAAGTCAATTGCATCACGCGTTTTCTTGATAGCGATGCCTTGTTTCAAATCGTTCCCAAAATAGACGGGGCCGAACGCGACTGCGCTTCTAACAAAAAATCTGTCGTGGGGTCGCGGCACTGCCACAAACAGTTGAGCCATCGTCGCCATTGAATCGCGAAGAACGGTCATGAGTTCGGCTTTGCTTGCCGAAATTAGAAATATGCCGTCATTTATGGGAAGGGGCGTTCCTTTGAATTTTGCACCTACACAAGCCTCGTTCACGGCCATGTGCAACCGCACGAGGAAGTTTGCTGTTTTGTGGACCGAGGTGCTCATCAAATGGCCGGCGCCCATGAGGTCAATCCAACCCACATAGTAGTTTGGAGCGATGGCGAGTTTCTCGGACGAAAATTCAAATCGCTTTCTAGTTTTCTTCGAGAATTCTTTGACGTGATGGAAGGGGTCTGTTGTTTTTCGGTTCTTCACCATGCCTCGCTCTTCTTATTATTAAACCGGAAGTGCATCACCTCGCCGTCGGCGACATCAAGGCGAGTCTGCGCTAAACGATAAGGTCACAAATCTCGCGGAACGCTTGGTCTTCCTTTGGCCAAAGATGCTTAAGGTCGCCGATGAGTTTTTTAGTCGGCCTGTTCGTTTTGAACTCTGGCGGAGAACGTTTGGATAGATAAGCCGACTTTTTTAAATTCTTGCAATAGTAAGCATCTCTCAACCCACACACTATATCCAGCAACACAACGGATAGGGTCAGGGCATAGCCTTTATAGAGCACGCTCTGTGAGATAGTCCCTACCTTGCTCTCAATAATGTTCACATGTACTTCGTGCCTGTTCGGCATGAAGTGCGAATGCTCAGACAAGTAGCCGTACAATCTCCCAGCCTTTGGATAAAATCTGTTCAACTGACCAATTGTTTTGTGAGGGCTTATTGCTACTGCTGCGTCAATAGAGGGTAGGGGCCGAACAGCATAGGCCCATCCAAGAAGTTCCAATAGCTGTCGCGCAATCGCCATTGTCTCGTAAAGATAGCCTCGATTGGCGTTCGTTAGCAGGCAGCGAAAAGAGAGCGGTATCCGACAAAGCGTTAAGCCGGAAACGAATACTCCCTCCACAGTGCTGTGCTGGGGCTCCCTAATGTAGGCTGCAAGGTCGTCGAGTTCTTCCACGCAAAACTGAGAAACCATTTTGTCTACGCGTTTTTCGTGAATTCCGTAGCGAATGTTTTTTGGAACCTTTTTCAGAGCAGTCTGAACGGAGCACTGCAGCATTTCGGAAAGCAATGCGGCAATAAGCTTTCGTTTTAGGGATGGGGAGTAGTCCGATTGAAATCCCACGCGCCAAGGGCAGAATTCGTTCTCATGCGCATAGTCGAAGTCAACGGAAGGCAGTAGTGGGAAAAGCTCTGCTACCTTCGCGGTGAATTCTTTTTTATACATTGCCGCCTAGTTGTTGAACCGGAAGTGCATCACGTCACCGTCGGCGACAACATACTCCTTGCCTTCCAGCCGGAACTTGCCGGCTTCGCGGGCGCCCGCTTCACCGTTTCCGGCGACATAGTCGGGATAGGCGATGGTTTCGGCGCGGATATAGCCCTGCTCGAAATCGGTGTGGATCACGCCGGCGGCCTGCGGGCCCTTTGAGCCTTTGGTCACGGTCCAGGCGCGGGCTTCCTTGGGCCCGACGGTGAAGAAGGTCAGAAGGCCCAAAAGGTCATAGCCGGTGCGGATCAAGCGGTTCAGGCCGGGTTCTTCCAGGCCCAGGCTTTCCAGGAAGTCGGGCCGGTCGGCGTTTGGCATCTGCGCGATCTCTTCCTCGATCTTGGCGCTGATCACCACGCTGCGCGCCCCTTCCGCCTTGGCCATGGCTTCGACTTTTGCGGAGATGGCATTGCCGGTGGCGGCCGAAGCCTCCTCGACATTGCAGACATAGAGAACCGGCTTGGCGGTCATCAGGCCGAGCTGGCTGTAGGGACCGCGTTCGTCGGCGTTCAGTTCGGCGCGGCGCGCCGGCTTGCCTTCGCGCAGCAAGGTCACCGCCTTCATCATCAGGGCGAGCGCTTCCTTGGCTTCCTTCTCGCCGCTGTTGGCTTTCTTCTCCAGCGGCTTGAGGCGCTTTTCCAGGCTTTCCAGGTCGGCCAGCATCAATTCGGTTTCGACGATCTCGGCGTCGGAGATGGGATCGATCTTGCCTTCGACATGGGTGATGTCGTCATCCACGAAACAGCGCAGCACATGCGCCACCGCGTCCACTTCGCGGATATTGGCGAGGAACTGGTTGCCCAACCCTTCGCCCTTGCTGGCACCGCGCACCAGGCCGGCAATATCGACAAAGGTGATGCGGGTGGGGATGATCTCCTGCGAGCCGGCGATCTTGGCCAGGGTCTCCAGCCGCGGATCGGGCACCGCTACGTCGCCGACATTGGGCTCGATGGTGCAGAAGGGATAGTTGGCCGCCTGCGCCGCCGCCGTCTGGGTGAGGGCGTTGAACAGGGTGGACTTGCCGACGTTGGGCAGGCCCACGATTCCGCATTTGAAACCCATTATTCGATGTCTTTCTTCTTGGCTGGCTTGTCGGCTTTGGGCGGCGCGATCAGCAGCGCCACCTTGCTCATGAACCCGGCGTCGTCATCCTTGGCCAGCAGCGGGGCCGCCTCGACCATCGCCTCCACCAGTGGCTTCAGCCAGGTGATGTCGTCCTTGGAGAAATTCTGCAGCACATGGCCGGTGACCCTGTCCTTGTCACCGGGATGGCCGATGCCCAGCCGCACCCGGCGATAGTCCGGCCCCAGCGCGGCGGTGATGGAGCGAAGCCCGTTCTGCCCGGCATCGCCGCCGCCGGTCTTCACCTTCAGCTTGCCGGCGGCGAGATCAATTTCGTCATGCACCACCACCAGCGCCTCCAACGGCAGCTTGTAGAAGCGCAGCGCGGGTGCGATCGAATCGCCGGACAGGTTCATGAAGGTCTGCGGCTTGAGCAGGTAGGTCTTGCGGCCGGCCAGCGATCCTTCCGACAGCAAGCCACCCGACTTCGCCTTCCAGGGGCCGAACTTGTAATGGACGTGCAGTTCGTCCAGCACGATGAAGCCGGCATTGTGCCGGTTCTTCGCATACTGCGAACCAGGGTTTCCGAGTCCGGCGATGAGAAGCGGCGTATCCATGCCGCCCCCTTTGGCGCTGGATTACTTCTTGGCCGGCGCGGGCTTGGCACCGGCAGCAGGCTTGGCGCCAGCGGCAGGCTTGGCGCCAGCGGCAGGCGCGGCACCAGCAGCGGGAGCAGCACCGGCGGCAGGCGCGGCGCCTTCGGCAGGAGCAGCTTCGGCGACAGGAGCCGAGGCAGCGGCAGCGGCGGCGCGCTGCTCTTCGATCACGCTGGTGGGCGCGACGATGGAGCAGATGGTGAAGTCACGGCCCTTGATCACCGCCTTGACGCCTTCTGGCAGGTTGAGGTTCTCAAGGTGGATAGTCTCGTTGATGTCCAGGTTGGAGACATCGACTTCAATAGTGTTGGGAATGTTGTCGGCCGGGCAGATCACCACGATGGAGTGGCGCACGATGTTCAGCACGCCGCCCTTCTTCAGGCCGGGCGACACGTCCTGGCCGTTGAAATGCACGGGGATCTGCAGGCGCACGGTGGCGCCTTCGGCCAGGCGCATGAAGTCGACATGCACCGGGCGGTCGCTGACCGGGTCCAGCTGCACATCACGGGGAATGGCGCGGGTCTTCTTGCCGGCGACGTCCAGCAGGAACAGGGTGGTGAGGAAATGGCCCGCCTCGACATGGCGTTCCAGGGTGCGGCTGTCCACGGCCACGTTCTGGGGCTGGTCGGCGCCGCCATAGATGACGGCGGGGATCAGGCCCTTCAGGCGCGCCTGGTAAGCCGGGCCCTTGCCGGTGCCGTCACGCGTCTCGACCTTAAGTTCTTGAACTTGCGCCATTTTCCTGATCCTTCACAGCCCGGCAACAGCCCACGGCCTCCCGGAAAGGCGTGGCTTTTAGCGGATGCACGCCCAACACGCAATAAGGTGTGCACCCGGCACTTTGCGCGGCAAAAAGCCATGCTAGCCTGCTCCAAAACAAGGGGGAAACGGCATGCACAATCCCATCATCGCGATCCTGGGGGCCGGCGTGGCCGGATGGCTGTTCGGGGCGGTCTGGTACACCACCCTGGGCAAGGCCTGGCAGCGGGCACAGGGCCTCAATCCCGACGACTGCAAGGGCAAGCCAATGCCCAAGACCCCCCTGGTGGTGGCGCTGCTGGCGGCCATTGTGATGTCGGCGGTGCTTTACCAGCTCCTGACCAATCTGGGGGTGACGGGCCTGGTGCCCTCGGCGATTGCCGGCCTGACCATTGGCGTCGGCTTCCTCGCCACCTCGACCCTGGTCAACAACCTGTTCCAGCAGAAGTCGTTCATGCTCACCGTGATCGACGGCGGCCATTGGGTGCTGGCGGTGGTGGTCGAAGCCGTAGTGCTGTCGCTGCTGGCCTAGACCGGCTCGATACCTTCCACGGCCAGGACTTTCTTCACCGCGGCACGGTCCTGCATGCGGGCGCGGTGGGCGCGGGTCAGCGGCATGCCCGATGATCCGCCGGCGCCGTCGCGCTCCAGCCAGCGGGCGAAGACATAGAGATAGGGATCGGCCACGGTGTACTGCTCGCCGCAGACCCAGGGCCGTCCGTCGCTGAGGCGGTCTTCCACCAGCGCAAATACCTGCGCCAGCACACTGGGGACTTTCGCCCGCATCTCGTTTTGGGCCGCGTCGCTATCTGCCCAGCGCGCGGCACGGAACAGATGGGCGAAGGCGATATGTACCGTGCTGGCGAGATACATATTGAAGGATTGCATCTCGCTGAAATTGAAGAAGTCGCCCTCGGGCTTGAGCTTGGCGTCCGGATACATCTGCGCCACCCAGCCCAGGATGACGGGATTTTCCGTCAAGGTTCCGCGCGGTGTGACCAGTGCGGGCACGCGGCCCTTGGCATTGATGGCGAGATATTCCGGCTTGCGCTGGTCACCGGCCTTGAGGTCCAGGCGCACCGCTTCGAAATTGGCGCCCGCTTCGGCCAGCGCGATATGCGACGCCAGCGAGCAGGCATTGGGCGCGTAGAACAGCTTCAGCATGGACCGCTCAGTCAAAAAGACTGGAGACGGAGGCTTCGTTGTTGATCCGGCGCATCGCCTCGCCCAGCAGGGGGGCGATAGAGATGGTGCGCAGGTTGGGACAGGTCTTCATCTCCGGCGTCGCCCCGATGGTGTCGGTCACCACCATGGATTTGAGCTGGGAGTTTTTGATGCGCTCCACCGCCTTGCCCGACAGCACGCCATGGGTGGCATAGGCATAGACTTCGGTGGCGCCGTTCTTCAGCAGCGCCTCGGCGGCGTTGCACAGGGTGCCGCCCGAATCCACGATGTCGTCGATCAAGATGCAGGGCCGGCCCTCGACGTCGCCGATGATGTTCATCACTTCGGACTGGCCCGCTTTTTCGCGGCGTTTGTCGACGATGGCCAGGTCGGTGTTGAGGCGGGTGGCAAGCGCGCGGGCGCGCACCACGCCGCCCACATCGGGCGACACCACCATGGGCGACTTGCCGTCCAGATGTTCCAGGATGTCCTTCACGATCGCCGGCTGGGCAAACAGGTTGTCGGTGGGAATGTCGAAAAAGCCCTGGATCTGGCCGGCATGCAGGTCGACCGTCAGCACGCGGTTGGCGCCGGCCTCGGTGATCATGTTGGCGACCAGCTTGGCCGAAATCGGCGTGCGCGGCCCGACCTTGCGGTCCTGCCTGGCGTAACCGAAATAGGGGATCACCGCCGTGATGCGCCGGGCCGACGCGCGGCGCAGCGCGTCGATCATGATCAGCAATTCCATCAGATTGTCGTTGGAGGG
>Ga0193716_1001385_pt1 | contig 14130 bp, 16 predicted proteins | sample U2c1metaG_FD_145901 | JGI IMG/M metagenome (GOLD analysis project Ga0193716, IMG submission 145901) | Soil microbial communities from a riparian zone of the East river system, Colorado, United States - U2c1 | ecosystem: Environmental > Terrestrial > Soil > Riparian zone | place: USA: East River...
TGATGTTCTCGAGCCCGGAGATCTCCGGGTCCATGCCGACGCCGAGGTCGAACACCGGCGCGACCTTGCCGACGATCCGCGACGAACCCCTGGTCGGCTCGTAGATGCCGGCCAACAGCCGCAGCAGTGTCGACTTGCCGGCGCCGTTGTGGCCGACCAGCCCGACGCGGTCGCCCTCTTTCAGCGACAACGTGATGTCGTGCAGGGCCTCGATGATCGGCACCTTCTGCTCGGTGCCGATCTTGCCGCCGACCTTGCCGAGGACGGCCTTCTTGAGGGAACGCGTCTTCGCGTCGAAGATCGGGAAGTCGACGGAGGCGTTCCAGACGCTGATGCTGACCATGTCGTTTATCCGCCTCACTCAGACCCAGTAGGAAACACGCGAGCGGTAGTTCCGCATGGCCACGAAGGCCAGGGCCCACCCCACAACGGTAAACCCGCCGACGACCGCCCAGTGATGCCAGCTCTGCACGCCGCCGATCAGTGGCGCACGGAGGATCTCGATGAAGTGGTAAATCGGGTTCAGCTCGGCGACCAGCACCCGCCAGCCGTTGTCGCCGCCGCCGTCGCCGAAGCTGGTGAGCAGGTCGGTGGTCCACACGATCGGCGTCATGAAGAACAAGAGCTGCACCAGGCTGTTGATGACCTGCGGGATGTCCCGGTAGCGCGTGGAGATGATGCCGAACAGGATCGCGACCCAGCCGCCGTTGATCGCCAGCATCGCGAAGGCGGGGATCGCCAGCAGGATCGTCCAGTCGATGCCCGGCTGGTGTGTGCCGGTGCCCGGGGTGATCTGGTAACCGTTGACCACGTCGGACCAGAAGATGACGATGACGACCACGTACACCAGCAGGTTGTGCGCGAACATCAGCGTGAGCCGCCACACCGTGCGCAGCGCGTACACCGTCAGCGGCGCGGGGAGATGCTTGATGAGCCCCTCGTTGCGGATGAACGTGTCGGTGCCCTCGGTCAGGCAGCCGAGGATGAAGTTCCAGACGATGAACCCGACGGTGATGTAGGGCAGGAACGTCTGGATGTGGGTGCCCAGTAGCTGGGAGTACAGCAACCCGAGGCCGATCGCGGTGATGGCCATGGACAGCGTGATCCACAGCGGCCCGATGACCGATCGTCGGTACCGCTGCTTGATGTCCTGCCATCCGAGGTGTCCCCACAGCTCACGCTGTTTGAAGCCCTCGACGATGTCCTCCCTGGCACGCGACCAACTGCGGGTGGACGGTGGCGGGGGTGCCTGTTCCTGCTCGGCGGCGCTCATTACTGACACGGCTAGCGAGCGTACCGGCGGCCGCGTGCCAGCACGCAGGGGCCAGAGGTCGCACCACAGGCCAGTGCTGGATTTCCTAACAGGTGGCACTGGTAACTTCTGCCCTTATGGTCGACGTCGCCCCTGCGCCGAGCGTGATGCGCTCGCTACTTGACGTCTATGCCGAGCACCCCGAACCGAGAACCGTCGCCGTGGTCGGCAACATGCCGCTGCGGCCGGACGAGGAGCGGGCCAAGGCCATCGACGCCGCGGATCTGGTCTTCAGAGTCAACGGGTTCGTCGTGGACGAACCCGGTGGCGAACCGACGGTCGGCACGAGATGCCACGTCGTGGTGTTCAACCGCGCGCTGCGCGCCACAAGATGGGTCTTCGAGAACTACCGCCAGCGGCTGTACCTGATGGTCGAGCCGGGCCGGCTGCACTGGGAGCCCGACACGCTGCCCGGCTGGTGGCCGGAGGATCTCGGGCTGGTGCCGGTGAACAACGCCGAGGTGACGCTGCCGCTGTCGGACGCGCTCGGGTTGCCGACGCGGCAGCAGGGCACGTGGGCCACGACCGGGACGATGGCCGCGTGGATCGCGCGGACCTGTTATCCGGAGGCTGAACTGCTGCTCACCGGGTACTCGTTCATCGACGACCCGAACCAGACGTCGTGGATGCACGCCGCCGGTGACTCGTGCATCGTCGGGCCGGAGCACCAGATCGCCGCCGAGGGTCGCCTGCTCGACTCGTGGACCAAGACCGGCCGGACCAGGCTGCTTCGCTGAATCCGTTTCGCTTCGCTTTCGCTGGAACAGGAAAAGTTGACATGCCGAACAACCGTGTTCAGGGACTCCGCAACCTGTACGGAGCACGCAAGCTCGTGTCCGACCGCATCAAGCGCCTGATCGACTTCCGCATCGAGGAGAAGGTTCCGAACGAGCGGCTCGAGCACTACTACCGCACGATCGACGAGCTCGCGCACGAGCACGCGCGGTTCGTCGACGAGCAGCGCAACCGGTTCGCCGACCTGGAGCGCCGGTTCGACGAGGTCGAGAAGCTGCAGCGGTGGTCGGCCAACGAGCTGGAGCGGATCATTCCGCAGGTCGCCGGGCAGGAGTCGCAGCTAGAGTCGCTGCGTCAGAAGATCAGCTCGGTGCCGGTTTCGGATCAGCCCCAGATCGAACAGGCGAGGTCGCTGATCGACGAGATCCAGCGCGAGCACAGCCAGATCCGGGTGCGGCTCACCGCGGTCGCGCAGTACGAGGACCGGCTCCGCAAGCTCGAAGATCGCGGGGAGTAGCCGTCCTGGCCCGTGTCTCACTGGCCGTCACAAATATTCACAGTTTATCGTTCAAGTGTGAATTGTTGACTTGACCACTACACGAGTCAACCTGTTGCCTGTTACTCCATTCGTGGACCCTCTGTTATAGACAGCGCGGAGGTCGGGGTCATGGTTGATGTCCAGTGGTGGTTATCGGGCTACGACAATCGGGTGCACGCGTTCGGCAGCGAGGAGGCCGGCCGCGACTTCGGTGAGGCGCTGTGCGAGCACAGCGTCCCGAACACCAAGATCACGTGCACTGACGAGGGTGAGCGCTGCATCGCGTGCTTGCTGATCTTCGGTGACATGCTCGCGGACACCTGCGGAGAGGCGAACTGGCGCGCCTCGTGACCAGTTCTCCTGGCCGCTCGCGCCTCTGTCCACAACCCGCGCAGTTGTCCACAGGCAAGATCCACTTCTCCTGGTTTGTCGGGGGGTGCCGGTAGACTGGGCACTGGGCCGCCCCCGGGATCGGGTGGGGGTTGCCTCGCGCGCGAGGGCTCGTCGTGAAGGGCCCGTTCGGGGCGTTCGGGTTGGTGTTGTTCTGCCCTGAAGGGCCCCTTCAGGGCGTTGAACGCCCCAACGCGCCCTTCGCAGTACCGCGTGGAAGCCGCATCGCGCGCCGGGGCTTCGGCAGAGTCGTTCTGCTGGTGAACCTGGCATGCCGTGTCCCGAACGGCGCGTTCGCGACATGCCCATTGCCCTGAAAGACGCGTTCAGGGCAGTGAACGCCCTCAACGCGCCTTTCACGGCACCGCCACTGTCACACAAGCGCCTTTCGTGACGTGTGCTCGCACTCTCTACCTGAAGAAACCGGACTTTGCCGGCACCCTGGGATCGGGTGGGGATGCATCGCGCGCGGGGCTTTCGGCGAAGTCGCTGGTCAGGAACGTTCGCGTTGGTGTTCTGCCCTGAAGGGCCCCTTCAGGGCGTTGAACGCCCCCAACGCGCCCTTCCCAGTACCGCATGGAAGCCGCATCGCGCGCCGGGGCATCGGCAGAGTCGTTCTGCTGGTGAACCTGGCATGCCGTGTCCCGAACGGCGCGTTCGCGATAGGCGGGATGCCGTGAAAGACGCGTTCAGGGCACTGGGCGCCCTCAACGCGCCTTTCACGGCATGGCCACTGTCACACAAGCGCACGGGTGCGGGCCGCAATCCCGCACCGCAGGGCCGACGTCGGTGCGACCTGCGGGTACTTTGGCTGCCATGCGTGAAGTCCGTATCGGCAAGCACATGGTCGGGCCGGAGCATCGGCCTTTCGTCATCGCGGAGATGTCCGGCAACCACAACGGTTCGCTGGATCGTGCGTTGGCGATCGTCGACATGGTGGGGGAGTCCGGCGCGCAGGCGTTGAAGCTGCAGACCTACCGCGCGGACACGATCACCATCGACGTCGACGCTCCCGCTTTCCGCATCTCCGACGACCACTCCCTGTGGGGCGGCGAGAACCTCTACTCGCTCTACGAGAAGGCCCACACGCCGTGGGAGTGGCACGCCCCCATCTTCGAGCGCGCCGCATCCCTCGGGCTCACCGTGTTCTCCAGCCCGTTCGACCCCACGGCGATCGAGCTCCTCGAGTCCCTCGACACCCCCGCTTACAAGATCGCGTCCGCCGAGATCGTGGACCTGCCGCTGATCGACCTGTGTGCGCGGACCGGCAAGCCGTTGGTGATCTCCACGGGCATGGCGAACGTCGCCGAGATTCACGCGGCCGTCGCGACCGCCCGCGCCGCCGGCAACGACCAGCTCATCGTGCTCGGCTGCACGGCCTCCTACCCGGCGGCGCCGTCGGACAGCAACCTGCGCGGCCTTCCCCTGATCGGCGACACCTTCGACGTCGTGCCCGGCCTGTCCGACCACACGATGGGCATCGGCGTGCCGGTGGCCGCCGTGGCGCTCGGCGCGTGTGTCATCGAGAAGCACGTCACGCTGGCCCGCGCCGACGGCGGCGTGGACAGCGACTTCTCCCTCGAACCCGCCGAGCTGACCGCGCTGGTGACCGAGACCGAACGCGCCTGGCAGGCACTTGGCGCGCCCCGCATCGGGCCGCGCGACAGCGAGCGCGAGGTGCTGCGGCTCCGGCGCTCGCTGTACGTCGTCGCTGATGTGGCCGAGGGGGACGAGGTCACCGCCGACAACGTCCGCTCGATCCGGCCCTCCGGCGGCCTCCCGCCGGCCGACATCACGACCGTGCTCGGCCGCCGTTTCCGTGCCGCCGCGACCAGGGGCACCCCGCTCACGTGGGACCTGATCTGACGGGCGTGGGAAGTCACGTTCGACCAGCTCGCGAAGGCCCTTGCGGCGTGACCGGCCGGCCTCCGGCCCCCGGGTTCAACGTTACGGCAGAGGCCCGACAATGAGCGGTCGTCGGTGGTGAGTTATCCACAGTCGGTCCGCGCGCAAGCGCTTGGCAACACACAGGTTGTCCACAACCGAGTCAGTTGTCCACAAAGTTATCCACAGGGTTAACCCGTGGCCCAAGCTCGCCGCGTGTCGGTACCTTGCGGGTCATGGCCGGCCCTGAGGCGAACAGACCGTAGCCACCGATCCGTCGGTGGCTGCCGCGTTCACGCTTCGCGGCCGTTGTCGGCACGCGGGGTTTGCCATGCGTGACCACGGTCGGTGAGTGCGGCCAGGCGGCTGCGGGCGTAGTCGGGTTCCAGTAGCCACGCGTTCGCGGTCTCCCACGCGTCGATGGCCGCCGCGGCCACTGCTTGCTCCGCCGGTGGCAGCGCGGGCATCGGCAGGTCCGCCAGGTCCAGCCACGGGTGGTCCACCCGCGACTCGTCCCAGTCGAGGAAGCCGACCCGGTCGCCGTCGATGCGGAGGTTCGGCGCGCACGGGTCGCCGTGGATGACCGTCTCCTGGCCGGTCAGCGCCGCCCACGCGACCCGGCAGACAGCCACCACGGCCGAGGGCATCGCGGTCAGGTCGACGTCGCCGCCACGGGCGGCGGTCAGCAGGTCGCGCGTCGAGCAGAAGTCCGGGCGCTGCGGCCAGCCGGCCAACAGTGTGTGCAGGCGACGCAGCTCGGCCGTCACCAGCGGCCAGTCCGACGCGACCGGGGCGCGACCGGGCAGCCAACGCTGCACGACCACCCCGTCGACGTGGCGGCGGCCGTCGTCCGCCGGCACCACCTCGGCGACCACGAAACCGTGCGCGGCAACGAAAGCCAGCAGGTCCAGCTCCCAGTCGAGGGACGCGGCCGAACGGCGCGAACGGCGCGCCACCAGGTCGCCCGCCACGCGAAACACCTCGTTGCGGTGTCCGCCGAGCTGGGAAAGCACAGCGGGCGAGCCCCACGCCGACAGGTCCACTAGTGCCAATGTTCGCTCCGCAAGCTCCGCTCAGCAGAACTTGTGGACCAGCTCGATGACGCGATCCACGTCGTCGTCGGTGAGGTCCGGGTACAGCGGCAGCGACAACTGCTCCGCGTAGTACCGCTCCGCGTTCGGGCACAGTCCGCGCTGGTAGCCGAGATCCGCGAACACCGGGTGCCAGTACACCGGAATGTAGTTCACCTGCACGCCGATCCCGTTGGCACGCAAGTGTTCGTACAACGCGCGTCGCCGGCCTTCCAGTACCCGCAACGGGTACAGGTGCCACATGGGGTCCGCGCCGGGCAGTGTCACCGGAGTACGCACACCGTCTACATCGGACAGTGCGGCCGTGTAGCGGGCGTGGATCTCCGCGCGCCGCGACTTGAACCACGCGAGCCGGCGAAGCTGGCTGGAACCCAAGGCGCACAACACATCCGGCAGCCGGTAGTTCAGGCCGAACTCGTGCACCTCCTGGTGCCACGGGCCTTCGTCGGTGAACCGCTGCCGCGCGGGGTTCCGCACCAGCCCGTGGTTGCGGAACTCGGCGGCCCGACGCGCCAGGTCCGGGTTGGGCGCGGACACCGCGCCGCCCTCGGCCGTCGTCAGGTTCTTGGTGGGAAAGAAGGAAAAGGTCGTCAGGTCGGCGACCGACCCGACCGGCCGGCCCTGCCACGCGCCGCCGATCGAGTGCGCCGCGTCCTCCAGCAGCAGCGCGCCCGCGTCGTGCGCGATCGTGACCAGCTCGTCGAGCGGCGCCGGATGACCCGCGTAGTCGACCGCCGACACGACCCTGGTCCGCGCCGTCAGTGCCGCCGATGCCGCCGCCGGCAACAGGTTCCCGGTCTCCGGCGACACGTCCGCGAACACCACGGAAGCACCCTGCAGCACCGCGGTGGCCGCCGTCGCGACGAACGTCATCGGCGCGCACACGACCTCGTCGCCCGGCCCGATCCCCGCCGCCGCGTACGCCACGTGCAGCGCCGCCGTCCCGGACGTCACCGCCACCGTCGGCACCCCGCCGGCCAGCGTCGCCAGGTCCGCCTCGAACTGCCGCACGTACGGCCCGGTCGTCAGCCAGTCCCCGCGCAACACCGCGGCGACGGCCTCGACGTCCGCCTCCACAATGGACTGACGCCCATAAGGCAGCACGTCACCCATACTGCTCGACCAAAGTCCGCAGTTCGTCGTCGGACAGCCACAGGTCGTTCGTGTCCGAGCGGTACGCGAAGCCCTCCGTCACCGGCTTGCCTTCGGCCGGCGGCTCGTAGCCCCAGCCCGCGATGTGCGGCATCACCACGTACCGGTCGTCGAGCAGCAGGGTCCGCCGCGCGTCGTCCGGCGCGATCATCTCCTCGTGCAGCTTCTCGCCCGGCCGGATGCCGACCTCCTTGAGCTGGCTCGACGGCGCGATCACTTTCGCCAGGTCCACCAGCCGCATGCTCGGGATCCTCGGCACGTACAGCTCGCCGCCGTGCATCCGGTCGAACGAGTCGACCACGAACGCCACCGCCTGCGGCAGCGTGATCCAGAACCGCGTCATCCGCAGGTCCGTGATCGGCAGCGCCTCACCGCGCTCGGCCAGCGACTTGAAGAACGGGATGACGCTGCCGCGCGAGCCCATCACGTTGCCGTAGCGCACCACCGAGAACCGCGTCGGATGCCCGGCCGCGTAGTGGTTGCCGGAGATGAACAGCCGGTCCGCGCACAGCTTCGTCGCGCCGTACAGGTTGATCGGGCTCGACGCCTTGTCCGTCGACAGCGCCACGACCTTCTGGATGCCGCAGTCGATGGCCGCCTCGATCACGTTCTGCGACCCGGTGATGTTCGTCTGGACGTACTCGAACGGGTTGTACTCGGCCGTGTCGACCTGCTTCAGCGCCGCAGCGTGCACCACGTACTCCACGTCGTGCATGGCGCGCTCGAGCCGCCGCCGGTCCCGGACGTCGCCGATGAACCACCGCAGCCGGGGGTCGTCGTCGAAGAGCTGACGCGCCTCGTACTGCTTCAGCTCGTCACGAGAGAGGATGACGAGCCGGCGCGGGTTCAGGTTCTTCAACGCGTAGTCGATGAACGCCTTACCGAAGGACCCCGTCCCGCCAGTGAGCAGGATGCTGGCCCCTTCGAGCAGCGCCATGGTGTTACCTCCGCGAGTCTGGTGCTTTACCAGTGCGCCATCATGGCACCCGTGCGAGTGAACGCGGTCATCCAGGCACGGTTGTCCTCCACCAGACTGCCCGGCAAGGTGCTGCGGCCGCTGGGCGGTAGAAGTGTCCTGAGCTGGGCGATCAGAGCCGCGGCGCACACTCCAGGGCTCGACACGGTCATCGTCGCGACGTCCGATTCGTCCGATGACGACCTTGTCGCCGAGGAGGCGACCCGCTGCGGCGCGGCCGTGGTCCGTGGCCCGCTGGACGACGTCCTCGCCCGTTACGAGCTGGCCGCCCGCCAGCACCCGTGCGACGCGCTCGTGCGGCTCACGGCCGACTGCCCACTGCACGACCCGGTCGTGATCGGCCAGGTCGTGGGCCTGTGGACGGCCGATCCGGACCTGCACTACGTGAGCAACATCGTGATCCGCCGCTACCCGCGCGGCCTCGACGCCGAGCTGGTCCGCCGCGACGTGCTCGCCGAGCAGCACGTCAAGGCCACCGGCGGCCACCGCGAGCACGTCACCTCGAACATCTACACGCAGCCGGACGTCTACCGCTGCGGCGGCGTCGTGCCCGGCGTGGACAACTCCGACCTGCGCGTGACGCTCGACACCGAACAGGACGCCGCGCTGCTCGACGCGGTCGTCGCCGAGTTGGGCGACGCCGTGCCGCGCTGGTACGACGTGGTGGCCGTGCTGCGCTCGCGCCCCGACCTGGTGGCGCTGGTCGCCGAGGTCGAGCAGAACCCCATGCCGCGCGCATGACCACACTCGTGGTGCGAGCCGACGCCACCCCGGCGATCGGCGTCGGTCACCTGTCCCGTTGCGTCGCGCTCGCCGAGGCCGCGCGTGCCAGAGGTTGGGACGCCGCCCTGTGCGGCGACGTCACCGCTGGTCGGTGGCTCCTCGGCGACCTGCCGGTGGTGCCCGACCTGAGCACCGCCGACGTCGTGGTCGTCGACCACTACGCGCTTGGCGCGCTGTCGCTCGACGTGCCGGTGGTGTCCTTCGAGGACGGCCCGTTCGGCCGCCGCCGTGCCGACGTCGTGGTGGACGCCAACCTGGCGTCGTCGGACCGGCCGGACGACGGTTCGCCGCTGGTCCTGCGTGGGCCGGCGTACGCGCCGCTGCGTGCCGAGGTCCGTGCCGCGCGGGCCGGCCGGCGGGCAGGTGCGACGCCGCCGAACGTCGTCGTGGTCATGGGTGGCGGCGCGGTCGCCGAGCCGGTGGCCGCCGCCATGACCGCGTTACGGGACACCGGCGTGCCGTTGTCCGTGCGGGCCCTCACCTCGGCGGACGTGTCCGCGCCGGACGCGGCGGCCGGGCAGCGGTTCGTCGTCACCGGGCCGACCACCGGCCTGCCCGCGCTCTTCGCCGAGGCCGACCTGGTGGTCAGCGCGGCGGGCGTGACGCTGCTGGAGCTGTGCTGTGTCGGGGTGCCGACCGCGCTGGTGCGGTTGAGCGACAACCAGTCCGCCGGCTACCGCGCCGCCGTCGAGCGTGGCCTGGTGGTGGGCATGAACACCGACCCACGGGAACATGTTCCGGAACTGCGGGGGTTACTACTGGACCCGGTTCGGCGCGACACGTTGGCCGCCGTGGCGAGGGCCGCCGTCGATGGTCGCGGCGCCGACCGTGTCCTCGACGCGCTCGGTCTCGACCCGACCGTCCGGCCCGCGACCGACGCCGACGCCGAGCTGTTGTTGTCCTGGCGCAACGACCCGCAGACGCGGGCGTCGTCACGCACCACGGACGTCATCGCGCTGCCCGAGCACCTGGCCTGGCTGCGCGGGGTACTGACTGATCCCGACCGACGGCTGTTCGTCGCCGAACACAGCGGCCGACCGGTGGGCACCGTGCGGTTCGACCGGACGGGCGAGGACTGGGAGGTCAACATCACGGTCGCGCCGGAAGCTCGTGGTCGGGGTCTCGCGGTGCCGGTACTGCTGGCGGCCGAACGCGCGGTCGATGTCGGCGTGATCCACGCCCACGTTCTACGCGGAAACGGTGCCTCACGGAACCTGTTCCGCCGCGCCGGCTACCGCTCGGACGGGCCGGACTGGTTCGTGAAGCCCTGAAGCGTGCGTAAGAACGCCCTGGCCGCATCCGTGCTGAAGAGCAGCGTCCGCCGCTCGGCGTCCTTCGTGTCGCGATAGCCGACCTCGCTGGTGGTCCACCCGGTCTCGACGCACGCGGAGGTGTCAGCACTGCGGGTTGACTTGCGCCAGTTGTCGATCACTCGAGTTCCTTTCGCAGCTTCGAGATGAACGCTCGGGACTGCTTCGGATCCAGCGACAGGTGACGAAGGTGGTTCATCGCCCTGTCGTAATCCTCAATGGCTTCTGGCTTGTCATAGTAGTAGGCCGCCCGCCGGGTCTCCTCGTACGCGACTCGCCAGTCGTCGTCGAACCGGAGCATGAAGAACGCGCCCTTGTGCGCAGGGTGCATGCCGACCTCGTGCGGGACGACCTGCAGGTTGACGTTGGGGCGAGCGGACATGTTCAGCAGGTGGTCGAACTGGGCCGCCATGAGCTTCTGGCTGCCGATCGGGCGGCGCAACGCCCGCTCCTCGACGACGCACCACAGCTCGGCGGGGTTCGCTTCGCGAGTGACCGCCTCCTGGCGCCGCATCCGGACCCGGATGTGCTCGTCGATGGGCACGCCGGAGGCGTTGAAGGAGTAGTAGGCGATGAGCTCCCTGGCGTACGCCTCGGTCTGCAACAGGCCGGTGATCAGCATCGGCTCGAAGATCTCGATGAGGGTCGCGAACGACTCCAGGCCGAGGAACAACTCGAAGTCGTTGATCGACGACATGGCATCGATCTCGTGCTGGGTCGCGCGCGGATCCGGTTTGCGCTTCGCGGCGGCGAGCAGGTCGAACATCACCTGCGTCCGGTCGGGCCGGTCGAAGAAGCCCAGGATGATTTCCAGTGCGGGCCGCGACGGCAGGTTCTTCCCACTGACGAAGTGGGTGAACCCGACCCGGGACAGGCCGAGGCGCTCGCCCACCTGCGCGTGGGTCTTGCCGGCCTGTGCGCACAGCCGCTCCAACTCGTAGCGCAGCACTCGCCGCGCTACCTTGGGACCGAAGGTCACCTGCATGTCGTTCCTCCTGTTTTCGCTGGTAGACGCTCTGTTCGCAATGTTGACGCCTGTGTACAACGGGTTGCGGAACGGGTTCCGTAGTGACACAGTTTCGCACGGAACACGTTCCGAACGGCACTCAGGAGGAGATCACCATTTACGGAAACATGACGGTCGGCACGTGGGTCATGGTCCGCGACGGCTGCCCGATCTCGGTGGAGGTCGTCGGCGACGAGATCCACTTCCTGTTCGGCGAGACCCCGCGTGAGGGCACCGAGTTCGTCATCGAGATCGATCCGCTGCGCGAGTTCGTACGACTGGCCACCGACGCCGTCCGCGAGAGCGACGCACTGGCGGAAGCCCAGTACGGCAAAGAGGACCTGTAGCCACCCCGAAGATCCCTCGCTGGAGTGAGTGGACTCGGTACTCCGTGGGATCCGGCGCGATCGCGACTTCGGCACGCTCAGCCGTATGGGGAGCACCACGATCGTCGAGCTCGACGAAGACCTGCGCCGCCGACTGTCCCAAGTGGAGGAACGGCTCCGCGCGGTGCTGGACGAGCCGGCCGCCGTGCACGCGACACACCTGATCGACGCGGGCGGCAAGCGGTTCCGGCCGCTATTGGCACTGCTCGGCGCGCAGTTCGGTGAGCCGGACTCGCCCAAGGTGGTCGACGCGGCGGTGATCGCCGAGCTGGTGCACGTCGGCACGTTGCATCACGACGACGTGATGGACGAGGCCGCGGTCCGGCACGGGGTCGCGACCGCGAACGCCTTGTGGGGCAACAACCTCGCGGTCCTGCTCGGTGACCTGATGCTCGCCCGTGCGGCGGAGCTTGGTGCCGATCTCGGGCTGGACTCGTTGCGGCTGCAGGCAACCACGCTCGCGCGGCTGGTCCGCGGGCAGCTCCTCGAAGCCGTGCGCGCGCCGAGGGGCGGCGACCCGATGGCGCACTGCCTCGCGGTGATGGCCGACAAGTCCGCGTCGCTCATCGCGATGGCCGTGCAGCTCGGCGCGCAGGTCTCCGGCGCGGACGAACAGACGTGCGCGGCGCTGGCCCGCTACGGCGAGTACCTCGGCATCGCGTTCCAGATCGCCGACGACGTGCTCGACATCTGCGCGCCCGGCACCGACTCCGGCAAGACGCCGGGCACCGACCTTCGTGAGGGGGTGGTGACCGTGCCCGTGCTGCACGCGCTCGCCGCCGGCGGCCCGCTGGCCGACCGGCTGCGCGTGATCCTGGTTACGGGCGCGGTCACCGACTCGGCGCTGCACGCCGAGGCGCTCGACCTCCTGCGCCGCTCGACCGGTCCGGCGCTGGCCCGCGCGGATGCCCGCTGTTATGGGGAAAGAGCCCGCGCGGAGCTGGCCGCGCTGCCGCCGCTGCGTGCGCGCGCGGTGCTCGAGGGGCTGTGCGACGTCGTGCGCGACCGGTCGGTCTGAGCTTCCTCACATCCTCGGCCGTCGGTCCCACATGCGACGATTCCGCCATGCCGGCACGGTTCAAGGATCTTGTCATCGACGCGGTCGACCAGCACGGGCTCGCCGACTGGTGGTGCACCGCCATGGGTTACGTGCGTCGTGACGAGCTGGATCCGCCGGCGGACGGCTGGGTGCGGCCGCACGAGTGGCCGGTGCCGATCGCCGACCCGAAGGGCGCCGGCCCGCTGATCTGGGTCGTCCCGGTGCCGGAGCGGAAGACGACCCTGAAGAACCGTTTGCACCTCGACGTGTACGGCGACCCGGCCGAGCTGGTCGGGCTCGGCGCGACGATTGTGCGGCGCCGCGACGACGACATCGAATGGGATGTCCTTGCCGACCCGGAAGGCAACGAGTTCTGCGTGTTCACGCCCCGATGACGCCGCTCGAGTGCGGCATCGTGGCGGCCGCCGGCCTGGTCGCCGGCGGCATGAACTCCGTCGTCGGGTCCGGGACGCTGGTGAGCTTCCCGGTGCTGCTCGCCATGGGCTACCCGCCCGTGGTGGCCAACGTCTCCAACGGCCTCGGGCTGGTGCCCGGTTCGGTCGGCGGCGCCATCGGCTACCGGCGGGAGCTGAAGGGGCAGGGCCGTCGGCTGCTGCGGTTCGGCATCGTGACGGTGTTCGGCGCGGTGACCGGCGCGTTGCTGCTGCTCGTGCTGTCGCCGGAGGCGTTCGAGCGGGTCGTCCCGATCCTCATCGTCATGGCGCTCGTGCTGGTGGTCCTGCAACCGCTGATCTCCCGCAAGCTGGCCGAACGCAACCAGGACCGGCACCCGCACGGCGGCGTCCCGCTGCTGGTGGGGATCTTCTGCACGGCCGTCTACGGCGGCTACTTCGGCGCGTCGCAGGGCGTGATCCTGCTGGCGCTCATGGGCATCTTCATGGACGAGGGGCTGCAACGCCTCAACGGCATCAAGAACGTCTTCACCGCACTCGCGAACCTGGTGTCCGGCCTGATGTTCGTGTTCATCGCGGACATCGACTGGCTGGTCGTCGGGCTACTTGCCGCCGGTTCGATCATCGGTGGGCTGTTCGGGGGACGCCTCGGCCGAAGGCTGCGACCAGCGTGGTTACGTGCTGCGATCGTCGTTGTCGGAATTGTCGCAATCGTTCAGTTGATAGTCCGATGACTACTCCATTCGCATGGTTTCGTTGACCCATGTTCATCTAGACGTGATTGGGTATCGGAATGTCTGCTGCCACCCGCACGGAACCTGTCCAGTTGGCTGACGGCCGCGCGCTACGCATGACCTTCGCCGAACCGCAGGGGGTCATCAGAGGTGGGTTGGTCGTCCTGCACGAGGAACGCGGGATCACCGAGACCATGCGGGCACTGATCAGCGGGCTCGCGGCGGAGGGCTGGCTGACGATCGCGCCGCACATCTACCACGGCGACTCGACCGAGATGGACGACGAGTCGGCGCGGGACCGGATCAGCGCGCTGTCCGGCGACTCCGTGCTCGCCGACACCGACATCGCGTTCGGCTGGCTCGCGCAACACGGCATCGACG
>Ga0193716_1001386_pt1 | contig 14121 bp, 8 predicted proteins | sample U2c1metaG_FD_145901 | JGI IMG/M metagenome (GOLD analysis project Ga0193716, IMG submission 145901) | Soil microbial communities from a riparian zone of the East river system, Colorado, United States - U2c1 | ecosystem: Environmental > Terrestrial > Soil > Riparian zone | place: USA: East River...
TGCCTCTTGCCACCCTTTGCTTTTGCTTTTTCTGTTGCTTTTGCTTTTTCTGTTGCTTTTTCTTGTGCTTTTTTTATTACGAAAAAACTCAGAATTCTTACGACCAAAGTCCTAAAAATATGAAAAACAATTAAAGCACTAGGTAAACTCAAAGTTAAGGTACTAAAATTAAACAAATTAAATGCTTATTTTGAACATAATTTCGACATAATGATCTTTCAATAAAAAACAAACAAAAAAGGAAGAGAAAAGTTTTGGAAAGTTAAAAAGTGCAAAAGTATTAGGTATTAGATAGTAAGATAGCAAGAAGTGAGTAGTTGCTAGTTTAAATTAAAAAAGGGAATTTAATACACCCCCCAAAAAGGGAAGGAGTATAAGATAATAAAATAAAAATAGAAATGGGTGGGATAACCAAAGGGAGGAAGCTGTGTTACAATAAAAATCTTAAATTTTACACGAAGGAGTTTTTAATTTACAGTAGAACTAAGGCTACTCTGCGTAAGAACTGTATAAGTTATTATAGGAGGCGTTAAGGGAAAAAATGTCTTAGGTAAGTAGAACAAGGAGGAGTTTACATATAAACGGGGGGGAAATCCCTCCTTCTTGAGATTATTTTTCAGGACACTCTCAGAAAGTGTGCACTAAACCTATAAAAACACAGCTCTCTGAATGTAAAGTAAAACAATAAAAATTAGTAGATGAAACGCGGTTTTAGAGATAACTGTAGTTTCTTAAATTTAACTCGAAAGAGGAAAAAGAAAATTTAATCGAATTTTAGTAGATTTTTATAAGTTTATAAGAACAAATTTGTTGTTTGTTGTTTTTTTGTTTGTTTGTTTGTGTGCTTTAGCCTTGCTTTAGCATTTGTTTGTTTGTTGTTTTTTGTTTGTTGTTTTTTTTTAGAAATTTTAAATTAAAACTTTAGAAAGGTAGAGAAAAATAAACTAGTAGATAAGATATAGGAGGAGATATAGTATAAATTCATAAGCAGGGAAATTTCAATCTCACTCTGTGTTCTGCGTATTTTAGGTGTAAGTAGTGTGAGCGGGACCCCTTAGCTGTAATATGTTAGTAAAAATGTTAAGAGTTTGGAATCTAACAAAAGGTACAGGGGAGGTGATTTATCCCTGGAGTTCCAACAAAGTAAGTATAAAAATTGCTAAAGCAATGCTAAAGCACAACAACAAACAAAAACAAACAAAAGGGAGCAAGCAAAGGTGTGGATCCTCCTCAATGAATGTAGAAAGGTAAAGTTTAAGTTTAAGAGTAAGTTTAAGTTTAAAACAGGGGATATCTGGATGCGTGGGGGTTATTTGTTTATAGTCTAAAAGGCACTGGATCTCCAACTGAAAATGGAGAGAGTTATACACCCCATGCTTTATTTCTTTCTTGTTCTTTCTTTATTAATATAAGTATTCTGGAGAGGATAGTTTTAGATGAGTTGAAGTCAGGCACTCTTTATCTATGATATGGGGTATCGTGCGTCCATCTTTGTGTCTGAGGTTTAGATAAAATCCTCTAATTAAGATGGAGCCTCCGTATAAAGCCAATTTTTTAAGGTCGTCATTAAGTTAAAGAGTTAAAGTTCGATTTTAAGGTAGCCCTCCCGGGTAGCTTGGTTCAACTATAATTTTTTTGTTTGTTTCTTTTACAAACCATATGTGAGTATCCTCCTAGTTAAATTTGAGTTTGGGTGCGCAAGCGACCATACTTATTTCTTAAGTAAGGGATAAAAATAAAATAAGGTGACGGTTTGTTCGTATTGAGCTTATTGGCGAGGGTGTTTGCTCAATTTATTCTTAGACGGTCATAAGGTTTAATACCTCAAATGAGGATTGTGTGTAAGAATCCACACATATTTTTGATTATATTGATTTAAAGAGTAGAAGGAAAGGTCCTATTGCAAATAGATATTAGATAATTGAAGTTGAGATTGACATTTACAATTACCCTTAACTTTATATTTGTAAGTACACTTTAAATTATAGATAAGAGTAGGGAGGTAAGGATTCTTCCAATGAAGGTAACATCCAACTAGGAAAAGGTGGAAAGAGACAGCTAAGAAGTGAGCAGCCATCAGTAAAGCATGGAGTTAATGGAGATAAGAAGAAATAGAACTTGAGGAATTGAGGAATTGAATTAGTATGAGAGGAATAAATTTTAAGGTGGGAATGTTTTTATTTTAGCTTAGGAGGGGGAGCTGTTTCTTTAAATTAAACAAAATTAATAAAGTTAATAAATCTCAGTAGAAGATGAGGGAATTTGGTATAAATAAAACATAGCGTTGGTTAATAAATTAGGTATAATTGAGGGTATCTATCGAGAATACAATTGGCTAGAGAATTCCTTTTTATAACACTTTGGTATATGAGCTCTAATATTTTTTCCTAACACTCCACTATTTAGAGTTCTTTATTGGATGTTTCTAAAAGTAAATAAAAACGAGACTTTTAAGAGAGAGTTAGTAACTAAACCTAAAGTAGGGCTCGAGGCTTTTTTAAACGAAGGGTGACTATTTTTAAAAAGGTGTGTTTATTATACAAAATAGAATTATATCAAAGGAGGTAACCTATGAGATCCACCAGAACGCTAAGTGTAGAATTTAAACCCAGTGGTAGTCTACTAACACCTAACACTATAACTAGATATTTAGTCCTTATTTCACCTAGTGAAAATTATAAAAAGATTAAATACTCTAATTGCTCCTCTAAATTTTTAAATTGAGTATTGTATTTTAGATCTGTGTGGCTTTATGTTATGGTTGATTATTCCAAGGTGGATAAGTGAAGTCAAACTCTGTGCAACAGATAGTCTTTTTGATAGCATAAGTCAATCAATAACCACCACCCTAAATTTAGTTTCACACCATAGACTAATTATAATTCTTAATATTGGTTCGTAACATCCTTCCTGTCCCTAATCCAGAACTAGGGGTTGTCAGTGTACCCTTATTCTCCTCCGTAAGTAATATCTCTATGGTATAGGTTTTAAGTTTTTGTTTAATTAAATATGATCTCCGTCTAGGTCTTGTTGTTTTTTGTTTTTAATTTATGCCGATCTTTACTACTCGTTCACATAAAAATTCGATTCCATCTAAGATACTATATTGTCACTCTCCTTTTCCTTGTCACATTAACTTTTTTTATATTAGCTTCCTTTGGTTGGAGATTCTATCTGGTTGTGTTATTTATTGTAAGTGTGAGTAGCACCATTAAAAAGGTCCTTATTATGTTGGGAGTTTAAGGGGGCGAATAATTTGTATCGAAAAAAAAGGAGAAGTGCATTTAGATTATGTAACTTACAAAGTTGTAACTAACAGTGGGATAATTTGAAGAGGAATAGAGTTTTTATTTTTTACCGGGAACACACTTTTAGAATTTAAATTCGTTAAGAGAGGTGTTAGTTTAATTTAAACAATTGTTCCGAAGGGGTCCAAACCATCATAAATTGGAGGAATGAATACACAAGGAAGAGAATTTGGAGTCCATTCAACCATTTAGAAGAAGGGAGGTAGACCAGAGGACAGTTATTAGAAAGGAGGTTGAGAGTACTACCCCCTTATCTCTATTCACAGTGAGGAGAGAAGGAGTATCAAGGTGTTATACTTATAGTGAAGAGTTTCATAAAGTAGATTGTAATAAAGTTAATTCCATAACTTGAGGGAGAGGGGAGAGATTAAGGAATATTGGGTGAGTAATAAATTTATTTTTATTTTTATGTTAATTTCAACATAACTCTTAAAAAACAAACAAAAAACAACAAAAAGGGGTTGACTAATTAAATGTATTTTTTTTATAATTCATTCTTTTTCTTAGCCTTAGACTAGATTCAAAAAATAAATCAAATGCAAAAGTAAACAATAATCAACGGTTGCCTGTTGCCTTATCGAAAAAGCAAGGCCCCTAGCTCAAAAGCGACCATTGCTCTTATGCCCTAAGCGCTCCACCTATGCTCTAGCCTTTCCCACTCCAGAGGCAAGGGCCTAGCGCAAATAGAAAAAGGGTGTAGGTGCTAGAGGCGTGGTAAGCAAAGGTTGTAATAGAAAAAGGGTATGAGAGAATAAATTTTATCTTTAATGTTTTTCTTTAATAAAACAACACATAATTAAAAAAATACACAATTATTAAAAAAAAGGTCTCTAAGAAAACTATATTATATTTTTTGTATATAAAATTGTATTTTAAAAATCAATAATACTTGATTTCTGAATTATTGTTCCATCATTACTATCAATATCTTGGTTATCTTATAAAACTTATTTTGTGGGTAGTTCTATACCATTTCTTTCTAATATAGATCCTAAAGAATCGTGCTCTTCATAGTAGTTAGAGATATCTCTTCTCAGAGATTTACAAATAACCATTAATTCCGATGGGTTTGCATTACCTGATTAAATTTTTGCATTATATTTGTTAATACTTTCATCTATTTTTTACTTAATTCTTCTAATCTTAAATGATGAGCCGTATGTTGTTTGTCCGCGTGAACTAAATAGCATTCTCTTTGTTTGTTTTTTTCTTATTCTGTTTCAATTCTGTTTCACTTCTGTTTCATGTTTTATCCTTGATAGTTATTTGTTTACCTCTGCTGTACCTCTGCTTTTCCTCTGCGGTACTCCTGCTTTTTCCTATGCTGTACTTCTGTTGTACCTCTGCTTTACCTCTGCTGTTTTATTAGCCTTTTCTTGTGCCTCCTGTTCTAATTTAGTTGATTTTATTTAGTGGCCAGATATAAAAATTTATAGTAATAAGAGAACTGATATTTCCAAAAAAACAAAAAGTTGCTAAATATATTGCTAATTTTTTGGGGGTTTTCTCCCCGAACCAGAACCAAATCCAGATTGTAGATACTCCACCTTATTATTTTCCTCTTTATTTTTTGTTGAAATTAATAAATATAGATTAACGATAATTAAAAATTAAAAAAATAAATAATAATTTAATAAAACCGAAACTAGAACCTAACCTAAAAAGGTTACTGGTGCTGCACTAACTTTAATTCAAAAATGCCAAGGCTGAGGAGCTAAATTTGTTAGGTTAATCTTAAATGACAAAAGATGAATGCAAATATTGCAATGAAATTGGTTACAACGAATAGACTAAAGGGTGATTTGGAAAAGATATATGGTTAAAGTAAAGACGAAAAAAACAACAAACAAAGGGGATTTATTATTGAATTTTGTTTATTTTTAAAAGTACAATATATATAAGCTTATGGCTATTTAAAAATATGTGTGAGTTTATTAAAGTATTTTCAATTCTGACTGGCAGTTATTTCTATCTATATACCTTTCTCCCTTAGTTATACCCACCATTTCTTGAAATTTGACACTTTTAAAAAAACACCTGAGAAAAAACGGTATTCAAAGGGTTTATTACCCTACAGAAATAAAAGTTTAGTAAACAGAAAAAAATTCAATATAACAATAAAAATTAAAAAAACAAAAGCAATTATAATCTCTAGAACTAATAAAATTTTACTGGTTGAACTATAAAATTTTATATAGCGTTGAAAATAAGGAAATTTATTCTCAATGTCGTATTTATCAATTAAATATATAGAAATAATATAGCCTATTATATTAACAAAGCAAAATAAAACAAGTAAACTTAAAATAAACATAGAAAAACTATAACTAATAAAAGGTTCTGTTTCGGCTGTAACATTGGGGTTTAATTTTGCAAAAAGAAAAGGCAAAATATAAGCCTCTTTATATTTAGTTGTAACCATTTTTTTAAAACCATGAGAGGTTTTCCACGTGAAATAAAAAAAGTCACAAACAGAAGGGGTCAGACTAGCAAATTTAAAATTTAGACTAATAAAAGAAACTAAATATACCTTAAGAATTATTATTTTCTGTTTTATTTTTAGTGTTATCATTATTATTATTTTCTGTCTTATCTGTGTCTTTCTTATTGCTATCCTTTTTATCAGAGTCTGAATTACTATCCGATCCTGTGTCCCCGGATCCTGAACCACCACCTGTTGAACCCTCGTTCTTATCTTTTTCGCCTTTTAAGCGATCATTTAAATTTAGTGCAGCATCCAGGCCAGTTACTAGGCCTACTACTCCGGTTCCTATAGCCCCCGCATTTTTTCTAATTTCATCTATTATTTTTCTACCTGCCCCGCTGAATAATATAATAAAGCCAACAATAGAATTAATTCCACACTTTATTATACGGCTAGAACTAATGTATAAAATAATATAAGTTACTCCTATAATACCTATGCCACATAGGAGAACATTAGGTAAATTAGTAAAAAAATCATTAATGCAAAGAGAGCTGTACATTAAGCTACCAAAATCAAAAATAATGTTATAAAGAGCTAAATTGTAGCAAAAATCCGTAATACAAAAGAGCGCTGCAAACTTAACTATAATAAAGGAAAAATCGGAAAAGTTAAGAGAAAAATTGTAGCAAAAATCCGTAATACAAAAGAGCGCTGCAAACTTATCAATAATAAAGGAAAAATCGGAAAAGTTAAGAGAAAAATGAATGAAAAAATCCGTAATATTCATTGTTATTTGTGTTTTGTTTGTTTTTTAAATTTTATTCAATTTTCATTGTTGTTTCCTGTAATAAATGTGGGGTTATTTGTTTAAAATTAAGAGGTTTTTGTTTGTTTTTTTAACCTTAGCGCACCATGCAATTAAAGTAAACTAAAAAAGTAGCGTAGGTAAATTAGTCCCAGTTGTAGGTTTTTATGTTTAAATTTTGTCTTATCTAAGTACCCTCTATTCTTTTAGAGTATTTATATTTTTCTTAGTTTCTCTTAGTTTTTCTTAGTTTCTCTTAGTTTCTCAATTAAAATTTCTCTATTTTTCTCTTGCTCTTGCTCATGCTCTATTTGCTTTTCTTTGGGTTTATTGGTTTCTTCTTGGTTATCTTTGGTTTGGTTTCCTTCTCTTCTTTTCTTTTGTTGCTTTGCTTTGTTGGTTGCTTTCCTTTCTTTTCTGTTTTGCTTTGCTTTAATTAAATTTTCCTCTTTCTTTTCTTGCTTTGTTTCTTTCATGGTTTGAGTCATTTTCGTGTTCGTGTGTATCGAATTTTCGACCTTATAAGACTTTTGAGGATTCGATGACTCTGTAACATTGTTGCTAGTCGCTAGTTAGACGTCTGTGGGTAAGTGGTTACTACGTATCCCCATCATATCACTAGATCCCCCTCGTATACTGCGTCTGATTTCTTCGCTAGACTGGATTTTAACTTAGCTTAGGGATTTTCGTTAGGCGTCACATTGTTTAGGAGTACCTAATTTAGAATCGGCATCCGTTTTTGTTTTTGTTTTAGTTTAGTTTAGTTTTGTTTTGTTTTGTTGTTTTGCTTTAGCATAAGTTTTTCAGTTCTCTGATTCTTAAAATCGGTTATTTTACCTCTAGCCCCGTTAAATAGCGTCTTAAATTAAAATAATTATTTTATCGTTTCACCGTTTTCTCTTTAAACATTTGTTTTTCTCTCCTCTAGATCCTTCACTATTCGTACGCTTCCGATGTTTTTAGTTTATATTTTTTTGTGTATTTTTATGATTTAATTTAGTACAGAGTTTGTAATCTCTAATAAAAATAATGTATTGTTCGAATATTGTTTGATCTATTTCTTAAGCTTGTAAATTATCTCTCGATTCTTCTAAACTGGATTTATAATTTTCGTTTATCTGATCTTAGAGTCACAACATCTCAAAATTTCTAACTGAAATAAAACTATGAGTTTATTTTATCAATTTTAGCTTTCCTACCACTTTGACCTTAAATTGTAAATGACGTCCACTATACAAAATCCAATCCTCTAATCCCAGGTGTATTTTACACACTTTACTACCCCATATCTTTGTCCTCCAGGGTTAATATCTAGGAGAATATGCAAATCACCATCCAACTATGTTTGTATTAAAGTAATAATAATAATAATACCAATAAGAGCATCACTTAGATCGAACTCCTTAAATTTAACACTGTCCTTTTTCAAAAATCCTTACAGATCCTCTAACTCACTATTACTTAATTCGATTTTCTCAAATCCTTTTCCATATACAAATAAACTTCCTATTGATGCTAAAGATCTACTCAATTCGATCATCTCAACTTCTCAAATCCTTTTCCCTATACACTACCGAATGAAGATAAATATCTACTCCCTGATTTAATAACCTTGTATCCCTAAAGTGGATATTACATTTTTCATAAGTGATCTTTTTTACTAGGGTTACAAAACATTTCATGTGTTTGATTTATTGACGATATTTTAGGGGGTATTGGATAGAATCGAAATCATCTAACAATCTCAATCACAAATCAGCTGGAGAGAGATGCGAATTAATGTAAATAAAGAAAGTACAAAAAATTATTTATTTCTTTTAACACTCTCTATAAAAGGGGAATTCTCTTTTTCGATTGGTAATATATCCTCATAATACTTAGACTTATACATTATGGTCATGGTCATGGTTATGGTTATGGTTTGGTTATGGTTATGGTTATGGTTATGGTTTTGGTTATGGTTTTCTGTCTTCCCTTCCTGTTTCTTTAGGAGTGAGAAAAATAATCAGGTAAGGATTTAATCGAATGAGTTGTAGGTGAAATTAGTGTTAAGGTATGTGCTGTCAATTCTTTCTCGCCTTCTTTCTCTCTTTCCAATACTTCTTCAAACTTGGAGTAAATTCCTGTTATTTCCTCTATCAAACTCGCTTTATATTAAACCTACTCTTCACTTCACCTAAAGCAGCTTCACTTAAAGATGCATAAAATCTAGTTACTCACTAGTAGAGATACTCTGTAATAAACTTATTATGAAGGTATAAGGTATAGTTTCTTCTATATATATACTTATATTTACTTATATCTACTTATGAGCCTTTGTGCCCCAGTAACTGACTAATTATTTGAAAAAGTAAGATTCTCCAATGTAGAGGTAGTTGTAGCTGTAGATGTAAGGATGAATAACTGCACAAGTAACAGTAAAGGTTCCTATGTCTTTACTCTCGAACACTATCAATCTTTTGAATCGTTTCAAGCAGTATGGAGAGAAATTGAATCATCCTAACCTCCCTATATTTAAGGTCCATATTTGTAAATTCTGATTAAATCAAAACACTTATTACTTTTTGTCTTATTTTTACTTTTGCATTTTTGTCTTAGAGTTACTTTTGCATTTGTTCTTATTTTAAGTCAAAACTCAGAATTCTTAGAGTTACTGTTGCATTTATTTTTACTTGTGCATCTCTTGCCTCTATTGCCTCTGTTGCCACTATTGCCCTGTTGTTATTATTTTGACTATTGCATTTGCTTTTGCTTTTGCTTTTGCTTTTGTTATTACGACAAAAGTAATAATTCTTACGACAAAAGTAAGAAATGCAAAGCAAATGTAAGAATACCAACCCTGTTGCTTGTGCTTGTGCATTTGCTTTTGCTTGTGCTTTTTTTATTACGAAAAAAGTCATAATTCTTAGACAAAAGTCAGAATTATTAGACAAAAGTAATAATTATTAGACAAAAGTCCTAATTCTTAGACAAAAGTAAGAATTCTTAGACAAAACTCATAATTCTTGTTCTTATAAAAACTCTTGCCTCTTCGAGACTACGACTTTGTATTCTGATAAAAATAAGAACAGAGGTAACAACGAAATGAACTAAAAATAAGAAGTTTGTTCGGGAGCTCTCCCTTTAATAAAAATTCTATTAGCTGGGTATAGTTCTGGTATACTTACAACTTCTACCTTAGGCAAATTTAAAGGGGATTTACTTTTTTTAATAATCAAGTAAGTTTATTATTCTGACTTTTGACTTTTATTAAAATTATTCTTTTTTATTAGCTTGACTAAGAACACACAAAGCTGAAGCAAAATAAATTATAAATAATCTAAATTCATCTAAATAATACCCTTGAGCGCTGGTATTGTAATTGAAAGCTAAGTTACCAAAATTATTAAAAAATAAAGGAGCAAACACTAAAAATAATAAAGCTAATAAACCTAAAGTAATATATAAAGAATAAGTAGTAATTATACCAGTATCTAATTTAGCTAAATTTTTACCAGTATTATTAAAATAGTTAGATAAACCATAAGGTCCTAAGAATTCTATTGCACCTCTATCAATTTCTTTAGAGATAGTATATCCTAAATTAAATCCAGTAGTAATAAAATATTGGTTATAAATAGTATCAAAAAAATATTTTCCATTTAAGAAAGTATATAGACTTTTTCCTATGCCTATATAATTTATATTTATAGAATTAACCCTCTTATCTCCAGTTAAATGATCAAAACTTAAACCGCTTAAACTATTTTTATATATTCTATTTGTAAAGGCTGCTAAACTATTACTGTTATTATACGCATAAGCATAATAATTATCATTCCCATTCACATTCCCATTCCCATTCCAATTAAACTTCAAATTAATTAACAAAATAGGTTGTATATGGTACAAATAGATGGCTAAGGCTGCACCAGAGAAACTTAAAATTGCTGGTAATAATTTAATTATAGGATTTAAAGAGAATTCCGCTTCCACTAATGAGATATTATTAGGATGTGTAAATACAGAATTAGCCCAAAAGTCAGTCCCTAATCCCACAAATAAATCAGAAAAAATGAATCCAAAGAATATACTAAAAATAGCTAAAATTAATAATGGAATAATAACAGCTAATTTAGACTCATGAGAATTTAAATAAGATTCTTTATTACCTTGAGGTGTTGTTAAAAAAACTAAACTTATTAACCTAAAACTATAAAAAGCAGTTATACCTGCTGTAATAGAACCTAAGATATAAGCATACAGACCACTAAAACTATATTGACCATATGCTAATTCTAAAATTAAATCTTTACTATAAAATCCTGTTAAAAAAGGAGTAGCTAATAAACTTAAAGAACCAGTTAACATTACTGAGTATGTAAAAGGTAAAAATTTGATTAAACCTCCCATTTTTCTGACATCTTGCGATTGTAAATTTAAATTTGCATGATATAAAATAAAAAGCTCATATCTTTTTAGGTTACTACCTAATATCAAAACTACGGAGTAGTAGAAAGGGGGATATTTTTAATTATATGCTTTCAATTTATTATTTAAAGATTTAATTTGAGTTAAACCCTCTGGAGTTAAATAAAACTTATTTTCTATTAAAGGAAGTATTTCTTTTCAAATTTCAAATTTTTTTAATTTTAATCCTATTAAAGGGTAAGATTCAAAATGAGATGAAATAGAAACAAGGTCATGTATATTAAATACTTTTCATTCAACTACACTATTATATTTTTAAAAATAAAGACCTCCCTTTCCACTAAAAAGTTTTGGATTTTTATCTAATAATTGTTTTTCTCTAGCATTTCAACCTATTGATAACCTAGCACTAACATGATTATTTTTGTTATTTATAGTTATAAAAAAAGAACCATCTCCGTCTATAAATCCACTAATCCAATAAGGATTTAATTTATTATTATCAGGTTTATATTCTTTTCTATCTAAAAAAAAAATTTTTTTTAATTTAGAAAATTCTAATTTTAATTTTGTAGACAATCCCTGATTCAAAATAGACTTAAGAGACGCAATTTGGATTATTCCATTTGGTGTTAAATGTTTTTTATCATTTAATAAACTTATAATTTGTGACCACAAATCAAAATCTATTGATTTAACACTTTGTAAAGGATAATTTTTAAAATGAGGAATAATAAATTTATTAATATCTCTTAAACTAACAACACTATAACGACAACTATTTTTTGTAAGGGTTTTACTAATTGTACCTACTCAAAAAAAAAAACAAAAAAAACAACAAAAAAACAAAAAAAAAAGATTGTATTTTTAACAATAAATCAATATCTTTCAAATGAAGTTCTAAAATAAACCTTGCTTGTACCTCATATCTAATAGTATTTATTCTTTTTGATACTGATACATTAAAACAACACTCCGCAACGGTCAAACCTGAGATATACCAGGGATTAGGTTTTAAAGGAAGTATTGAATTTGTAGTTACTTATTTGTAAATTTGGCATGAATAGGCTCTTTTTTTAATCTGAATATTACTAGATAACTTATTATTATTAAAATTTTTATGATTATAATTTAAATTATTAAATACTTTAGCAAAGTTTAACTTTTATCCTCACAGCTTTATATTATATCACCGCATTGAAACCTATTTTTTGTTTGTTTGTGTTGTTGTGCTTTAGCATTGCTTTAGCATTGCTTTAGCATTGCTTTAGTATTTGTTTGTTGTTTGTTGTTTTTACAATATTCTTATATATAATAGACTAATTTTATAGGTTTTTCATACTTTCGTAAGGGGTCTGACTATATCTTAATTCTACACTTATAAGCAAGTTACTTAATTTAATTCGAGATAGTTAATCCCGTGTAGACACTATTACCTTTTAGTCGATGCGCTTTTATCCTTAATAAAATTAGGCAAAGCACTTGCTATTGTTAATCCTAATCTTTATATGTTGTTATACCAAATGCATATAAAAAAATTATTAAGGAACTTAGTTCCGCGAAGATCCATTTATCTTTCGAACATCTTAAGTCTCGTTACATCGGTTTACCCATAGATAGATAATTACTCTATCGTACTTTCAAAAGTTACCTTTTTACTCGCTGTAACTTAAGTTTTAGGAATTGCCCAGAGTTTGGTAATATTACAACATTATATCTTGTTGATCAGCAAAGGAGTGTATTACAGCCTATTTCTTGAACTACTCCTATGTTAGGCATGATTTAAATCTTTTAATTCATTTTTGGGTTCCCTCTTGTTCTTATTTTTATCATAATACTCGCTTGCGCACCCCTGTTGTTCTTATTTTTACTATTGCATTTTCTTTTGCTTTTGCTTTTGCTTTTGCTTTTGTTCTTACGACAAAAGTAATAATTCTTACGACAAAAGTCAGAATTCTTACGACAAAAGTCAGAATTCTTACGACAAAAGTCATAATTCTTAGACAAAAGTCAGAATTCTTACGACAAAAGTAAGAAATGCAAAGCAAATGTAAGAATACAAACTCGTAGCCTATAGGCAAGAGGCCAGAGAGGCCAGATAAACCAGAAAGGCAAGAGAGGCCAGAGGCAAGGGCGCTGCGGAAAAGCAAGGGTCCCATCGCCTTCTAGGGCTAGGCCCATAAGGTGCTCAGCTAGAGCAGAGGTCCTCGCTAAAAGGCTAAGCCCAATGAGTGCTCTGCCAGAAAAAATAACATAAGGTTAAAATTTTAAGGCCAATGAGCGATGAATTAAATCTCTTAAATTTATTAAAGAAAAATAGCATTAACTAAATAATATAATATAATTATTATAAAATAAGTAAACAATTTCTTATATTTATTAATTTAAGGTAGATACTCAATATATTACTATATTGTTGGGACCATATCTTAGTTATGTAATTTATAAAAATTTTTTAGATGATTTCAATGAAAAACCGTTCTTCTATCCTTCATAGATGATTTAATTTGAATAATTTCGTTATATTTATTTTTATGTTCTTTGTTCTCAAAATAATTTAAAACTTCCATTCAATCTTTAGAATCTAAAAACTTACTAGAAAATAAAGGGTATTTTAGTAAATAATTTTTTAAAACAATATTACCAGCTAAACTAGTAGTTCTAATTCTGTGATGAGGATTTTTAGAATTAGATTTCGTTTCTTTAACTTGACATAGTAAATAAATACCTATCAAAGATAGTACATTAAAATAATTATTACCCTCTAAATCAATTAATTTTTTGCTTTGGGATATTTCTAAAGAACAAGCTATTCTTTTTAATATGTTTTTCTTATCAGTAGAAACTCTAACAGAAAAATGTCCATCAGCATCAATGAAACCAGATAGTCAAGCATTTGAATTTAAAGGAGTTAAATCTAAAGGGTATTTATTAATATCATATCCTTTATTATTAAGATAATCTATTAACTTATTTAATTTATAAATTTTGGGAGTTCTTATATAACCGTTTATAATATTAACCAGTCTGTATAGACTGACTAAATTTGATATTCGATAAGTATATGCATTTTTACCTTTAACTTTATAAATATGACCTATCTCTAATTTCTCTTGTATTATAGAAATTAAAGGAAAATCTTTAGAATTAAATGTTAAAGTTATCATAGG
>Ga0193716_1001387_pt1 | contig 14112 bp, 10 predicted proteins | sample U2c1metaG_FD_145901 | JGI IMG/M metagenome (GOLD analysis project Ga0193716, IMG submission 145901) | Soil microbial communities from a riparian zone of the East river system, Colorado, United States - U2c1 | ecosystem: Environmental > Terrestrial > Soil > Riparian zone | place: USA: East River...
CCTCGATCCGCTGCTGACCACCGCCATCATCGCGACCACTTCGGCCGTGATCTGCTGCATCGTCGCTGCGCCGATGGGATGGCTGGTGTCCCGCACCGATATGCCGGGGCGGCAATTTATCCGCGCCCTGGTCACGGCGTCTTTCGTGACGCCGCCGTTTCTCGGCGCGGTGGCCTGGGAACTGCTGGCGGCGCCGAACAGCGGCTTGTTGAATCAGTTGTTTCGATTGCTGACCGGCGCGGATTCCGACGATCATATCTTCAACATCTATTCGATGACCGGGATCATCTTCGTGATCTCCTGCTACACCTTCCCGTTCGTGTTCGTGCTGGTCGCCAATGCGCTCGACACCATGCCGGGCGAGCTGGAGGACGCCTCCGCGATTCTCGGCGGCAAGGCCTGGACCACGGCGCGGCGGATCACGATTCCGCTCGCGTTGCCTGCACTGGTGGCCGGCGCGCTGATCGCGTTCCTGCAGGCGATGACGCTGTTTGGCTCGCCCGCGATCCTGGCGCTACCGGCCGGCTTCCACACCATGACCACGAAAATCTGGAGCCTGTTTCAGTATCCGCCGAAGCTTGAACTGGCGGCCGCGGCCGCGGTGCCGCTGCTGCTGCTGACCATCCTGCTGCTGCAGGCGCAGAAATTCATCCTGGGGAGGCGCGGCTATTCGGTGGTCGGCGGCAAATATGGCGCGCCGCGACGGGTCGAAATGCAGCAATGGCGCTGGCCGGCACTGGTGTTTTGCCTGCTGGTGCTGATGAGCCCGGTGTTCCTGCCCTATCTGGCGCTGCTCAACGCCGCGTTCTCGCCAAATGCGACGACGCTGGTGACGCCGTCGAGCTTCACACTGCACAACATCGTCTTCGTGTTTACCGAGTTGTCGTCGACGCAATTGGCGATCAAGAACACCGTGATCCTGGGCACCGCGACCGCGACCATCGGTACGATCCTGGCGCTGGTGATCGCCTATGTCACAACCCGCAAGGTGATCGCCGGCTGGCGCGTGCTCGGCTTCCTCGCCACCGCACCGGTCGCAGTACCCGGCATCGTGCTCGGCGTCGGACTGTTCTTGAGCTACACGCGGCCGCCCTTCGTGCTCTATGGCACGCTGTGGATTCTTTTGATCGCGTTCCTGACCATCAATCTGCCGTCGGCCTATCAGCAATTGCAGGCCGCCTTCACCACCATCCATCCGGAACTCGAGGACGCCAGCCGCATCCTCGGCGCGACAAGGCTGCAATCCCTGATCCAGATCACGGCGCCGCTGCTCCGCACCGGCGTGATCGCGACCTGGTGTTTCATCTTCATCGGCGTGATGCGCGAGTTGTCGGCGGCGATCGTGCTGTTCACCTCGCAGACCAAGGTGATCTCGGTGCTGATTTACGACCTCAACGAAAGCGGCGATCTTGCTGCGATCGCCGTGTTGGGCATCTCGATGCTGATCATCACCTTCTCCGTGGTGCTCGCCGTCAACCAGATCCCGATGTTCGGCGCCGGCAACAGCACCCGCGCGCGTTAGCGGGACCGCGACGCCGCCATGAAGTCCATCCTTCGAGACGCGCGCAAAAGCGCGCTCCTCAGGATGAGGTCTATGCTTGCTGCGGCTCAACCAAGTGCCGCCCGTCCGTTGCCGCACACCGGAACATACGGAATAACGCGGCCTCACGGTGAGGAGGCGCGTAGCGCCATCTCGAACCATGGCGGCGAGCCACGTTCTCACTTTTTCGACCTTGCACGCTTCGGCCCTGGCCTCGAACCGGCCAACAATCCTTCGTTTTTCAGCTGATTCCATCAGCCTTCTGGCAATCCGCGGCTTGACACCGATATAAAGGTGCGGCGGAACCGACATCGCAGACCGAACGAGGATCGCGTGACACAAGCAGCCCACACCAAACCTTCGCAACCGGCCCCGGTCGCTTCGCGCCGGCCGCATTCCTTCACCACCCACGGCATCACCGTGACAGACGATTATGCGTGGCTGAAGGATGAGAACTGGCAGGAGGTGCTGCGCGACCCCTCGATCCTGGATGGCGATATCCGCAAATACCTCGAAGCCGAGAACGGCTATACCGATGGCCTGCTCGGCCACACCGCCGGCTTGCAAAGAACCCTGATCGCGGAGATGCGCGGCCGGATCAAGGAAGATGATTCCAGCGTGCCCTCGCCGGATGGCGCCTACGCCTATTTCCGCAAATTCCGCGAGGGTGGCCAGCATGAATTGTTCAGCCGCATGCCGCGCGACGGCGGCGCCACCGAGATCATCCTCGACGGCGACGACCTCGCCGCCGACGAGGAATATTTCAAGTTCGGCGGCGCGCGGCATTCGCCGGACCATCAGCTTGAGGCCTGGAGCGCCGACATCAAGGGCTCGGAATATTTCTCGATCCGGGTGCGCGACTGGGCAACCGGGAAAGACCATGACGACCTGGTCGAAGAAACCGACGGCGGCGTGGTGTGGAGCATCGACTGCAAAAGCTTCTTCTACGTCAAGCTCGACGATAACCATCGTCCGATGCAGGTCTGGCGGCATCGCCTTGGCACAAAGCAGGCGGCCGATGTTCTGGTTTACGAGGAACAGGATTCCGGCTGGTTCACCCATCTGCATGAAAGCTCCAGCGGCCGCTTCTGCGTGATCGCGGGCGGCGACCACGAGACATCAGAGCAGCGCTTGATCGACCTTGCCAATCCCGAGGCGCCGCCACGCCTGGTCGCGACACGCGAGGAAGGCGTGCAATATTCGGTCAACGACCGCGGCGACGAGCTGTTCATTCTGACCAATGCCGACGGCGCCATCGACTTCAAGGTGATGACCGCGCCACTCATCGCACCCGACCGGGCGAACTGGCGCGATTTGATTCCGTATCGTGAGGGCATTTATGTGCTCGATGTCGAGCTTTATGCCGGCCACATGGTGCGGCTGGAGCGCGCCAACGCGCTGCCCGCCATCATCATCCGCGATCTCGCCACCGGCGACGAACACGCCATCGCCTTTGACGAGGCGGCCTATTCGCTCGACACCATGGGCGGCTATGAATTCGACACCACGAATCTGCGCTTTTCCTATTCATCGATGACGACGCCGTCGGAAGTCTATGATTACGACATGGCGAAGCGGACACGAATATTGCGCAAACGCCAGGAGATTCCGTCCGGCCACAACCCGGCCGATTACGTCACCACCCGCATCATGGCGACCTCGCATGACGGCGCGCAGGTTCCGGTGTCGATCCTGCACGCTAAGGAGCTCCAGCGTGACGGCCACGCCCCGCTATTGCTGTACGGCTATGGCTCCTACGGCATGGCGATGCCGGCATCGTTCTCCGCCAACCGGCTGTCGCTGGTCGATCGCGGCTTCGTCTATGCCATCGCGCATATCCGCGGCGGCTCGGACAAGGGTTGGGGCTGGTATCTCGACGGCAAGCGCAAGAAGAAGACCAACAGCTTTGATGATTTCGCGGCCGCCGGCCGCGCGCTGATCGAGGCCAAATACACCAGCAGCAAACGCATCGTCGGCCATGGCGGCAGCGCCGGCGGCATGCTGATGGGCGCGGTCGCCAACCGCGCCGGTGAACTGTTCGCGGGCATCGTCGCCGAGGTACCCTTCGTCGACGTGCTCAACACCATGCTCGACGACAGCCTGCCGCTGACGCCGCCGGAATGGCCGGAATGGGGCAACCCGATCGAAAGCGCCGAGGATTTTCAGACCATCCTGTCCTATTCGCCCTACGACAATGTGGCGGCGAAGGACTATCCGGCGATCCTGGCGATGGGCGGGCTGACCGATCCGCGCGTGACCTATTGGGAGCCGGCGAAATGGATCGCGCGGCTGCGCGCCACCATGACCGGCGGCGGCCCGGTATTGTTGCGCACCAACATGGGCGCCGGCCACGGCGGCGCCTCCGGCCGCTTCAACCGGCTCGACGAAATCGCGATCGCCTATGCGTTCGCGCTGTGGGCGGTGGGGTTGGCGGGGCGCGGCGAGGTGTGAGCTGCTCCCTCTCCCCGCGTGCGGGGCGAGGTAAAAGCACTACCTTCCCTTGGCCTTCCGCCACTCGGCAAAATCCTTCAGCGTCTGCTCGTCGGTCGCGGGGTAGAGCCCGAAGATGCCGCGGCCCTTTTGCACCTGTTCGGTGACGAAATCCTCGAACGCGGTCATCTCGAAGGCTTCGTTGGCGATCTCGTCGGCGAGGTGTGCCGGGATCACCATCACGCCGTCGCCGTCCCCGAGGATGACGTCGCCGGGAAACACCGGCGCATCGCCGCAGCCGATCGGGCCGTTGATCTCGATCGCCTGATGCAAGGTCAGGTTGGTCGGCGCGCTGGGCCGGTGGTGATAGGCGGGAAAGCCAAGCTTTGAAATTTCCACGGAATCGCGAAAACCGCCATCGGTGATGACGCCGGCGACGCCGCGCTGCATCAGCCGCGTCACCAGAATGGCGCCCGCGGACGCGGCCCGGGCGTCCTTGCGGCTGTCCATCACCAGCACCGCGCCGGGCGGACAATCTTCCACCGCCTTGCGCTGGGGGTGCGAGCGATCGCGAAACACCTCGAGCTTGTTGAGGTCCTCGCGCGCCGGCATGTAGCGCAGCGTGAAGGCCTCGCCGACCAGCGTCGGCTGGTCCGGGCCGAGCGGGTGCACGTCCTGGATGCACTGGTTTCGAAAGCCGCGCTTGTAGAGCGCGGTGGCGACGGTGGCGGTGCTGATGGTCCTGAGCTTGTTGCGGGTGGCGTCGCTGAGTTTTGTCATGGTTTGCATCCCGGGTTATCATTTTGAAGACCGTCGTCCCGGCGAAAGCCGGGACCCATACGCCGTGTCATCGCGTTTTATGCGATGAGGTGAACGGTTCGATTCACACAAACGCCAGGGGTTATGGGTCCCGGCCTTCGCCGGGACGACGTTGGATCAATAAATCGACGGCTCGCCGACCGGCGCGCCAAAGCTGGTCTCGAGGAAATCGAAATCGCAGCCTTCATTGGCCTGCCGGATATGGCGGGTGAACATCCAGCCATAGCCGCGCTCGAAACGGGTTTCGGGCTGTTTCCACGCGGCGCGGCGCTTTTCCATCTCGGCTTCTGAAATATCGAGGTTGATGGTGCGCGCGTTGACGTCGAGCGTGATCATGTCGCCGTTCTGCACCAGCGCCAGCGGGCCGCCGATATAGGATTCCGGCGAGACGTGCAGGATGCAGGCGCCATAACTGGTGCCGCTCATCCGCGCATCCGACAGCCGCACCATGTCGCGCACGCCCTGCTTCACCAGCTTGGTCGGGATCGGCAGCATGCCCCATTCCGGCATGCCCGGACCTCCCTGCGGGCCCGCATTGCGAAGGATCAGGACATGATCGGCCGTGACGTCCAGATCCGGATCGTCGATCGCCTTTTTCATCGACGGGTAGTCGTCGAACACCAGCGCCGGCCCGGTATGCTTGAGGAAGCGCGGCTCGCACGCCGAGGGCTTGATCACGCAGCCGTCGGGCGCCAGATTGCCCTTCAGCACCGCAAGCGCGCCCTCGGCATAGATCGGATTGGCCACCGTCCTGATCACATCGTCATCATGGACTTCGGCCCGCGCGATGTTCTCGCCGAGCGTCTTGCCGGTCACCGTCATCGCATCGAGATGCAGATGCTCTTTGATGCGGCCCATCAATCCCGGCAAGCCACCGGCATAGAAGAAATCCTCCATCAGATATTTGTCGCCGGAGGGCCGGACATTGGCGATCACGGGCACCTTGCGGCTGGCCTTCTCGAAATCGTCGAGGCCGATATCCTGGCCGGCGCGGCGCGCCTGCGCGATCAGATGGATGATGGCGTTGGTCGAGCAGCCCATCGCCATCGCCACCGTGATGGCGTTCTCGAAGGCTTGTCGGGTCTGGATCTTCTTCGGCGTGAGATCTTCCCACACCATCTCGACGATGCGGCGGCCGGATTCCGAACTCATGCGGATATGGCCGGCGTCGGCGGCCGGGATCGACGACGCGCCCGGCAAGGTCATGCCGATCGTTTCGGCGATCGCGGTCATGGTCGAGGCGGTGCCCATGGTCATGCAGGTGCCGTAACTGCGGGCGATGCCGGCTTCGACATCGACCCAGTCCTTGTCGGAGATCTTCCCGGCACGCCGCTCGTCCCAATATTTCCAGGCGTCGGAGCCCGAACCGAGCGTCTTGCCCTTCCAGTTGCCGCGCAGCATGGGGCCGGCCGGAAGATAAATCGCGGGCAGGCCCATGGAGGTCGCGCCCAGCAGCAGTGCGGGCGTGGTCTTGTCGCAGCCGCCCATCAGCACCACGCCGTCGACGGGATGGCCGCGCAGCAATTCCTCGGCATCCATCGCCAGCAGATTGCGGTAGAGCATGGTGGTCGGCTTGAGAAAGGATTCCGACAGCGACAGCGCCGGCAGTTCCATCGGAAAGCCGCCGGCCATCAGGATGCCGCGCTTGACGTCATCGACACGCGATTTGAAATGCATGTGGCAGGGCTGCGCGTCCGACCAGGTGTTGAGGATCGCGATCACGGGGCGGCCCTTCCATTCCTCCGGCGCGTAGCCCATCTGCATGGCCCGCGAGCGGTGGCCAAAGGCTCTGAGATCGTCGGGCGCGAACCAGCGCGCGCTGCGGAGCGTTTCCGGATTTTTCTTGTCTGTCATTGGATCACCTGTTCGAGACCTACCAAGGTCTTCTCACAGGCCATCCACCCGGTGCAAGTTCCGGATGTGAAACAGGCCATGAAATCCTGCATGGGTTCGGCTAATCGACGCTGGCGCATCGTCTCCATCCGGCATGATCGGCTGCCGCGTGCGCTGCAGCGCAAAAGTGCCGGTTGCAAAGCAGATTTACGCAAGAAATGCTTGCACGGCCGCGGCAACAGTTTCACAACCGACCATAGTCGTGACACTGGCCTTGATACTTCTCCCTGGAAATCCGGCATGGCCCGAATCCTGATCGTGGACGATGACAGCGCCGTCCGGACAACCATCAAATTGCTGCTGGAACGCGCCGGCCACAGCGTGGTCGCCGCCGGCGGCGGCCGCAGCGGGCTCGCACAGTTCGAGACCGACGAGTTCGACCTGCTGTTCCTCGATATTTTCATGCCGGGAATGGACGGCATCGAAACCATGCGGCTGGTCCATCAACAGCGGCCGCTGGTCCCGATCATCGTCATCTCGGGCAATCCCATTCTGTCGGATTCAGGCCAGATGCCGGATTTCCTGACCATGGCGACCAAGCTCGGCGCAGTCTCCAGCCTGCAGAAGCCTTTCAAACCCGCCGCCCTGATCGAGGCCGTCAACAAATGCCTGGAAGCCGCCAAGCGCTCGTCGGCATCGGCCACAGCGCCCGGCGCTGTTTGCCGTTCCTGATGCCAATCATGTTGCCCGATTCAGCCATCCTTGTATCATGGCGGCACGGAGACGGCTCGAAGCACGGATGACGCTGACCACCAAACTGGCCGTCGCAATGATCGCACTGGTCGCGATCTCGGTTTCCGCTGTCGGCTGGCTGAACTATCGAAGCGTCGAACAGATCGTCGTTCCGCGCGTGCTCGCTCGCATCGGGAGCCAGGCGCGGCTGGTCGCCGATGACCTCGAATCCTATGTCGCCGGAGCGCGGGGCGATGTCGCGAGCCTTCGATCAGGCCTCGCGGTGAACGCCCTGATGCGCGCCCGCCAGTCGGGCGGCTCCGCCGACGGGGCTTCCGAAACCGCCTGGCGCGAACGGCTCGCAACCCGTTTGTCGGACGAGCTGGTGGCAAAACCTGCTTATGCCGAGATTCGCGTCATCGGCCTCGATGACGGCGGACGCGAAGTCGCGCGCGTCGATCGATCGGGGCCAAACGGTGCGATCCGGATCGTTCCCGATGCGGAATTGGGGCCAAGGGCGGACCGGACCTATTTCAAGGAGACGATCAAGCTGCGGCCCGGCGAAATATACGTTTCGACGCTCAATCTGGATCGGTCCGACCGGACCATCCTGAAGCCGTATCGGCCGACCTTGCGGGTGGCGACGCCGATATTCATGCCCGACGGCAAACCGTTTGGCATCTTCATCATCAATGTCGACATGGGCCCGGCCTTCGACCGCGTTCGCGCATCGGCGCGGCTGGGGGAAAGCGTCTATCTCGTCAATGAACGCGGCGACTATCTCGTCCATCCCGATCGAGCGCGCGAATTCGGCTCCGAGCTCGGCATGCCGATCGAAAGCTGGCAGAGCGACTTCCCGGCGCTCGCATCGTCGATCGGCACCACGCAAAGCGTCGCGCATGCCGTCCCGGACCAGACCGGGCGGCCCGGCGGAATAGCCATGGCACCGGCCATTCTGGCGGGCAATGAATGGGTCGCGGTGGTCAAGGCTGCGCCGAGCACGGTCGTCATGATGACGGCCGACGCCATTCAGAAGTCGTCCGTGCTGGCCGGTCTGGTGGCGGTGTTAAGCGCGGCGGCGCTGGCGGTGGGGATTGCCCGTTCGCTGACCCGCCCCATCATTCAACTGACCGCCTCGGTCGAGGGCGCCGGCGAGGCCGGCTCGGCTGCCATTCCCATCGATGCAAGCGGCGAAACCGGCGTACTCGCACGCGCCTTTGCGCGGATCATCGATGAGGCCAATGCGAAGACCGTAGCACTCGAGCGCGAAATCGGGGAACATCGCCGTACCGGAGCAGCAAGAGACCTCCATGCCGAGCGTGAGCGCCTGTTCAGCGCCGCGGTCGAATCGTCCCATGATGCCATCGTCACGAAATCGCTTGAAGGCAAGATCACCGGCTGGAATCCCGCGGCCGAACGCATATTCGGATTCACCGCGGCGGAAGCCGTGGGCCAGGGCATCGATCTCATCGTCCCTCCCGACCGGTTGTCCGAGATACAGGATACCCTGAGCCGGATCGGGCAAGGCGGGGCGATCGAGCAACACGAAACCGTGCGATTGCACAGAACCGGCACCCCGGTGGAAGTGTCGCTCAGCATATCCCCGATCAGGGCGCCGTCCGGCGTAATCATCGGCGCATCCAAGATCGCGCGCGACATCACCGAGGCCAAGAAAACCCGGGAGGCGCTCAACCGCGAGATCGAGGAGCGGCAACGCATTTTCGAAACCTCCCAGGACCTGATCCTGGTCACCGACACCCAGGGCGTTCTGGTTCAGGTCAGCCCCAGCTCCAGAACCATCCTGGGATATCTGCCGGAGGAAATGATCGGCTACAATTCGATCAAGTTCATCTACAGCGACGACCTCAACAATACCCGCGATGAAATGCGTGCCGCGCGGCGCAAGCAGCATACGCGAAATTTCGACAGCCGCTTCATCCACAAGAGCGGGCGAATCGTGACACTCTCGTGGATGGGGGCATGGTCCGAGCCGGTGCGCCGGCATTTCTTCATCGGCCGCGACATGACCGAGAGCCGGGTGGCGCAGGAGGCGCTGCGCGAAAGCGAGCAACTGGGGCGCGGCATCATCGATACCGCACTCGACGCCTTCGTCCAGATGAAGGAAGACGGCACCATCTCGGACTGGAATACCCAGGCCGAGCAGATCTTCGGATGGACGCGAAACGAAGCGCTCGGCAAGCGCCTCGGCGACCTGATCATTCCGGAGGAACGGCGCGACGCCCACAAAGCGGGGCTCGAACGCTATTTGCGCACCGGGCACCGCAAGATCCTGGGGCGCCGTCTCGAACTTGAGGCGCTGCGGCGCGATGGCAAGGAAATCAAGGTGGAGCTCAGCATCACCGGGCTGCGGCGCCACGACGGCATCGTGTTCAACGGATTCATCCGCGATCTGACCGACAAGATCGCGGCGCAGGATCGCATTCGACAGGCCGAAAAAATGGAAGCCGTCGGCCAGCTCACCGGCGGCATCGCGCATGACTTCAATAATATTCTGACGGTGATCACGGGAACGATCGAAATTCTGGCCGAGGCCGTGCGCAAGGAACCGCAACTCGCGGCGATCACCAGGATGATCGATGAGGCCGCGTCGCGCGGCGCGGATCTGACCCAGCATCTGCTGGCGTTCGCCCGCAAGCAGCCGCTGCAGCCCCGGGAGACCGACATCAATGCGCTGGTGACCGATACCGCCAAGCTGCTGCGGCCGACGCTGGGCGAACACATCGAGATCGAGATTGCGCTGGACGGCGAAGCATGTTTCGCCATCGTCGACCCCAATCAACTCACCACCGCCATCCTCAATCTGGCGCTGAACGCCCGTGACGCCATGCCCAGTGGCGGCAAGCTCGTGCTGGAGACCAGCTCGGCCTATCTCGATGAGAATTACTCGAGCGCGTACGGCGACGTTCAGCCGGGCCGCTATGTCCTGATCGCCGTCAGCGACACCGGAAGCGGCATCCCCGCTCTGATGCTCGACAAGGTGTTCGATCCGTTCTTCACGTCGAAAGGACCGGGAAAAGGCACCGGCCTCGGGCTCAGCATGGTCTACGGATTCATCAAGCAATCCGCGGGTCACATCAAGATCTACAGCGAGGAAGGCCACGGCACGACGATCCGGATGTATCTGCCGCCGGGCACGGGAACATCCCCCGCCATCCATGCTGTTACCGCATCCACCCTTGAAGGCGGGCACGAAACCATCCTGGTCGTCGAGGATGACAAACTGGTGCGGGATTACGTGCTGACGCAACTGCGTTCATTGGGGTACGTCACGCTGGAGGCGGCCAATGCGGCGGAAGCCATCGCCCTCGTCGAGGCAGGCCATCCGTTCGATCTGCTGTTCACCGACGTGATCATGCCGGGGGCGATGAATGGCCGCCAGCTCGCCGACGAATTGCATAAGATCAAACCCGCATTGAAGGTGCTCTTTACCTCGGGCTACACCGAAAATGCGATCATCCATCACGGCCGGCTCGATTCCGGCGTTCTGCTGCTCGCCAAACCCTATCGAAAATCGGAAATGGCCGTGATGATCCGCACTGCGCTGGCCGGCCATAGCCTGATCGGTTCTGATTGAATCAGAACCGATCAGGCTCAGGTTTTTGTTTTGACGCGTTTTCTTTACGCGAACCGGCGGCCACGGAGCCTGTCATCGGGCGCGCATTCGTGCGACCCGTTGGCTCGAAAACGCGATAGTGCCTTCGTCAGGAATCGCGCTGAGCGGTCAGCACGATCCGGATCAGATCGGCGGCATTCCGGGCGCCGAGCTTTTTCATGATGTTGGCGCGATGGTCTTCGATCGTGCGCGGGCTGATTCCAAGCTGACGCCCCGCCTCCTTGTTCGACGCGCCGGCGGCGAACTGCTCCAGGACTTCGCGCTCGCGCCGCGTCAGCGGTTCGCGCCCGGGGAAATGCAGCGATGTCGCTGTCGCGGCATTGCCCTCCGCCTGCCGGCGCGCGTAGGCCCCGATCGCTTCATCCAGCCGGGCCACGATTTCGCTGCCCCTGAACGGCTTCTCGATGAAATCCAGCGCGCCATTCTTGATCGCACTCACCGCCATGGTGATGTCGCCCTGCCCGGAGATCATGAAGATCGGTGCCGGATAGTCCTCACCGCGCAACTCCTTCAGAATATCGAGCCCTGATTTGCCGGGAATATGCACGTCGAGCAGGATGCACGCTGGGGTTCGCGTGCGCGCCACCGCGAGCAGTGCTGCGCCATCCGCAAAGCAGGTGACCTGATAGCCGCCTGCCGACAAAACCATCGAAAGCGTTTCGCGGACAGCGGGGTCGTCATCGACCACGAATATCTCACTGCGGGAAGGGGGATTTTCGGTCATGTACCATCGTCCATCGACAATGAAGAGCGCTCGCTGAACGGTCGCGGCGCTGGTCAAGATTAGAGTCCATCCGTATTTGTACGGGACCGCGACTTAACGCACAAGTAGCGCTGCGGCTTTAGAACACTACATCAAGGAGAGCCGACATGCAGGATATGGCAGGAAGCTACCCACAGCCCGACAGCCGAAATGACAATTATTTCTCGGTCGTCTCGGATCTCATGTCCCTGGCCGCGCACATCCAGGCGAGCATGAATATGCTTGAGACGGCGATCGCCCGGGAGTTGCCGGCCGGCGATCCGGGGGCCTATGAAAATGTCGTCGTTCTGGACGACGTCACACCCCGCTATGTGAAGGCGAATGACGCATTGCACGCCTGCAAGGCAGGGCTTGTAGCGGCGTTGCATTGCGTGCTGGATACCGAGATGCCGGAATATGGAGCGGACGGGTTTGCCGGACGCCAACGCAACCCGGCAGATTTGGCGAATTGCGCCTGACGGCGGAAGACTGCGGCTACCCCGCCCGGCGTAATAGCTTCGGCTGCCGATATCTGTGGGACGATTTCCTGGACGATTATCTGGACGGTTTTCAATCAGCCGCCGAGAGCTTCTTGCGGTGACTGGGCACCCTTTTTCTTGGGCTGCTTTGCCTGCAGGAACTGGACATCGATCTCCGCACCGTTGACGCGGAGCAGTTCACAGCGGCGATAGGCCAGCCCGGTCGACGACAGCAGCAGAAAGAATTCCGTGAGATTGAGGCCCTGAATCGACCCGTCCACGGTCAGGATCGCGTCGGTGTCCGATATCGCGTTGAGCATACAATCCCGGCGCCATGTGCCATCGATGCCCATGATGCAGACACCATAGCCGCGGCTGAACGTGACCCGTTCCGGCCCTTTGCTTTCTGCCGCCATCGTTATCGCCCCGCCATCGCGGCCACCTTCGGCACAGTGGCGCCGGCGGCTGTCATCCTTGTTGACATTGCCTGGAATCCGCCCGGGCGATAAAGCCCGCGCCGTTCCGGATGGGGCTTGTAGACATCGGTCAGCCCAACCACCGTTTCCGCGGCACCCAGCACCAGAAAGCCGTCGGACTCGGTTGCTTTGGCAAGACGGCGGAAAATGTTGACCTTGGTGTCCTGATCGAAATAGATCAGGACGTTGCGGCAGAAGATCACGTCGAAGGTTCCGAGCTGGGCAAAGTCGTGCAACAAATTTAACTGCCGATGCTGGATCATGGCCCTGATGTCAGCGTTGATCTGCCAGAACTCGCCGACCTGCTTGAAATATTTGACCAGCAGTTGAATCGGCAGACCGCGCTGAACCTCGAACTGGCTGTACAATCCCGACTTGGATTTCTCGATCACTTCCAGCGACAGGTCGGTGGCAAGGATGTCGACGCGCCAGCCGGCGAGCGCGGCACCCATTTCCTTCAAGCACATCGCCAGCGAATAGGGCTCCTGGCCGGTCGAGCCGGCGGCACACCAGATCCGAATGCTTCGGCGAGCGGCGCGCGCCTGCAGGATTTCCGGCATGATCGAATCGCGAAAGTGATCAAACGGCGTCTTGTCGCGAAAGAAAAACGTTTCGTTGGTGGTCATCGCTTCCACCACCTGGTCGGCGATGGGAGACGAGCCGCCCTTCATTTTTTGCACGAGCTCGCCGACGCCCGGCAGGCCGGCTTTCCGCGCGATCGGCAATAGGCGACTCTCAATCAGATATTGTTTGTCCGAGGACAGATCGAGACCCGAATTGTCCTTGAGGAACTTGCGCAGATATTCGTAATCGGGCGGGGTCACGGGCGGCCTCTCGACATGGATCGGGATGATTTGAGAAGGATGTCGCCAGACGACGCCGTGACGTCGATGCGCATGCCCGGATAGCTGTCGCTCCGGATGCCATCGGGCCGGAAGTTCATTTCGGTGGTTAATTCAGCACGCATGTCTTGACCTGACGCAACTTGATACGAGCGAAGTCCGGAGGCGATCGCAGCGCCTATACCGGAACGGAGGGCTGGAGCAGACCGACTTCCTGGAATTTCGCGGTGACGATGTCCTTGTCGAACGGCTTCATGATGTATTCGTTGGCGCCGGCGCGAAGCGCGCGCGAGATATGATCGATCCCGTTTTCGGTGGTGCAGAACACCACCTTGGGCTGCTCGCCGCCGGGCAAGCGGCGCAGATTGCCGAGGAACTCGTAGCCGTCCATCACCGGCATGTTCCAGTCGAGCAGGATCGCCTCGGGTAATTCCCGCTTGCAAACCTCCAGCGCCTGCTCGCCGTCCTCGGCTTCCACGATCTGGAAGTCCATCTCTTCCAGGATGCCCCTCGCGATTTTTCGGATGACGCGGGAGTCATCCACCACCAGACAAGTCTTCATTTCGGCAGCGCTCTCGAGGGACG
>Ga0193716_1001391_pt1 | contig 14091 bp, 13 predicted proteins | sample U2c1metaG_FD_145901 | JGI IMG/M metagenome (GOLD analysis project Ga0193716, IMG submission 145901) | Soil microbial communities from a riparian zone of the East river system, Colorado, United States - U2c1 | ecosystem: Environmental > Terrestrial > Soil > Riparian zone | place: USA: East River...
CCGCGATTACATGGCGCAATTGTTCCGCCATGTGCCGGTGCTCGATACCGGTGCGCGCGGTGCTACCAACACCTTTGCCCAGCGCGGCATCGGCGACGTGCTGATCGCCTGGGAAAGCGAAGCACTGCTGGCGCGCCAGAGCATCGGTGCCGACAAGATCCAGATCGTGATTCCGTCGGTGTCGATCCTGGCCGAGCCGCCGGTGGCGGTAGTGGACGCGAATGTCGACATCCACGGTACGCGCAAAGCGGCGGAGGCTTACCTGGCGTTCCTTTATTCCCCCGAAGGGCAGGAGATCGGTGCAAGGCATTTCTACCGGCCTCGCCTGCCCGAGGTGGTGGCGCGTCACAAGGGCGAATTCCCCGACGTGAACACCTTCACCATCGCCGATATCGCAGGCAACTGGAAGGCGGCGCAAAAGAAATTCTTCGCCGATGGCGGCTTGTTCGACCAGGTCGGCCCGGGCCGGGGAGACAAACCATGAAGCGGCGCGTCCTGCCCGGCTTCGGCTTGTCGCTGGGTTACGTGATGGCGTGGCTTGGGCTGATCGTGATGCTGCCGCTGGCGGCACTGGTGTTCAAATCAAGTGCGCTCGCGCCCTCGGGGTGGTGGGCGCTGCTTTCCGCGCCGCGTACACTCGCCGCGCTGCGCCTGAGCTTCGGGGGCGCCATGCTTGCCGCGGCAGTGAACGTGCTGGCCGGATTGCTGGTGGCGTGGGTACTGGTACGGTACCGGTTTCCCGGACGGCGCCTGTTCGATGCGCTGGTGGACCTTCCCTTTGCCTTGCCCACGGCGGTGGCCGGCATCGCGCTGACGGCGATCTACGCCCCCGAGGGCTGGCTGGGGCGCTACCTGGTGCCGATGGGCATCAAGGTGGCTTATGCACCTCTCGGCGTCGTGGTGGCGATGGTGTTCGTCGGCTTCCCGTTCGTCGTACGCACCTTGCAACCGGTGCTCGAGTCGATGGAGCGCGAGGTCGAGGAAGCCGCGGCAAGCCTGGGCGCCACGCGCTGGCAGGTGTTCTTCCGCGTGGTGTTGCCGCTGCTGCTGCCGACATTGCTGACCGGGTTCGGCCTGGCCCTGGCCCGGGCCGTGGGTGAGTACGGTTCGGTGATCTTCATCGCCGGGAATATTCCCAGGGTGTCGGAAATCACGCCGCTCCTGATCGTGGAGAAACTCGAGGAATTCAACTATGCGGGCGCCGCGGCATTGGGCGTGGCCATGCTGGTGCTGTCGCTGCTGCTGCTGTTGCTGGTGTCGCTGGTGCAGCGCGCAAGCCGTCGCTGGGAGCGACCGCGATGACGAACCGGCCATCGGTGGTGCGCGTGCTGATGATCCTGGTAAGCCTGGCCGTGCTCACGGTGTTCCTGTTGCTGCCGCTGGCAGTGGTGTTCTCGGAGGCTTTGAAACAGGGCCTGCATGCCTTTACACGCGTCTTCCACCAGGCCGAGGCCCGGTCGGCGATCTGGCTTACCTTGGCTGTGGCGGTGATCTCGGTGCCCGTGAACATGGTATTCGGCGTGGCGGCGGCATGGCTGATGGCGCGCTTCGAGTTTCGCGGCAAGGCCTTGCTGGGTGCCTTCATCGACCTGCCGTTTTCGGTTTCGCCGGTGATATCGGGCATGGCCTTCGTACTGCTGTTCGGTGCGCAGGGTTGGTTCGGCCCATGGTTGATCGAACGGAACCTGGGGGTGATTTTCGCCGTGCCGGGCCTGGTGCTGGCCACGGTATTCGTCACCTTGCCGTTCATTGCGCGCGAACTCATCCCGTTGATGCAGTCACAAGGTAGCGAGGAAGAAGAAGCGGCGAGGGTGCTGGGCGCCGGTAGCTGGCAGATGTTCTTCCGCGTCACCTTGCCCAATATCCGTTGGGCGCTGCTGTATGGCGTATTGCTTTGCAACGCCCGGGCCATGGGCGAATTCGGTGCGGTGTCGGTGGTCTCGGGCCACATCCGCAACCTCACCACCACCATGCCGCTGGAAGTGGAAATGCGCTACAACGAATACGACTATGTCGGCGCATTCGCCGTCGCCTCGCTGCTGGCCTTGCTCGCGGTGTTGACGCTTGCTTTCAAGGCGCTGATGGAATGGCGTTATCGCCATGAGCTGGCGGCGGGAGGCATCCACCGATGACGCTGTCCATCCAATCCATCGGCCGGCGCTTTGGCGACACGGTGGCGCTGGCCCAGGTAAGCCTTGAGGTGAAGCCTGGCGAGTTCGTCGCCTTGCTGGGGCCTTCAGGTTCGGGCAAGACCACCTTGCTGCGTATCCTGGCCGGCCTGGACTACCCCGACGTGGGCAACGTGTCGCTCGATGGCGATGATTTTCTCGCCGCCGATGCCCGCAAACGCCGTGTCGGCCTGGTGTTCCAGCATTACGCCCTGTTCCGGCACATGACCGTGGCCGAGAACATCGCCTTCGGATTGCACGTGCGACCGTGGCGCCAGCGGCCCCGGCGCGCGGAGATCGCCTCGCGCGTTTCCGAACTGCTTTCACGCGTGCGACTGGATGGTTTTGGCAATCGTTATCCTGCGCAGCTGTCCGGTGGCCAGCGGCAGCGCGTGGCGCTGGCACGCGCCCTGGCGGTGGAGCCGCAATTGTTGTTGCTCGACGAGCCCTTCGGCGCACTCGATGCCCAGGTGCGCACGGGTCTGCGCCGCTGGCTGCGCGAACTGCAGGAAGAATTGGGGATTAGCACCGTGCTGGTAACGCATGACCAGGAAGAAGCCCTGGAACTGGCCGATCGCATCGCGGTGATGAACAACGGCGTTATCGAGCAATTCGGTACGCCTGAGGAAATCTATTTCGAGCCCGCCACGCCGTTCGTATGCGAATTCATCGGGCGGGTGAACCGGGTGGCGATGCGCCGTGGCACCGGGGGCTTAAGCGCCGCCGGCTGGGTGCCTCGCGGCGAGCCGTGGCACGGCCATTATCCCCATGCCACGGCGTACATCAGGCCCGAGCACCTGAAGATCGGTACGCAGGATGCACCCTGGCAGGCACTGGTTCGGCATGTCTATCTTGCAGGTAGCATCGCCCACCTGGACCTGGACGTGAGCGGCGTGGGTACGCTGGAGGCGGACGTCGCCAGCGAGGACCTGGCACGACGGAATCTTGTGGTGGGCGCGCAGGTGAGCGTGTCACCTGCGCGCTCGGTGCTGTTCGCCGGCGAAAGCGCCCGGTGGTCGTGGCAGGCCGGCGCCGGCACTTGAACCGACGCCGCGCCTTGATTACTTCGGCTTGCGGAACTTGAAGACGAACTGGTCGGTATGACCCCTGATGGTCTCGTCGAACACTTTCTTGTCGTGGGTGTCGGCGGGGTTGGCCAGCACCTGGGATTTTCCTTCCAGGGTGAACCCGGCGGCCTTGGCCTGCTCGAGCACCAGGGCCGGATCGATACGGTGCAAGGTGGTGGTGGCACTGTCGCCACTGCCCGCCTGCGCGGCATGGTCGATCACGATGAACACGCCACCGGGCTTGAGCGCCTTGAAGACGGCCTTGTCCATGGCCAGTGCCTGGTCCTTGCCGAAGAATCCGGTGGCGTCATGGTAGTTGTCGCTGGTCCAGGCCACGTCTAGCGGTTTGTCGGTGGCGATGCCGGCCAGCGGTGCGGTAACCACGCTCACATTGGTGAAATCCTTCTCCGCGGCGAGCGCGGTGACCTTATCGGTGGCCTTGGGGTTCTTCTGGACGAATTCGGCGGGGACCACCGCATAGACATGGCCGTTGGCCCCCACCACGCCGCTGAAAATGCGCGTAAAGTAACCGCCACCGGGCATGATGTCGGCGACGGTGTCGCCCGGCTTGATGCCGGCAAAGGCAACCAGTTCCGCCGGATGGCGGGCAGCGTCCCGCGCGGTGTCTTCGGCGGGGCGCGATGCCGATTGCACGGCAGTAGATACATAGGCAGGGGGCGAGGCGGCGTAGGCGGCGGGAACCGCCAGAATCAACGCGGCAAGCAGGGCTTTTGTCTTCATCGATGGTTCCTCGTGGGGTGGGAACGGCCGAGCGCATCATGCGCGCGATCCTCCCGTCCATGCAATGAAACCGGCCCAGGCCGGTTCTGCTTACACGGTTTACCGCAAAGGCACCCCCATGGCTCAAATTCCTCAAGACAACCATTCCATCATCGGCCAGTTGCGACGGAACAAGGGTGCCGCGGCGCTCATTGCCGCCGTCCTGGGTACCGTCCTGCTGCTGTTTGCCTGGGCAGGCGGATGGTTCGGCGGTCGCCTGGGGCCAGGCAAGATTGCCGACGCGCTGCAGGTACACGACGGCTTGCACGATGGTTTCCGCCGGGCCCACACCAAGGGCTATTGTTTCACCGGCCATTTCGACGGCAACGGGCAGGGCACGCGGCTTTCCGTGGCCAATGTGTTCGCACAGGGGGAATCCCGCGTGATCGGGCGCTTCTCCACCGGTGGCGGCATGCCCGACTCACCCGACGGCCGCCTGGTGTTCCGCGCCATCGCACTGTCGATCACTTCGCCCAACGGCGAGGTCTGGCGCACGGCGATGGATTCCACGGCCATCTTTCCCGTCGCCACGCCGCAGGCGTTCATGGCATTCCTCACAGCCACCTCGCCAGGTTCGGATGGCAAGCCGGACCCGGCCAAGGTGGGGCCGTACATGGCAGCCCATCCGGAGACGGTGGCCTTCGGCAAATACCTGAAGGACCAGCCGCTGGCGTCGAGCTTCGTCAACACGCGGTATTACTCGATCAATGCATTCCGCTTCGTCGGCGGCGACGGCAATACGCATGTCGTCAGGTGGTCGCTCGATCCAACGGCAGCACCTGAGTGGCTGGACAAGGACAAGCTGGCACAGATGCCTCGCGATTTCCTTTTTGACGACCTCATCAAGCGCGCAGCCGCCGGCCCGCTCACCTGGGACATGTCGGTCCAGTTGGCTGCCCCCGGCGACAAGACAGACGACGCCACCGTGCAGTGGCCTGGCGATCGTGAATCGGTAAAGGTCGGTCGATTGACGATCGATCACCTCGTCACCGAGGACGAGGGCCCCTGCCGCGACATCAACTTCGACCCGTTGGCGTTGCCTACCGGTATCAAGGGCTCGGACGATCCACTGCTTGCCGTGCGCTCGGCGGTGTATTCATCCTCGTTCCGCCGCCGAGCCGCGGAAGGTCCGCATCCTAGTTTTTCCAGGGAGCACAAGCCATGACTGAACGCTTCTGGCTTCCCGCCCGCATCCTGCATTGGCTGATGGCGATACTGGTGATCGCGATGCTGTTCATCGGCGCCGGCATGGTGTCGACGGTGAGCCGCACTCACGAGTGGCTCTTCGCCATCCACAAGCCGCTGGGCTTCATCATCTTCGTGCTGGTGATCATCAGGCTCATCGTGCGCCTGGTCCACAAGCCGCCGCCGTTGCCGGCGGACATGCCGGCCTGGATGCGCCATGCAGCCACGCTGTCGCACTGGCTGCTATACGCGTTGATGTTCTTCCTGCCGCTGTTGGGCTGGTCGACGTTATCGGCTGCGGGATATCCGATCCAGCTTGCGCCGCACGTGCACCTGCCGCCGATCGCTCCACACAACCTGGCGCTCTACACCGTCCTTCGCGATGCGCACGGGTTTGGTGCCTACCTGCTGTTCTTCACGTACCTGGCCCATCTTGGCGCGGCGCTGTTCCATCATCTGGTACGCAAGGACGGCGTGCTGGCCAGCATGTTGTTCGGCAAGAACCCTGCGGGCTAAGCCTTGCCGAAGCGCCCGGCGGCGATGAGGCTGTTGACCTCGTCGTCGCCGAACAGGCGCGAACGGGTGAGGAACCTCACCCCCTCGCCATTCTCCAGGGAGAACATGCCGCCGCGGCCAGGCACCACGTCGATGATGAGCTGGGTGTGCTTCCAGTACTCAAATTGCGAGGGGCTGATGTAGAACGGGGCGTCGGCAATCTCGCCAAGCTTGACGTCGTTGTCGCCGACGATGAAGTCGTCTTGCGGGTAGCACATCGGCGAGGAACCGTCGCAGCAGCCTCCGGACTGATGGAACAGCACCGGGCCGTGCCGCTGGCGCAGCATTTCGATCAAGGCTTCCGCGGCGGGGGTGGCAATGACCTGTTCGGCGACGGTGCTGTCCATCAATTCGGACTCCCTGCTAGAAGAAGCCAAGCTTGTTGGGCGAGTAACTCACCAGCAGGTTCTTTGTCTGCTGGTAGTGGTCGAGCATCATCTTGTGGGTTTCGCGGCCGATACCCGATTGCTTGTAGCCACCGAACGCCGCGTGGGCCGGATACGCGTGGTAGCAGTTGGTCCACACCCGGCCGGCCTGGATGCCGCGGCCCATGCGGTAGCAGGTGTTGGCCTGGCGGCTCCAGACGCCGGCGCCCAGGCCATAGAGCGTGTCGTTGGCGATGGAAAGCGCTTCGTCCTGATCCTTGAACGTGGTGACCGAAAGCACCGGGCCGAAGATCTCCTCCTGGAAGATACGCATCTTGTTGTGGCCCTTGAATACCGTGGGCTCGATGTAATAGCCGTCCTTGAGGTCACCATCGTGGCTGGCGCGACCGCCGCCGGTAAGCACCTGCGCGCCCTCCTGTTTGCCGATGTCGATGTAGGAGAGGATTTTCTCCATCTGTTCGCTGGAAGCCTGCGCACCGATCATCGTGGACTTGTCGAACGGATTGCCCATCTTGATCTTCTTCACCCGGTCGATCGCGCGTTCGATGAAGGCCTCGTAGATCGATTCCTCGATCAATGCACGGCTGGGGCAGGTACAGACCTCGCCCTGGTTCAGGGCGAACATGGCAAAGCCTTCCAGCGCCTTGTCGAAGAAGGCATCGTCGTGGTCCATGACATCGGCGAAGAAGATGTTCGGCGACTTGCCGCCCAGTTCCAGGGTCACGGGGATGAGGTTCTGGCTGGCGTACTGCATGATCAGCCGGCCAGTGGTGGTCTCGCCGGTGAAGGCGATCTTGGCGATGCGCGGATTCGAAGCCAGCGGCTTGCCGGCTTCAAGCCCGAAGCCGTTGACGATGTTCAGTACGCCCGGTGGCAACAGGTCGCCCACCAGTTCCGCCCAAACCAGGATGCTGACCGGTGTCTGCTCGGCGGGCTTGAGTACCACGCAATTGCCCGCGGCAAGGGCGGGCGCCATCTTCCACGTGGCCATCAGTAGCGGGAAATTCCAGGGGATGATCTGCCCCACCACGCCCAGGGGCTCGTGGATCTGGTAGCTCACGGTGTCGTGGTCGATTTCGCCGATGGATCCTTCCTGTGCGCGGATGCAGGAGGCGAAGTAGCGGAAATGGTCGATCGCCAGGGGCAGGTCGGCGGCCAGCGTTTCGCGAAGCGGCTTGCCGTTGTCCCAGGTCTCGGCGTGGGCGAGCATCTCCAGGTTCGCCTCCATGCGGTCGGCGATCAGGTTCAGGATGCGCGCGCGGTCGGCTACCGAAGTGCGGCCCCACGCATCCTTGGCCGCGTGGGCTGCGTCGAGCGCAGCTTCGATGTCGTCTTTATCCGAACGGGGGATTTCGCAGAAGGCCTTGCCGGTGACCGGGGTGATGTTCTCGAAATATCGCCCCCCGGCGGGCTCCACCCACTTGCCGCCGATGAAATTGCCGTAGCGTGCCTTGAAGGGCACGTGGGTTTCCAGGTGGTGTTGTTCGAGCTTGGTCATGGCGGGTGTCCTTCGGGGCAAGGGGACTCCATCCTACGCCCGTCGCCGCGGTGCTACCTTCCGCGCCGCACCATCCTCAACCGCTGCACGATTTTTTAATAGTCGCGAACGTCCACCAGCAGCAGCCACCGCGCGGAGTTCTCCGCCTGCGGCCAGTCTCCCGATGACAAGGCGGTTACACCCGGGCCCCAGGGCTGGTTGTCCAGCGTGGCCAGGGCGCGTTCGTTGCCGTCGGCGTCGCGGGCGTGGAACAGGTTCGCCCAGTGCAGTTCCGCGGTGAGCGATTGTGCGCGCAACGCGGCAAGCACGGCATCGCGCACATTTGCAGGAATATCGGCCACGCCACGCAAGCCCGGCTTGCCGGCGAACACGTCCCAGGTGGTCAGGCCGCTGTCGAAGGCGCCGACGTCGAGCTTGCGATCATCGGTGACGTACCAGCAGGCGGCGAGCAGTGGATACAGCGCCTGCCGCTCGAAATCGTCCAGCGCATCGCGGCAGCCGCGCTCGCCGTAGCCGGGATAGGACAGCTCGATGGTCCGCTCCTCGGCCGCCACCACGTCGATATCCAGGTGGCCCGGTTCGTCGCTGCGGCCGGCGTGCCAGGTGGCGCGGATGGCCGGGAAATCGCCATCGGTCACCAGCCAGTCTTCTTCGTCGTCTTCCAGCTCCACGTCGTGGCTGGCAAACATCTCCCGCAGGCGCGAGGCCAGGGCCGGTCCGTTCATGGCGGGCTCCTCAAGGGCTGGTCGGGGTGGTGGCGTCGTCGTCATCGGGCGCGGTCACGGTGTAACCGCGCTTGCGCAACTCCGAGAGCGAGCCATTCGGGTCGATAAGGTCTTCCATCGGCAGCATGGCGAAGCTCTGCCTGTGGTTGGTGATGGCCTGGATGGCATAGGACAGCCACAACGTGCGCAGCTTCGTGAGCATGTCGCTGATACCCAGCCGTTTGGCGATGCCGGCCTCCGCCACGGTGTTCAGGCAGATGTCCCAGCGATCCTGCACCAGGTACTTGCGCAACGCCGGCACGTCGCCGGTGGCCCAGGCGTTGGCGCGCACGGTAAGCGTGCCCAGCCGCTTGTCGATGTTGTCCAGCGTCTGGTGGAAGCACTTGACGTCGTCCAGCGTGGAGGCCTTGAACTGCTTGACGGCTGCGCGCGGCTCGGCGATCTCCACCTCGTACTGCACCGGCTGCACCTCAACGCCGTGGGTCTTGGCCAGGTCGTCGACGGTGCCGGCGATGTTGGTCTTCTGGCGCAGGCCGATGCCCTTCACCGCTTCGTTGTAAAGCTTCAACGCCGCGAAGATGGGCCGGTAGTTCTCGATCTTCTTGTTCTTGCCGATGTACTCCTCCTTCAGCTTCAGCCAGAGGGCGTAATCGTTGGCAGGCACGGCGTCCTTGAGGTTGCCATCGTCGGGCTGGTCGCGGGCGTCGATCAGCGTGGGCAGCAGCATAAGCTTGCCGAACCAGCCCACCTTGGGCTTGAGCGACATCGAGGGCGGCTGCAGCACAACTTGCGAATTGGCCACCGCGGCCTCGACGTCGGCCGAGTGCCACTGGATGTCCCTGGGCAGGGGCGCCACCAGGCCCAGGATCCACATGGTGTGCTGGTTCTTGGTGACCTTCCACAGGCCAGGCCCCGGCTGCTGGCCCTGGACGGTGATGGCTTCCAGGTTGGTTGCCTGCTGGGGATGGTCCTGGGCCACCGCCGGCAAGGCGAAAACAAGGGCGAGCAGGGCAATGGATCGAAGGCGCATGGTGCGGTCCGGCGGCAAGACCCTTCGATTGATACCACGAAACGGTGTCAACCGGTCGCGAGCGAGCGGCGGTTTCCTGGCCGTGCGGCCAGTGGTGCGGTCCCGCACGATTGTGCGAGGATCGCCTCGCCGTCCCTACAGGGGGGGAGGGCACCGCCGCGGTGCGTTCGCACCGGGCCCGCAGGGGAGCGGGCGGGCGGGCGGGCGGGTACCCCTGGTGATCGACCAACCGACGTTCGCACCACTACAGGGGATAAGGACATGATGCGCAAGTATCTTGCCGCGGCGATGATCGCTGCGGCCATTGGAATGACCGGCTGCGCCAGCGTGCCAATGGCCGCACGAAGCGACGATGCAGCGGCCAAGCAGTTCGCGCCGGTCGCCGACAAGGGGACGGTTTATATCTATCGCGACGAAATCATGGGTGCGGCCATCAAGATGCCGCTGTTGGTGGACGGCATTTCCATCGGCGATACGGGCCCCAAGACCTATCTTGAAGTGGCTTTGCCGCCAGGCACGCACTCGGTGACCTCCAAGACCGAAAAAGACGTCACCATCTCCCTGGATGTCCAGGCCGGCAAGACGTATTTCATCTGGCAGGAAGTGAAGATGGGGATGTGGGCCGCCCGCAGCCAGCTGCACGTCGTGGACCAGGCGAAGGGCAAGAAGGGCGTGCTTGAGTGCAGCATGGTGCGTACGTCCGCCGACGCCTTCCGGGTATCCGGCGACCAGGCGCGGTTGGTCCTGCCCGAGGCCCCCGCCAGCGGGCAGGCGAACGACGCCGTTGCACCGGACACCCAGCAGGCCCCCACGCCGGTGGCCGAAGCCGGTCCAGTATCCGACGGTGCTACAGCCCCGGCGAATGATGCTGACGCCCAGGGCATTTCCGCTGCACCGGCGACGGTCGTTCCCGGCGGCCCGGCGAGCCTTGACCCGCGCGTGTCGGTGCCGATGTTCCGTTCGGCGCAGGATCTTGCGTCGGTGCATCAATGCGACCGCCTGATCCGCGTGGAGAGCGTGGAAGGTGACCACGGCCGCTTCTTCAGCACCTGCCCAGGTGCCGTGGCGCGGCTTGAGATCGATTGCACGGGCGCACAGTGCAGCGAGGCGGGCAAGGCAAACATGTAAGGCGTTGTGCAGCGATATCGGTGAACGCCGGTATCGCTGCACGCCTGGCGTCTCATTGGGCAACCAAAAGGTTGCATTCAGCGATCATGTGCGATATAGATATGCAACCAGGAGGTGGCATATGAACGAAGACACCGATCGCATCGAACGACAGATCCAGCTTATGGCCCCGCGTTCACGGGTGTGGCAAGCGCTGATCCAGCCAAAGGCATTCGGGGAATGGTTCGGCGTTGTGCTGCAGGGCGAGGCATTCGTCGAGGGCGAGCTTGCCAGGGGACGCATCACGATCCCAGGTTACGAACACATGAAGTTCGAATTCCTCGTCGTCTGCATCGAGCCGGAACGCCGTTTTGGTTTCCGCTGGCATCCACACGCGGTGGATCCGACCAAAAATTACGACGATGAACCCACCACGCTTGTGATGTTCGAGCTGGAAGATGCCTCTAGGGGAACCCTGCTACGCGTAGTGGAGTCTGGATTCGATGCCATTCCCGTCGAACGGCGTGCCGAGGCATTTCGCATGAACAGCCACGGATGGGAAGAACAGATGGAAAACATCCAGCGCCATGTCGCCACGCACTAAGCAATCACCGCAGGGCAGCCTGCAGCGGTGCGCGCCCGTATTCGCCGCCCTGGGTGACGAGGCGCGATTGCGGCTGGTGGTCCTGCTGTGTGCCGGCGGAGCCATGTCCATCGCCCAGCTCACCGAAGGCTCGCAAATCACACGCCAGGGCGTGACCAAACACCTGCTGGTGCTGGCCGAAGCCGGGTTGGTCAATGACGTGAAGGTCGGGCGCGAGCGGATGTGGGCATTTGCGCCTTCGCGCCTGGAGGAAGCACGCCGTTCGCTCGATCACGTCGCCCGGCAGTGGGACGATGCGTTGTTGCGCCTGAAGCGAATGGTCGAAGCCTGAAACCTGCGTTCGAAAAAAACAGCCCCTCCGCGCGTACAGGGGACGGGCGCGGAAGGGCCGGGGGAAACACTCAAGGCGTGTCGGTTAGAAGTCGTACGTCACGCCAAAGCGGACGTAACGCGGTGTCTGGTAGCTGATGACGCGCTGGTAGCTGTCCTTCACCGTGGTGGTCGTGCCATACACCGGGTCGATCTGGTTGGCGCGCTGCTGGTTGAGTACGTTGAACACCGTGGCGTTGAACGCGAGCTTCTTGCCGGCCCACTCCGGGCGGTATTCGGCAGACAGGTCGATATTCTCCTGCCAGGGATTGCGGCCCTTGTCGCCCGGCCGCGTCGGCTGCCCGTCGCAATAGTGGTAGTAGCTGCCATAACCGGATGGGTCGTTCTGCGCCGTGCCGTACAGGCCCAGGCATTCGCGCGGCGTGCCCGAGGCCACGGTGACGTTGGCCGAGAGCATCCACTCCGCGGCCACCTGGTAGGAGCCGTAGAACTTGATCACGTGCTTGCGGTCGTTGGCGAGGTACCCGTTGGCGTACTCCATCAGCGTTTCGTAGTCCCAGTCGCGTGATGCGGACACGCTGCCCTGGCCAACGTCCGTGCGCACCTGGCCCTCGGTATTGCCATAGCTGCGCGAATACAGGTAGTCGATCTTCGCACCCCAGGTGCCGTCGAACGGGTGCGACAGGTAGGTATCCAGGCCGTAGTAATTACGCTTGAGGTGGCTGAAGCCGAAGTCTTTGTTGGTGACGGTGACGTTGGTGTAGCCGCCGTCGGCGGACTTGAGCTGGTAGACGTTGGCGCGGCCGGGATTGGAAAGGTAGCAGCTGCCGATGGTGACGTTGGCGAGGTCCGCGCCCTGGGCCTCGGCGGCACGGCTGATCGCGCCGTTGTCGCACACGTCATCGAGCGCGTTGTTCAGGTGCCGCACGGTCGCCTTCATGCCCCACACGTAAGCGTTGTTCAACTGCTTGTCGAAGCCGAGGATGAATTCGTCCTGCGATTCGGACTTGATGTTCTTCGCCGACACGGTCTTCGGGTCGGGGGCCTGGCCGTATTCCCCATTGGGGGACACGCCGCCGCCCGTGGCCGAGGCGACCGGGGTGAGGCCGGTGGGCGTGCCATCGGCGGCGATACCGGTATAGGTGTAGTACTCGTTCACGGCAAGGGAGCCTGAGGCCGTGCGCAACGCGACGCTGGCGGGCATGGCCAGGAAGTAGCGGCCGGCGTTGCCATATACCTTCAGCGAGGAATCGCCGTTCACATCCCAGCTGAAGCCCAGGCGAGGCGCCCATTGCGGTTTGGTCAGGCGCAGGTACGCCACGCCGAACGGGTTGTAGTTGGTGAACTGGTCGTTGCGCACGCCCAGCGAAAGCAGCAGGCGGTCATTCACCTGCCAGTTGTCTTCCACGTACTGGGCGCGCTGCTTGACCGCCACCGTGGCCAGCGTGTTGTAGTGGCGGATGTAGGCGTAGTAGCCGGTCTGGCCACCCGGGTAGTTGCCGGGCATGCCGACATAAGGGTTGTCGCTGATGTTCTTGTCCGCGTCGCCGTGCGCGTACCACAGCTCGTAACCGGCGCCGCCGATGGTGGTTCCGTCCTGGATGTCCTTCGAATCCTGGTTATCGATGCCCGCGGTGATCGAGTGATCGCCGAGCTTGTAGTTCAAGTCCACCCGCAGGTTACGGTTGCTCGACTTATGGTCGGGATTGTCCACGGTGTCGAGGGTCTGGCCGTTGGTGATGATGTGGCCGCCGTTCAGTGCCGGGTTCTGCTGGTCGGCCGCGCCGATGAAGGGCCCAGTGACGCCCGAATCGATCGGCTCGTTGTAGTAGCTGAGCTTGGATTTTCCGTACATCGCGGTCAGCGTGAGGTTGTCGGTGATGTAGCTGGTGAACTTGCCCACCCAGATGCGCGCGCTGGTCTTGAGCGTCTGGTCGCCGCTGGCGTAATCGCCGTCGGACAGCGTGTCGTAGTCGTAGTTGTACTTCGACCCGGTGGAGCGGTGGGTTTGCGACAGGCCGGTGAGTTCCAGGATGTTGCTCTGGTTGATGTTCCAGTTGAGCTTTACGTAACCTTTCGGATCTTCGTAGCGGTACTGGGTGTCGTACGGACTATTGCGCGAGCCCACGTCGTTCCCTTCGGTGCGCTGCGCCTCCACCGCCGCGAAGATGAAAAGCTTGTCCTTGATCAGCGGGCCGCCGACATAGCCGTCGACGGTGGTCACCCACTGCTTGTTTTGCGCGTTGCGCTGGTAGATCGTGCCTTTCTCATCGCCACCATGCAGATAGTGGATGTCGCGCGCGTCACTCTGTGCAAAGGCCGGTGCCCATAGCACCTGTGCGCCGGCATGCCACTCGTTCGTGCCGCTCTTGCCGACCTGGCTGATCACGCCGCCGTCGGATCGGCCATAGGCAGCCGAGTAGCCGCCGCTGAGTACTTCCTGCTGGTCGATCGCGCCATAGGGCAGGGAAATGCCGCCGAAGCCGCTAAGCGGGTCGGTGGTGTTCAGGCCATTGACGTAATAGGCGTTCTCGGTCACCGAGGAACCGGCGAACGAGACCACCGAGCCACCGAGGGCGTTCTTGAAGTAGGTGCTGCCCGGCACGGTGCCGGGGGCGAGCAGGGCAACCGATTCGGCACTGCGGCCCAATGGCAG
>Ga0193716_1001393_pt1 | contig 14085 bp, 17 predicted proteins | sample U2c1metaG_FD_145901 | JGI IMG/M metagenome (GOLD analysis project Ga0193716, IMG submission 145901) | Soil microbial communities from a riparian zone of the East river system, Colorado, United States - U2c1 | ecosystem: Environmental > Terrestrial > Soil > Riparian zone | place: USA: East River...
AAAAATAACTTGCAATGCTTTCAAAGCACTACCAAGCCAGTCTAGACACTCCTTTGTCTCAGAACCTATATAACAAGCTTAGAAAAGGCCTTTGTAGAACAACAACCCACCGTTCTCCCCCATCCCACTCAGACCTGGGAACTGAAGAAGCATTACTGCAGAAAACAAGATTAAGCCACTTGTTCTTCCCCTCTTGGGGTGAGTGTTCCTTTACTTTGTTTATCTGCACCATACCCCCCCATTGTGTTTCAACTTTATATTCCAACTCTCCCATATCTATGGTCCCCCATTTTGTCTCCTTTAAGACTCTTTGTTGTTCCTATTCTCTTGGATACAATCCATTAGTCCCTTCTGTTGTAGCTGTCTAAATTCTTGAGAGACTCTGTCTCTCAGAATTACCATATACACTACCTAACCTAACTCCCGTCAATATTGTACTCACATCCCAGTTTAAAAATTGTATTCATCGCAGTCCGAACGTTAGTTTGCCTTCAAGTATAGAACAACAATTAAGGGTCAGAATGAACTACATGTTCAAAAGAAAATGGAAATCTAAGTTAATTAAGAATGCCTGGAACGACTTTAAAGAAAGACCTAGATGGCGTCTATTCTTTGCCTTCACTGAATCTGCAGAAAATGCAGATCTCTTTAACAAAACGATAAGCAATATACCTATAATCCAAAATGAGACGTGTACACACCAAATTCTTACAGTAAACAGTTCCATCTAACCAAGGTAGCCACGGCAGACCAAAGCCAATTTAAGTTCATTGCATATGTACTGACTATCCTTTGGGGTATTTAAAATACATTAATAACTATGTGATCACAGCATATATATCCACATATGTAAAATTTGCGACAAAATATGTGATAACTGCATATGATTCTGAAATATTTTACATTATGTATGCTCGCAAAAGGTAAAATATATGGGAAACATATGCGAGAGCCACATATGTTGCTACATATTCAAAATAGGCAAGGACATATGCAGAAGGAACATATTCTAAATATGTAAGTCGGGTATTATGTTAAATAAGTGAACCAATATGCCTACATCACATATGTCACATACATATTTAAAATATGTGCCGCTCGCATATGCTGCTCTGGCACTTGTCTGGCACACGCAATAAGCATATGCGAGCCTGGCATATTAAAAATATGCATGTGACATATGTGACGTAGGCATATTGGTTCGCTTATTTGACATAATACCTGACTTAGATATTTAGAATATGTTCCTTCTGCATATGTCCTTGCCTATTTTGAATATGTAGCAACATATGCGGCTCTCGCATATGTCTCTCATATATTTTACCTTTTGTGGGCATACATAATGTAAAATATTTCGGAATCATATGCAGTTATCACATATTTTGTCACAAATTTTACATATGCGGACATATATGCTGTGATCACATAATTATTAATGTATTTTAAATATCCCAAAGGATAGTCAGTACATATGCGATAAACTTAAATTGGCCGTGGTCTGCCGTGAGCGTGCGGAGTCCCGAAATGGATGGTACCGTAATAGTAATACACGTGACAGCTTGATCGGCGTTGTTTTAATTTAGCCTGCCATGGCTCTCGAGCCTTTATGCAAGCTTTATGCCTAGCTTTACCATCAATATCGCCTTTACCGCCTATCGAGATGCCCGACTCACCAACTTCCCGAAGCTCGGTTGATTCGTTTGTCAAACGTGTTGCACCCAAAACTGGTCCTCATCCGAAGAGAATATACACCGATTTGACCATGCAAGTGCCTGAGGTTCTGCCTTCTGGTTCGCGAGACTACAAGCACCACGCTTTGCAACGAAATCGGGGGGTCAGTTTCTGTACCCAGGGAGACTACAACACATCTGCTGGCGATGATTTAAACCTAAAACCCTGGCCTTCACAGCGCCGCCCCTCACTGAAGGGGAAGGACTCACAGCTTCTCTTAGTTAGCCCAGTGGAGCTCAAGCGACCACCGAGAATTTCTGTTCTCAGCTCAACTTCGAGCACGAGCAGTATCAGCACCACTTTTTCCAATTCCCGTGACACATATCGTCGTCTTCACGCGACGACCTCGATGCAATTTATTCCTGGACGAATTGCCAACCCGGTTTTAGCTAGCATATCAGGGCGAGCTCAAAGCGGGAGCTTAGGCGTCAAAGTTAACAGCGGGGGAGAGCCTATATCTATTAATACACCAATATCGGTGACTATTTTTCTCTGGGTTTGTCATTTTCGTTTACTGAGCCGTTACAGTCCAAGTCCTTCAACGAAAGTGTGGATCCGGTCACTGTTGCAGTGGTTGGTGCTCTCGGCGCAGGCAAGTCCACAGTCATACGCCAGGGTGCTAAGGAATTTAGCCTCTCCGATTTCACTGTCCTCTCTGCGCCTCCGGGTATGTTGGGTGTGCAGACTCCCTTGCGTTGTGCGTTGATCTAGTTCTTATATTACTGTCTGTGGACTAATTTCGCAACAACTAGATGTTCGTCGTATCGGACATATTACTGACATCAAGATTCTCAGGGAGATGACTCCAAGTTGCCCACTCCACCTTCTTGAAATTGATATAGCTGATTTAGGCTGGGACCAACCTATGTCCCATTCAAGCAATGATTCATCAGCAGGCGCACCCCATGTCGATGGGGTTTTGATCTGCTACGATGCGACCTCACAATCTTCTTTCGCGCATGTGGAGGATCTTCTCAGTGAGTCTACCATACCTTGTCTACTGACATATTCGTATGGAACTTCTTAATCGAACTCCCTGTCTTAGAACGTCTGCAAGTCTTAAAACTCCCGTTCATGGTCTTGGCATGCAAGTCAGACCTGGAGCGTGTGGTTGATCTGAAGCTGACTCTGGATCTCCTGAAGAGATACGATTTGGGGCTTGTTGAGGCAACGAAAGAGTCTGATACGGGTAAAGACAGGATGGGAAGATCCTTCCAGTGGCTCATAAAGGCCATTCTACGTGATAGAAGTGAGAACTTATAATCTATGTTTTCGCTTGCATTGACCTTGCATATTCAGGTCGTAGTGATGCAAATACAGACTATCGAAACCCGGCATCTCCTGATGCTCTTGCGTCCTTACCATCATGGGGGAACCTACCGAAGGCCCGAACGTCTACTGATTCTGTGCTGGCAACACCCACTGCGTCGTCGTATATGACATCTATGCGCACCGTAGCGGAAGCTCAAGCACAAGGCGGATCTTCACGCCTCCAACAGATGCTGACCATATCCTCTTTATGTTCACCATCTGTTCCTACTTCACCGACCCGCGCCAGATCCATGAGTGACTTGCTATCAGAACTCGAAAAATTCAAGAACCCAGGACGGTCACTTGATAGGATTAATATCCACAACAACGTGATGACTCTCAGCATTTCGGGCAGCGTGCGCAGCGATCAATTGCATACATCTGTGCCCGCATCCAGCGGGAAACTTAGCGGCAGTGAAGAGGTCGCCGAAGCGCAAGAGGCCGAGCAGAAGTCATCGCGACCTACTCAATGGGCAACACTGGACGAGCTTCTGGACAAACTGCTCTTTTTGGCTGTAAGCGAGGATGGTACGTAGTCGTTATCAACACGCTGTCGCCGTCCTAACTGCTCGATAAGATCCGACTTTCATAATGCATTTCCTGCTCACGTATCGGAGATTTGCAAGCCCACGGAGTATCCTTCTTGCAATACAAAAGCGGATGCGTGAGCTCGATAATCCTTCAGGTGACCCGATGTTTGCATGTTATGCGCAGATGAGGTATGTATGTTCTGTGATTGACTACGTAACATAAATCGTATCTTGATTTTCGTATAGGATCTGTCACCTACTGACAGTGTGGATGCGAGATTACCCATATGATTTCGCCGTGCGAGGTACTGCGGGGGCATTAAATGCTCTAGTTAAGGCAGTAGTCGCTAAGACATATCTTCTTCATTATGGCTGCGAATTTCTGCCTTTCGCGGAGTTGGTTATAGAGCATGAAGACCTCGACAAGGCTTGGGCATTACCAGTAGATGACCTCGCGGACGAGAGCGAGACCCCCGCCGAATCTGATTCAGCCACTGCAGTTAGCGTCGACCACTTGATGGCGAACCATAGACCCCTTTTAACTGTGACATCATCCAGGGAGACCAAGTCGAGTCTACCCATGTCCGATGTTATACCTGACGGTCTGGATATGACTCGCCATACCTCTTTTCACCCGGATGACCCCCAGTTAAAGAAGTTCCTGAAAGAACTCGTCAGGAACTCCCAGGAAATTTCTGCTATCGACTCTGCCCTTATCGCCGAAGAGATCACAAGGATCGAAGCAATTTATTTTTTGGATATTCAAGTAGGTCATGAAAATTACTCGGCGAATTCCACGCTCAATGGCAAATCCACGCAGCCAAGACACTGGCTGCACTACACATTAGCCAGCGGGAAAAAAGATCCAGAGGTAGACACCATAGCGAAATTCAATGCCTACTCAAACAATCTCGCTGATTGGTTCGTTGCGATGTCCTGCTGCCCATGTAATTTAAATACTGATTTATGCTTTTTGTAGGGTTGTATCACTCATCCTTTGCCATGACCGACCGAAGCATCGTGCCCGGCAAATTGAGAAATTTATTGATATTGCGCAAAGGTTGCGTGAATTAAACAACTACTCCGCCTTACGGGCATTCGTCGCCGGTATCAACAATTCCACTTTCCCGACGGACGTGACAATGGAGCTTTTCAAAACAAAGGCTCCTGATATGTACAAAACTTTCCAATCTTGGGATATCCTTTTCAAAGCCATTAGATCTCATCGTGCGTATCGAATGGCCCTGAAAAGTTCCAAGGGTGCCTGCATACCTGCTTTGTGCGTATTTGGTTCGTCATTGCTCTTTCATGAATGTTGAATCAGTGATGGTGACCAGGGAAGTGCACATGTCGGATCTCATTCGAGCTCACGAGGGTAACGCTGAAACTAACCCTGATTACCCCAACAAGATTCACTGGGGTAAATTTAACATGATCGGGAAGTTTGTTCATAGCACCACCCTTTGTCAAGTGCAGTGCAGAAGTACACAAGTCTATAACTTCAAGGAAAACACTCACATCAAAAAGCTCATGCAACAAAGTGTTATGAGCGCGGAGGTTTGTTTTATCCTTCCTCATTCATAAGCAGCGGAGAGCTAATTTGTTCCACAGATGCAAAGGTCCCGCATAGCACCTCCACCCGAAGAACCTGTCGAAGAACCCATTCGGCTTGTCATACCCTGGACGTTTTCTCGCGATGCCACAAGCTCTAGTCAATCCAAGGATGCTGCCAATACCTTCCGAAAATTCTTTGCATGGTAATTGTAGGATCCCCGAATATAGGTCAGGAACCCTATCTGTGTTGTTGGGGTACTACCATATCGTACTACGGTCCGGCCATTTGATAATTAGATGGAGCACTATAGTATCGCGGTACCTAGGCTGTGTAGGTAGGTCTACCACTCACTTCGTATATACAACTAGAAAAATATATATACACAAAGGAATATCCGTGAGATACTGAAGTCAGCCGAACTGCGAGTCAGAGGGAGGAGAAAACGACATACGAGACTAAATCTAGGCGCCATAGACGACCTAATCATCGCTCAGGAGCATCCTGTTCTTCATTTCCGTCCAATTCTACGCATTGGGTACTTGCTGTGAGCTGTCAGGACTTGTCGCGACTCTGGACGCTCAGCAGCGGGAACAGAGCTGTCTTTGAGGAGGTATTTACGTTGCAGGTGTCGTATCTGCGAAAAAGAAGGTGTTAGTCTTCGTATAACGATAGGGTATGATAGGATAGGGACTTACGTGTATAGCCAGACCCAGTATGTAGTTCCCTCTTACTGAGGTTCACTGTCGTCCATACGCTGGGCCACTACAAACTAATGAGTAAACTAAAAGAGAAAACAGAGAGGAGAAAACTCACATAACCCTGCATCAACAAATTCGGCCACGGAAGGGGTTGTCCCCCAGGTAGAGGGTGCAGTTTTCGTTTTCGATTGCGTCGGAGAAGACGAGCTCGTAGGGTTCGCCGTCGAAACCGGTTCTGGTTTTTGCGGATGGGACGGCAATGTTGATTAGTTCAAGCATTTGAAATCTGCGGGGGATAAACAAGACAGTGTTATTAAATCGATAGAAGACATAGGGAAGGAAGAGGGGACATACAGAACAAGTGTCCGTCGCATTAATTCGAATATTTCCATCAGTGGCCAAATTCCGCACATTATTGCGGAAATACTACAGAACCGGGTAAAACACAAACAGACACAGTAACCCCATCATCAACATCAGCAGCACCTCCCATATTCAGAAACTGCTCCACACCCTGCCCGCTCCGCCATCTACCAGCTTCCCTGTGTCGTCGGGATTGTGTACCCGCCGAGGTCGTCGGAGGCTAGACGGATGGTCATGCTTGTGCAGGATCAATTGGGAGCGTGGTCTGACGCTCGGCGAGTTCGAACTTGGGTTGAAGGCGGATGGGTTACCGGGGTTGAGTGGGGAGGAGACAAAGGTGAGAGAGCTGAGTGACTCGGAGCAGTTGTGGTTGTTGCCTACGGACACAATTATTCCAAATTGAGAAAAGATAACTCGAGATAGGCGCCCACATGCCAAATCCAACTTCAAATCGGGTCCCTCTTATCCTCGTCCTATCGATAACAGCCGACTTCTATACCTCTCGACTTGAACTTTCGTTGCTGTTCTGTATTGCTCCGATCTCAATGGCATCTTCGTACGTTTGCGCGCAGCGCTCTTTAAAAAGAGACATGCTCATACAAGTTATCTCGAAGCAGCGACGCAAAATCGATTACGATAATAAGTAAGTGGGCACACGTATATAAGCTCATTGTAATACTAATTGTCACTTGTTCAGTTGCTCTAGTTGTTAACCTGTATAAGTCGGTCCCAAATTTGGTTGCAATATTGTTAGGTGATGGTCTGCGGGAGGTGTGACGGTGAAGTGAGCTAGGGAGAAAAATTGAAGTGAGTCAGACTGTCGATGTTGTCAAGATTATGATGATGATGCACCAATTATCCCATGACCTTGTTACAATATTAAATCCTAACGACACTCCCCGGCGAAAATAAATGATCTGGTAAGTGCTGATGTATTGCCTTGGTTCGAAAACTGGAGCGAACGTGTGAAACGCGAGGGAGTAGATGAAGTATGACGATGAATAATACAAGGTTGAAGAGTTGAGTATACATGAATTAGTCGGAGGACCCTCTGGCGAGAGGTATAGAGTCCAACTAGAGTCCAGTGGACGAACGCGCTGGTGTATTTAGTCGGGGACTCGGAAGCAAATCCATCGTGTGGTGGCTGTGCGAGCTCCAGAACCGAACGATCATAATGCTACCATAATATTGTCCTCGCGAGCTGGTGCAAGCTGTATGAATGACATCCCGCTATGAATACCGTCTATTATTTTCGGCAAGTGATCGTCTTGTATCAGACTTGATGCTCAGTTGTGACCTTTGCAGACAAATGTTTCGACCCCTTGGATGCGAGCCAGGAAGGCAGGCGCTTTCTTGATTGTGTTGCGTTCTGATTCTATTTCATACAGGTACATTCACGGAGTATATTCAATAACCAATTAAGACGAGCGAATGCATGTCCGTTCCACTGGGCATGTAGCAACAGATATCAAGCCGCAAGCCTGGTTAACACAAAATGTTAACTTAAGTAGGGTCTATGGGCAACTGAGCTTACCTTTCCGTCTTGATCCCGCCCGATGAAATATGAGCGATGTTGGTAATCGGCCCAAAAGCAAGTCTTCGTCGTGTGGACTTGGGTACACGCACGGTGACTTTTGCTACCCCTCGATACCCTCGTCTATCTCTTGGCGCAGTTAGGCCGAGATTTCGCCCTTGATGAACTCAACGGTCATCCCCGCCCGCTTCGTGGCGCGAACTTTGTACTGGATGTTCTTATTTTCTTACGAGGAGGGATCGTCTGCTAGGATATGTATACCGGCGGCTGGTACCGCGTCCGAAAAGCTCTTGGAATTGCGAGGGAAAAAACTGGCATTTCGAAAGTCTCTGAACTTCAAGAACAGTATGACGAGTTGCTTAAGACCTAAACAGGAATATCTCGGTGAGATGTAGTCTGATAGTGATTATATATACCCACCGATACCTCCACCAGCCTAAGGTGGCACCCTCATCTAAAAGCGTTCATGTAGTCTGGATTGATCCCCGCCTCCTCTAGTGCCTTCCCAACTCGTATGCAGAGTGGAGACGTTGCCCTTCGGATCAGACCTCCTCGCCACGGACAAAGATGTCAAATGAGTTGGACAGACGTGTGTCATCAGGTAGTGTGGAAAGGTCTGACATCAGGAGGAAATTTGTCTGTCGAGAGTATTAGCTTGGATTCGATATAAGATGTAGAGGTTGATGCACCTAAGATGTAATAGTCGGTGCTTTAGCTAGCTGACCCAACCGAACTCCAGCCTTCCTCATCCTCCATCCACCCATCCTCTTGCCACAAACTAATCCCGTTGTGGAAGTTGAGTGCGACCGTCTCTTGGAGTAATTGACGCTTGACAAAGTCTAACTCAGCCCAGTGGTTCGCTAAGATGCTGAGGCGAAACACGTGTTTGAGCAGTCCATCTATTATACTATGCGCTTCGAGGTACGATCATTTGATGGCCATCTCAATGTTGATGCCTATAATACAAGAAAGTGATGAAAACGGAGAAACGAAAGGCAAATTGCTGAAACTAACCGCTCATATGACGATGTATATTAGAGTTCTCAGCTCGAAAGACTCTAAATACGAAAATAAGCATTAGATATATGCTAACACGCCTAAATGAAATTGCGTACTAGACCTAATCTCATAAAATGTCTCGAAATCTGCCGAAATACATGTCTCTCTCACCAATTGCGGACTCTGCGCAAGGTACACCGCTGTATGGAAATAATTCACATTGAAGATGCTAGAGACGCTCTCGGTGGTGGCGCGCTGAAATTTCGCTGTAATGAATCTGAGTCATTGACGTAAGAGCGGGCATATTTGCAGACGAGAGCTTGAATGCGGTATGTTATTTGGTGTGTGGGTGTCAGGAAGACGGAAGGTAGATTCGACGAAGCAGGTTGTGGAGTGGTGGAGGAACACCGCGTGCCTGGAAATCCATAGTGGTATTGAAGTCGAGATTGGAGGCAGATACATGCGATCCTGCCACTTCGGACAATGTCGGCGTCGCCGTCTTGTAACGATGTAATGAGTATAGGCCTCCCGAACTGTAGGAGGACACTTCCTCGTTGTTAAGGAAGGTGGGGTGTCGACACTTCAGAAAGAACGTGGAGCTGCGCAATAATAATCAACCAAAATGAAGTCGAATTACAATCGTTCGATAGACGAACCTTTGTAACATCCATCCTGAAACTATGCACCTCCACACCAGTAACTTCCTTCTATGCCTGCCTCACATTCCCCTCTACCAACACGATCGCCTCGTTCGGTGGCTTCTCAGTCCAACGGACCATGTACTCCGAACCCCGCCATCCTCGTCCGTAGCACCTTGTATTGCTCGTTAAAGGAGCTTCCATCGGGGCATATTGGCGTCACCATCTTTCGACTCGGCAGCCTGTCCTTCCAGCTTTGCGACTTTCCTTCCAGATCCTCCATCTTGTCTTCCAGTCGTTTCAACCGTTGGTTCTTGGGTTTCTCGTCTGTCTTGAGCTTATCGTATCGCTGATTTTGGGCTGATAACCGATTAGAAGAAGATATAGATATAATGCTGTAATACTAACCACTTGGATCGTTCTGCTATGCGTGGAGCAGCAGCAACAAGGGCTTTTCGTTGTATAGCGCCATGGATGAGTCCGAACGACGGATAGGAGATTTGACATCGATTTTGCGACCTGGGATAGGGAAAAATCCACTTGATCGAAGGAGGGGTAATGACAGAGGGTCACAACAGTGTTTTCGAAGTCGAGGCGAACAATGGTCGCAGCTTGGGTAGACAGTTATTTCCGTGTAGGTACTGATGCGATTGACAAAGTCGGCACAAGTCTCTCTAAGGGATAGAGACCTATTTGATCAGCGAATCGCACGAGATCAAAGTGACAGAATACATCTCCTTCGCCTTTGTCAGTGCCATATCGAAAGCGGTCTGCAAGGAATCGTCTCGATTAAGTCGTTGCGTCTCTTATACCGGCAGTCAGAAGGTCGGGTAGTTAGATGTATCGAATGCTGAAGGAGTCGCTGCTGATGACAACCACGCTCATGAGTGAACGATGAGTCGACGGAGGTAGGCTTGCAATTCATGTTGTTCCGAGAGCTGCCCACGCAAACCGGACATTCCAAGTCAGTAATCTCACGTATCAGGAAGACACAAATCTCCTTAAACTGTGGTAATTTTGTTTTTTCAAGGAAGTTAAGCAAATCTAAGGAAGCGACCTACCTATCTAATTTACGCGGGCCAATGCCGAGGTGTCACTCGGATCCGCCCTAAAAATGGAGTGAGAAATGATATCACATTTTCAATACGAAAAGTTCTAGTTGACCTACTGGCAACTATCGTTCCAGGCCTCGTATTATGAGGCGTACGGCACATTGAGTCATCGTTCATCAAGAACGCACGGATAGAGGTCTGTCGGTGCTGAAACGAAATATTAGATGCTGGATGGAGTTACTTGGTATAAATATAAAGCAAGAGACAAAGAGCAAGAAGATGACACAATAGAAGACTCCCTCGGGCACCCCTCAAGTCCAAGTATATTGCATGAAAAACTCAATTAGGATCTGCAAGAATTATACACTGTTCCACAGCCGCAACATAATATCGTGACGAAGGTACTTATTGACACTAGAAGGCTTGCAACCTGTTTGCCGCTATTGTCGGTGCTGTGCAGAATACGAAGGAGGTAATTCCATAAAGCACTCACGGTTTAAAAACGAGATCAAGCCCCACCGATGACCTGCACAGTCACTCCAACAGCTCGGATAAGACGCGCGCGTCGACTTTCGATTGTTCCGGTGGAATCTTGGTCCAGTTCTTTTAAGATACGGTTGACATCTTGGCCTTGATAGGAATTGTCATCTACATCAGACGGTAGGTTTGGAGGATATGGCTCGGCCTACCTGTCAATCCTTGGATATTCGCGACAGTAACTGGAAAGTTTGCTATCGGCGCCCCTGTCTTGGCATTGAGAAGGGCAGTAAGAGCACTAGTCGGTAAAGTGCACCCAGAGTTGACCAGACGTGCAATCTGGTTCCGATCACTGGCAAAATGTCAATTCAGGAGGCTGTGATGCTTTCAATAGTCAGATATTGTGATTTACATGGCCCTGATTCGAGCTATCAGCTCATTATGTCGATTATTTGCCTGTGTATCAAGATCTCTGATGGCGTCCAAGATAGCATTACCCTGGTCGAGTGCAGGTATATTAGGGAACTTTGCTAGCTCAGCAGTGATGTCTAAGGCAGCTTGGTTGATGATTTGGATGTTAGGCTGGAGCGCCATGATTCAACACCAGAAAGTCGAGTGTGAAGTTTTGGAATCGGACGCTGCATAAGCCACGTTTTCGATCATTCACCGTCAAACGAGTGTTTCGTATTTTTGCCATTTCCATTTGGTTTGCATTCAAACTACGTTGTCTCCTGTAGTGGAACCCATCATCAAGCAAACTCTCTTCGGGGCAGAAAGAACAGTCATTATGGGACCAGGAGATAGTGCTGGTAGAGCTTGGAGATCTTTATGGAGATCAGAAGTACGTTTTCGTTTGTTACATTTTGGTTGCGTCGATTGTAGTTGATTGAGGGCGAAAGGAATGCACAGGGTCTTGCGGTGGTCATTACACTTTCTAGAGCATTCATGTCGCCTACTGCGAAGGCGAAGACTGCGAAACTTAGTGCGTTATTTTTAACTATCATATATCCTTCCGTCAATTTTGATTTTGATTAATGTGTGATCCGAACCTTCTTGGACTACCTCAACCCCATAGCCGACGGCAAACAAACGCATATTGTGGTTTTGGCTGATATCATTGACTGGGCCAAATACGAGAAGATAATATTCTTGAAACATAGTCTGGAGACGAGGTTGTGTGTCCCTCTGTTTCGGCATTTCTTTTGATACTTGTTACCTTTAGTTTGCGCTCCGTGTTACTGGCTTTGCTCTGGACTTTTCCAATACTGGCACCTTTTGTTGGCTTTTATCGTATACATTCCCTTTCACGCTTTTCATTCCCATCGTCTGTATGATTTTCTTTTCTTTCCTTGCCTTTCTACCTTTCCACCTTCTCATCCTCCCAGCACCCTCCCATCCTCGCGCCTGCTCACTCCCTCCACCAAACAGACAACTAGAAACCTTACAGTTCAAGCTCGCCCTTGCTCTCATCGACACCCTCGCTCGCTCCCCGTCTCTTACAACCGGACTGACGGACACATTTTCCCGTTGCTCCAGGCAGCCCCGACCGCTTCCAGAAAGCCGCTGACTTAATCCACTGCGTGCCGCACTTCCAATCCCAACCCGACCTCCAGTCTGGTGGCCTCCACGCTGAAGATAAAGGTTACACCACCACATACTCGTATTTCTTGGAGGCGTTCCAGAACCTCGGTACACAGGATGATGGGAAGGGCGCGTTGGGGGTGCTGAAGTATATGTTGTGGTGTAATGTCATGTTGAATTTAGTGAGTCGTCTATGCCGGTGTTGCTGCCTCCATTCGGGTACATTTATAGGTTACTTTTTTTACTGACGATAATGTGATTGTTGGATAGCGGGAAGACATAATGATTTTTCTATTGATCAAATTGGCGGTCAAGTATGGACAGCCGAGAGAAGTGAGAGCATGAGGGCTGTTGCGGGGGGTGCACCAGGATCAGAATTTGTCGGATTTCGAAAAGGCTTTGAAGGATTACAAAGCTGGTGAGCCTTCGCCGCATTCTGTCCCTCGCTTACCATTGCTTGATATCTTGTAATAGAACTCTCTTCAGACCTGACTATTCACTCGCACCTCGCTGCTCTGTGCGATACCCTTCTTGAACAAAATCTTTGCGGATCGTCTGGCCCTATTCTGTCGTTGAGATAGTATATTGCACAGCAAGTCGGGCAAGGCTGACAAGCCGTTGTAAATTACGATTGATTCCCTTTCCTTCCCACCGTTTTATTTATTGACTGACACTCTCATTTTCGTAGACTCTCGCAGACGATACTCGATAAAGTATTCCATGGGATACTGGATCTAGGACGGGGGTGTCTCTTGGTATTCTATCAGCCAGAAGCTAATGTAAGCCCCAATTTTTCCTTTGCTGATGCTTTTCGTGGTTCGTCGATCTGACTACACCACTTCCAGAATACATGTAACACTGCAATTGGTGCACTTGAGCAAGTCGGGAAAGTCTTTGATTCGCTGTATGCAGAGGTACGTACGCTTTACCTCTTTCTGGTTGTGATTTTTGGTTTTCTGTCTGACATAACTTGAACGAATTTAGGCGGTTACAATTGCGTAATACGCCTATAACTGCCAGAAGTCTTGTTCAAGATCGGAGTACTAATAGTATTTGACTTGGAATTAGTTGGCCATTTCGTGCGAGAATAGCATTAGATTCCAGAACAAGAGGTACTCGCCCACAGAATCTGACACACGACGTCGGATTTTACAGTTAAGACAATCCCCCCACCACCCCCCCTAAATAAGGAAATCCGGTGGAAATAGCTTAATTTAGCGCCCATCGAATACGGCGTACGTTAGTGCGACAATCGTTGTCGCAGTCTCGCAGAACCATTGTTCTTCATCAACCTGGGGGAAGATATGTCCAATGGAACTGACAGCTCATGTTAGCCTTGAGGCAGGCTTCTGAAAGGTTTCTGATTCCTCACCTATGTGCGGCAACTCGGTCCAGCGCACTTTACCATCATGATCTCTCCAGGCCTCGACGAATCCTCGCAGTCCGAGTTACCCAATTTTCTGCGCCGCTTGGGTTGAGTATGAGCAGGACTCGACACACTCGGCGCTACATTACTCTCAACCGCCGTAACATGTTTGACACTTAACGACGGCAATGAGCCGACTCGCATTCGGTTTTCAACGGTCACATCTGCGGGCAATTGGTGAGCGATAGCG
>Ga0193716_1001394_pt1 | contig 14079 bp, 14 predicted proteins | sample U2c1metaG_FD_145901 | JGI IMG/M metagenome (GOLD analysis project Ga0193716, IMG submission 145901) | Soil microbial communities from a riparian zone of the East river system, Colorado, United States - U2c1 | ecosystem: Environmental > Terrestrial > Soil > Riparian zone | place: USA: East River...
GTCCACTCGGCATGCGCGCCGCGGGCGCGCTCGATGGCGAGGTCGCGTACCTCGCCGGCTCCGTGACGAAGGAGATGCTCTTTCGCGGTGGCGTCGAGAGCATCGTCGGTCAAACCGGTGTATCGCTCGAGAAGCTCTCCGCGGGCGAGACGCGCGAGGAGAGCATGGCCTGGCTTGCGTTCATCGAGAGCGCGGTGAAGGCCGTCGCTGCGCTTCGTGTGTCGGTGTCGTCGCCGTACGAGATCCTGCTCTCGGGGCGCGTGGCGCGTGCGCCGAGTGTCGTGCGAGAGCTGCATCTGCGTTTGAGCATGGTGGCGCCGGTGCGGCGACTGCACGGCTACGCGTCGGTGGCGAAGGAAGCAGCGCAGGGCGCGGCGCTCATCGCGGACGGGCTCGCGGGCGGCCGGCACGCGGTACTCACCGACGTGATGGGGATTCGCGAGGCGAGTGGAACCGTCCTCGACCATCTCAAGATCATCACCGCGGACGCGGCTCTTCGCCGGCTCGGATTGTGAAGACGAGCGCGCAGGGTGCGGTGCTACTCGCGGGCGTGTCGGTGCGCGCGCTCGCGGAGTCGGCGGCGCGCGCGGGAGCGAGCGTGATCGCGCTCGATGCGTACGGCGATCTCGATCTGCGTCGCATCGCGCGCGTGGTCGCGATCCCGCGCGATGGGAGCGGAAAGTTCGACCAGATAGCCGTCGCGCGCGCGAGCCGCGACATCGACGCGAGCAGCGTCGCCTATGTCTCGAGCTTCGAGAACGCGCCCGAGGCGGTGGAGGTGCTCTCGCGCGATCGTGCGCTCCTCGGCAACTCACCTGACGTGCTGCGCCGCGTGCGGGACCCGCTCGTGCTCGCGCGTGCGCTCGCGCGGATTGGCGTGCACACGCCCGCCGTGCGCGCCTCGGCTCCACTCACGAGCGATGCGACGCGATGGCTGCTCAAGCCGCGTCACTCCGGCGGCGGACATGGCATCGTGCGCTGGACGCGCGGCATGCGCGTGCCGCGCACGTCGATCGTGCAACAGCAGCTTCGCGGCGACGCCGGATCCATCATCTTCGTTGCCGATGGCGCGCGCATCGAGGTGCTCGCGCTCACGCGGCAACTCTCGGGCGATCCAGCCTTGGGCGCGAGCGGCTTCGCGTATTGCGGAAGCATTCTGGAGCCGCATCGCCCCGCGCTCCTCGCGAGCGCGACGGCGCTCGCCACCGCCATCACCCGCGAGTTCGCGCTCCGTGGTGTGTGCGGCGTCGACTTCATCGCGCAAGGAGACGTACCCTTCGCCATCGAGGTGAATCCGCGCCCGACGGCTTCGATGGAGCTCGTGGAGCGCGCGACCGGTCGCTCGATTTGGCTCGCGCACGTCGCGGGGTGCACCGGCTCGCTCGCATCACTGGCGGGCGCCGGCGCACGCACGCTCGCGCACGGGAAGGCTGTGCTCTACGCGCGTCGTCCTGTCGTGCTCGGTGACACGACGCATTGGCTCGCCGACGACGATGTGCGCGACATTCCCGCACCCTTCGAGCGCATCGCGCGCGGAAGCCCGATTTGCACTATCTTCGCGAGTGGGCGTACCAGCGCCCTCTGCTACGCCGCGCTCATGCGGCGTGCGCGGATACGGTTTGCCGAGGTCGAGGGACGAATGCGTCGTCGCAGCGCATGAGCGGATCCGCCCGAGTCGAAGAGCACGCCACCTGCCTGGGGTGTGGCTGCACGTGCGATGACATCGCGGTAGTCATCGAGGGCGGACGCATTACCGATGCGCGAAATGCCTGCGCGCTCGGCCTTCGCTGGTTCGGTGACGGCTCACTCCCGGGCGCCGTTATCGGCGCGCGCTCCGCCGCCATCGAGGATGCGCTCGGCGAGATCGCGACGGTGCTGCGTTCCGCGCGCGCGCCGCTCGTCTACCTTGCGCCCGATCTCACCAGCGAGGCCCAGCGCGCCGCGATCGCCGTCGCCGATCAGCTGCGCGCTTTCGTCGACAGCGCAACATCGTCTACCTCCGCCGAAGGAATTCTTGCCGCACAGCGTCGCGGTCGCGCGACCGCCTCGCTCGGCGAGATTCGCAATCGCGCGGATGTCATCGTGTTCTGGGCCGTCGATCCGACGCTGGGCTATCCGCGCTTCCAGAGTCGCTACGCGCCGAATCCGGTGGGCGTGCACGTGCCGAATGGCCGTCGCGATCGCACGGTGATCGCGGTGGATGTCGGTGCGCAGCGCGGGCCGGACGATGCGGACCTGCGCATCCAGATGACGCCGCAGGACGAGCAGGCATTCCTCGCATCGCTGCGCGCCTCGCTCGCGGGCTACACGGTGGGCGATCCGCCGATCGTTGCGCGCGTGAACGAGCTCGCGGGGCGCCTTACGCGCGCGAAGTACGCGGTGGTCGTGACGGATGCCGAGTTGGCGTCGGAGGTTCCGTCGACGCGCGCCGATGCGCTCATCGCGATCACGCAGTCGCTCAACGCCACCACGCGCGGGTCGCTCTGTTCCCTGCGCGCGGGCGGCAATCGCAACGGCGCCGACACCACTCTCACTTGGCAGACAGGCTTTCCGATGGCCGTCGACTTCTCGCGCGGCGTGCCTCGCTACACGCCAGACGATGCGACGCTCGCGCGACTGGGCCGCGGCGCTTTCGATGCGGCGCTCGTGGTGGGCGCGAGCGCGTCGCTCCCCGCCACCGTCGCTGCCGCGCTCAAAGGCGTGCGCACGATCGTGATCGGGCCGCGCGCGAGCGAGAGCGGGCTCGATGCGACGATCCGCATCGACACCGGTGTCGCCGGCATTCACGAATCGGGGATGGCGTTTCGTACCGACGAGGTCCCACTGCCGCTTCGCGCGCTTCTCCCCACACCGCGCGATACTGCCTCGCTGCTCAAGGCATTGGGCGCCGCCATCGCCGCGAGCCGAGGTGCCGCATGACGCAGCTCCGCATCACGGGCGGCGCGATTCACGATCCCGCCAACGGAATCGATGGCGACGTCCGCGACATCTGCATCGACGGCGGCCGCATCGTCGCTTCGCTGCCGGCCGATGCGCCCGTGCTCAAGGCCGATGGGATGGTCATCATGGCGGGCGGGATCGACATTCACGCGCACGTGGCTGCCACCAGCGTTTCGCTGGCTCGGCGACTCCTCCCGGAGGAGCACACGCTCGACCCCACCTCCGCGCCCGCACTCCTCGACGGCACGATCCCGCGCACCGGAACAGGCGGCACCGTGCCCAGCACCTTCACCACCGGCTACCGCTACGCTGGACTCGGCTACACCACGGTGTTCGACGCAGCAGTGGCACCTGCCTCGGCGCGACAGACACATGCGGAGTTCGACGATACGCCGATCATCGATGGCGGCTTCTACGCGCTGTTGGGCAACGACGAGTATCTGCATCGACAGATCGCCGCGAACGAGCTCGGTCGCGCGAAGGACTACGTCGCGTGGATCCTCAAGTCGACGGGTGGATACGCGATCAAGGCCGTCAATCCCGGCGGCATCGAGCTGTGGAAGCGCAACGTGCGCGAAGTGAAGACGCTCGACGATCCGGTGGGCGTCGCGAATGTCACGCCGCGGAAGATTCTCGAGGTGCTCGCAGACGCCGCGATTGCGCTCGGCCTTCCGCACCCTGTGCACATCCACTGCAACAATCTCGGCGTCGCCGGCAACGTCGCGACCACGCTCGAGAGCATGCGCGCACTCGAGGGACGGCGCGCGCACTTCACACATCTGCAGTTTCACAGCTACGGCGGCGAGCGCGGAAAGTCGTGGAGCTCCGCCGCGCGACAGGTCGCCGAATACGTGAATGGTCATCCGGAGGTCACCGGCGATGTGGGCCAGGTGATGTTCGGCGACGCGACCACGCTCACCGCCGACGCTGCGGTGGAGTACCTGCTCCACACAAGCACCGGGCGCAAGTGGGTCAACGCCGACATCGAGCTCGAGACCGGGTGTGGGATCGTCCCCTACACCTACAAAGACAAGGCGGCCGTCGCCGCGCTGCAGTGGGTCGTCGGGCTCGAGCTCTTTCTGCTCTCCGCTGATCCGTGGCGCATGGTGCTCTCGACCGATCATCCGAACGGCGGATCGTTCATGAGCTATCCGGATCTCATTCGCCTGCTCATGGACCGCGCCTATCGCGATGAGAAGCTCAAGAGCGTGAATCAGAAGATGCTCGCCGGCAGCGCGCTCGCCGACGGCATCGCGCGCGAGTACTCGCTCAATGAGATCGCGATCATTACGCGCGCGGGCCCGGCACGCCAGCTCGGCCTCAAGCAAAAGGGGCACCTCGGCGTCGGCGCCGACGCGGACATTACGATTTACTCCCGCGACGCGGACTACGCGAAGATGTTTTCGACTCCGCGCTACGTGCTCAAGGGCGGAACGCTCGTCATCGAAGAAGGGCAGCTGCGCCGCGCGCCTGCGGGAAAGCGCATCTTCGTGCAGCCGGGCTACGACCAGGCACTCCTTCGCGACCTCGGCAAGTACTTCGAGTCGTATTCGTCGATTCAGCTCGCCAATTATCCCGTCACCGGACTGCGCGACACCCCCGTCGCGACGGGAGCGAGCTGATGGACATCCGCGGCGTACAGATCGACGACACGTTCGCCGAGGCGTTCGGGATGCGCGGCGCGCGCATCATCATCACCGCCAAGAACGAGAAGTGGGCGCGCGAGTCCGCGAACAAGCTCACCGGCTTCGCGACATCCGTCATCGCGTGCAAGTGCGAGGCGGCGGTCGAGCGCGAGCTCACGCCGAACGAGACGCCGGATGGCCGCCCGGGGATCAGCGTGCTGCTGTTCACCATGGACTCGGACTCGCTTCCCAAGCGCGTCATCGAGCGCATCGGGCAGACGGTGCTCACCTGTGTGACCACCGCGTGCTTCGATGGTCTTCGGGATTCACCGGATCGCATCGCGATCGGAAAGCCTCTTCGCACCTTCGGCGATGGCTATCAGGGGAGCAAGATGATCGACGGTATCCGCTACTGGCGGTTGCCGGTAATGGAAGGCGAGTTTCTGATCGAGGAAACCTTCGGCAGGGCGAAGGGCGTGGGCGGCGGCAACTTCCTGATCCTGGCCGAGAACGCGGATGCGGCGTTCGATGCCGCGGAGGCGGCGGTGGACGCGATCGCGGGGATGCCCGGCGTGATCCTCCCGTTCCCCGGCGGCATCGTGCGCAGCGGCAGCAAGGTGGGCGCGAAGAAGTACAAGACGATGGTCGCGTCGACGAACGAGACCTTCGCGCCGACGCTGCGCGCGATCACGAAGACGGAGCTGCCCGAGGGTGTGAACTCCGTGCTGGAGATCGTGCTCGACGGTCTCGACTTCCGCTCGATCGCGAAGGCGATGCAGGTCGGCATCGATGCCGCGTGTCGCGCGGGAGTGCACTCGATCACCGCCGGCAACTATGGCGGCAAGCTCGGGCCGTTCCACTTCTATCTGCGCAAGATCATGAGCGGCGATATCGAGGACGCGCCGAAGCCGGACGCGCCCAAATGAGCGATCGCATCACGCTCACACTGCGCGCGCCGCTCGCGCGTCCGATGTCGGCGGGCGCGATCGCCCCCGATCGCTTCGCGGGACTCTCGTCGCAGGAGATCGCCGCACTCGAGCTGTGGGATGGCCGCAATCGAATTGCGCTCGGCGACATCTTCACCGTGAGCGGCGAGCGTGCGACGAGTGTCGTGCTCGAGGGCGATCTCGCGCAGTTGCACGAAGTCGGCACGACGATGTCCGCGGGCTCGCTCGAGATCAAAGGCTCGATCGGCAATGCGCTCGGAGCGCGAATGAGCGGCGGCACGATCACGGTGCAGGGAAGCGCCGGTAACGATGTCGGTTCGGCGATGGCGGGCGGCTCCATCGCGATCGACGGTGGTGCGGGCGATCGAGTTGGCGGCGCGCTCCCGGGTGCTTCGAAGGGGATGACCGGCGGCGACATCGTGGTGCGCGGCAGCGCGGGCCAGGAGGCCGGAGCGCGCATGCGCCGCGGCACGCTCTACTGCGGGAGTGTTGGCGACAGCGCCGGCATCGGGATGATCGCGGGAAACCTCATCGTCGCCGGCGCGATTGGAAGCAGCGTCGGCAACGGCAACAAACGCGGATCCATCGTCGCATTCAACGGCGTGCACGTGCCACCGACGTATGCGTACGCGTGCACCTATCGCCCGCCACACATTCCGCTCATGCTCCTCTCGCTGCGCGCCCGTTTCGGCGTTGTCGTCGACGACGCGCATCTTCACGGCCTCTACAAGCGATACAGCGGCGATCTCGCCGAGATCGGCAAAGGAGAGATTCTCGAATGGCAGATGGCATGATGGGCGTGTTGAATCTCAACGAACGCGCGTGGAAGATCGCCGACGATCTCGTCGCGCGCGCGGACGAGCTGCGCATCGCGGTGCAGACGCTTCCTTCGGGCGCGCGCGTCATCGATGCCGGCGTCGCGGTGCGAGGCGGTTATGGCGCCGGCATCGCGCTCGCCGAGTTGTGCATGGCCGGCCTCGGGCATATTCGCCTCGCGGAGCTCCAGATCGGTGGCGTGGCAATACCTGGCGTGGAAGTGTGGACCGATCATCCCGCCGTCGCCTGCATGGCTTCGCAGTATGCCGGTTGGGCACTCTCGGTGGACAAGTACTTCGCGATGGCATCGGGCCCGCTCCGCGCGCACGCGCGCGTCGAGAAAGAGCTGTTCGACAAGCTCCAGTACGCGGAGACGGCAAAGCGCGGATTGCTCGTGCTCGAGGGCCGCACGATTCCCACTGAGGAAGTCGCCGCTTTCGTCGCGCAAAAGTCGTCACTTCCACCATCGGCTATCACCTTCGCAATCGCGCCCACCGCGAGTCTCGCTGGCGGCGTGCAGGTCGTCGCCCGTGTCCTCGAAACGGGGCTGCACAAAATGGAAGTGCTCGGCTTCGATGTGCGGAAGGTGGTGAGCGGCGTCGGCACTGCGCCGCTGCCGACGCTCGCGAAGAATGATCTGCGCGCCATCGGCCGCACCAACGACTGCATTCTCTATGGCGGCCAGACGTCGTTTCTCATCGATGCCACTGACGACGAGCTCACGGAGCTCGCGGCGAAATTGCCCGCGTCATCGTCGAACGATTACGGAACGCCGTTCTACGAGACCTTCAAGAAGTACGACGGCGATTTCTACAAGATCGACAAACTGCTCTTCAGCCCAGCGGAGGTGTGGCTCACGAGCACGACTACGGGGAGAACCTTCCACGGCGGGCTGCTCAACGCCGAGGTGCTGCGGCGGTCGCTCCTGGAAGACTGAGTCTGCTGGTCCCCATTCGACGGGGAGTGTGCTATGTTCTCACGCCCTGGCCGCCCAGGGCCCGACCCTCAATGGAGAAGAGATATGCGTTCCTTTGCCCCGCTGGCCGTCGCTCTGCTGGCGCTCGCGTGCTCCAAGCCCGCTGCAACTCCCGCAGCCGACACTACGACGGGAGCCGTCAAGGACACCAGTGCGATGGCGTCCGCTGCTGCACCTGCCGTCGTTCCCGATTCGCCCGTGTCGGCCGTCGTCGTGCTCTACAATTGGCCGAAGGACACCGCGGCGTTCGAGAAGTACTACGCCGCCACGCATATCCCGCTCGTCGGCGCCAAAGCGAAGGAAATCGGATTCTCCAAGGCGGTGCTGATCAAGTTTGCGCCCAACGCGAACGGCTCGAAGCCCGCGCACTATCGCATGGCGCAGCTCTGGTGGCCGAGCGATGCAGCGATGAAGGCGGGAATGGCAACGCCCGGCTTCAAGGAGGTTGCCGGCGACATTCCGAAATTCTCGACCGGTGGTCAGATCATTCTCACGGGTATGGAGACGCGCTAGGGCATTCGACGACCATACGTCCGCGAGACGTATGGTCGTGCCCCGCTTTTCACGCCCCATGAAGATCGCCGTACTCAGCGCGCGCAGCGGGTGGCACACCGACGAGCTGCAACGTGCAATCCGCGAGCGCGGCCACGAGCCGTTCCTGCTCCCCTACGAGTCGCTCGTCGCACGGCTCGGCGCGCACGCGAGCGCGGCACCGAGGCTCGGCGCCGATGCCCCCGATCTCTTCGATTGCGACGCAGTGCTCGCGCGCATCATTCCCAACGGCTCGCTCGAGCAGATCATCTATCGCATCGACGCGCTGCACTGGCTCGAGGATGCCGGTGTCGTCGTCGTGAATCCTCCGCGCGCGATCGAGCGTACGGTCGACAAGTTCTACACCTCCGCGCTGCTCGAGCGCGCCGGCCTCGCCACGCCGCAGACCATCGTGTGCGAGCGCGTGGAGGATGCAGCCGTCGCGTTCCGCGAGATGCGCGACGTCATCGTCAAGCCACTCTTCGGATCGATGGGGCTTGGCATGGTCCGCGTGAGTGATGAGGAAACCGCATGGCGTGTCTTCCGCGCGCTGGAAGCGATTCGAGGCGTCTACTACTTGCAGCGCGCCATCCCGCACGAGGGAAGGGACATCCGAGCGTTCGTCATCGGCGACCGCGTCGTCGCCGCGATCGAGCGACGCTCGCCCGGCTGGCGCACGAACATCTCGCGCGGCGGCGAAGCGCGCGCGATCTCACTCTCCGCGGAGTGGAGCGACATGGCGCTTCGCGCAGCACGTGCTGTCGGCGCCGAGTACGCGGGTGTGGATCTGCTGCCGGCGGAGGACGGCACCGTCTACGTACTCGAGGTGAACGGCATTCCCGGATGGGAAGGGTTGCAGACCGCGACCGCGTTCGACGTCGCGGGCGCCGTGATCGATCACGTGGTCTCCGTCACGACGCATCGCGCACATCGCTCGCGATGAGCACGCGCGAAGCGATCGCCGCTGCCGCGCAGCTCGCATGTCTGCTCGAAGCGAGCGCGCCCAAACCAGGCAACGTCTCTCCCGGCATTGCCTTTCACGACACGCGCTACGAGGACTTCCTCGCGAGCGCTGCGGCGATCGCCCCCGCCTTTCTCGACGCCGGCACGCAGTCGCTCGGCCAGACGATCCTTCGCGCGATAAGCGACACGCGGCGCTGGACGAGCGCGAACACCAATCTCGGAATCGTGCTCCTGCTCGCGCCGCTCGCTCGCGCCGCGCACGCGACATCGCCCGAGTCGCTGCGCGATCGCGTGCGCGAAGTGCTCGCGTCGACGACCGTCGCCGACGCAGAGTCCGTGTACGCCGCGATTCGTCTCGCGCGTCCCGGCGGACTCGGCGATGTCGCCGCTGAAGATGTCGCATCGTCGCCGACGGTCACGCTCACCGCGGCGATGGAGCTGGCCGCCGATCGCGATGACATCGCGCGCGAATACGCGACGGCCTTCGCTCGCACGTTCACGGTGGGCGTTCCTGCACTCGAAAGCGCGCGTGCGACCGGACTCGAGTGGCTCGATGCGATCGTCGAGTGCTACCTCGCGCTCCTCGCGGACTCGCCAGACACGCTCATCACGCGTAAACTCGGCCCGGATGCTGCGAATGAAGTGCGCGCACGTGCCATCGCTGTGCGCGATGCGGGCGGGATGGGTACAAATGCAGGCCGTCAAGCGGTCGCCGCATTCGATCTCGAGCTCAGGGATGCGCGGAATTCAAGGAATCCTGGTACATCCGCGGACATAACCGCGGCTGCAGTCTTCGTCGTATTACTGAACGGTGGATGGCACGGAGGACGGGAACAGTGAGCAAGGAAAATGCGTTTCGAGTATCAGTCACCAAGGATTACCTGGTGTTCGCAGCAGCCCACTTCATCACGTTCGCCGGGCATCGATGCGAATCGTTGCACGGACACAACTACCGGGTAGGGGTGACGCTCGAAGGCGATATCGATGAGGAAAGTTGGTACGTCGTCGATTTCTCGTTCGTGAAGAAGCTCATGAAACGCCTTTGTGATGAGATCGATCACAAAGTCCTGCTGCCGCTACAGAATCCGAAGTTGCAAGTGACCACCGAAGAAGACCGCGTGCTCGTGGCGTACGATGGCAAGCCGCGATATGTATTTCCGCAATTCGATTGTGCACTGCTCGAGATTCCGAACACGACAGTCGAAATGTTGGCGCAGTATCTCGTCTCCAAGGCTCGCGTCGAGTTGACAGGAAAGCAGTTTGCCAAAATCGCAGTGATCGAGATCGAGGTCGAGGAAAATTTCGGTCAGTCCGCGTTTTATCGCGAACGCATCAGCTAATGCACTTTTACACGATTTCGAGGATCACATGTTCGGTTCACTACTGCTCGCCACGACTCTCCTCACTTCCGCGGTCGCACCGCAGAAGTCGGTTGTCGAGCCGCAGGTATCAATCGCGGTCGACTCGGCGCGAGGTGAAGTAATCATCACTGCCGGTCCGTATGATCTGCCCAACATGCCGCCCAACATGGCGGAGATGCACATGGGCTCACCACAGGTCCTTCGCTTCGAGTGGCCCATCGACGGTGGCTTGCGCGGCTTCAATCTCTCGATGCAGACCGCGGATGGTACGCCGCTTCCCAAGTCCGTCATTCATCATTTGATCGCGGTGAATTTCGACCGCCGCCAGATCGTATACCAAATGGTCGAGCGCCTTTTTGGCTGGGGCAAGGAAACCGATCCAGTCATGCTCCCCGCCGGCGTCGGCGTTCCGCTCGCCAAGGGTCAACACCTCGGCGTCTACGCGATGTGGCACAATGATTCGGGAAAGGACATCCACAACGCGTACCTCAAGATGACGCTCGCGTTCATCCCGAAGGCGAAGCTGCAGAATCCCGTGCTGCCGTTGTACGTCGACGTCAACAATCACATTGGCGGCGTCACCACGTTCGATGTCCCGCCCGGCAAGTCGACACGCAGCTATGAGTTCGAATTTCCGCTGAGCGGACGCCTCATCGGCATCGGTGGACATCTCCACGACTACGGCGTCGCCGTTCGCTTCGAAGATGCCGTGTCCGGCAAGGTGCTCGTGCGCCTCAAGTCCGATCGCAACGACGATGGCGAGATCTCGAAGGTCGGTCGCTTCATCTGGGGTTTCCACGAAGAGGCGCTACCGATCGAAGCGCGTCGCAAATACCGGGTCGTCACCGAGTACGACAATCCGACCGGAAAGAACCTCGTCGCCGGCGGCATGGGGCACATCAACGGCGTCTTCAGTCCGAACGACATGACCGAATGGCCCGTGCTCGATCTGGCCAACGCCGACATCAAACGCGACATCGAGACACTCCCGTCGTACAGCGAGATGAGCGCGTCCCGTCCGTCGAAGGCGCATAAGACGCACACATCCGATGGCGATGTGGACATGAAGTCGATGCCGATGAACGAAGCTCACACCGACACCGCGTCGAGTGCGATGTCGAACATGCCCGGCATGTCCCGCATGCAGCAGCACGGAGACAGCACGCACCACTAGCGTGCTGGATTTCGTCCGATCGATCCGCGATGCACGGCCGTCGCCACCAGGGCTCCGTTCGCCCCGGCGGCGGCGAGCCGATCGAGGTCCTCGCGGTGCCGCACGCCGCCCCCAGCAATGAGATCCACCCCCGGTAGCGTCGCTCGCATCTCCTGCATCATCGCCTCGTTCGCGCCGCCTGCACTCCCCACCCGTGCCAGATCCAGCACGATCACCGTCTCCGTTCCCGCGTCCACCGCTCGCCGCGCGAGCTCGCGCGGCGTCATCGCGCGCAACGCATCCGTGCTCGCGAGCGGCACGCCGCCACGCAGATCGAGACTGAACGCCACGCGATCCGCGCCAAGTCGCTGCACGATCGCGTGGAGCAGCTCGAACCCCGGCATCGTCTCGAGCCCGACCACCACGCGATCCGCCCCGACATCGATCAATGCGCACGCGTCGGCTTCGCTCTTCACCCCCGCGTCGATCCAGCTCCGCGCGACGCGCGAGAGCCGCTGATGCATCGCCAGCTGCACCGCGCCTCCGCAGATCGCATCGAGATCGGCTACGTACATCTCGGTCGTCTCCAGCACCGTCGCATACGCCTGCGCCAATGCCAGCGCGTCACCGCGCGTCGCGATGAGCGTCGACTCCACGCGCGCATACCTGGCCCGATCGCCCCCCACTCCATGCACCGCCTCTCCCGCACGAAGATCGATTACAGGTATTATGCGCATCGTCTGACTCCACGGAGCTGTTCGCACACATGACCGTTATCGGCTGGGACATCGGCGGCGTCAACACCAAAGCCGCGCGCGTGGAGAACGGCGCGGCACTCGCAGCTCGCAACGAGCCATTCGAGATCCAGCGCGCTCCCTCGACTCTCGCATCGCGACTCGAAGGTATCGCCACCGTGCTTGGCGCCGAAAAGGGCGACGCCCACGCCATCACGATGACCGCCGAGCTCTCCCAATACTTTCGTACCAAACGCGAAGGCGTCTCTTTCGTGCTCGATGCCGTCGCGCACGCTTTCCCCGGTGCGTGCACGGGCATTTACAGCACCGATGGCCGCTTCCTCGATCTCGCCGCCGCGCGCGCCACGCCACTTCTCGTCGCCGCCTCCAACTGGGCCGCGACCGCCGCGCTCGTCGCCGCGCATGTCTCCGATACCATTCTCATCGACGTCGGCACCACCACCACCGACATCATTCCCATCACCGACGGCCGCGTCGCCGCCATCGGCCGCACCGACCCCGAACGCCTGCTCTCGGGCGAGCTCCTCTACCTCGGCGCCGTGCGCACGCCCGTCGAAGCGATCGCTCACCGCGTGCCGCTGCACGACGGCCTCGCAGGCGTCTCCGCCGAATCGTTCGCGCTCTCCGGCGACATTCACGTGTGGCGCGGCGAGCTCGCACCCGAGGGCTACACCGCGCCCACTCCCGATGCGCGCCCCGCCACGCGCGAGTTCGCGGGCGAGCGCATCGCGCGCGTCGTCTGCGCCGACCGCGACCTGCTCGATGACTCCGACATCGATTGCATCGCCGCCTTCGTTTCCGACGCGATGATCGCGCGCATCGCCGCGTCCATCACCCGCGTGCGCGAGCGTCATCCACATCTCGACACAGCCGTCATCGCGGGCCACGGCGCCTTCCTCGCGCGCGCCGCCGCGCGCCGCGCCGGCCTCCGCATCGCAACCGACGATCTCATCGCAACAGGCACGCCGCGCGCGGTCGGCGCGGAGACCGCCTTCGCCGTCGCCTGCCTGTTCGAGCGCTGGCTCGCCACCCGCCCGTGATCGACGCCCACGTAGCTGATGCCCCAGTAGTCGATGCTGTAGTCAAAATCGGCGGCGCCCTCCTCTCGATCGATGGCGCGCTCCCCCGCACACTCGCCGCGCTCGAACGCATCGCCGCCACGCACTCCATCCTCATCGTCCCCGGTGGCGGCCCATTCGCCGACGCCGTGCGCATCGCGAGCAGCCAACACCACCTCAGCGACGACGACGCACACTGGATGGCCATCCTCGGCATGGAGCAGTTCGCGCTCCTGCTGGCCTCGCGCCTTCGCGACGCGGAGCTTGTTTCTCGCCGCGGCGAGATCGCGCGATCGCTCTCGCGCAAAAAGCTCCCGGTGCTCGCACCGTATCGTTGGCTTCGCGAAGTCGACCCACTCCCGCACAGCTGGGACGTCACGAGCGACAGCATCGCCGCATGGGTCGCCTCTCAAATCGGCGCGCGCCGGCTGATCCTCATCAAGCCGACGGGGCACGACCCGCGCACAGCCGTCGATCGCTACTTCGATCGCGCGTGCGCGCCGCCACTGCAGGTCTCGATCGTCACACCGGACTTGCTCACCGGAAGTTCGTTTCCCGATTGACCTCGAGCGTTGCCCCGTGCGCGTCTTCGCGGTGCACACGAAGCAGATCACGCGCGGTTACCAGCTCCCGCACCCGGCTCTCGCGCACGCGCCCCTCGCGTCCGTGCTCGCACGCCGCTCCGCGCACGCCGACGATCTCCGCACCGGCCTCGTACGCGAACGCCATGTCCTCGACGGTGATGCGCCCCGCGAGCGCCACCATCAGCGACCGCGCGCGCGCCTCCCGCACGAGCGAGCCGAGTGCCGCGCGCCCGAGGCACCGAAAGAGCCCCGCGCCATCCTTCCGCACCGTGTCGAGCAGCACGCCCATCGCGCCTTCTGCGGCCGCCGCCGCCAGCACCGTCGATGGTGCCGCGCCGCCCACCTCGTCCCAGTCCGCGTAGGCGACCGT
>Ga0193716_1001395_pt1 | contig 14047 bp, 7 predicted proteins | sample U2c1metaG_FD_145901 | JGI IMG/M metagenome (GOLD analysis project Ga0193716, IMG submission 145901) | Soil microbial communities from a riparian zone of the East river system, Colorado, United States - U2c1 | ecosystem: Environmental > Terrestrial > Soil > Riparian zone | place: USA: East River...
CCGTACCGTGTCGTTCAGTGGGGGTTCGACAGCGAGCGCGGCGTCTGAAGGATGTGGTGGTGTGGGTGGTACTCACCCCCAGTACCGTGTCGTTCGGTGGGGATTCGACAGCGAGCGCGGGGTCCGGAGGAGGTGGTGGTGTGGGTCAGTACCGTGTCGAGGGCAGTAGAAGGTGGGGGGTGCTTACCCCGTGTTGCCTCGATCTTCCCTGCTCCTCGTTCCGGCTTTCATTCCCCCTTTTTTCCCTCGTTCGCCATTGCTAGTCCATCCCATCATCCTCGTTTGGTGTCCCCGCCGTCTTGTTGGTTTGTTTCAAGCACGATTTGGGGGTGGGTTACACAGCATGGTGCGTTCGTGCTTCGTGTTGTCGCGTTCGCAACCGTTTGACGTGCGTATGATGTGGCAGCGAGTGCCTCCCATGTGCTCGTGTGGGGTTCCGTCGTTTGAGGTGGGAGGAAGCGGATAAGAGGGAGGTGATGGTTGGTTGCAAGCTGGTGTAGTGGTGTTGCGATCGCCAAGCGCGATCGGGATTGGTCTCGATACGAGTAATGGTGGTATGCGCAATTGTGACGACGGCGTCGTTGTCGAATGCGAGGTGTAGATGTTGGGGCAGTGCTTCGATCGTGTCGTCGTTGTATAACTAGTACCCGGGTCAGATGTTGAAGTTGAAAATGGATTTCGTGGACTGAAAATATAAGAAGTCGAGGTCGGGGACGACGGCGTCACGATCGGACGGGGCTGGGCTTCGTCTCGAAACGAGGTCGGCGGCAAGTCGTATTCGGTGATGTCGTCGTCATTGGGGTGCGGAATCCACTCCGATCACTACGAGGCATTGTATTAGCTATGCTACATTTGAACACGATATAACATTTGTGCAAACTGCTTACCGATATGCGTTCCCACCAGCACCAGGCCTCGTACGAGGAACTCGGAGCCAAGCCGCCTCTACGTTCTGCAGGTTGATATGATAGCCTTGAGAACTGTCAGATAAGCACTCCATAACAGACAAAGTCGCGTACCTTTTTTGTTTCTGAACCAGATGCTGTAGAGTTCTGAATTGCCTTTGCTCCAGCGTACTGAACCGTGTTGATTCAGTCACGACAGTGGGAATACTGTAATCGAAAATGATATCCTCGTCTGCTGCAATGTCGAAGATCGCGTTCCATAACTCGGCCGGCGGGTTGATCGTGGTTGATGAGAGGTGATGGGAGTTCGACGAATCTCCTAAGTCCAATTGCACAGCCACGTTAACAGAAATATTTGTACCTTGCAGCGTTGAACGATCTACACCAAATCTAAAGCGCCATAAATATTAAATATGATAGGGGCGCCAATTTCAACGATAACTCCCTTATCCAATTGAATTTACAATTGAATTTGATGGAGAAACATCGCTTTCCGCAGAAACCGTCGCTTCAAGCGACGGTTTCTGCGGAAAGGGACGTAGCTCCATCATTTTCACATGTTACAGCGATCGGATAAGGGCGTTATCGTAGGAATTAGCGCCCCTATCACATATAATATTTATGCTACATCATATTTGACGCAGATCGTTCAATGTCTCAACCCACCAAAGGTGAGGTCTACGCACAGCCACGCGCGCGCCACAATACAACCGATCGCAGAATCCTTGCAGCCTTGAATTATCTACGCTCGATTGAAACTACCATAATTATTAACGAGGGTAGGGGCGCCAATTTCTACGATAACGCCTTTATCCGTTTGTTGTAACACGAGAAAATGATGGAGAAATAACGCTTTCCGCAGAAACCGTCGCTTCAAGCGACGGTTTCTGCGGAAAGGGACGTAGCTCCATCATTTTCTCGTGTTACAGCGATCGGATAAGGGCGTTATCGTAGAAAATGGCGCCCCTATCGCATATAATATTTATGCTAAGTCACATTTGACACAATTCGTTCAACGTCTCAGCCCACCGAAGGTGCTGTTTGTGCACAGCCACAATACAACCGATCACAGAACCTCTATTTCAAATCGGATTGGTTTTACAAATTAGATTTAATTTACAAGTAGTAAATTGTATTGCAAGGTGCAAATGCACACCTGTAGTGTAAAATTTACAAGAAATTATGTGTTATAAAGAGGGTGAAAACTTTTTTGGTGTCGCCTAAGAAGGCTTCTCCTTCTGGTCTTTCCTGACTCTCTCCCAATGTCTCTAGACAGTTCTACCATCCACCTCAGTGAATCTATGATCTTGGGTTTACTGGATGAACTTTCTAAGTTTGAAAACCCTCTATTTGCTCAGTTCTGTGAGATTCTTGCAGAACATCCTGTCTCTAAGGCCAGGGCGCCTTCTCAGATATCTTCTATATCTAGTTCTACTGCATCTGAGGACCTGTCCTTGGACTCTCCCAGCCCCTCTTCTAGCTTACCAACTGCCACTTCTGAAACTACCTCTGGTGTTACTGCTGCTGGCATGACTGAGGGAGCTGAGCTTGATACCAACATCACCTGCTGTCGCAATGGTGTCAAGCGCACCGCTTTCAGTGCTGCTGCTAAGCGCTTGACTAGGCGCCCATCTTCTAAATCTGGGGAAGATGTGGTAATTAGCGCCGACAATACTCCTGAGGCGGCAAAAGTACTTACTAAAGGAGGGGGCCAGGGAATAGCGGTTGCTAAAGATGCAGAGGAGGATGGAGGAGGAGGAAGTGGTGATGGTGTTAGTTTGGGGGAGGATAGTGATGTTAGTGATGAGAGCAGCGAGGGTGAGGACACCATCGGAGGGAAGCGAAAGAGAAAGAGTAGAAGGAGAGAAAAGAAGGCTAAGAAGGCTAAGGTGGATACCCCTGCCTGGCTGACCAATGGTACTCCTCCTGATCTTGCCGATGGAACCGATTCTCTGGCCATGGAGTTGACTCGTATTATATCCAACACCGGTCTCCAACACTTGGTTGATCTTGTGCAGCTCTTGATCAAACCTGTCTCCCCCACTTTGTCGGATGATCCACCGCTTACCTTGGGTTCCCTCATTGCTGCCTGTGCTGAGCAGGAGGCAAAACAGATGCTGGTAGATTTTCGCCACATGATATTGTTGATACGGCTGGCTTTCCACCTTGAAAGGTGAGTATTTTCTTTCCTTCTGTCTATCGGTCAGTATCTGAAAATCAATTTAAGGGAGTTTGCTCAAGTTCCTGAGGGAGGACGACCCTCAAGTTTTGGATCTGTCTCCAAATTATTTGGTGTCAATGAGAAATCGCTTTGGAATTGGTATAACATGGGATCCAGACTGATTCACCTGGCGGGTGGTGGTGAGACTTTGTTAACTTGTAATATAATATGTGCTTATGATTCCTCAGGAACCTTTTATATTCTACTCATCGTGGCGGCTCTTGATATGAAGTCAAAGCTGCTTAATCGGGCTACAACTTTCAACTTTGTTGTGGACTCTTTGGCCTTTGCTCTACGAAACCCAGAACGTACGTTTCAGAATGTGTCCCTTATACTTGTATTGTGCTGACTCTGAGCCAGATTCAGCACTATCTGCACCTCTCGTTACGCTATTGGAGTCTACGTTAATCCCTCAAATGCAGCTGTTACGGAATTTTGAACCTCTTCGATCCGCTCTCAAGATTGAGGTGTTCCCTTCTCTTATTGAAGGACAGCTTGGCAGTTCAATCGATTTCTTCGATGTTACAGCGTCAGATGTTTGGTGTGATGACTTTCAAACCAAGTGAGTTCAATTACAGCTCTTCTTCAGCGAATTGTAAATAATAATGTGATCCATAGCTTGTTTAGGCTCCCCCAGCGGTCTGCTATTTGGTTGCCCCTGGTCACAGCTCCTGATAGCTCCTCTACATTTTCTTCTGTTGATGGCCTCTTCCCATCCAACTGTATTCTTCCCATCCTTCGTGAAGCTGTTTCCATCATCACTCCACTCCTGCTTTCTGAGAACCAGAGTCCTAAAATCTCACCCAAGATACGTAAACGGTGGACTAATGCAGAGCGGGTTACAGCTGGTAAGGCCACCACTGCCACTTCTATAGAACATCTGACGGAACTTGTTGAGTGTACTTCTGTTGTTTATTATGCCTTATACTGACCCACCGCTTTATACTAGCTCAGGGAGGCTCATGGGGGTGGTAAACGCAAAGAGGACAGTTACGTCAAGATACCTCATTCTTTATTAGAGGAGTGAGTTTATATCTTCTTAATCGCTTTCGCTTTAGTGACATATATTGTCTAGCAAAACTCTGAAGATTGACGACGCCACCAGCAATCTCATAGCCCTCACGTTTAATGAGGCATCTGGTATCATCAATGACCGCATGCAGAATTTACAAGCAATCTTGACTCATCTCGATTCCACCAACTTTGAACCCTGTGATTCCAAGAAGCGTGGGTATGCTTTTGACAGTATTCACCTGGATACTTATAACAGATTTGCTGAAAAGGTGAGTAAAATTTCGCTAAAATCAATTATATTTGCATTTATTGACTTATATTTCAGGGAGACGGCGCACCTGTGGACGTTCACCCTCATTTTATATACAAGAACTCCAGTGGACATACCAACCATGGCCAGCGCGCTACTTACCTTTCAAAAACGATCAAGGACAACCCTCAACAATTTGAATCAATTACTGACGTGATGGAGGACATCTGCAAGATCGTCTGCGACATACTGCGCAAGCACCTTCCCCACGTATTCGATCGACTCCGCATTTTCTGCGAGATTTTACCTCTGAATCACCGCTCTGCCACTTATCCATTTCCTGGGTTTGTTCTCAACATTCAAGTGTGCACTGAGGCTCACGTTGATGCCAACGATGATACCATCTGTGTTGTCATTCCTTTTGGTCTTTATGAGGGAGGTGAGCTGGTTTTGCATGAAGCTGGATTGGTCCTGGAGTTGCAGGAGGGTGATATGTTGATTTTTCCTTCTTACCGCCTTACTCACTTTAACCTCCACTTCACTGGTGTTAGAGGTTCTGTTGTCATGCACTCAGACAAGGAGGTAAAGAGTTGGAATGCTAATCGTAATGGTTGGGATCAGCATATGGTTGTTAAGTACGGCCATTAGAAAATTACATATTTATTTTTATTATATAAGTACAGTCATTATTAAATTTACAAATTTACATATATCTTTTGTGACTCGGACTTCAAGGGTCATATAAGTGACTTGAGGTGAACTTGAGGGTGTGCAGAGTGCGGAGGGAAGAGCAGCAGTCGGCACAGCCATATTAAGAAAGACATCCATACCTTGCAGCTTTGAATTATCTATGCTCAAAATAAAATCCCATAAAATATTAACTGTGATAGGGGCATCAATTTGTATGATAACATCCTTATCCAATTCCTGTAATATGTGGAAACAATGGAGCGATGTCCCTTTCTGCAGAATCTGTCACTTATGCGGAAAAGGATGTTGCTCTGTCAAATGTGACGGTAAAATCAAACAAACAAAGTATTATTGTATAAATTGGTTGCCCCTATCACAGTTAATATTTTATATTGTAATTCAAAGTTGTAAGGTACAGATGTCTCTCTTCATGCGGCTGTGCCTTTGGACTTAGGTTGTGTCGACTGCTGCTCTTCCCTCCTACTACAGTCTATATAATAAAAATAAATATGTAATTTTCCAATGGCCATACTTAACAACCATATACTGATCCCAACCATTATGATTAGTGTTCCAACTCTTCACCTCCTTGGCTGAGTGCATGACAAGGGACTATTTCCTTTTTGGCATAATTGATGTTTTGAATCACGTGGTATCTGGTTCAAGTTCGATCACGGTGGCTGTTTAGTGCCGTATCACTTACCATGATCTCCTTAACACATCTTCCATTGTTCTTTACCCTTTCACTCTTATACATCACAGCGTCTCAATATACATGGGTCACTGATGATAGGGGAATGCCTCCTTTAGATCCTGGTAAACCCTTGGTGAACCAATCATTGACGCCTATCACTTGGGCCAATATATGCCCAACCTCCAATGAATCAGATCCATACCCGGTGGCAATTCCAGGATCTGAAAGGTCTATGGAGGCCCTTTGGTGTACTTCCTTGGTCACACCCCTAGGTAATACAACCTCTGCAGTTGCCCGAGTGGGTGTATCTGCTTTACAGCCTGCCCGTGTGGGTAGGCTAGTAACTGTAAATGTTCAATCAATTGTCGTGGTGCCCATAAACAATGTTGCAGTGCATGTGTCATCAATACATTCAAAAAAATGTAACAGTGCCTCAATCCTGCTGGTCTTTCTCCGTTTTGTAATTTTCCAATCATTTCCAATTTTTTTCTCCTGTTTAGATGACATACTGTATAGGGTTAGCTGGCCGCCCTATATGCATCAACTTAATCTATATACAATATTCTGGTGTTCTGTAAAGCCACTGATGGTTGTAGAAGTGTGTCGGCACATCAAATTTAGGTTATTAAGAGCCTTTATGCGTGCACATGACTATATTGCTCTAATGGCAGCCCAGATTGCATGCAGAAGGGGCACGGTGATATTCTTGATTTGGAGCTGTTGGACATTATATTGTAGGTTTTATTCCAATGCTTGCACCTCTGTTTTATGGGATGATATCACCAAATTTCCTCTTATACAGCCGTCTGAACTCAATATAGGTGGTGGTCAAATTTCCCCATTTTTTTTCAAAGATCTTCATCTTTATGTTCAACATGCTAGCAGGGAATTTCCAGATGATGCTATGTTCAGATTCACTGCTCACAAACACAACAGGGTGACAGATGCACTTTACAAGACTGCAAAAGATCATGATTATATTCACACAAATATGCCTCTTGAACAGTTTGCGCATAAGTGCACCATGAAAGATTTCAGAAATATTGCTAAAATTCATAATATATATGTGCCTTCCAAGACAAAAATTAATGAAGCTCCTTCGTATTTGAAAGATCACCACTGCTCCTCTTGTGAGGATCACGTCACAGTGTTCACTCTACACATTCCTAAATCCAATTCTTTGTACTGCAAAAAATGGTATAATAATTTAGACCCAGTTAAAAAAGCCAAACGGTTTGAAAATGTGTGTGCAAACCGTAAGAATACCAAAAAAAATGTTAAAAAGGAGGATAAATACCCTTTTCCACCACCGCCGCCCTCTGTAGAACTGAAAGAGACTGTGGTACGAAATTGGTGTCATGATACTTCACCTGAAAATTTTTCAGAAAGTGGATGTGCCATTTGTGGACAGCTAGTTCCTGCAAAACAACTTAAAAAATTATCTGAGACGGAGTGTGATCTGGACATTTTGAACAGGGAGGGTATGGGTATTACTCGCCAAGAGCGAATATCAGATGATGATCCTATCTTGGAAATTAAAGGTCCTGTTTTGGACCATGAATGTATTAAAATATGCAGATCATGTGAAAATAGTCTGAGTATGGGACTGACTCCAAAATATGCTTTGGCACGTGGACTCTGGCTGGGTGCTATTCCCCCTCAACTGCAAAATTTAAGCTTTACTGAACAGCTACTCATATCCAGAGTCCGCCACAACAAGTGCATCATGCGAGCTTCTTCTGGGATGCACAAAATGAAATGCAATGCCATCATGTTTGAAAATCCCATGCCAAAGATATATCAGAGATTGCCTCCTTCTATAGATGATCTCGATGAAGTGCTTGCCTTTATTTTTACTGGTCCATGTCGTCCAACTCCAGAAGACCTGGAAAGAACTCCACTTCTTGTTCGTAGACGTAAAGTTGCAGAAGCACTTGAATGGTTGAAACTCAATCATTCTGATTATTTTGATGTGGATATAGCCTACGACAATCTGGAAGCGTATCCTGAAAGAGGCCCTCCAGTGGTGATCACTTACAGAAATGCTGATAGTAATAAAGAGCCGGAAGCTACAAGTGCTTTTGACAATGAGGAGGAAGACGGTGTTGAAGATGGTCCATGTCCTTTTGTGGTAAATGGAGTGACAGGAGAACAGCTTGATTCTTTATCCCTTGAAGCAACAATTGCTAAGGCTGCCAAGCATCTAAGAGAAGATAATGGTGGTGTGCTGGCCATTGGTCATAGTGCTAAGCCCCAATCAATTTATCACAACCCACAGCTTTATCCAATGATGTTTCCATGTCTGTTTCCATATGGGCTGGGTGGAATTGGTGGAATTAACAGTGACGCTCTCGAATTGTCTGATATAATGCATAAAAAAAGACTTTTGATGTACCATGATAAGAGATTTCAGATGGATGCCTACTTTCCCTTGGTGGCTTTCAATCATGAACAAATTAAAAAAAGCACCACAGGGGGGTATTTGCTAACAGAGAAACGTAATTTTCATGATATAGCAGACAGACTAATGAATATTAACACTGGTGTTTTAGAGGATCTGTCCAAGCGTTTGAGCAGGGGTGACAGGGTGAGACCAGAAACTCCAGAGGAAAAAGCTTGTTATGCACTTATTTCAGATTTAGATCATGTGGCCGGTCATGTTCAGGGCTCTGTTACATCAAAAAAATACATGAGAAATGAAATATGGTCTTTGATATCTTACCTTGGTGCTCCTTCATGGTTTATAACCTTTGCTCCGGCAGACAATAGACATCCTATAGCCCTCTATTTTGCAGACACCAAAGAGACATTCTCTCCACTGATACTTACAGACAAACAGTGTTATCATTTAAATGCAGGAAATGCTGTAGCAGGAGCAAGATTTTTTCACTTTATGGTCCAGATGTTCATTAAACATGTGTTGGGAGTGGATGAAGATCATCCTGGTCTTTATGGTAATACTTCTGCCTATTACGGGACTGTGGAACAACAAGGCCGTCTCACCTTACACCTGCATTTGCTGTTGTGGATATCTGGGTGTTTTACTCCACAGGAAATACGAGACAAAATCATGGATGTGAACTCTGATTTTCAGAAGAAGATGGTGGAATATCTAGAGGCCTTGTGTGTTGGTGAGTTCCTAACAGGGTCTCAAATTGAGGTGTCTGAAAAAGCAAAAACTGCGTCTGCTGTGGCTGGTTATCAAGACCCTGTCCGCACTCTACTTGAAGCTCCACCACCTCCCTGCACAGACTCAGATGCACAATGTCCAAACTGTGATATGCGACAGTCTTGGTGGCTAAGATTCAAAGATACTGTGGATGATTTGTTGTTGCGATCCAATTTACACACACATAAAGTTGATAAAAAAGGAAATGTTAAGTCATACTGCTTGGATTCCAAAGGCAGATGCAAGCGCAGATTTCCAAGGGATATCTTTGAACAGACCATGGTGGAACCTAAATCAGGTGCCTTAAATCTGAAAAAGGGAGAGCCCTGGATGAATACAGTCACCCCAGTTCTAACTTACCTTCTTCGCAGTAATTCTGATGTAACCAGTTTGCTGTCTGGTACAGCCCTCAAAGCTGTTGTGGCTTATGTCACTGATTACATTACCAAACAGTCTCTGAAAACTTACAGCATCTTTGATGTAGTGAAAAGCATTTTTGACAAAAATTCAGAAATGATAGGTGGTGATCTCAAACGTAAAGAAAAAGTCAGAAAAATATTTACTCAAGTGGTAAATTCTCTGACCGCTAAAATGGAAATTGGCGGTCCCATGGCATCTCTTTATCTGTTAGGGAATCCAGATCACTATACTAGACACAAATTTATTCCATTTTATTGGCGAGCTTTTGTAAAGGAAGTTTTAGATGTCTGGGCAGAAGAAAAAAATTCTGATGAAAATTCTGATGCACGTGATTCTTCTGATAAGGTGGTTATCAACAAGAGTGAGGGTCAAATTATTGGAATATCAAAAGTCAGTGATTATGTTTTCCGTCCACAGATATATGAGAAAGTGAGCTTGTATGACTGGATTCGGCTTTCAGAAAAATCTAGAAAATCTAGAAGAACAAAGAAAGAAGTTGGAGATGCTGCTGATGATCCTGAATTTGAAAGTGATGATGAATTGAATATAAAACCTGCTGACACTGATCTATCAACTTCTGCTGCCAAGTCTGAAGGTCTACCAGGGAAGATCACTATAAATAAGGAACCACCACTGAGTAAATTTATTGATGACGATATTGGATTGTTTAATGATGATATAAATGATGATGGAATTGAAGATGATATTGATGAACTGGATGTCATGGATGAACCCTCAGAGAAGGCACCTACAAAGGACCGATCCTTCCATCCAGGGCATCCTCAGTATAAAACTCATCAAGCTCACATGAAACGTGAAGATCCCTTTATTGTGCCTAATTTTCTTCCAAACACTTTGCCCAGAGCAGACAGAGGTGATCGTGAATATTATTGCTGTACAATGCTGACATTTTTTAAACCTTGGCGAACAGGGAAAGATTTGAAAGCCAAAATGGAAACATGGGACAAAAGCTTCATGGCACATGAATTCAGCAAGAGGCAGACAGAGATCATGAAGTTTTTTAATGTTCGATATGAGTGTTTAGATGCACGTGATGATTATTCTGCTAAACGGGACAAAGAGGATGAAGACAAGATCAAGTATCAATGGGCAACTTCTGATATGCTTGGTGCTCTAGATGATGCACATTATGCAGAAGCGTACAGTGGTGCAGATTTTGACACCAAAAAGCATGATGGTTATGAAGAAGAAATTTTCAATATTTCTGGTAGAAAAGATAAAAATCGCAGAGAAGCTATGGCTTTGGCAGAGCGTACCATGAATATATCTGGGTGGCTTGATCCTTGTCAAGATGGATTACCTGATGTAGGTTGTCTTGACCCAATGGAGCCAGAAATCAAACAGTCAGGTAAATTATGGAGAGCCGTGGTACTTGCCAAAAAACAAGAAATACTTCAAGAAAAAAGCCTACATATGCCCACAGGGCCCAGATCTAAAGAAAATGGTGGAAATTTTAAACCTGATGTGGTAGAGGTGGTCAATAAAGAATATATTGACAAAATGTTCAATGTCACCAGTCCAGCTGATGAAGATGTTATAAAAAATACAATAACATATTATTTGCTCAACAGTGAACAAGAAAGGGCCTTCAGGATCATATCCAATCACGCAACCATTAAAAATCCAAAACAACTTTGCATGTATTTAGGAGGTATGGGTGGTACTGGAAAATCCCAAGTAATCAAGGCCATCATGAACTTCTTTGATAAGTGCAAAGAAAACCACCGTTTTTTAGTAGTTGCCCCAACTGGAGCGGCCGCTGCACTTCTGAATGGCTCTACATATCACTCAGTACTGGGGATTAATGATGGTGAATTTATTTCTGCTAAATCTCTTGCGCAGATAAGAGCAAAACTTGATGGAGTGGATTATATCTTCTTGGATGAAGTATCAATGCTTTCCTGTCATGACATGTATAAAATTAGTTCTCAATGTGCCAAAGCTCGTGGTGAACATAATGAACCTTTTGGTGGAATCAATTTTATTTTTGCAGGTGATTTTGCTCAGCTTCCTCCAGCCATGAATGCTCCTCCTCTATATTCAGAAAAGGTTGGTACACAGATAGAATCAAGTCAGACTGTGAAAAACCAAGAAGCTGCAATTGGCAAGGCGTTGTGGCATCAGGTGACTACTGTGGTCATTCTCCGTCAGAATATGAGACAGGATAAGCAATCGCCTGAAGATACTAAACTACGGACTGCTTTGGAAAATATGAGATATAAATCTTGTACACCTCAAGACATTGCATTTTTGCGTAGCAGAATTGCTGGAAAAGGTCCAAATGATCCAAAATTGGCTCAAAAATTCTTTAGAAATGTGTCTATCATCACCGCCTTCAATTCTCAAAAGGACAGAATAAACCAACTTGGCTGTGAGAGGTTTGCTGCAGAAAATAATCAAACCTTGACTTCTTTTTATTCCATTGATAGGTGGAGGGATCCTGAAGAATCTAGAAGAAAAAAAGGTGAATCAAACCGCCCAAAGAAAAAGTTGGTGGATCCTGTACGCAAAACCAATGTCTTTTCTCCACATCTGCAAAAGACTCTGTGGGAACAGCCTCATGCATCTTCTAACAAACATGTGCCTGGGAAGCTAACACTCTGTGTTGGTATGCCTGTCATGTTGAGACACAATGATGCTACTGAGTGCTGTATCACAAAAGGCGCTGAGGCTACAGTGGTCAGTTGGCAGTCCATTGAGGGTCCAGAAGGACAGAGGGTCCTGGACACTTTGTTTGTAAAATTGAAAAATCCACCAAAAACAGTGAAGCTAGATGGTCTTCCTGAAAATGTTGTTCCCATTACCAGGCACACCACTGCTACCATGTGTTTGCTACCCAACGATGATGTGATTTCTCTGTCTAGAGAACAGGTCCTGGTTTTACCTAACTTTGCTATGACAGATTATGCTTCTCAAGGACGCACAAGGCCACAAAATCCAGTTGATCTCAACAGTTGCAAGACTCACCAGTCTTATTATACCTGTCTGTCTAGAAGTGCCACCGCTGAAGGTACTATCATCATTCAAGGGTTTGATCCAAAGCTCATCACAGGTGGAGCTTCAGGATATCTCAGACAGGAGTTTAGGGAGTTGGAACTTTTAGATGAGATTACTAAACTCAGATATGAGAGAAAATTACCTTCAGATATCAATGGACACCGCCGTAACACAATTATCCGCCAATTTCAAAAGTGGAAAGGTGCCACATATGTCCCTAACAATGTCCACTCTGCCATATGCTGGCACAAAGGTGATCCTCTGAATATGTTAGCGGTAGTGACAGATTCACCATGGCAAATTGTGCATAAAATTGACAAAGATAACTCTAAGCAACCTAAGGTTAATAAATCAAGCCTCATAAATTTTGTGCCAGCTGAAGGAAGTGTTCCTGTGACATTGAAGCGCAAATTGGATGAAGATGTTAATGATGAAATTTCTGATGTTCCTGTTCTAAAAAAAAAGAAAATTGCCACAGATGTCATAGAAGACGTTCAAGGTCCCTTGGGTCTTTTGTGGGATGGAGACAATTATAGCTGTGCTTATGATGCTTTATTGACCATCTTACTGTCAATTTGGACACAGAATCCTTCCAGATGGAAAGAACAGTTTAAAGATATGAATCGTATCATGAATGTGTTAGCTTCTGGATTTCATCGTGCAAGTCAAGAGCAAGGTACTTTAGAGTCTGCCAGAGATAAAGTGAGACATTTGTTGCACCAAAGAAGCCCAGATTTGTTTCCATATGGTCATGCTGGCACTCCTGTAATTGAAATGGCTGAGCAACTTCTCAGAAGTGATAATGTTATTGCTTCCAGTTGGCTAAGATGTGTTGATTGCAAAGAGGAAAATAACAGGGATGTAGATCTGCAAACGTGTGTCATTCAATGTCCCAATGCTTCAAACTGCACTATAGCAATGTGCCTACAAAAAAAGTTTATTGATCGCCATCCTAGAAGGAGATGTACACATTGCAATGGAGAAATTGATCAGATTACCAGATTTGAAACTGTTCCAAAGGTGCTCATTTTTGCAGTAGGTGATGCATCCATCAAGGTCAGTAAAAAGATCAGTTTCAGTGATGGAGAAAGTCGTTTGGTATTTGGTTTGAAAGGTATTGTATATGCTGGTGACTTTCATTATACATCTAGAATATGTGCTAATGGTGTTGTCTGGTTCCATGATGGAATGGTAACTGGCAGAAGTTGCACATATGAGGGTAAATTAAATGCATTCACAGATTCTGATCTATCTGTCTGTAATGGCAAGACTTCATCACTTATTATATATGCTCAAAAATAATATTCTAAATATTTATTAAAAAATAATTTAACTGTTTGATAAGCCTTCAATTGTTTTGGGTTTTTACTTACAGTTTAATTTGTAGATAAATGGCTCTGTCAATATCCCATTCTCAGTTTAAGGAAGTTGATGGCCACAAATGGGACGAGTAGCCTGCCATGCGAAGCAATGGCCCACTCCCAACAAGTGGTCTGCCGTGATGTCAGTTTCATTACACCTACTTGCCTAATGCGGTAATTCTGGCCACTTCCTGCTCAAAAAAAGTGACCCACAGCTGTTTTCAATCAATTCCCAATGGGTTTTTATGATTCTTTCAATGTTGTTATAATTTAGCATGCTATGTACACATTCTGTAGCATTTTTT
>Ga0193716_1001396_pt1 | contig 14036 bp, 13 predicted proteins | sample U2c1metaG_FD_145901 | JGI IMG/M metagenome (GOLD analysis project Ga0193716, IMG submission 145901) | Soil microbial communities from a riparian zone of the East river system, Colorado, United States - U2c1 | ecosystem: Environmental > Terrestrial > Soil > Riparian zone | place: USA: East River...
CTTGGTCCGGTGCTCGCCACGCACCACCAGCACCACCGCCGCCAGCACCACGAGCCCGCCGGCGAACTGCGCGAGCCCGAACCGCTCGTCGGCCAGCACCACCCCGAGCACCACCGCGATCACCGGGTTCACGTACGCGTAGGTGGCCACCGTGGACACCGGCAGCCGCCCGAGCGCGTACACGTACGAGCTGAACGCCAGCGACCCGAACAGCACGCAGTAGCCCCACCCGAGCCACGACGCCGTCGACACCTCCGCCAGCACCACCCGCTCGCCGCCCACCACCCCCGCGAACGTCAACAGCGTGCCGCCGACGCGCATGCCGACCGCCGAGAACGTCACCGGGTTGGGTGGCACCGGCAGCCGCGCGCCGGCCACCGTGCCGGTGGCCCAGCCGAGCGCCGCGACCACCACCAGCCACGGCCCCCACCACGCCGAACCGTGCGCGCCCGCCACCGGACCGCCGAGCAGCAGCACGGCAAGGCCGGCGAGCCCGATCGCCACGCCGGCGACCGTCGTCGTGGACGGCCGCTGCCCGGTTAATCGACGCAGCACCACCACGTACAGCGGGATAGACGCGACCAGCAGCGCCGCCAGCCCGGACGCGACATGCCGTTCGGCAACCACCACCAGCCCGTTGCCCCACGCCGGCAGCAGCACGCCGACGAGCGCCGCCGTGCCGAACTGCGGCCACGTCATCCGGAACGCCTTCCGGCCCGCGAACACCAGCACGGCCACGCACAACAAGGCCCCGGACACCACGAACCGCGCGCCGGCCGACAGCAGCGGCGGCATGGTCTCCACGCTGAACCGGATGGCCACATAGGTAGACCCCCACACGACGTACACAACGCCGAGCGCCGCCCAGGCCAGCCAGGCCGGGGCGCGGGTGGAAGTCGCGGTCACCGTCACGCCGACACCATGACATGGACCACCGACAAAATGTCGCCGGTTACCGGTCAGCGGGGTCGGAACACCGAGCCGGTGACGCCTTCGACGTCGGTGATCGTGGCGACGCAGCGATAGACGCCGAGATCCTTCTCCCGGTCGTCCGGGGTCGGCGGCAGCACCGAGAGGTTCCAGCGCTCCGCGCCGTAGGACAGCGCGTCGCCGAACCGCGAGGCCAGCAGGTTCTCCGTCGAGCACACCTGCTTGACGATCGGGTGCGCCTCGAGCACGTCTGCGTACGGCTCGGCCACGTCTCCCGGCACCAGCGCGATCGCGAACGTCTCGAAGACGTGACTCTGGTCACACGGCAGCTTGCGGATGCTGGTGACCTCTCCGTTGATCACCACCATGCCGCTCCAGCACTCGGCCTTGTCGACACATCGCGCCTGACCGCCGTCGACCGCCGCGGCCGGGCAGTCCTCGGCGGTCGTCCGCACGCCATAGGACTCGGCGGGGTCGGCGGTGGACGACGAGCCGTCGTCCCCTGCCACCAGCCCGGGATCCCTCGGCGAGTTCCCCGCGAAGTAGGTGTAGGCGAAGAACGCGCCGAGGAACAGCAGCAGCCCGACCACGCCCGCGCCGACCCACATCGCCGCCCGGCGGCCCCGGTGCGGCGGCACGGTCGGCGTCTGGTCCTGCCGGAAGGGCAACAGGCTCGGCCCGGAAGGCGCCAACGGTGGCGGCGGCGTCGACAGCCGGGGCGCCGCGACCGTGGTGACCGGCGACGTGATCGCGTGCCGAGGCCCGCCGTAGCCGGCGACCGTGAACTGGCTCAGCTCCGCTCGCAGCGCCGCGGCCTCGGGGAACCGGTGCGCCGGGTCCTTCGCGAGCCCGCGCCGCAGCACGGACATGAACTCCGGCGGCACGCCGGGGATGTCCTCGAGCGGGATGTCGTGCCGGCGAACGATCTCCGGCACGCTCAGCTCGCCGTCGTGCGGGAACCGCGGCGGCCGGCCGGCGAGCAGCGTATACAGGGTCGCGGTGAGCGCGTAGACGTCCGACTGCGGTGTCGGCGGCGCGAGGTGGAACTGCTCCGGCGCCGCGTAGGCCGGGGTCAGCGCGGCGAGTGTGACCGAGGTGTCGCGACCGGCTTCCATCAGCGCGGCGAGCCCGAAGTCGGCGAGTGCGACGGTGCCGTACCGCTTGACCAGGATGTTGGCCGGCTTGATGTCCCGGTGCAGCACGCCGAGGTCGTGCGCGGCGGCGAGCGCGTCGCCGATCTTCTGGCCGATCTCCGCGACCTCGCGCGTCGGCAGCGGGCCCGGCCGGTCGGCGAGCGAGCCGCCAGGGCAGAGCTCCATCACGATGTAGGGCCGCGAGTCGGACAGCACGCCGGCGTCGTAGATCTCCACCACGTGCGGGTGCCCGGACAGCCGGCCGGCCGCGCGCACCTCGCGCAGGAACCGGCGCTGGTCGCGGTCGTCGAGGATCACGCGGGTGTCGACCTTGATCGCGACCTCGCGGTCGATCGTCAGTTGGCGGGCGCGGTACACCACGCCGAAACCGCCGCGCCCCAACGCGTCGACGATCTCGAAGCCGGGCACGGAGACGGTCACGAGCGGAGAGCGTAGCCGAGGATTTTTCGCGGAACGTGCCTGCCGGCGAGGTGTGCGGGACGACCATCTAGTTTCGTCGGTATGGCCGAAGCCACCGTGCGCCCAGCAGAGCCGTCCGACGCAGAGGAGATCGCGAGGATCCAGCTCACCACCTGGCGGGCCGCCTACCAGAACCTCCTGCCGGCCGAGCTGCTCAAGGCGCTCGACGCCGCCGAGGCGGCCGACGCGTGGCGGCACACCATCGAGCAAGGCCCGGCGCGGGTGTTCGTCGCGCTCGAGGGCGAGTGGCTCGTGGGGTTCTGTGCGGCGGGCCCGGCGCCGGAGGACGAGTCGGCAGGCGCCGACGGGCTGCCGGTGTCCGACGCGGAGCGGGTCGCGCTGGTCAGCACGCTGTTGGTGGAGCCGCGTTGGGGCCGGCGTGGGCACGGCGGGCGGCTGCTGGCGAACGCGGGCACGGCGATGCTGGCCGCGGGCGCCAGGCGTGGGATCAGCTGGGTCGCCGAGGCGGACAAGGCCTCGCTCGCGTTCTGGGAGCGGGCCGGCTGGGTCGTCGACGGCACCGTGCGTACCCTCGACGCGGCCGGTCAACCACTACGCGAGGTGCGACTGACAGGCACGCTGCGTTTCAACCTCACCTAGCCTTCAGCCAGGTCAGGTACGCTCGTTTCCATTCGCACATCTCATCGGAGGCACGCTGGTGATCGCATGGCTCGGCCTGACGCTCGGCGTCGCTTTCTCCTCCGCGCTCATGCCTCTCATCAGCATCGAGATCTTCCTCATCGGGCTCGCGTCGCAGCAGCCGCACATCCCGTGGTTGATACTCGGTGCGGTCGTCGCCGTTGGTCAGGTCGCTGGCAAGCTGCTGTACTACTACGCCGCGAAGGGCTCGCTGCGGCTGCCCAAGTTCATGCATCGCAGGCGGGGCGCCATCGAGACGCCGCGGCGCGAGCGGTGGCGCCGGCGCACCAAGCGGATCCGCATGTGGGTCGAGACGCTGCGTGAGAAGTGCCACCGCCACCCGCACTGGATGGTCGGCACCTACGGCCTCAGCTCGGTCCTCGGCCTGCCGCCGTTCATGGCGACGTCCGTGCTGGCGGGCATGGTGCGGATGAAGCTGTCGGCGTTCCTGTCGGCCGGGCTGGTCGGCCGGTTCATCCGGTTCAGCGTCGTGGCCGCGTCACCCGCGCTGTTCGCGCACGGGGCCTTCTAGCGTCGTTTTCTGCTCGGGCAGCGGGTCCTCGGTCAGGACCCGCTGCCCGAGCAGCTCACACGAGTGCCGCCTCCTCGGTGTCGGCCGGGACCAGGGCCAGCCGCACGTCGGCGGGCCGGTAGTCCAGCCGGGGCACCGCGAACACGGCGGTCATCTGGCCGGCCTCGGTGCGTGCCATGTACACCAGGAGTCGCCAGTCGCCCTCGTCCCAGTGGTCCATCAGGTCGGAGGTGAGCTGGTGGACGATCGACTCGTGCGCCGGGCTCTTCCACAGCTGCTGCACCGTGGACTCCAGTGGGATCTCCACGGCCCGGTTCGCCAGCGGGTGCCGCATCCGGATCCGCCAGCGCCGCAACGGAAGCAGCCACCGGTGGTCCAGCTCCGGCGACAGCGCGACGATCGCGGCCAGCTCGACGACCGCCACCCCGACCGTCGCGAATGGACGGTCGACCGGCCACCACTCGGTGCCCAGCGCCGCGAAGAGGCTCAGCACCACCAGCAGACCGGCCCGCGCGAAGCCACGCCCCCGGATCGGGGTGTGCTTCTCGCCGAGGCAGCCACACGACGAGTCCGGCGCCTTCCGCTTGGCGTAGCCGAGATAGCCCAGCATGCCAACCGAAAGCGCCGCCGCCGCGTATGCCTCGACCACGAACACAGGCGGTGTCAACAGAAGCAGGCCGATCGCCGCCTCCGCGACACCCACGGCACGGTACGCGCCGACGACGCGTTCCTTGCCGACCAGCCGACTCAGCGCCGACTTGCGCGCCGCCGCGGGAGCGTTGCGCCACAACAACACTCGCCCACAGCAGCACGCCACCGACGACCACTTGCTGCACGCTCGCCAACCATGCGATCATGATCACGGTCCTTCCTCGAGAGGGCGGATGCCGGGGACGTGCTCACCACACCGCCCTGAGGCGAGCGCGTCCCCGGACATCCGGTCAGGCTGCCGCGTACACCGTGGCCAGATCGACCTCGTTGGTGTCGGGCCGCCACGCGCCGATGACCTGTGCGTGCTTGCCGACCTGCAACAGCGACAGGTCACTGACCGCGGCCGTGCTGTTGTAGACCGCCGCCGTGGTGCCGGCGACGACGTGGCCGACGAGCCGGTCACCGTGGTGGTCGAGGTGCATCATGTCGCGTCCGATGGAGGTGATGTGCACCTGCAGGTTGACGATGTTGAGCCACACGGCGTCGGCCGCGAGGGTGCCGTCGGGCATCCGCACACCGCGTGCGTAGAGGCCGTCGCCGACCTTCGCCGCGTCCGTGGTGGTCGGTCGCAGCTTCCACACACTCGTCGCCTTGGTCAGGTGGATCTGGTTGATGGTCCGGTCCGACCCGGTGACCATCAGCAGCCCACCCGCGATGCCGGTGATCCGTCCCTCGACGAAGTTCGGGTCCGGCGCGCCGGCCTCGACGTCGAGCTTCGGGTCGGCCATGGCCTCTGGGGCGACCGCGCCGATGGTGGTCGCCGTGATCACGGTCGCGGTGGTGCCGAGTACCGCGCTGGACAGGAAACGCCTACGTCCCAATATCTCTGACACGCTCAGCTCCGAACCGTGACGGGCATGATGCCGCTGGACAGGTTGCCGATCGCGCTGTACGCCGACGGGGTCAGGTCCAGCAGCCGGTTGGTCGCGCAGTTGCCGCTACAACACGAACGTTCGCCGCACCACAGGTCGGTCTGCGGCCCGCAGTCGGCGATCGTGACCGCGATTTCCGTTGCGCCACAGAGGTTCTTGACGTAGAACCGGTGCCCGCACGTCTGCCGTAAGAGGTTGTCACCGCATTTGTCGGGTCTGGTGATGGCAAAGCACGCGTCGGACGTGTTGGGCCATGCGCAGTGGCGGCTGCCGGACTTGCAGTTGCCGCACGCGCCGCCACCGGCGGAGCCGCAGGGGCCCCACGCCGCGCCGCAGCAGAACCACGAACATTCCGCGGTCGCTGGTGCCCTCGGATCTGGTTGTGCCATGGGTCATTCCCTTCGGGGCTGCCCCGGCCTGTCTCCGTTGTCGCGCACGCTGATTCGGGCCATAGCGAACTGGGGTGAGCTCGCGCAGGGGTGCGAGCCCACCCAGTCTCCCGCCCGGCCCTCATCGCGCGTGGGTCCCGGCAGAGAAGGCAGGGTGGGACTTTCGCACGAACAGACAAGAGTTGGTTAGCTACTGACGGTCTTCGACGCTACTGGGCGGTTTCGGATAGCGCACCGGCCAAGCGGAGTAGCCAGACGACGCAAACGGCGCAACTACGATGTCGGTGCGGTGTGTCGTCCGGCTGATGTGCGTGGGTTGTGCGGGTATTCGGCCGACACAAGCCCCGTTTGGTCCTACAGCGACAGCAGGTTTTCCAGCCCCACGGTCAGGCCGTGGTGGGTCCGGATCTCGCGGACGCCCAGCAGCACACCGGGCATGAACGACAGCCGGTCGAGCGAGTCGTGGCGGATGGTCAGCGTCTCGCCCTCGCCGCCGAACAGCACTTCCTGGTGTGCGACCAGGCCGGCGAGCCGCACCGAGTGCACGCGTACGTCGTCGACGGACGCGCCGCGCGCGCCGTCGAGTGCGGACGTCGTCGCGTCCGGGGCCTTGCCGACCCCGGCCGACGCGCGCGCGGCCGCGATCAGGCGCGCGGTGTGCGCGGCCGTACCGGACGGCGCGTCGGCCTTGCCGGCGTGATGCAGCTCGATGATCTCGACCGACGGGTAGTAGCGGGCCGCGAGCTGCGCAAACTTCATCGACAGCACGGCGCCCAACGCGAAGTTCGGGGCTATCAGCACCCCGAGCTCCGGCTTGGGCGCCAGCCACCGCGTGATCGTGTCGAGCCGCTCGACCGAGAAGCCGGACGTGCCGACCACGCAATGGATGTTCTGGTCGACGCAGAACTGGAGGTTGTCCATGACGACGTCGGGGTGCGTGAAGTCGACGACGACCTCGGCTCCGGCGTCGGTGAGGTCACGCGTCGAGTCGCCCGCGTCGATCATCGCGACGACCGTCAGGTCGGCGGCGGCCTCGATGGCTCGGCACACCTCGGCGCCCATCCGGCCCCGCGCACCGAGCACGCCGACGCGAGTCACGGTCACCGCAACACTTCGGCCGGCACGTCGTCCGCGTGCGCGTACGGCCCCACCAGCGCGGTGGCGACGGGGCGGCTCAACAACTGCCCGGCGAGCGCGGCGACGTCGGTCGCGGTGACCGACTCGATCCGCTCGAGCGTCTGTTCCACGGTCAGGTACTCGCCGTAGCTCAGCTCGCCCTTGCCGATCCGCGACATCCGCGAGCTCGTGTCCTCAAGACCCAGCACGAGACTGCCGCGCAGCTGGCCCTTCGCGCGGGCCACCTCGACCTCGGTGAAACCGTCGGCCGCGACCCCGGCGAGCACGTCGTGCACGACGCCGGCGACCGAGCCGAGCCGGTCGGGCTGGCAGCCCGCGTACACCGAGAGGTGCCCGGTGTCCGCATAGGACGCCACCGACGAGTACACCTGGTAGGCGAGCCCGCGCCGTTCCCGAACCTCCTGGAACAGCCGCGAGCTCATCCCGCCGCCCAGCGCCGTGTTCAGCACGCCGAGCGTCCAACGACGCTCGTCGTGCCGGTCCAGCGCGCGGACGCCGAGCATCAGATGCGCCTGCTCGGTGTCGTCGGTGTGCAGCACCAGCTTCTCCGGCTTCGCGATCCGCGCCCGGCCCGTACGCGGCGCGCCCGGCGCCTGGTCGCCGACGAGGCGGTCGCGCAGCAGCCGGCGCGCGTGCCGCAGCACGGTCGCGTGGTCGATGTTGCCCGCCGCGGCCACCACCATCTTCGGCATCGCGTAACGCCTGCGGTAGAAGCCGTTCAGCGCGGTCCGGCTCATCCCGGTGATCGACTCCTCGGTGCCGAGCACCGGACGGCCGAGCGGGTGGTCGGTGAGCAGCGCCTCGCAGAACGTGTCGTGCAGCAGGTCCTCGGGGTCGTCGTCGCGCATGGCGATCTCCTCGAGGACGACGCTGCGCTCGATCTCCATGTCCTGCTCGGCGAGCACCGCGTCGAACACCACGTCGCACACCAGGTCCATGGCCAGCGGCAGATCGCTGTCCAGCACATGGGCGTAGTAGCAGGTGTGCTCCTTGGCGGTGAACGCGTTGAGCTCACCGCCGACCGCGTCGATCTCCTCGGCGATCTGCACCGCGGAACGTTTGGCGGTGCCCTTGAACAACAGGTGCTCGAGGTAGTGGGCGGCCCCCGCGACGGACTGCTGTTCGTCGCGGGAGCCAACGCCCACCCAGATGCCGACCGAGGCCGACCGGACTCCCGGCACGTGCTCGGTGATCACCCGAAGGCCACCCGGCAGCACGGTGCGCTTGACCTCGCACCCGCTGTCGGTCCGCTCGAGAGTTCGGGTACTACCGGAACGAGCGGAGCCTGCGGAGCGAGCATCGATACGTGCCAAGGTAGTTACGCCTCCGCGGGTGCGTCTGCCGGCGTGTCGGTCTCGGCGTCGGCCGACTTCTCGGCGTCCTCCTTGACCGGCACCAGGCTGATCTTGCCGCGCTGGTCGATGTCGGCGATCTCGACACGGAGCTTGTCGCCGACCTTGACGACGTCCTCGACCTTGCCGATGCGCTTGCCGTTGCCCAGCTTGGAGATGTGGACGAGACCGTCCTTGCCGGGCAGCAGCGAGACGAACGCGCCGAACGCGGCCGTCTTGACGACCGTGCCGAGGAACCGCTCGCCGATCTTCGGTAGCTGCGGGTTGGCGATGGCGTTGATCAGGCCGATCGCGGCCTCCGCGGACGGGCCGTCCGCCGCACCGACGTAGATCGTGCCGTCATCCTCGATCGAGATGTCGGCGCCGGTCTGCTCGGTGATCGAGTTGATCATCTTGCCCTTCGGCCCGATGACCTCGCCGATCTTGTCGACCGGGATCTTCACGCTGGTGACGCGCGGGGAGTACGGGCTCATCTCGTCCGGCGTGGAGATGGCCTCGGCCATCACCTCGAGGATCGTGAAGCGCGCGTCCTTCGCCTGGTTCAGCGCCGCGCCGAGGACCTCGGACGGGATGCCGTCGAGCTTCGTGTCCAGCTGCAGCGCCGTCACGAACTCCTTGGTGCCGGCGACCTTGAAGTCCATGTCGCCGAACGCGTCCTCCGCGCCGAGGATGTCGGTGAGCGCGACGTAGCGCGTCTCGCCGTCGACCTCATCGGACACCAGGCCCATGGCGATGCCCGAGACCGGCGCCTTCAGCGGCACACCGGCGTTGAGCAGCGACATGGTCGAGGCGCAGACCGAGCCCATCGAGGTGGAGCCGTTGGAGCTCAGCGCCTCGGAGACCTGACGGATCGCGTACGGGAACTCGTCCCGCTTCGGCAGCACCGGCATCAGGGCCCGCTCGGCGAGCGCGCCGTGACCGATCTCGCGCCGCTTCGGCGAGCCGACGCGGCCGGTCTCACCGGTGGAGAACGGCGGGAAGTTGTAGTGGTGCAGGTAGCGCTTGTGCGTCTCCGGGGACAGCGAGTCGATCTGCTGTTCCATGCGCAGCATGTTCAGCGTAGTGACACCCAGGATCTGGGTCTCGCCACGCTCGAACAGCGCCGAGCCGTGCGCCCTCGGGATCAGCGCGACCTCGGCGGAAAGCTGCCGGATGTCGGTGAGACCGCGGCCGTCGATGCGGACCTTGTCGCGGAGGATCCGCTGGCGGACCAGCTTCTTGTTCAGCGACCGGAAAGCGGCGCCGATCTCCTTCTCGCGGCCCTCGAACGCGCCACCCTCGACGGCGCCGACCTTCTCCAGCGCGGCGGCCTTGACCTCGTCGAGCCTGGCCTCACGCTCGGCCTTGCCGGCGATGGTCAGCGCGGCGGCCAGGTCGTCGGACACGGCGGCGGTGACGGCCTCGAGCGCGTCCGGCTGGTAGGCCGGGTACGTCGGGTACTCGCGGGTCGGCTTGGCGGCGACCTCGGCGAGACGGGACTGGGCCTCGCACAGCGACTTGATGAACGGCTTCGCGGCCTCGAGACCGGCGGCGACGACCTCCTCGGTCGGCGCCTGCTGGCCGTCGGCGATCAGGTCGAGCACGTGGTCGGTGGCCTCGGCCTCGACCATCATGATCGCGACGTCACCGGAGGCGACGACGCGGCCGGCGACGACCATGTCGAACGCGGCCTTCTCGAGCTGCTCGTAGGTCGGGAACGCGACCCACTGCTCGCCGATCAGCGCGACGCGGACGGCGCCGACCGGGCCGGAGAACGGCAGTCCGGAGAGCTGGGTGGATGCCGACGCGGCGTTGATCGCGACCACGTCGTACATGTCCTGCGGGTTCAGGCTCTGAACCGTGATGACGACCTGGATCTCGTTGCGCAGACCGTCCACGAAGGACGGACGCAGCGGCCGGTCGATCAGGCGGCAGGTGAGGATGGCGTCGGTCGACGGCCGGCCCTCACGGCGGAAGAACGAGCCCGGGATGCGACCCAGGGCGTACATCCGCTCCTCGACGTCCACCGTCAGCGGGAAGAAGTCGAAGTGCTCCTTCGGGTGCTTCGACGCCGTGGTGGCGGAAAGCAGCATGGTCTCCTCGTCGAGGTAGGCCACGACGCTGCCGGCGGCCTGCCGGGCGAGCCGGCCGGTCTCGAACCGGATGCTGCGCTTGCCGAAGTTGCCGTTGTCGATGACGGCGGTGGTCTCGTGTACTCCAGCTTGGCTGAAGTCGGTCATGTAGTAACTCCTCGTGATCACGGGCGCGCACACCCCATACGGGGCACAGGGCATGGGAATCACGTTCCGAACGAGGCCGGTCTTCGATCGAAGCCCCCGGGGCAGAAGCGGTGTTGCTCGCTTTCGCTGAAACCCGGGAGCCACTACCGAGGACCGGCGATCTGATCCCCGCACGTGGCGCGCACTCGCCCTATTAGTTCGTCTTTACAGAGGTCCGACAGACACAGGGGGAGCGGTCCGGTGACCACTCCCCCTCCGGGTCTCTATCGGCGCAGGCCGAGTCGCTGAATCAGCGACCGGTAGCGTTCGATGTCCACCTTGGTCAGGTAGTTGAGCAGCCGGCGGCGACGGCCGACCAGCAGCAACAGACCCCGACGCGAGTGGTGGTCGTGCTTGTGCACCTTCAGGTGCTCGGTCAGGTCGCTGATGCGCTTGGTCAGCATCGCGACCTGGGCCTCCGGCGAGCCGGTGTCACTGTCGTGCACACCGTACTCGGTCAGGATGGTCTTCTTCTGATCAGTGGACAGCGCCACTCTTTGTTCTCCTCGAATGTGAGATGTGCCGTGCGGTTCCCGATCGGGACATACGGAATCCTGGCCGCCACGGACTGCAGCCTGATCCAAACGCCGAGGTTAGCAGGTGGGTCGTTAGCCCTGCTTACCGGGTTTGCCGGAAAGGGCGACCCGGTCCAGCGCGGTGTAGGTGGGCCCGGCCGCGGTCACGTCGCTGCGGAACAGCACCACCTCGTCGGTCACCCACCACCGACCACGATACCCGTCGAGCGCGGCGGCGGCGCGGGTCGCGACCTCGTTGGCGGCCGCGCCGCGTTTCCACCGCGCCACGGTCACATGGGGGATGAACGCGAGCCGGTCGACGTGCTGGTCCGCGGCCAGGTTGCCGGCCAGGGTCCGCAGCGCCGACGCGTTGTCCCCGTCCAGCGGGTTCACGCCGATCCACAGCACGCCGGGGAACCGGCCGGCGGCACGCAGCCGCACCCGGGACGGGCGCAGTGCCGGCGCCCGCCTGCGGAACCACGCGCCGCGCCGGTCGGCGTGCTCGCGGTCGCCGTAGAAGCCGAGCGTGATGTGCCAGCTCTCCGGCGGCATCCAGGTCAGCTCCGAGGTCGACGAGCGCACCGCCGCCAGCCGGTCGTCGAGCTCGGCGCGGACGTCGTCCGGCAGGTCGATCGCGGAGAAGAGTCGGACCATCTACTGGGGCTGTCCTGCCCGCCGGAGCAGGTCGGCGAGCTCGGGGAACCGGCCGTTGAGCATGCTCGCGGCCGCGGTCAGGTCGTTCCCCTCTGCGACCCTGCGCAGCGCCGCCACCGCCACCCGGTCGTTGCGACCGATGTCGACGGGCAGGTTGTCCCTGGTCACGGACGGCCGGGAGACACGGACCTCCTCGAGCGCGCGCACCATGGCTTCCTTCTTGCCGGCCGCGACGTCCGGCACCAGGATCTTGCGCTCGAGCATGATCAGCCGCGCCAGCACCGCCGGGTTGCCGATCTTCGCGCGGCGCCCGCTCATCACCTGGCTGAGCATGGGCGCGCTGATGCCGAGGACGTCGGCGAGGAACGCCTGGGAGATGTCGAAGGCCACGACCAGTCTGCGCACCCGATCACCGAGCGGTTCGCCGTACCACTCTCGCTGCAGCGCGAGATTGCGCTGGACGATCTTGTGGTCCTCCACCTTCGCCTCTTCCCCTGGTCCCGCTCATGTGACGCTCTGTGCTGACTTGTCGAGCCTCAGAGCATCTTGCCAGGCGGGTGCGGAATGCGCGGTAAATCCGAAGAGCTGTTCGCATCTGCACGGTCCAACCCCCCGATCGGGGGTCAGGAGAGGAGGTCTCGCGCGCGTGCCACATCGCGGTGCATCTCCTCGACCAGGGCTTCCGGCGAGTCGAACTTCTCCATGTCACGCAGCTTGGCGACGAAGTCGACCCCCACCCGTTGGCCGTAGAAGTCCTCGTCCACGTCCAGCACGAACGCCTCCACGCGGCGTTCCCGCCCGGAGAACGTGGGGTTCGTGCCGACGGAGACCGCGGCCATCAGCGGTGGGCGTGCGGCGGCGTTCAGCATGGAGAAGCGTCCGGCGTACACCCCGTCGGCGGGGATGGCGGCGAACCGTGGGGTGGAGAGGTTGGCGGTGGGAAACCCCAGCTCATGGCCGCGCCGGTCGCCCCGGACGACGATGCCCTCCAGCCGGTGCGGGCGGCCCAGCGCCGCCGCGGCGGCGGTGACGTCGCCGGCGTTGATGCAGGCCCGGATGTACGTGGACGAGAAGGTGATCTCCTCACCCACGCTCTGGTTCGGCACCGTCACGAGCTTCGCGCCCTCGACCGCGAACCCGAACCGCTGCCCGAGCTGCGTCAGCAGTGACACTTTGCCGGCCGCGCGGTGCCCGAACGCGAAGTTCTCCCCGACCACCACCGCGGCGACGTGCAACTTCTCGACGAGGATCTCGTGCACGAACTCGTCGGGCGGCATCTTCGACAGCTCCGGCGTGAACGGCAGCACGCAGAACACGTCGATGCCGAGGCCCTCGACCAGCTCGGCCTTGCGGCGCAGCGTGGTCAACTGCGCGGGGTGGCTACCCGGCCGCACCACCTCGGAGGGATGCGGATCGAAGGTGACGAGCACGCTCCGTACCGATCGCTCCTTGGCCAGGGTGACGGCTCGGTGGATGAGCTCCTGGTGTCCGAGGTGTACCCCGTCGAAGATCCCGATGGTGGCTACGCACCGTCCCCACCCACCGGGCAGATCCTCCAGCCCACGCCAGCGTTGCACGTGGTCCAGCCTACGCAGGTGTAGATCGCGTGGGGTGTGGGCTCGCCGAGGCGCGTAAGGACAGCGGCGGTGGGCTCATACGGGACGTCGTCCGATGCCCCGAAGGGCCCCTTCGGGGCGCTCAACGCCCTGAAGGTCACCTTCAGGGCACAAGGAACCAGACACGAACGTGGGTGACGTCAGGGCTGTTCGGTCACCAGCACGACGACCGACCGCGCGGCCGCGCCTTCGTCGGTCGCGAGCGCGATGGCCCGGCCGTCCGGGTCGAAAACCCCGTAGGTGCCAGGGATTCCGGCCGCGGGGAGCCGCTGGCCGAGCAGCAGCGCGTGCGCCCGCCGGTGGTCGATGTCGTGGCGCGGGAACGCCGCGGCGACGGCGTCGTTCATCGGCAACGACAGCCCGGGCGCCTCCGCGAGCGTGTCCAGCGTGATGACGACCCGGAGGTCGAACGGCCCGACGCGGGTACGCCGCAGCGCCGCGAGATGGCCACCGACACCAAGGCCCGCGCCGAGGTCACGGGCCAGTGCGCGGACATACGTGCCCGACGAGCACTCCACCATCACGTCGAGGTCGATCACGTCGCCGTCGCGGCGGGTGGCGAGCAGGTCGAACCGGGACACCTCGACCGGCCGCGCGGCCAGCTCGACCTGCTCACCGGCCCGGACCCTTGCGTACGCGCGCTTGCCGTCCACCTTGACCGCGCTCACCGCGCTCGGCACCTGCTGGATGTGCCCGGACAGCTCCCGGATGCCGGCCGCGATCGCCTCGTCGGCGACCCCCGACGCGTCCGCCGTGGACAGCACCTCGCCCTGCGCGTCGTCGGTGGTGGTCGACGCGCCGAGGCGGATGGTCGCGAG
>Ga0193716_1001397_pt1 | contig 14017 bp, 5 predicted proteins | sample U2c1metaG_FD_145901 | JGI IMG/M metagenome (GOLD analysis project Ga0193716, IMG submission 145901) | Soil microbial communities from a riparian zone of the East river system, Colorado, United States - U2c1 | ecosystem: Environmental > Terrestrial > Soil > Riparian zone | place: USA: East River...
CCTTTCAACTACTTATCCTTTCTATTTCTTTTTAGATCCCAATGATACATTTTATTCTTTCTTGAGATTGACATATAGCTTTATTTCATGCTCATTCGATGGAAACCATTCCATCGTGTGACATCCAATCACAACAACAAATTGAAACCGTCCCTGGTTTCCACCTGTCAGAGGGAGTTTTATATTTATATATATTAAAAAGGGTCATCGTCTTTATCATCAAAATAATCATCATCCTCATCATCACTATTTTCGTCTGGGTTATCCCTGACTAATTTTTCTAGAATTTTCTTGTCTTTCCGGGTGATATATGGTAATAGCCGAAAAGCTGCATATCCCTGTCGTTTTACATGGCCATCCATTTCCATTAAAACATAAGATCCTCCTGTTGTTTGTCTAACTACTTCATATGGTCCTAAGTATCTTGGCTTGGTTTTACGTCCATGTTCCATTTCGATTCTTAGGTTCCTGACCAAGACCAAGCTTCCCTTTTTGTAATTGTTTTGAACTAACCGTCTTCTATATCTTCGTTCAAATTGCTCTTTTGAACGGAATCGTGCATTCATCAGATTTTCTGCAGCATCTGCAATATCCTCTTCATGTCTACTAAGCTGTCGAATTCGTAATGCTAATAGGTCTACTGTGCTCATTCCTGATGTAAAACTTTGAGATAGAAATGTTGATTCAGCTAAGTCAAAAGGAAGTACTGGATGGACTCCATGTAACAAGTAGTAAGCTGAGAATCCTGTGACTCCACTAATTGAAATTCGGTCAGCAAAAGCTGCCACTGCAATTTTCTTTGGCCAATCTGTTCGATTTTTGCAGGACTTAATAATGGCTTCTCGGATTGTGAAGTTTCCTCTTTCAACCACTCCATTTGCTGTTTTGTTGTATGTAGAGATCAGCACCCGTGGAGTGTTTAGGCGATCCATCAGTTGTGTAAAGGCTCCTTTGACTTCTGGTCCATTGTCTGTGACTACATGGCCAATTGCCCCATATCGACAGTATATTTGTTCCCAAAAGAACTTTCTTAGTGCTGACGAATTGCAGTTCTTTAAAGCCCTAATTTCTACAGCTCTTGTAAGATCATCTCGTGCTGATACTATATATCGGTATCCCTCCTTTGTGGTGTTCATCACCATGCAATCTACATATACCTTAGTGAATATGGTGGCAGGCATAGATACAGTAGGTGGTAATACCATCTTCTTTGTGCTTCGAATTTGGCATGAATGACAGGATTGGACATGATGTTTAACATCCATTCTGAGGTGTGGCCAATAGAAACGCTCCCGAATAGTGTCAAAAGTAGTCTGTTCTCCTTTATGTCCCAATGCTTCATGGGCCTGATATAATATTGCTAATCGCTTGCTATGTTCTAATATTACCAACAAAGGTGAGTTGTTGGTCCTTCTTTTCCACATTTTGTCATCTTGAACATAAAATTGGGTGGCTCGTTTGATAAAACGTTTCTGCCCCTGAATTGAGTCTGCAGCAGGAGCTTCTAAAGTTGTGAGAAACTTGTAAATATCCCGTAGGTTATCATCCAAACGGGTAGTGGCAGAGAAACTGTATGATGGTAGTTCATCAGATTTGTATCTGAGACTGATCTGAGATAACTGAGTTAATAAGTTTGAGTTAAAACAATGGTGAGTGGTCTCTCGAAACCCAACGTATAATGCAATGTTGTCCAACCATTCATCATCGTCTTCTACTATCCTTTCTCCTTCACCCAATTCTCTTCTAGAAAGTGCATCTGGGGCCACATGTTTGGTGCCTGGTACATGTGTTAGTGTGAAGTCAAACATAAGGATTCCCTGAATCCATCTATTTATTGCTGCATTTGGCTGTAGGTCAGGTTCATTTAGCATCCCTTTTATGTATTTTGCATCAACTTCCACTATCAGTTTCTTTACTCCTACCAAGTAGAGTCTCCAAGCCCTTAATGCCCTGTAAAGTCCATACAGCTCCAATTTTGGTTGTGAATATCTTCGTTCTCTGTCATTCATTGGGATTGACCCATATCGTGATGGTCTTCTATTTCCTTTTTCGTCCTCCTGTAAAAGGACCATTCCCATAGCTATATAACTGGTGTCAACTGCTAGAATTACTGGTTGATCAGATTGATAATCAATTGGGCGGAGAGCTGGTGCAGAAGCTACTATTTTCTTTAAGTTTGCAAAAGCTTCCTGACGTCGTTCATCCCATATAAACTCAACCTTCTGTCTCCACAATTCTGAAATTGGCTGGGCAAGAGTAGAATAATTCTTAATCCATATCCTAACTGTTCCACATAGTCCTAAGAATCCTCGAGCTTCTTTTGGGGTGGTCAGTGCTGGCCAGTTGAGAATTTTGTCTACTTTATCTACATCCGGCATTCTTCCTTCAGGAGTGCATTTTTGTCCTACAATCAAAACCTCAGGTAGGCATATTTGAGTTTTTGATGGGGAAAAGGTGGCTCCTGATTGCTTGACACGATGCATGATTCTGTTCACATCATTTGCATGTTCCCAAATAAAACGGCGGATTCCCTTGTTCTCTTTTAGAGTTTCAGGAGTCCCCTCTGTAGTAAGATACTGACTGGCTGGCCCTTTTATGGGTAGATCATCTATGAATATATTGGCCACATGTGGTATTTCATCATTTAAAATGAATAGCATGCATCTTTGAAATTCTGCTGGAGAATTTGTAAATCCTGTAGGCATAGAGGTGATGCGTAGCAATCCTAGAGGGGTCAAAAATGCAGTTAAATCCCGACTCGCAGGGTCTATTTTTCTTGCATCAAATCCCCAAAATAAATCAAAAACTGTATAACATTGACGCCCTGCGAAAGGTTCTACGAAATCATCAATGATTGGAGGTAATCCTGCATCTCGAATGGTGATTGCATTGAGGGGCTGTAGGTCATGTACAATCCGTAATTTTCCTGATTTCTTTAGTACACAAAACCATCGAGACCTGTATGCTGACTGACTTGTTTCATATACTCCTGCTGACATCTTATGTTTGAGGAGCTCTATTACCTTATCGCGGATTCCAGGAGGTATAGGTATATTCCGATATTCCCAAGGGGTATGTGGGACTGTGGGAATTATGTATGGGGAGAAATATGAGTTCGAGAAAGTTCCCCTTTCAGTTTCTTCAAATGCCAGGGCACCCTCATTTAAAAGCATAACTTGGTGGAATAATTTTTCCTCCTCTGGCCACAGAAATCCTATTTTATTCACATCTATTAAATCCATACGTTCCTGAGTCATATGTAAATTTGGCTTAAAAACTGGGGGTGTTGGAGATAATTTTGGGAGTCCTTCCAAAGGGTCATGAGGGAATTGTCTTTGGACCTGAGCCCACTCGGGGAACGTTCCGGACACGGGTTTGACCTTTTTATCAACTGATTTGTATGCAGTGAATATGTCCGCCGTATTTTCTATATCCCATCCATCTTCAGGAATCAGTATTATGTCATTTTCTGGGTCGAACTCGTCATTTTCTCCTGCAAACGTCAGATGTTGGGGATCCATAAATGCTAGAACTGAGTTGCTAAGGTCTCGTTTCTGTGATTGAACTAATTCATTGTTAATTTTCTCAAAGTCTCGACTTCGGGTGTTTGTGTGGCTGGAGATATAGAAGACAGATACATCTTCTATTTTATCCTGAGTCTTTACATAACATAAATAACTATAGCGAAAATTGTTGAAAGTATGAACCAAATCTCGGACATCCGAAAGTATAGTGACCGAGACTGTTAATGCATAAAATACGAGGCGTAACACGAATAGCAAACAAAACTTTATGAATACACAAAGTAATAAATAGAACTTTGAACGACAAAGCGACAGCGTCTGGATATGAATGCTCAATAAATAAATCACCGCAAATAAATAAATAAATACACTCCCGCCGGGGTTGAGTGGTACAATAGATAGGTCAACGTTAGGAGGCGACCGTTGAAGGGCCGCGATGCATGGCTTCTGCTGATTATTGGTTAATTCCCACCGCTGTGAGATACACGGGTTCGTACCGCAGGTCGATAGAGCAAGCTCAGTCGATGTGCTCCGATTCATAGTCACTTCCGACCTCCATTTCCTCCTTGTCGTCCCAGTCGTCACTGTAATCCTCGCTCTCCAGTTGCTCGTCTTCGTATACTTTGATGAAGTCGAGAGCGCGCTGCCGTTGAAACGGGCTTCGGTGATCGAGACATCCGGCTTCGAGTAGTTTTCGACAATAGAAATCATCGTACTGAGGGGATCGTAGTAGGACGTCGATAGCGTCGGCCAATACGTGCTGTTGGACTCTTCGAAAGTAATAGCATGCTCCTCTAAGAAACGTAGATTGTGCGCTATCGAGAAAGGGGTTGTGATTGGGGTGCAGTGTTTTGTAAAAAAACGTCCGATTGATCGTTGCCTCGACGAGGGCTCCGCTATTGTCTGTAATGAACATAGTAATTAGCGCACGTCTGAGCTCCGTAACCTGAGCGGATGTAAGTGCTTTCTCGACTCTCTCGAGAACACCTAGAGCAGCTGCTCGGCATGTAAACATTGCGTCAACCCGTCCTCCCCAATTCGTGCATTGAATAGGCGGCAGGTCATAGGGTCCAGATGGGGTATTGTGGACCACGTCAGGGAATATATATGGTTCGAATACTCCGGACATGACTGTCGCATACCGAACATAGGCTTCTGGGACGGGCGTGTTCTCATGGCCGGTTACTGGGTGTAGGTTTCGCATATCGAGGGCTATGATGTGTCCAATTCTCGGGCGTGCTGCACCGGGGTAGTAGTCGAATTCTGCATGATAGGGGCGCTCCGCCATGGGTATATTGCGCAGTTGTTCAGGTGTCTTTTTGACCTTAGGTACTTCTTTAAGTGCGAGCACTGGAGGTTTAACTGCACAGATGGATCGTCGAGGAGGCGCTGGAATATTCTGAGGGTAGGGTTCGATGGGTATAACTCGTTCGTTCGTGGATGAGACTGTGGATGTCTCTTTGCAGTTCAATGGCGCCGGCTTTCGTCGTTGCTTAAGGCTGCCTGATGATGAAGTTTCATCCGTATCCTGGTCCTTAAATTTATTAGTTTCGTAAGTTGCCCATCTACCAATTAGGTTGCGAAGGGGGCTTGCCTTGAAAGGGAGAGGTCGAAAAGTCCTTGATTCAATTTTTATCGGCTTGTTTGCTAAGGCGATTTCCGGTAGTTGCATGCGCTGTACCTGGATATCGCTGTCGCCTGGCTCTTGTTTCAATTCGGCCACTCGCACGCTGAATTGATTTGATTCGGCTTCGATATTCGCCAATGCTTGTTGAAGACCTTCCCCTGACAATCGAGAGGGGGGGTCACTTATTGGGGTATTGGGCCGAGTCGGAAGTGGGCGGCGGCTTCCTTCCTCGGCGTATATTTGAGAGAGAGTCCTATGCCCAGATGATATGATTCCATCGGCCATTCTGTTTGATTCAATGTGTTGCTGAATCCTCGCACGCTCGTTCCGAGTGGCTATGGTGATAGGTGAAGGAGTGTCTCGTTCTTGGCTATGTCGAAGCACTGGCTCGAGCTCCTGGTAACCCTGAGTAACTGGTACTAGCGCGGGAGGCTCAGAGTCCTCTCCGATGTTACTAATTGGCGAGATCGGTTCGGCTCCTACGTGGAATACGTGTGCGTTATCTGGTACCGTAGTTGAATATATTGCTGGCCACGTTGTTGGCCAGACTGCCGGACTATGCATAAATGCGCGGAACTTGTTCTGCTCCGGCTGCTTCTTGATGGGAGAGCCAGTGCTCATGGCATCGTCGCTGTCTGCGGCCTCCGCTTCGTTGCTGGAAGAGGAGAACTTTGCCGTGTAAACGGCTACGGCTTCTGGTTTCGACGCGGGTGAATAAGAAAGTGGGCGAGTAAGGTGTTTCGTTGAGTAAGTGAAAGGGTAAGCGCTAGGAATGGAGAGAATGCGCCGATTGTCCTCATGATTAATGGTTAGCCCTGCCTCGGGCTGGTGTTGCATGTACTCATCTTGTTCACTACTGACGACTGGTAGGTTGTCTCTAGTGTTGTTCGTCCCAGTGTCCTCTGGAGGCGCGAAAGTGGCGAGTGAGTTGGCTAGCGTGGTATTAGGATGGGATACGTCGCACATAGAGACGTCGACAGAGTTCGCATGCGTGGGTAGGTTGCCTAGGAACCTTCGTCCTCGGCGAGTTTCTTCTTCTTCCTGCGCAATTACCTTGTCGGCGAGCTCGTTTAGCTTTGCCTCCTCCAAATCCATGATAATCTCGTATGGGCTCATTCCCCAAAGCGACTCCATGGTTTCCTTGCTTAGCTCCTTTCGATATTCCCTCCAAATACTCATGATCCCTTCCTCCATTTCTTCTGCTTCGTCCGAATCATCGTCCGATGGGTGATAATCTTCATTTGAAATAAGATTAGGTCTGATTATCCTAAGGTTGCCTAGGCGCGACGGGGGAATAAAAGAGTGTGAGATAAGTTGTGGGGGTGAGCTTTGAGGGCGTCTGGTATAGGAATGAGTTGGGTCCTCGTTAGTCTGATTGGGCAAAGGTTCGGGGGGATAGACTAGGACGGGACTACTTGTCCTATTCTGGCCTCCAAATCCTTCGTCCGAGACCGCTCTAATCGTTCCGTTCGTCCTAACGGCAGGCTGGTTATCGACGGGATCGTCGAGAATGCGAACCGAACTGCTGACGCTTCCATTGGAGGAGATGCGGATAAGCGAATAGTTGGACCGAGAAGAGCAAACATCGTTGCCATGAGTCGTACCACAGCGACTACATGGTAGCCAATTTTCATCGTCCGTCGGCGATGAGGCTGTAGTCCTGCTGTCTGGTTGAAAAGGAACAAGAGGGGGTATGGACTCTATGGGCGGTAAAGAGACGTTTTTAAGACCTGAATAGTCCGATCGATCGATCTCTATATCTAATTCCGCCGGGTTTCCATTTCTGGCCGGGGGCTGATAATCAATCCATTCGCCATAGCCTGATTCAGTATGTATGTCCCAGGCGTGAGGATCCCCATTTCTACTCACAAAGTAATGATTCTGATCTGTTCGCGTAGTTGGTCGATGGAAGGTGGGGATGTTGACTAGGGCAGGAGAGAGGTCGAGATCAGTGTAGAACCGAGCTGTGTAATGTCCATAAACAGTCTGTGGGCCATTGCCTGCCAGAGCCGTTCGAACACTACGCAATCCGGTGATTGCTGTATAATTATTCCCTTGTCCGTCCATGTGGTATCCGGTTACAAACGCCTGGGCACTATTTAAAGCAATATTTGAAAAATGTCCCTGGCTATGTAGATACTCTTCGTGGTGTAGGGCGTCTCTTAGATCATCTGCTTCGGACCGAGCGGGTGCGTTGATAGCATAAACAACGGGTAGATCTTCCACGTGGCTCGTGATGGGTACTGATCCAATGTTTAGCGCCATGTCTGCGGGTTCGGGTAGAGTGTCTAAGAATCGGCAAGGTACTTTTTTAAAACTTCTTTCCTCTTTTATAGTTTCTTCTGTATGGTTGTATTTGTCCGGAAATGTCTCGTCTACCTCTAGCAGTGTCCCTAACCAGCTCATTATTTTGTGTGCTATGGCCTGGTACTGAGATTGTCCATTTTGGTCATAGATGGTACTGGTACCGGTTCCTTGATCGAGATAGACTGGAATAGCCTTTTTAGTTCCTGATCGATCAGCTAATGGTAGCCGGGCTCGTTCCTTATCACGATGATTTACTTCTTCTTTAACCTCGATTAGGTATGATACCGGTGAGTCGGTGACATGCCAAGTAGAAGGTTCGAAGTTCCAGTCCATCTTGGTCATGTTATCCGGTGTCACCAAAATCTCGTACCGTGTTTCAAGTGATTTTGGGTCTTTGAATAAAAGGTACGTTCCGTCCGGTCGTTCATCTATTGACACATAATTTCCTCGTTGCCACGGTCTGCCGAGAAGAAGCTGGAAAGGAACATGTTCCCCTACGTATAAGTTTGCCTCAGTACTTACTCCTCCACACATTAATGGTACGTTCTTCACTAATCCTTGTAATGTTCGTTCCCCTCCATTCGCGTCATTCATATTTACCGTATTTGAGTGATCGATTGGCCGACGGATTCGCGACTTGTAAATTGACTCGCTGACGATATTTAATTGAGAACCTGTGTCAATTATTGCCTCGATCGGCTGCCCATCACACTCCAAAGTGATTTTGATGAGCAATCCCCGTGTCTTCGGTCGGAACGAAGTGGCGAGCCCCACAGGAACCAGTGGCGGTTTTACTGATTTTACTTTGATTGATTCAGAAACAAGTGCTGATAGTTCCTTGGAGATGCCGAGTACTTCACCGACTGCTAGCGTAACACGTGTATTCAACACCTGATTCATTACATCCATTGGATCAACATGAGCCGATACTGCAGACTGCCTTGCGACCGGCTTCTTTTCTCCCATCACTGGTTGTCCTTCTGCCGGTCGTACCTTGGTTGCTGACTGTCTTCTTCCCCCTTCGTTTGTTCCTTTGTCCTCAAGGATGTCTTCATCTTTGTCTGGGTTGAACCTGGACGCTTGTCTCGCCGGCTGAGCAAGTGCCTGTCGGCTGTCCTCTGTAATGGGCTCTTTTCTGGGTAATTCCGTTGCTACTGGCTGGTTCGTCGTGGGCCGCTTCTGTCCTGACTTGGGAAGAGGTTTTAGTGATTTAATTATGCTAATGGGTACGTCAACGTTCTCTTTTCCCTTGTTTAAACGCTCTGATTTTCGCTTCAGAGGTGGCGGGTACACTCCGTCCATAATTTCTCGTCTCCTGGCAAACGTGCTTTTTTCCGTTTTGTCAGCCGCGTAGCTGTCATACCGTTCCTCGCAGTTGCCCTGAATAACGTATACGTCTTCATATTCTACTTCACATGGTTCGTCTAATTCGCTATCTTCCTCGCTGTCATTGCCAAAGTAATTATTACTGATGGTTACCAGATGACTTTGAGGCCTTCGTTCTCGTTCCACTGCTTCTACGAACGTCTCGTTGCCAATCCGTCGGATTCCTGTTCCGTCGCTATTTACTACACGCCCTGTTGGGTCTCGGGTAAGTACCCCTTGATTGATCATTTCACTAATTTTCTGACAGTTTGACATACCATGCCCTGTTTCCCCACAGCCATAACACCTAATTTCCTCGCGACGCTGCGTCCCTGGTGGAGGTTGTCTCATGGGGTAAGCATTTGATGCCGACAAATGGGGGGGCGGTTGCGGCTGAAAGGTTGATGACGGCTGCGCCTGAAACGTGTTAGCAGGTGGCCGAGGGGGGACTGGATATGAGGTGACTCTTGGGTACGTTGACTGCTGTCCGTACGTTCGAGGCGCTGCATTTATTGATGCTTTAAAACTAGGGGCGCGTACCACTCGATCCACATCACTGTCCAGCTTTACTGCCCTATAATATGTCAATCCGTAGCCGGGGTCTTCATTGGACATCGAGTTTAATTGCTTTATGAGCCCCTCCACTTCGGACCGTCCGCTGGTTATTTTTCGCTTATGTGAGTCAATTTTCTTCTTCTTAATTAACGCTTCATCTTCTGAGGAGTCTGCCTTAATTTTTCTCCCAGCTTTGTTCTTCCGCCTTCGGCGTCTCTCCTTCTCTTCCTCTTCCGAATCGGAGTCACTGGTTTCACTATCAGTTGACCATTCTTCGCGCACGCTGTCTTCGTCTGAATCGGAGTCCATTGCGCCATCAAATCGATCCCGTTGGAGAAGGGCTTCTGCCGCCGCATTTATCTCGTTCACGGAGAATGGAGTTGTTAAATTGCGATCAGGTTCCGCGGCTAGCAAGCGATTTTCTAATCTGATTCTCATAATTCGTGGGATCCCTTTCCAAAAATATGTTGCGTGCTCATTATTGGTAAGTCGCTGATGCTTTAACAATGATCCAGCTATACGAAGAAATGACCTAACATATTGCTTCCACGCAGCTAAATCCGGAATACGTCTTCGTTGTCGTCGCTTCGCGAAACTCATTACATCCTTCATTGTGTACCGCTTTGTATCTCTGTCTGCATCATATACCCTCAAAATGTCCTCACGAAGTCGAGTCCAATCGGGGGTGGCGTAACTTGGGATATTCTGAATGGTCTCCTTTTCCCTTCTTCCGCAGTACCTGGTTATGGTTTCACAACGCTCTTTGTGGGTAATCACATTATTTTGTATCAATAGCCGGTCATAGTGATCGATAAAGTCCTTGACTTTCGAGTAATCTCCACGAAATGTTTCCGGTGCTAATTTCGTCTTTGGAATGGGCATATTCAGCACCGTGTTAGTTGTGGTGGCTGTCATTCTGGGGATCTGTACGGAGGGTGTCGAATAGGTGAATGTAGCAGGTCTTATGTATGATGAAACTGGAACGTCGTTTGGTCGGTTGCTATAGACCAATTCTTCGGATTCGCTTATTTCAGAGCTTGATTCAAAGTCTGAGGTGATTTTCTCCGAGTGCATGTATTCTGCTAGGTTCTAAAAGAAACAGTGGAGGCAGTATAATGTCCACAGATAGGATATTCCACCCCTCGCGGTGGGCTCCAGTTGTCGTGCGGAAAACTTGTTTCCACTGGGTAGGTGTTCCTTATTAGGAAGGAGAGCTTCCCAGTTTGTTCAGGGGAGGTGGCTGATCTTCTATTTCTTGTGGAGGTTGCCTCTTTTCCTAAAGATGGTTAGCAGAATTTATTCAATTTGAGATTCACCTTAATTCTTGTGCTTCTCCTAGTTACTGATGAGATGGTGTATGCTGAATTGGCTTGAGGCACTCTTTTTCTATTTTATTCTTATAACTTGTAGCTTGGAATTTCTTGATTTCTTGAGGGTCTCTCCCTGTTCTGTCAGGAGATTCTTAAAATGTCTTAGAAGTCAGATTAGTTAGATGTTCTGAATGCTGAGTTATATTCAGATTTTAGAGGGATTTATGGGATAATTGCAGCTATAATTCTGCTGGACTGCTATTTTCTGGAAAAAGATGTCATAATGTTGTGAAAAAAATTCAGTCCTTTTATACTAAACTCGACTGCTTATGTAAGCAGGTTTCCCACCCTGCCTCACTTCTCCAAATAAGGAAATTCTGTGATGGGTGCGCGCTGGGTTTCTTCTAAGCTGTGTGTTTAGTCATCATCACATACACTGCTTCTCATGAAACATGTTTCATTTGTCCAATTTCCTGTGTTCACTGTGCTTTCAGGCACCAATCTTTACAAATCCTGTGTTGTTTTCCAGGAAGAGTCTGATTGCTGTACTGCCTGTTGCTTTGAAAACTGGTCCATAGTTATTTGTTTATTATGAGTGACAGTTTATGCCTCTCATACCCAATGGTTGCCCTGAATTTGATGGAGGCTGTTCTATGCTCACCAATCAAGGTACTGAAGTTCTGTTCAAAGTTAGATTATGGCTGTGGTGCCTGAAATGTCTGATCAAGGTTAGTGGGTTCAGGCAGCGCCTATTTCTATTTTGAGCGCTTATCCTTCCCGCGGCACCTTTCTTGAAATGGGCGATCGTCCATGTTTCCATAGACGTTTCACAGCATGACCCACCAGATGAGCCACGCTGTTCCTGGGGTTCCCGAGGTCCCGGAATGCTGGATCTCTGCTGATACCATTGCGGATATTGATCCTGTTCCTGCTTACGACGCGTAAGCTAATCTTAAATTCTTCTGTTTTTTTATTTCCAACCTTTTCTGACCATAAGTTTTTTTTGTAGCCCGGGATTTGATATTCCCATTGCTCCCGCTTCATCACGTCATATCTCTTATTCGCCATCCGATCCATCCATATATCCTCCTCCTTACCCAGTCTCCTCTCGCGATCCTGTTACTTTGATTTCCTCCTATCCTTGTCATATCCGTCCTGACCATTACCGGGTCACTTTCGTTGATGGTCCCATCACCATTAATACCTTAGTCCAGGACGACTCCTGGGATGGCCCATTGCGTATCTTGAGATGGGTTGCAGAAAATAGCTTGGAAATGGTGGGAGAGTGTGAGGGGAGAGATTTGGAGGGACGCCGCATTGTTCGCTTTCTGGTGTTTATGCACTTTCGAATTCGTCGTCCCGAGGACAGGATTATAAGAGAGGGTCATTGGGAAGAGTTTCAGTATCCATCAGCGGTGGATTCTAGATTGTTCTTGGTGGAGGCACGTTCCGTTGAAGAACTTCCTATTCCTGGTCCATTTTTTGCTTGTATTCACCATCCACTTCTAGAATCTGGTCATACTCCTATTTCTTCGTCCTGGTCTCTTAGGCTACTTTCCCGCTTTGTTAGATCATGTTCTTTTTTGTGAATGACTTCTTTTCATCCTTAGCCTTCCCGTCGTTTGTTGAATTCATTGAAGATTACTTTGCCCCAGGTTAGCATATATTCCTAGTTTTTTAAGTACATTCTTTCACGACCGGATTCTATTAATATTCGCCATCATAGATGTCTTGATAAGCAAGTGCGCTGCTATATCTCACATCATCTTGTCCATGAACTGTTTGTTCCATTCCTCCACGAACCCATTATTTCTCCCTGCTGCCCATTCCTTGATCTTCTTTTCCGCTGGGTGCCTCCAATTTCTCTTCCGAATCCAAGGCCGCAATGGAGGCCTTACTCCAAATTCCTCCTTATCAAGCCTCTGCCCAATCGAACTTAGGCAGAGCTGTTCCTTGACGTCTTCCTCAGCGACCAGATATTCGGGTAGCGCGATATACATTTTGGTAATGGGGATGGGGAAGGGACGTTCTCCCGTGATAGTGTAGAGGTGAGTTTCGAAGGGAAAAATGTGGAATCCTGGCTCTCTCCATCCACCCTCCAATATCATGCCAAGTGCAGCATGGTGTTCGAAGCCAAGCGAGTTCATGGCTAGGTCGCTGTCATGTAGATGCAGAAGTGATCCCACAGGCAGCTTGACTTGATCAGATGGATACTCCTCTCTGATTGAGTCAATCCGCGGATTCACAATCCATATGGGAGCCATACGCTCATTTGCCCAATGGGGGTACGAGATGGCTTCATAGCGCAAGTAATCGATTTCGCAGTGACTGGCCCTCTGATGACTGTGGGCCTGAATGCGTAGTAGGACATCAAATACTGACTCCTTGTGTTGGTTACTGGTAACAACTTCATTGTGGAAGTCGCTATGGTCTAGAGGATGTGGGAGATATTGTTCTGAGTCACTTGGTGGGTCTAGGCTAGCAGAGTCAAGGGATCTGGTGAAGATGGGCATCTTGTTAAGAGGTAAAAGTGTTTTGTTTGTGAGTAAGCACTCAGTCGTTGATTAATGTCTGTTTTAGGTTCCTTTGTTATTCCGACGGTGTTAAATCATTATTTCCGCCGACTGTCTTGCCTAGCTACATTTTTTCTGCTTAATTTCTTCCTTTCAACTACTTATCCTTTCTATTTCTTTTTAGATCCCAATGATACATTTTATTCTTTCTTGAGATTGACATATAGCTTTATGTCATGCTCATTCGATGGAAACCATTCCATCGTGTGACACCGTGTGACTGAGTTTTGTAGTCTCCATTAACTGAGTTCCAAAACCGATGATATAAAAGGAAGTTTTGAAAACTTTTGAGATGCCTTTGCCTCATAGTGGACCTCACACTTTGTAATTGTTCAAAGTGAGCATATAGCTATGAGGATGTCCATATTTAATGCACATATAAATTATTTTGTAAATTTTAGAGGTCTGTGGAAGGCACTGTAAATTGTGCAAAAGCTGATTTTGGCAGGTTTGAATGTACCTGCCTCATAGCAAGGACCAATGAGGGTACTGTCTCAAAATAAAAATATATATGTGTTCTTAATAATTCATATAGGGTAAATGAATATTTTCAGGATTCTATCAAATTTTTAGAATGTGTTACGAGGTTGACAAAAGTACGCGGTGTTAAAGCCGCATAAGTCCGAACGTGATCGATTTGATCGCGTTCTCGTTGCCATCCCTCAACCACAACCCAACACGAACGCACACAGCCAGTTCCCAGTCCACCAGGGGTAATGGAAGGTGGGAATGGGAGGATAGTGGGGGGTTGGTGAG
>Ga0193716_1001399_pt1 | contig 14009 bp, 14 predicted proteins | sample U2c1metaG_FD_145901 | JGI IMG/M metagenome (GOLD analysis project Ga0193716, IMG submission 145901) | Soil microbial communities from a riparian zone of the East river system, Colorado, United States - U2c1 | ecosystem: Environmental > Terrestrial > Soil > Riparian zone | place: USA: East River...
ATGAAGGGCTGGGAATACGCCAAAACCCATCCGGACGAAGCCGTGAAGATCATTCTCGCTGCCGACACCACCGGTGCCAAAACGGAGAAGGACCAGAAGCGGATGATGGGTGAAGTCGGCAAGCTGCTCGGTGATGCCGACGGCAAGCTCGACGTCAAGGATTACGACCGCACCGTCGCGACCTTGATGGCCGGCGGCTCCGATCCCGTGATCACCAAGAAGCCCGAAGGCGCCTATAGCTTCGCGGTCTATGACGCGATGAAGAAGTAAGGAGCGCTGGAAGGACGGGGCGTTGGTTCCGTCCTTTTGCTCCATGGCAAAACGCTTGAGTCGAAAATTGTCGCCCGCGACGGCCTGGATCGTGATCAACGGTCGCGCCGATCGCGAATGTTCTCTTCTGGATTCCTCACCGGCGGGCGCGAAGGTGGTGGTTCAGGACGACTCCCGGATACCGGATCGTTTCGAACTCGCCTTATTCCAGGCCCTGGACAAGCGACAGAAATGCGAGGTGATCTGGCGGCGCGGCAAGGTGCTCGGCGTCAGATTTGTCTCGTGAGCGGCACATATCCGGCTCAAAACCACGCAAGATTCCCGCATCTTGTTATCATCATCAATACGTTCTGCCGCACGCAGAACCCATATGAGGAGTGCGATCAGTCCCATGGAGACCGATAACATCCATCTCGTCAGTCATCCACTTGTCCAACATAAATTGACGCTAATGCGTCAGCACGACCGTTCGACCAAAGGCTTCCGGGAGCTTTTGAATGAGGTCGGGATGCTACTTTGCTATGAAGTTACCCGCGATCTGCCTACAGAGCTGATCGAGATCGAGACACCGATAGCTTCAATGAAAGCACCTCAAATTTCGGGAAAGAAGTTGACGCTTGCCCCGATCCTTCGCGCTGGCGTGGGCTTTCTGGATGGCATGTTGGCGCTCATACCGTCGGCGCGCGTGGCCCATATTGGCCTTTACCGGGATCCAAGAACGCTCGAAGCGGTTGAATATTATTTCAAGGCGCCGCAGGATTTGTCGGACCGAACGGTCATCCTGATGGATCCGATGCTGGCGACGGGGAACTCGGCTTGCGCGGCAGCCACACTCTTGAAATCACGGGGCGCGAAGGACATCCGGTTCGTCTGCCTGCTGGCGGCCCCGGAAGGGGTCGCACAGTTCCAGAAGCAGCACGGCGACGTGCCAATCTGGACCGCTGCAGTCGATGAACGGCTAAACGATCACGGTTACATCGTGCCCGGATTGGGCGATGCCGGAGACAGGATGTTCGGCACAAAGTAGGCGCAAAATTGCAAAGACGCGACGCTCTCGCGCGACTGGATCATAGAACTCGTCACTGGCACGTACTTGACGGCTGCCGTCAAACCTTCGATGAGAAGCCGACGGCTTCAAGGCCGTGCAAAGCCGCGGATGCCTCGAGCCAATTCAGGAAGCTGTCCGAAAGGCTGCGGGCGATAGCGATATCGATTGTCGGCGCCTCGTCGATTTTCCAGAGCGTGGCGCCCATGTGAGCGATGGCGGTCACCGCTGCACAATCGGCAGGAAACGACGGGCGCAGGAATGGCGCGCCGAACGAGCTTACGCCATGAACCTCTTTTAGCTCGTACACAGTGAGAGCGGCGGTCGGTGCTGCAGGCTTGGGCATATGGCGAACATGTTGCGAGCATATTCAGAAAACACTGGCAGATTTCGATGTCGCTGTTGCAATGGTTCTACATCTGAACTTGCGGTGACTGGCTCGCTATCGTAGTTGTCGGTAATGGTCTTGTTTATCGTCCGCAGACTGTGGCTGGCCGCCTTGGTGTGCCTGACCGTTCTGGTCGTCAGCTTCATCCTGACACGCCTTTCCGGCGATCTGGCCGCGTCGATCGCAGGCCCGAACGCTTCCGCGGCCGATGTCGCAATCATTACCAAGAATTATGGCCTCGACCGCCCTTTGGTGGTGCAGTTTCTCGAATGGGCCGGCCGCGCCGCCGAGGGCGATCTCGGCCGATCCTTCCTCTACCATGTCCCGGTCTGGGGACTGATCCGCGATCGATTACCGGTCACTCTGGTGCTTGGCCTGACCGGCCTTGCGATCGCGCTGTTGGTCGCCCTGCCGCTGGGCATTCTGGCGGCGGTGCGGGAGGGCTCGGCGATGGATCGAGGCATCATGATGGTGGCGCTGCTGGGGCAGGCGATGCCGGGCTTCTGGTTCGGTCTGGTGATGATCGTGCTGCTTGGCCTCGATCTGCAATGGCTGCCGATTTCGGGCGTGGACACCTGGCAAGGCTACATCATGCCGGGGGTCGTGCTGGCCTTTTCGGCAATCCCAGCCTTGATGCGCCTGACCCGCTCGGGAATGATCGACGCGCTGGCGGCGGATTACATTCGTACCGCGCGGGCGAAGGGACTGAGCCGGGCGAAGATCATCCTCAAGCACGCCTTGCGCAATGCGGCGATGCCGGTGGTCTCCATCGCGGCGGTCCAGCTCGGCTTTATGTTGGGAGGATCCGTGGTGATCGAGTCTGTCTTCGCACTGCCGGGCGTCGGCTATCTGGCCTGGGAATCGATCACCAAGAATGATTTTCCGGTGGTCCAGGCCGTCGTGCTGTTTTTGGCCGTCATTTACATCGCCCTGACCTTGCTGGCGGATATGATGAATGCGCTGCTCGATCCGAGGTTGCGCGGATGAGTGCCATTGTAATTGTCCAATCGCGGCCGGCCCGGCGGTGGTTACCTGCATTTCGTCACCTCGCCACGATGCTGGGCGCAGTGATCATAGGGGCCGCAGTGTTGGTTGCGATTTTCGCACCCTATCTGACGCCGCATGATCCATTCGCTCAGGATCTCAACCAGCGCCTCATTCCTCCGGTGTGGATGGAGGGCAGCCAGCCGACGCATCTATTGGGCACGGATCAGATCGGCCGCGATTACCTGTCGCGCCTGATCTACGGCACGCGCATTTCCATGCTGATCGGCGTGCTGACCGTCATCACATCCGGCGTCATTGGCATCACGCTGGGAATCATCGGCGGGTTCTATGGCGGGCGCACCGACGACGTCGTGATGTTCCTGATCACCTGCCGCCTGTCGATCCCGCTGATCCTGGTGGCGTTGACGGTGGTGGCGCTGGTTGGCAGTTCGCTTGCGGTGGTGATTCTGACGCTCGGGCTGTTGCTGTGGGACCGGTTCGCCGTGGTGGCGCGTACCACCGCGATGCAGGTGCGCAACCTGGATTACATCGCCGCCGCCCAGGCTGCCGGTGCATCGCGCCTGCATATTCTACTGCGCGAGGTGCTTCCCAATATCGCCAATCATTTGGTGGTGGTGGCAACGCTGGAAATGGCGCTGGCGATCCTGCTTGAAGCGGCCCTGTCATTTCTCGGACTGGGCGTGCCGCCGCCCTTGCCGAGCTGGGGGCTGATGATCGCCGAAGCCAAGGAATACATGTTCTTCAGCCCGTGGGTGATCATTACCCCCGGGGTTGCACTGTTCGTGCTGGTGCTCGGCATCAACCTGCTGGGCGACGGGCTGCGCGACTTGCTCGGGGCGGATATGCGGCGATGACACCCGTCGTACCGGACCCGGTTCTCAGCGTCGCCAATCTGCGTGTCTCCTTCGGGCAGACCGAAGCCGTGCGGGGCGTGACGCTGGCGGTGGCGCGCGGCGAAACGCATTGCCTGGTCGGCGAGTCCGGCTGCGGCAAATCCGTTACCGCGCTATCGGTGATGAACCTGCTGCCACGCGGGATCGCCCGCACCGCCGATCACCTCCGCTTTCAGGGGCAGGATCTGCTGGGTATGTCGGAGCGGCAGACCGCACGGCTGCGCGGCGACAAGATGGCGATGATCTTCCAGGAACCGATGACGAGCCTGAACCCGGCCTATACGATCGGATCCCAGATGTCCGAGGTGTTCGAACGCCATCGTGGGGCGACACGGCGGCAGGCCATGGACAGGGCGGCCGAGTTGCTGGCGCGCGTGGGCATTACCGCTCCGGGGATGCGCCTCGGGCAATATCCCCATCAGCTCTCCGGCGGCCTGCGCCAGCGGGTGATGATCGCCATGGCGCTGATGTGCGATCCGGAGTTGCTGATCGCCGACGAACCGACAACGGCTCTCGATGTGACGGTACAGGCGCAGATCCTGCGGCTGCTGCAGAAGCTGCAGCAGGAGTTGGGACTGGCATTATTGTTGATCACGCATGATCTCGGCGTGGTGGCGCGGATGGCGCAGCGAGTCTCGGTGATGTATGCGGGCGAGGTGATCGAAACCGGTACGGTGGCCGAGGTGTTCGCAGCACCCACGCACCCCTACACGCGCGGCCTATTGGACTGCATTCCCGTGCCCGGCATGACGCGGACGGGCGAGCCCCTGGGCAACATTCCGGGCGTGGTACCGCGCATACCGCTTGGCTTCATCGGTTGCGGGTTTCGCGACCGCTGTACTTTGGCCATGCCGGAATGTGCCCAGACCGTGCCGTTGCGCAATGCCGGCGGCGATCATTTCTATCTCTGCCGGCTGCCGCCAGACTGGAAGCGAGCTGCCGCCGCATGACCCATGCGATCGAAGTCCGGAATGTCTACCGCGAGTTCCAGCAACGCAGCGCTATGGCAGGTCTCCGTCACAAGGTGCGCGCGGTGGACGGGGTGACGTTCTCGCTGCCGGCCGGCGATGTGCTGGGTGTGGTGGGCGAGTCCGGCTGCGGTAAGTCGACGCTTGCGCGTCTCATTATGGGCCTGCTGCCGCCAACTTCGGGCGAAGTTCTGGTGGACGGACGCAGCCTGTCTGGCATGGACCGACGCGAACGCGCCCGAATGATCCAGCCCGTGTTCCAGGACCCGTACTCCTCGCTCAACCCGCGCCAGTGCATTCGCGACATCGTCGGGCTGCCGCTGGCCGCCCAGGGCGATCAGCCGAAGGCGCGGCAAGCCGATCGCGTCATGGAGGTGCTGGCGCGCGTTGGAATTTCCAGCGAGATGGCCGAGCGCATGCCTGGCCAACTCTCCGGCGGACAGCGGCAGCGCGTGGCCATCGCGCGGGCGCTGGTGCTACATCCGCGCATTGTGGTGTGCGACGAGCCCACCAGCGCGCTCGATGTGTCGGTGCAGGCGCAGATTCTCAATCTGCTGGCGGAATTGCGCCGCGAGCTTGGACTGACCTATCTCTTCATCAGTCACAATTTAGCGGTGGTGGAACACATCGCCACCGAAGTGGCGGTGATGTATCTCGGCCGCATTGTCGAGCAGGCGCCGGTACAGGAACTGTTCCGCACCCCCACGCACCCCTACACAAAGGCGCTGCTGGCCTCGGTGCTGACACCGGATCCGGCGCTCGGCATCCCCGATGTCGGTCTGGGTGACGCCTACCCGGATCCGACCAATATCCCGCCGGGCTGCCGTTTCCACCCGCGCTGCCCGAGCGCACTGGCGAAATGCGCGACAACGATGCCCGACAATATCCGCAAGGATGGCCGCCTGGTCGAATGTCTGCTGGCTGTTCCGGCATAGCGCAAGCGCGGCAATCCGGCACATAGGTTGTCGGATGGGTTTCGCGGCGAGTTCGGACAAGTGTCCGATCTCCCCGCTCAACCGCACCATGACCGGCTTGATAAGATCGATCGTTGCTACTTCCAGGTCGACAAATAGAACCGTGGCACGTCGTCCGAAAAACCCTGGAAACTCAGCTGCTTTGAAAATGCGACATAGCGGACGTCGCTGAACAGCGGCACGAAATCAACGCGTTCCGTGGCGAGGTGGATCGCCTCGCTAAAGGCCTTGCGACGCTCCTCCGGATCGATGCTGGCTCCGGCCTGTTTCAACAGCTTTTGCACATCGGCATCGCGCGCGTAGTCGTTCAATCCGCCGCCGAGCCAATAGGGCATGAACGCCGAGGTATCGTTGACGGAATTGCTGCCCCAACTCCCCGAATACAATGGCGCCTTGCCGGCTTCCGCCAGCTGGATGGCCGCGCCGATCTGGAGCTGCTGGATCCGCATGTTGATGCCGACGGCCTTGAGATAGTTCTGTACGGCAGCGCCGACCTGCGGTGTTGCATAGGACACGAGTTCAGTATCGAAGCCGTTGGGATAACCGGCCTCGGTTAGAAGCTGCTTGGCCTTGGCCGGGTCGTATGGATATTTCACGGCCGCCGCTATGTCACAGCCGAACTGGCTGGGGAAACACGGCGTGTCGATGACCTGCGAATCGCCCTGGATCAGCTGCTTGGCCATCGTGCCGCGGTCGATGGCCGAAATGAGCGCCTGCCGCACCTTCAGCTTGGTCAGCGGATTGTCGGCGCCGGAACGGCCGGCGCCGTCGACGGTCATGAAATGGACCCGCATGGTGCCGAACCGTACCGCCTCCAGATTTGGCATCCGCGCGATATTTGCGAACTGATCGGCATTATAGCCCCAGATCCAGTCGGTTTTTCCGCCGAGCAGCTCGGTCAGCTCGGTGGTCGCGTCGGGCACTTCGTGGATCTTGATATAGCGGATGGCGGGCCGGCCCTTGGGGCTGCCGGCGTAGTAGCTGTCATACCGCTCCATATCGATCTCGGTGGTGCCGTCGACCTTGGTGATCTTGTAGGGCCCGGTGCCGATCGGGGCATGGGCGTAGGCATCGGCACCGATTTTCTCGCGATAGGCCTTCGGCCAGATCGGCGTGACCATCGCCAGATATTCCATCACGGCCGGAGACACGCCGGTCAGCTTGAGGCGCACGTGAAAGTCGTCGATCTTCTCTGCGCCGGCAAAGGATGTGTAATAGGCCGGGATTGCGACCTGCTTGTCATGGATGATGTCGTTGATCGTGTAAACCACGTCGTCGGCGGTAAACGGGTCGCCGTTCTGGAACGTCACGCCCTCGCGCAGGGTGAAGTCGATCGTGGTGGCATCGACCTGCTTCCACGACGTGGCCAAAGCAGGCTTCATCTCCATGGTGACGGGATCGCGATACACCAGACAATCGAAAGCGTGGAAGGCCACGACCATGCCGGTGCGCTGCGAATTATAGTACGGGTCGACATCGGGAATGGCGTCGCGCCAGGTGATGCGCAGCGTGTCAGCCGATTTTTGCGCAAGCGCCGGGGCCGCCATTGCCAGTGTCATGCAGGCGGCCAGGAGAGCGCCGCGGCGCCAGGTATCGGTTCGCATTTAGTTGGTCCTTTTCAATTCCGATACTTTAGATGACATCGGAAACATACTACGGCGCAAACGTACGGCACCGGGAATAGAAGCAACCCGCATGCCAACGCAGTGGTTGCGGGCCGCTGACGCGCCAACCTATCTGTGATCGATGGCCGCGAGCAACCGTTTCAGGAAGCCGTCGATTGCCTCACCGTCGATCCAGCGAACCACGGCGACGAGATCGTGCTCCGGATCGACATAGACCAGGTTGGTGCCGTTGCCGCTATGGGCGAAAGCGGTGGCCGGGGCACTCGGCCAGCGCTTCCAGAACCGGCTGGTTTGATGGCCCATATCACGGCCCATACTTCCGATCTGCGTCCATTAAAATGCGCGTGCTATGGCGGTGGACAATCGCCCGACTCAGGCATCAGCGGTCATCTGCGCGAGATTGCGCTCGCTGCGCCGGTCTTCTGGCGTCGCCGTGGACGGAGCGATGCCCTGTCGGGCACTGAGGCCATAGGCGATGTCGGTAGCGACTTCGCCGATAAGGTTATCGACGTCGGCGGCCGTACTTGGATCATTGCGTAGCAGGTTGCGCGTGGTCTCCAGCAAGTGCTCCTGCATCAAGCCGGCTGCTCTATCCGCATCACGGCTCAAAACCGCGTCGACTAAGGCCCGATGCTCGCCGTCGACATCGCGCGTGCCGCGTTCATAGAACGCGGATAGGCGTCGATAACGGTCGACGTTCTCATAGAGCAACGCGCGATAGTCGAGGAGCCTGGACGCCCTAGAGGCAGCGACAAGCGCTCGATGAAAGAGGCGATGGTTCTTCTCCCAGGTCTCGTCGAAGAAACGCGCGTCACTCTGGTCGCGGTCGTTGATGCCGAGCCGATGCGCGCTCGCTATGATCTCGGCTTCCCAGTTCCGGTCGCCATGAGCGATCGCGGAGCGAAGCGCTAGGCTCTCCACCCAGACCATCGTCTTCATCAAATCGATCAGATCGCCGGCGGAGACCTGCGCCACGCGGAAACCTCGCTGTCCCTCGGCGGTGACCAGCCCGAGGGTGGTCAGCCGTGACAGGGCCTCACGCAGGGGACTCACACCGACCTCATAGCGCTCCTGGAGCGCGGCCATGCCGAGGCGATCGCCGGGCTTGAGCACGCCCCGAACGATCTCCTGGCGGATGGCATTCGCCAGCATCTCTGCCTGGGTCTTGGGGCTGTCTGACACCTTCATCATCGCCACACCTTTATACGCTGAGAGCGCCGATTCGGAAAGTCTGCTAAAATATCCAAATTAATATCTAATATCCAAAATATTATTGACAACCCAAATTTTTGGTGGATAACTGCGTTGAATTAGCCCGCAAGAGGCAGCGCCCGATGGGCCGATAAGGAGGACGCCCGATGAATCTGCAAATTTCGAACATCCCAGAGGTCGCCGGCTCGCTGCGCAGTGAAACCCGCGACGGCATGCGTATCGACTGGGATGTGCCGATCGCGATGGACGACGGTTTGGTCCTGCGCGCCGACGTGTATCGGCCGCTGGCCGAGGGCCGCTATCCGGTGGTCATGAGCTATGGCCCCTACGCCAAGCTGCTTCATTTCGAGGACGGTTATGTCACCGCCTGGCAGAAGATGGTCGGCGAGTTTCCCGACGTCCTCGTCAACAGCTCCAACCGCTACCAGGCGTGGGAGGTGGTCGATCCCGAGAAGTGGGTCCCGTACGGCTATGCCGTTGTGCGCGTCGACAGCCGCGGTGCCGGGCGGTCACCTGGCGTGATGAATCCGCGCAATGCGCGCGAGACCAAGGATTACGCGGCCTGCATCGAATGGGGTGGTGTGCAGCCGTGGTCGAATGGCAAGGTCGGCCTGAACGGTATTTCCTACTACGCCATCAATCAGTGGCAGGTCGCGGGCCTCCAGCCGAAGCACCTCGCGGCGATCTGCCTGTGGGAGGGCATGACAGACCACTATCGCGACTACATCTATCACGGCGGACTCTACTGCACGTTCGCCCAGAACTGGTACGACATGCAGTTGAAGGTCGTGCAGCACGGCCTGGGCGCGCGAGGGCACAAAAGCCGCCTCAACGGCGAACTCGTTTCCGGCCCACCCACGCTGACCGACGAGGAACTCGGCGCCAACCGCATCGACATGTGGCGCGAGCTCTTCGAGCATCCACTCGACGACGACTATCATCGGGAGCGTTCGGCTGACCTGTCGAAGGTCAAGGTGCCGCTGCTGTCAGCCGGTAACTGGGGCGGCCAAGGTCTTCATCCCCGCGGAAATTTCGAGGGCTTCGTCAACGCCGCGTCCGAAAAGAAATGGCTGGAAGTGCACGGCATCGAGCACTGGACCCATTTCTATACTGACTACGGGGTCGCGCTGCAGCGCCGTTTCTTCGATCATTTCCTGAAGGGCGAGGACAATGGCTGGGACAAGCAGCCGAAGGTGCAGCTCCAGGTGCGCAGCCCGGGCGAAAAGTTCGAGCAGCGCTTCGAAGACGCGTGGCCGATCCCACGTACGCAATGGACGAAATTCCATCTGCAGGATGGGGGCTACGGCCTGTCTCAGAAGGAGCCGGCGGGCTCTGCCGATCTCGTCTTCCGCGCCCTGGGCGACGGGCTCACCTTCCTGACCGAGCCGGTGGAGAGGGATACGGAAATCACCGGCCCGATCGCTGCCCGGTTGCAGGTCTCCTCAAGCACGGCGGACGCCGATCTCTTTCTCGTAGTGCGCCTGTTCGCACCCGACATGAAGGAAATCACCTTCCGCGGCGCGCTCGATCCGCACACGCCGATCGCACAAGGGTGGCTGCGCGCCTCCCATCGCAAGCTCGATCCGGCGAAGAGCCTGCCGTATCGGCCCTATCACCCTCATGACGAGGTCCAGCCGCTCGAGCCCGGTAAGCCGTACGAACTCGATATCGAGATCTGGCCGACCTGCATCGTGGTGCCGAAGGGTTATCGGGTGGGCCTCAGCGTGCGCGGCCGCGACTACGTCTACTCCGGCGGTAGCGGCGGCCGGCTGTCGAACATGAGGAACGAATTCACCGGCTGCGGGCCTTTCCTGCATGACGATCCGCGCGACCGCACGATGGATCGCTTCAACGGCGAGACCTGCATCCACGTCGGCGGAGTTCGGGAGAACTATCTCCTGCTGCCGATCATCCCCGCCAAGTGACTCTGAAAGCAGGAGACAAATCATGGCTCAGCATCTCAAGCGTGGCCGCGACGCGGCTCTGCGCGCCGAAGACCAGGCGAAGGTTCGCCACACCGTCGAGGGCATTCTTTCCGACATCGCGGCCCGAGGCGACGCGGTCGTGCGCGAGTTGTCGATCAAGTTCGACAAGTGGGACCGGTCGGACTACCGCCTGACCGACGACGAGATTCGTGCCTGTCTCGGCGCGATGTCGCAGCGCGATCTCGACGATATCCGCTTTGCGCAGGAGCAGGTGCGCACGTCCCGGGCGGCAAGTATCCACTTCTCGCGTCTGCGCACATGTCCGTGGTGACCGCAAAGGTCGCCGGCGTCGAGCGCATCGTCACTTGTGCCCCGCCGTTCCAGGGCAAGCCGGCGCCGGCCATCGTCGCTGCACAGCACCTGGCGGGCGCCGACGAGATCTATTGCCTCGGTGGCATTCAGGCCATCGGTGCGATGGCGATCGGCACCGAGAGCATCGCGCCCGTCGACATGCTGGTCGGGCCCGGCAACGCCTTCGTGGCCGAAGCCAAACGCCAACTCTTCGGCCGCGTCGGCATCGACCTGTTCGCGGGGCCGACCGAGACGCTGGTGATCGCCGATGGGAGCGTCGACGGTGAGCTCTGCGCCACGGACCTCTTGGGACAGGCCGAACATGGTCCCAATTCGCCCGCGATTCTGCTGACCAACTCGCAGGCACTGGCGCGCGACACCATGGCCGAGATCGAACGCCTGCTGCAGATCCTGCCCACGGGCGAGATCGCGCGCAAGGCGTGGGAGGACTACGGCGAAGTCATCGTGGCTGACAGCTACGAGGAGATGGTCAAGATTGCCGATGACATCGCCTCCGAGCATGTCCAGGTCATGACGAAGGACCCCGACTACTTCCTCAAGAACATGACCAATTACGGCGCGCTGTTCCTGGGGCCGCGCACCAACGTCGCTTATGGCGACAAGGTGATCGGCACCAACCATACCCTGCCGACGCTTAAGTCCGCGCGCTACACGGGCGGCCTCTGGGTCGGAAAATTCCTCAAGACCTGCACCTTCCAGCGGGTCACGACCGACGCCGCCTCGGCGATGATCGGCGAATATTGCAGTCGCCTTTGCGCCCTCGAAGGCTTCGTGGGCCATGGCGAACAGGCGAACATCCGTGTGCGGCGCTATGGCGGCCGCAACGTGGCCTACGGGTCCGCGGTTCTCCCCCAAGCGGAGACCGCCAGCCCCTAAAAGCTGCCGGTCGATCGCGCAGGCAGCCCGACCAGAAAAGGAACAATGGCCGCCGACGGGCCTGATCGCGGCGCGCCATCAAGGGAGGAGCTCATGATCACCACGACCATGTTGGCGTACTATGACGAATGCCGGCCGGGCGCGCGATACTGGGGAAGCTTCGCAACCCTATGCGCCGGCTGGTGTCTCGATTTCTTCGATTTCTACATCGTCGGCTTCCTGGTCGCTTCGCTGGGGCCGGGGTGGCACCTGACCTATCTACAGTCGTCCATTATGCTGCTGAGCGGCGGCCTCGGATCGATCTTCGGGGCTCTCTTCTTCGGCGCGTTGGGCGACAAGCTCGGTCGCAAGCCGATGCTGATCATCGCCACAATCACCTGCGCCCTGGGCGCTGGCGCACTCGCTCTGGTGCCGGAGGGGAGCTGGCCGATCTTTTCCCTCCTGCGCATCGTCGTCGGCGCCGGCCTAGGCGGAATCGGCACTCTGCAGTTGGTCCTGATCGTCGAAATGACGCCGACGCCCATGCGCGTGAAGCTGCTTGGCTGGCCGATCATGCTCCCCTCGGTAGGCACGCTGCTCGCCGCATTGACCAGCGCCAGCCTCATGGAAGCACTCGGCTGGCGCGGCGTCGCGGCTTTCGGGCTTCTGCCGCTGCTCTTGTGCGTGCCGTTCGCGCTGGTTATGCCGGAGTCGCCGCGCTGGCTTCTGACGCGCGGCCGGACGCTGGAGGCGCGTCGCTCGATTGCAGCGCTGGCTGGCCGGGATATCTCGAACGTTCCGGAGACGGCGGACGCCATTGCGCGCCAGCCCTCGGCGTCGTTGAGTGAACTCTATCAGCGGCCCGGCCGGTTCTGGCTGACGATCCTGATCTGGCTGACGATGAGCACGGCCGGCTATGGTGTCTATCTGTGGGGCCCGACGATCACGTCGATGCTCCTGAAGATCAACGTCGCCGCCGCCGCCAAGTACTTCGTCTGGATATCGCTCGCGGGCCTTCTCGGGCGAGCCCTGTTCTCATACCTGCCGGCACGCATCGGGCGCGTCCCGACGGGCCGCATCCTCGGCTTTGGCATCGCCATATTCCTCGGCCTCGCCGCGCTTTTCCATGATGCCTTTGCCTTAGGCTTACCGGTCTTCGTGCTTGCCCTTGCCGCCGGCGCGGTCTTCTACGACGGGGGCTACTGCACCCTCAGCCCCTACATGGCCGAGATATATCCGACCCGGCTTGCCGCTCGTGGCTCGGGCCTGGCCCAGGGCGCGAATGGTCTGGGTAAGATTCTCGGACCACTGTGCCTGGCGCTGATCGCCGGGTCCGACAACTACGTGTCCGCTAAAGCGACGGAGGCGGCGGTACAGCCGGCATTCCTGTTCCTTGCCGGATGTGGCCTGATCCTGGCCCTCTGCTTCTTCTTTGCGCCGGAGACCAAGGACAAGGCGCTGTCGCTCGATGAAGAGGGCGCGGGTTCTGACGGCGGCTTGCATGGGTCGCAGTCGAGGAAGGTCGCAGCCCTGTGACGGCGATGATCAAAACCTTGCTGCCGGCGGCTCCGTCCTTCCGTCTGGACGGACGCCGGGCCCTTGTCACCGGCGCGGGCCGTGGCATCGGCCTGGCGGCTGCGGCCGCCTTGGCGAGCGCGGGCGCGCATGTGGTCCTCTGCGCGCGGACCGCGAGCGAAATCGGCGAGGCTGCGACGGCCATCACTGCAGCCGGAGGCAGCGCCGAAGCGATCCCGCTAGACGTCACGGACCTCGATGCCGTGGCTGCGGTCCTGGCGGCGCAGCCGCCGATCGATATCCTCGTCAATAACGCGGGTATAAACTGCCCGAATTTCGTCACCGATGTTTCTCTCGCGGATTTCGATGCGGTGATGACGCTGAATGTGCGTTCGACCTACTTCCTCGCGCAGGCGGTTGCTCGGCGTCTCATCGAGACTGAACGAGGCGGGTCCCTGATCAATATCTCGTCGCAGATGGGACATGTTGGCGGTGCGCGCCGGTCGCTCTATTGCGCCAGCAAATGGGCAATGGAGGGGTTCACCAAAGCGATGGCGATCGATCTGGCCCCGCATCGCATTCGGGTGAATACACTATGCCCGACCTTCATCGAAACGCCGATGACCGAACCGTTCTTCCGCGACGCTTCGTTCCGGCAATCCGTGCTCGAAAAAATCAAGCTCGGGCGCCTCGGGCAGGTCGAGGACCTGACCGGCGCCATCGTCTTCCTCGCCAGCGACGCCTCATCGCTCATGACGGGCAGCGCGCTGGTGATCGACGGCGGCTGGACCGCCGAATGACCCATCCTTCCCAAACAAGGAGTACGCCATGAAAAAGATGCTAACCCGAAAAGATATCGACGCCGCCGCCGAAAAAATTTCCAACTGGGGGCGCTGGGGCGACGACGATCAGATCGGCACGCTCAACAACGTCGCCCCGGCAGATATCGTCGATGCCGC
>Ga0193716_1001400_pt1 | contig 14008 bp, 6 predicted proteins | sample U2c1metaG_FD_145901 | JGI IMG/M metagenome (GOLD analysis project Ga0193716, IMG submission 145901) | Soil microbial communities from a riparian zone of the East river system, Colorado, United States - U2c1 | ecosystem: Environmental > Terrestrial > Soil > Riparian zone | place: USA: East River...
GATCCAGCAACTCGCCCTCGAACGCGGGTATCTCTCGGCCGAGATCCGCACCGGAGTCCGCACCGGCGACACTCTGGCCCGCGAACGCGCGTCGATGCTCCGCAACCCGCCCCACATCCTCGTCACTACCCCCGAATCCCTCTACATCCTCCTCACCGCCGGAAAGAGCAGGGAACATCTCCGCCGCGTCCGCACCGTCATTGTCGACGAAATCCATGCCGTAGCCGACGACAAACGCGGAGCCCACTTGGCTCTCTCTCTCGAGCGTCTCGACGCCCTCGTCACCGGCGCAAATCGTCTCAGCCCAGGGACATTCTTGACTGGACTAGCCACCCCACCGCAAAGAATCGGCCTCTCCGCTACGCAAAACCCCATTGAGCTGGTTGCCAACTTTCTCACGGGCATCAACGAAACCCGCAAGCCCGCCACTATCGTCCAGGTAGGCCAACGCCGCGAACTCGACATAGCCATCGAAGTCCCCAGCGACGAACTAAGCTCCGTCATCACCACCAAAATGTGGGAAGAGATCTTCGACAAGCTCGCCGCCCACGCTCAGAACCACCGTTCGACCCTGGTCTTCGTCAACACCCGCCGTCTCGTAGAGAAGATAGCCTTCGCCCTCGCCGAGCGCCTCGGCTCGGAACACGTAGCCGCCCACCACGGCTCGCTCTCCCGAACCCTCCGTCTCGACGCCGAACAGCGCCTCAAGAACGGTGAGATCAAGATTCTCATCGCCACCGCCTCGCTCGAACTCGGCATCGACATAGGCGATATCGACCTCGTCTGCCAGATCAGCACCACCCGTGCCGTAGCTGTCGCCATGCAGCGCGTAGGCCGAGCTGGTCACTGGCGCGGAGCCATCCCCAAGGGCCGACTCTTCGCAACAACGCGTGACGACCTCCTCGAACAAGCTGCCCTTATCCGGAAGATGCGCGCGGGCGAACTCGACCAGCTTGAAGTCCCACCCCAGCCCACCGACGTTCTCATGCAGCAGATCGTCGCGTGCTGCGGAGCCGAGCCTTGGGAAGAAGATACCCTCTACGACACCTTGCGCCGTGCCTATCCCTATCGCAATCTGACCCGGCAGGAGTTCGACGACCTCCTCAACCTCCTCAGCAACGGCATCGAGTCCAGCCGCGGTCGCTACGGTGCCTACCTCCTCCGCGACGGCATCCACCGCCAGCTTCACCCCCGCCGCGGAGCCCGCATGATCGCCATCTCCAACGGCGGCGCCATCCCCGACACCTCGCTCTTCTCCGTCATCCTCCAGCCCGAAGGCGTCCAAATCGCAACGTTGGATGAGCACTTCGCCGTAGACTCCAGTCCCGGTGACGTCATCCTCCTCGGCAACTCCAGCTGGCGCATCCAGCGCATCGAAGCTGCCGGACGTGTCCTCGTCGAAGACGCTCACGGAGCCCCGCCTAGCCTGCCTTTCTGGGAGGGAGAAGCCCCGCAGCGTACGGCAGTCCTCTCCAATGGAGTAGGCGAACTCCGCGAGCAGATCTCCGCCTCGACCTCCAACGTCACACCTGGCTACATCTCCCCCGCACAACCGGAAGTAGCTGCCACGACCGCTTGGCTCATGCAGGAGTGCGGCGTCAGTGCCAGCGGAGCCCAGCAACTCATCGCATACATTGTCACCGGGCGGGCCGTCCTCGGAGCCGTCCCCTCCAAAACCACCATCATCGCCGAGCGCTTCTTCGACGAGGGCGGCGGCATGCAGCTCATCCTCCATGCACCCTTCGGAGGACGCATCAACAAAGCCTGGGGCCTCGCTCTCCGCAAACGCTTCTGCCGTGGCTTTAACTTCGAGCTTCAGGCTGCCGCCACCGATAACGGCATCAACATCTCCCTCGCCGAGCAACACAGCTTCCCCCTTGCCGACGTCTTCCAGTTCCTCACCGAACAGACCGCCAGGGAACTCCTCGAACAGGCCTCCATCGCCTCGCCCATCTTCAAGACCCGCTGGCGCTGGGCTGCCGGGCGCAGCCTGCAACTCCTCCGTTTCTCAAAGGGCAAGCGCATCGCCCCGCAGATCCAGCGCACCCGCTCCGAAGACCTCATGGCCAGCGTCTTTCCGCAAGCTGCCGCCTGCTTCGAAACCATCGTCGGCGACATCCAGATCCCCAATCACCCCCTCGTCGACGAGGTCATGAAAGACGTCCTGCAAGAGGCCATGGACCTCGAAGGCTTCATTGAAGTCCTCAAAGGAATAAAAGACGGCAGCATCCGTTGCCTCGCCGTAGACACCCCCGTACCCTCGCAGTTTGCCCATGAGCTTCTCAACGCCAACCCCTACGCCTTTCTCGACGAAGCTGGCCTCGAAGAGCGTCGCGCCCGCGCCGTCTCTCTCAATCGCAGCCTGCCCGCCAGCGTCCTCGAAGAAGCAGGCAAGCTCGATCAGGCGGCCATCGACGCTATCCGTGGCGAGTGCTGGCCCGACATCCGCGACGAACATGAACTTCACGACCTCATGCACTCCGTGATCGTCCTTCCACTACCCATCATCGACGTCGAAGAAGCCCGTCACTGGCCCACCTTCTACGAACGCCTCACTCGCACCGGACGCGCCCAAACCATCGACTGCGCTGGGACTCCTTGCTGGATCGCCACCGAGCGCCTTCCCTACGTAGGCGTCCTCTGGCCAGGCAATAGTTCTCCCACTCTAAGCTCCTCCGTTTCGTCTGAAGCGTCACAAATCGAAAAAAAAGCTAATACGGTCACAAAAGAAGAGTCTTTGAAGCAATGTGTCCAAGGATGGTTACAAATTCTTGGACCCACAACCGCCAGCTCCTTCGCTAACCGCTTAGCCCTCGATCCAGCCGCAGTCTTTCAAGCCTTCGTCGCCATGGAGATGCAGGGACTCCTTATGCGTGGGGCCTTTGAGCATCCCGCAACAGCCGAAGATCACGACATCGAGTGGTGCGAACGTCGCATCCTGCAACGTATCCACCGACGCACCCTGGGCACGCTCCGCAAGCAGATCGAGCCCGTCTCCCCGGCTATCTATATGCGCTGGCTTCTGGGCTGGCAGCACCTCGCGCCGCAAACCCAACTCGCCGGCGAAGAAGGAGTCCTCGAAGCTCTCCATCAGCTCGAAGGCTTCGAAGCCCCCGCCATCGAGTGGGAGCGTACCCTCCTTCCCGGCCGCGTAGCCAACTACGACTCCCGCTGGCTCGACGCTCTCTGCCTCTCCGGAGCCGTAGGTTGGGGCCGAATCTCCCCCCACCCAGCCTGGTCTACCGGCGATGGCGTCGCGCCCCGTCGCGTCATCCCCACCAACGCTGCCCCCATCACCTTCTACGTTCGCGAATCAGCAGACTGGCTCCCCCATGCCCTCGCCCAGCAGTGCGTCGAAGAACCCAAGCTGCAACAAGCCTTGAGCCCCGAAGCCCTGCAACTCCGTGCTCTCCTGCAGCAGCGCGGAGCCTGTTTCTCCAACGACATCCAACGGATCCTGGGACTCTCCCGCCAGCAAACCCAACATGCTCTATGGGAACTTGCCACCGCAGGTCTCGCAGCCGCCGATGGCTTCGACCAGCTTCGCGCCATGATGGACCCCCGCCGCAAATCCATCACCACCGAAGCCCCCGGCAAACGCACCACCCGCAACTCCGCCGGTCGCTGGAGCCTCCTCTCCGAGGAGCTACACGCCGCTCCAACTGCTATCGAACAAGCCCGTCGCACCGACCACGCCCTGGAATCAGCCGCTCGCCTGCTCCTCACCCGCTACGGTATCCTCTTCCGCGATCTGCTCACCCGTGAGTCCAACGCCCCCAGGTGGCGCGATCTCCTCGGTATTCTCCGTCGCCTCGAAGCCCGCGGCGAGATTCGAGGCGGCCGTTTCATCTCCGGCTTTGGCGGCGAGCAGTTCGCCCTGCCCCAGGCAGTCGATTCGCTCCGCGCCGCCCGCCACCGCGACAGCTCCGCAATCATTCCTGTAGCTGGCGCCGACCCCATCAACCTGGTCGGCATCGTGATTCCCGGCGACCGTGTTCCTGCCGTCCCAGGCAAGCAAGTCCTCTATCGTAATGGCAAGCTGCACCAACAGGAAGAGACCAGCCCTCTCGAAGAGATCCCAAACAATCTCGCCCCCACGATGCCCCCTACAATGCTCCAGCCCGTTCTAGGATTGTTTTAGCAATGTCCGACCCAGCCAAGCCCGCCGCCGACCTGCCGGAAAAGAACGCTCCAATGGAAGATAGAGAAGACAAGCAAGCCCCCATAGCCTCATCCACAGAACTAGCTCCAGAAGACTTTTACTATGAAGGCCCGTACCACGTCTTCACTGCGGCTTACCATCTCAAGCGCGGCTACTGCTGCAACTCCAACTGCCGTCACTGCCCTTACAAGTAGGCGTTGTCTCACTCATGCAGCGGCGGAGGCAGCGGCGGCAACGTGCCGGAAGCGACAGAGGTAGCATCGCGGCCGGCGCGCAGCGCCCGCGCATTCTGCAGCAATAGCAGCACCCGCGGATCCTTCCGATAGTGCGCCAGGGCAGCATCCCTGCCCATCTCGCCCGCTACGTCGAAGCCACCCTCACTCGCCTTCGTCAGGGAGTGCAGCATCTGAACCTCATCTCCGGCCTTCGCATACAGCCTCGCCATCTCGAAGCAGAAGCGTGCATGGTCCTCAGGCGATAGCATGTGCGCCGTCACCCCGGCCATACCCCTGCGGCGTTCAAACATCAGTGGATCAAGCTGTAACGCAATTCCATACTCCTTCCGCGCGCTCTCAAAGTCCTTCACTTCAAAGTAGGCTGTCCCTAAGTTCGAGTGGTAAGTAGACGAATTTTTATCGATCTTGATTGCGCGCTTATAGTCCGAAATGGCGTTTCGGAAGCGTCGTTCCAGATATTCCACCGCGCCAAGGTTATTCCACGCTTCTGCATTCTTCTTCTTCAGTTTGATCGCTTTTTGGAAGTAAGTCCGCGCCAGCATCGCATTCCGCAGCTCTAAGGCGGTCACACCCATTTTGTTCAAAAGCTGGGTCGGCTCACCGCCACGTCGCAGGGCATGGTCGTAGTACTCCAGCCCGTCCGCAGGAAAGCGTCTCGCCCGCAATACATCTGCTGCGGTCTCCAGCTGGTCTGGAGAAGCTGTCATCGGGTCAGGCAGATGTGATTGAATCAACAACCATTGCGGGTCTCGGTGACTCGTCTCCCGAAGTAGCTGGGCTTCTGCATTGTCCTTCTGAGCACTCGCTCGCGCAGGGAATAGCATCAGGATGAAGAGAAGTACGAAGCAGGAAGACGATAGATGCGGACGCATGGTATACCTCCGCGAGGTACGCCCACATCATCCCCCTCCATGCAGGCCCTGTCAATAGGCAGCCCTACCGCGCTGGAGCGGCCGCCGGAGCTATTGCAGTGGTCGTCGGCGTAGTTGGCGGAGCAGCCGCAGGTGCCTGAACCCTCAATGCCAGCCGAGGAAAGCTGAAGCTGCCGCCAGCATCGTCGATCACGTTCACCTGGCAGACATACGTCCCCGGCTTCAGCTGTGTCAGCGGCACGTCAAACTGAAACGCCACCGCTCCCCGCTCGGGGATATTGACCGCATTCGCCTCAACCAGAGGTGTCTCGTACACCTTTACCCCGCCACTCAGAAACTCGATGCTTGTCAGCACTCGCACCGCTCCCGCAGGACGACGCATCAGGCCAGGGGAAGCCGCCGGAGCTGGCCCATCTGTCTTCTGTCGTGAAGGGTCATACACCTCATACAGGAAGTACAGATGCTGGTCCTGCCGGAACACATGCGGTACATTCGGAATCCACTCCACCCCGTCTCGCACCAGCGGGCTCACCGCCTTCTTCGCCGCATTCGGAGTCCGTTGGCTCGACAGCACAATCGAGCTCAGCTTCAGCGGAACCTTCTTCATATCCGGAACCTGCAGATCCGTCTCAAAGCTCCCCATCCGCCCCGTCTGGTTCTCCCGCACCACGAACTTCACGTGATACCGTCCCGGAGCCAGCGTGAATCCTGTCGAGTACTGAATATTCTTCCGCTGCACCTGCTGCGTCTCATCCAGCGCCAGCTTCACCGTGTCGCGAGCATTCCCTACGGCAATCCCCTGGGCATTCTTCACCTGCCCGATAACATCGATATTCGCCTTGTCTCGGTCGCCATTCTTGATGAACGGAATCTGCGACCCCGGCACGATCAGCGATATCGGAACAAAGAACTTATTGTCATCCAGCCGGAAGTACAGCGCCTGCAGATACACCGCAACATCAGTAGCCGGCAGATCGCTCCGCAACTGTTCCGTCAATTGAAGTTCACGGTCTTCCGTCTTCGAGTGTTGAAAGTCAGCCGGCGCATAGTATCCCGGCCGATAGTCCATCTTCGCATCGCTTCGGTTCAGCTTCACCGTCAGATGGCGATAGCTCCCATCCCGCGCCGTGTTCGTCGAGCGGAACCCAAGGATGTAGTAGGCCTCGGTATCGTGCTGCACCTGCTGGAACGCCGGAGCGAAATCGTTCGAGTCGAAGAACGCCTTTCCACCGGTATCGCTCGACAGAGTTCCCAACGTCTCCTGCGAGGCAAAGTTCGCATCCAGATTGCTCTGCATCGCTCCGCCGCTATAGGCTGCCGTGCCGCGCAAACTTCCCTTCGAGGCATTACCCACCGGAGGCAGGGCCTCCAGCCCCCGCGAATCCACGCTGTAGATCGCCATATTCGCCCGCACCGCCGCATTTGTAGCCGCGCGCATGCTCGCCTGATTTTCAATGCCCTGACGCGTCAGCCCGCCGCTGAAGTACAACAGGCTCTTCCGCTGGTCCACTCGTTCCAGACTCCGCGCAATCGTCCGAATCGCATACAGCTCGCGATCCGTATTCAGGCTGTTGTACTCGCTGTCATCGGCTGTAAAGCTCGAGGCATCGTCTGCAGTCCCGCCCGAGTTGCCGCCCTCGTTGCCGTTCGCAAACCCCGTGCCCTCGATTCCGTTGTACTTGCCCACCCCCTTCAGAAGAGCGGCCTTGTCCGCCGTAAAGTCCTGATCCATGCTCAGCCCGGTAGCCATGCTCACCAGTGCCACCAGGTCCGCCGGCTGCATCTTCTTGTTGATGTAGTCCTGCGCCGCCTGCACAGCGCGGTCGATGTCCTCCGGCTGCATGCTGCTCAGGTCGAAGAACATCACGATCAGCCGATGGTCCCGCAGTTGAGCCGGCTCCGCCGCCAGATTCCGGTTCAGCAGATCCGCGATTGAAGCCTTGCCCGAAACAGTCGTCTTCTCCTGCAGCACCGCGGCCTCATCCACGTTCTGGTAGTCGAAGCTCGTGATCTTCTGCGGCTTCCCATTCTCCAGAATTGTGAAGTCACTCGCCTTCAACCCCTTCACCACTTCACCCGTCTTCTTATCTCGCACCACCACATTCGTCAGCACGATATCGGTCTGCACCTTCAACGTAAAAGTGCCATCGCCCGCCTGCTGCTGCGCCAGCGCCGGCGATCCCGCCATCACTCCAACCAGAACTGCCGCAACCAATCGTCGCATCGAAAACTCCCTGATCCTTGCCGTCAAAACCGATAACGCGCCAGAAACGTAATCCGACGCATCTGAGCCGCTGAGGTCACCTGACCAAACGTAGGAGAGTTCAACGTCGTATCAATCCCCGAGTACTGCACCGTGTTGAACACATTGGTTGCCGTCAACCGAGCCTCGAACGATCGCATCTCTCCCATCGCTACCGTTCGCGACAGGGAAGCATCTACGGCAACGATACCCGGGCCTTCGATCGATCCGCGCGAAGCCGTTCCGAATCCACTCGCCGGAGTGGTGAACGCTGCAGCATTGAACCAGTCCAGAATCGTCCCCTTCCCGGGGATCGGTTGTGAAAAAATCCTATCCGGACGCAGCGAATTGTTGCTGCCCGTAGCCGTCTCCGCGATCGTCGCCACATAGTGCGGCGTGAAGTACGTCCCCGTGGCGAATGTGAAATCGCCCGAGAGCGAAAATCCATCCAACGCCTTCGACCAGAACCCACCGTGCGTGAAATAGGCTCGGTTCGGTCCAAATGGCAGCTCCAGCACCCAGTTGCCCGTTACTTGGTGACGCACGTCGAAGGAGCTGTTCCCCTCTTCGGCATTCAGATCCTTGTCATTCTGCGCAGGCACTGCCGTGGTGCCGCCGATCGAAGATGCATTGTCGATGGAGTGACCGTAGTGGTAAGTCGCCTGCAGTGAAACTCCCTTCTGCATTCGCTTCCGCACATTCAGACTAAGCGAGTGGAACCGTGAGTAACCCAGCGAATCCTCATAGTTGAACGGCTGCGCAGCCGGGTTCAATACATCGCTCGCCGTCCGGTTAGGAGCCCGCACAATATCCAGCGCTCCACCTTGCGCTCCGTTGTATCCGAGATTCGCGACAATCCCCATCGGCAGCGTCCGCTGAATATCCAGGTTCCACACCTGCACATGCCCCAGCCGATAGGTCTTATTCACGCTGTAGTTGTTCTGCACCGCCGCATTCGAGCAGTTGAATGCATTCGACAACTGCAACGTCCCGCATCCTTGAGCCCCCGCAATATTCGTTTGCGTTACTGCGAACGGCGGCTGAAACGCCAACTGCTTCGCGAAGCTCGCGTTCTGCCCCGTGTTGTAGTTGATGCCGTATCCACCCCGCACCACCGTCTCCTTGAAGAAACTCAGCTTAGGCCGGTAGGCGAACCCAAACCGTGGTGAATACATCGCCCGATCCGGATTCACCAGCGATCGCGGGAAGGCTCCGCTATATGGCCCCGTCTGACCAGGCTGCACCGCCGTCACCTGGGTGAAGTCCGCATTGTGGTCCAGATTCACCAGCCGATTATTCTTCTCCACATAAGGCGAAAAATACTCATATCGCAAGCCGAAGTTCAGCGTAAGATTCGAAGTCGCCCGCCAGTCATCCTGCGCATACCAGTCAAAGACATTCGCACGCAGATACGTCTTCTCGAGGCCTGCCTGCACCGCCGCCTGCTGTGGCAGTCCCAACAGAAAATCCGCAAACGCTGGTCCACCCGTTGTCTTCTTCGAGGTCGAGGTCGAGGCCTGTGGGTCCTGCGTCGCATACCCGGTGAAGGTGAATGTTCCTCCCACATTCGTCCCGCCGATGCTGTCCGCGTGCACCCGTCGTATATCCACGCCGAAGCGCATGTTGTGCTTCTTGTGGCTATAGCTCACAAAGTCTGAGAAGGAGATCGTCTGATTGATTGAATCGCTGGGCCGCGCCTCGTTCAAACCCGTGAACCCAGAGAAAGTCAGCGAAGGCACACTGTAATAAAAAGGATTCGAAGCAATCGCGGCATTGCCCACGACCACACCCGAATCGAGCGCGGGATTTAAACTCCCATTCGTAAAGTAGTTCCGAACCATGCTGTGCGACCGGTTCCAGTTGATTGAGGCATTGTTCGTCAGACGCCCATACCCAACCGTATAACCTGCCGTGATCCCATATCCATCCGACTCGCTCGTCCCTCCCAACGGCAGAAAGATATTCTTGTTATCGCTGGCCGAGTGTGAGTAGCTCCCATTGAAGTTGATATTCTGCCGAAGCGTCTTCGGCCCATTCGCCGCCTGTCTTCGCTGGCCCATGCCAAATCCCTGCTGCTGACCGAAGTTCCTGACAAAACGCATCGATGCCTGCAGCGAATTCTGACCCGCTGTCGTGATCGTCTGGTAGTTATACCCTTGCGCTCCAGTCGTCGGAATATTTGGCGCGGGATAGTACTTCAGCAACGCCGCCGCCTGTGCCGACACCGGCACCTGATTGTTCGCAAACGGTAGGCCAGTCGCTGGATTGTAGAGTGTCTGCCCCAGATGAGAAAAATCTCCAGCCCGCTGATTGTCTGTTCCGAGCGACCCGTCCGTAGGCACTGTGCCATAAAAATTCTGTGGCGTAATATTCCGCTGTCCCGTCACATTCAAAAACACAAACTGCTTCGAACTAGCCTTCACCAGCCCCGGTATAAACGGAGACCCGACAAAGCTCACTCCAAACCGATTCGAACTATAAGAAGGTTTCACTACCGGAGCTCCAGTCAGCGAAAAATTCGTAGCATCCAGCGCCGCATTCCCTCCTTGGTAAAACACCGTCCCATGCGGCTGCGTCGGATCGAATTTACGGAAACCGCCACCCCCTCCTCCTCCGCCACCACGTCCCCCGCGCCCGCCTCCAAGCCCACCTGGTCCACCGCCGCCCATCATCCCGCCAAGCATCCCCACCACAGCATTCGTCACATCGCCTGCCGCGCCGCCCTGGCGTTGCGCATTCGCAATCGCGTCCTGCACCCGTTGCCGAATCTCATCCTCGTTGAAATTCGCCAACCCGTTTGTCTGCCCCATCTGTCCACTCACTGCAACAGAATCCGTTGCTGCTGCATCTGCCCCACCTAATCCCGTGAGCGTCGGCAGCTGCGCCCCGGCGTTGCCGATTCCTGCACTAGCATCCGACTGCATCCCCCGGCCCAGAGCATTCGCCAGGCTACTTGCCACAGTCCCACCGGCCTGCTGCACTTGCTGCTGTTCTACCCGCGAAGCCAATTGCAGCACAAACCCCGCCACCTGCTCCGGCTTCCCCCCATTCTCTCCGGCGGCGTTGATGAGCACCTCCTGCGTTGCACTAGCAAACGCCGCCAGCTCTGCTTTGACGACATACCGCCCATTGCGCGGAATCGTCATGGCATAGGTGCCGGTCACATCCGTCGTCGTAGCATACTTCTTTCCGGTCAACGTATTGGTTGCCGTTACTCCAACCCCCGGCAGCGGAACCGTCCCCGCCTTCACCGTTCCCTTGATTGTTCCCCCCGTCGCCGCCGCACTTTGAGTCGGCACAGCCACTGTGGGAGTCTGTCCCCAGGCGCATCGCACACCGACGCCCCCGAACACAACCATACCTAGCACCATCCATTGCATTAATCTCTGCACATCAACCTCGTCCCAGCCAATCAATAAAAAATGACATTCACTTACCTAGGAGTTCCAGCCGTGCTCGCAGGAGCAGTCGAACCAGCAGGCGTAGCCGCAGGAGCACCAGCATCTCCCTCCGCCGCCCGTCGCCGTCTCTGTCCCATCGCCGCGGCATCCATCACACCCAGCTCCTTGGGCACGAACACACCATTCTTCAACGCTCCCTGACCCACCACCGCATCGCCCACCTTCACATCCGCCAGCGTAATGCTCTCCCCGCCAGAGCCCGCGCCCGCAGGCCGTCCGCCCCCGCCACCCTCAACCGGTCCGCTCCCATTCATCATTGAAGCCATCCCGCGCCCGCCCCGCTTGAACGACGTTCCCTCATCCACCTCAATCACTTGGCTCACGCCATCCGGCCGCATCACCGTCAACTTCACGTCATCGATCGCCGTCACCTTCCCGGTGATATAGACCTTGCCCAATCCCTCTTTCAACTTCTTTACTTGTTCCGCATCCACTACCGAAACAAACACCGCGTGAATCGTCTTCGTAGGAGTATCCAGCACTCCCATCGCACCAACACCATCTCCAGTCTTGATGTCGGTTAGCTTCACTGGCTGCCGCTCCTTCATCACCCGGGTATTCGCGGATACCGCCACCTGGTAGACATCTCCGGCATCCGTCTTCACCGTCAAGTGGTCAGCCGAGGCAGCTGTTACCGTCCCACGAACCATCTGCCCTCCGGCAAACGCAACCCTGTCCCCATCTCTCCCTTCCTGTGTCCATGCTGTCGCCGAGCCCAGAGTAACTATCATCGCTGCCACGAACACCAGCAGGCCCGTTCGACGCCGTATTATTTCTTGATTCATAACGTACCTGCCTGGCGCAATCCTGTTCTTGCAACCTGTGCTCATACAGACGTTCCCTCACCTCGAAAGACGCTGTTACCCTATAAAAACTTCCCGCGCTCCTCCGTGAGCCCGTCGGGCACTACACTACCGGCATGAACGAAGTCCTTCACGCGCACGATAGCCGCCCCCACATAGAGGGCCACTTTGAATCCACCGCCACCGTCCGCGATATCGTCATCGGTCTCGCCGACGGCCTCACCGTTCCCTTCGCCCTCGCTGCCGGACTTTCCGGAGCCATAGCCTCCTCCCGCATCGTGGTGTTGGCCGGTCTGGCTGAGATTGCTGCCGGCTCCATTGCCATGGGCCTCGGCGGCTATCTCGCTGCCCGCGGCGATGCGGAGCACTACATCTCCGAACGCCTTCGCGAAGAGCGCGAGATCGTCGAGCGTACCCGCGACGAAGAAGAAGAAGTCTACGAGATCTTCGAGCAGTACAGCGTCGACCGCGCCAGCGCTGAGCCCGTCCTCGCAGCCCTCAAGGAGAACCCCGCCGCCTGGGTCGACTTCATGATGCGCTTCGAGCTTGGCCTCGAAAAACCCGCCGCCAGCCGAGCCCATCGCTCCGCTCTCACCATCGCCTCCTCTTACGTCGCCGGTGGCTTTATCCCTCTGCTCCCCTACATGCTCGTCACCGGCAACCGCGAAGCCCTCAAGCTCTCCGTCGTCATCACCCTTGCAGCCCTGGCCCTCTTCGGAGCCATCAAAGGAAAGCTCGTTGGCACCGGTTGGCTTCGCAGTGCCATCCAGACCACCCTCATCGGCGGCATCGCCGCAGCCGCAGCCTTCACCCTGGCCAGCCTCCTCAACGGCCAACACGCGTAACTGCTGCCGCTGGTGCAGTTGGCGTTGTCTTTGCCCGTTCTCTTTACCCCACGCAACGCAGTCGAAGAACCCGCATTTCACTTCTTATTGTTGTTCTCACGTTGATTGTCCTCTCCTGCCACCCTGCAAAAGAGAAAAAAGCAACAAAAGCGAAGCCAGCCCCATCCCATCACCATTACATGGGGATGACCACCGACATGATGACTGCCGCCGCTACCGCCGCATCCACCCTGCTTGCCCGCTACCAGGCCGTCCGTCAGGCCACCGCACAGCTCTGTAGACCGCTCTCGCCAGAGGATTGCATGGTGCAGTCCTGTCCTGAGGCCAGCCCCGTCAAATGGCACCTCGCCCACACCAGCTGGTTCTTCGAGACTTTCATCCTCACCGAATTCGCCTCCGCCTACCAGCCCTTCCATCCCGAGTTTCGCTGGCTCTTCAACAGCTACTACAACTCCCTCGGCGATATGCCCGAGAAGAAGCTCCGAGCCTCCTTCTCCCGCCCTCCCCTCGACGCTATCCTCGCCTACCGTGCCCATGTCGACGCCGCCATGGCCCGTCTCTTGCAGCACCATATCGGAGACGAAGCCGCCCGGCGCATCGTCCTTGGCATCGAGCACGAGCAGCAACACCAGGAGCTCATCGCCACCGACATCAAACACGCCCTCTTTACCAATCCTCTCCATCCTGCCTACCTCGAAACTGCGTCCTCTACGCAGCAGGAAACCCCTATCGCCCCACCGCTCGAATGGACGGACTTCACGCCCGGCCTTACCGCCGTCGGGCTTACCCTCGACCCCAACTCTATCGATGCCTTCGCCTTCGACAACGAGACTCCCCGCCACTCCGTCTACATTGCCCCCTTCCGCCTCGCCAACCGGCCCGTCACCTGCGCGGAATACCTCACCTTCATCGACCGGAACGGCTACGACCGCCCCGAGTTGTGGCTCTCCGAAGGATGGACCACCCTGCGCGCTGAGGGTTGGCAGGCCCCGCTCTACTGGCAGCGCGACAACACCGTCAAATCAGGCTGGTGCCTCTACACTCTGCATGGCTTCCAGCCCCTCGAGGACCTGAGCGAGACTCCCGTCTGCCACCTCAGCTTCTTCGAGGCCGACGCCTACGCTCGCTGGGCGGGTTATCGTCTCCCCACCGAATTCGAGTGGGAGCACGTAGCCAGCCAGACCAAATCTACCCAGGGCAACTTCGTGGAGACAGGCAACCTTCACCCCACTCCTGCCACCGCCAACTCCGGTCTCCAGCAGATGTTCGGCGATGTATGGGAGTGGACCCAGTCCGGCTACACTGGCTATCCCGGCTACAAGCCTCTCCCCGGCGCTCTCGGCGAGTACAACGGTAAGTTCATGTCCAGCCAGGTCGTTCTTCGCGG
>Ga0193716_1001401_pt1 | contig 14003 bp, 15 predicted proteins | sample U2c1metaG_FD_145901 | JGI IMG/M metagenome (GOLD analysis project Ga0193716, IMG submission 145901) | Soil microbial communities from a riparian zone of the East river system, Colorado, United States - U2c1 | ecosystem: Environmental > Terrestrial > Soil > Riparian zone | place: USA: East River...
CCACGATTGGGACGTCTCCTCGCCGCCCGTGTTGTTCCTCAGCAAAGTCGGCCATCGCATGCTGGCCGAGGCACCCAAAGACGGCCACTTGTATCTGATCGATCTCAATACCGGCAAGCTCGTCTATCGCAAGCCGGTCACGACCGTTACCAATGCGGAGGCGCCGATGACGGCGCAAGGGACGCGGTTTTGTCCAGGCTCCCAGGGAGGAGCGGAGTGGAACGGCCCGGCGTTCGACCCGGCCGACAATCTCATTTTTACCGGCGAAGTTGATTGGTGCACGACGGTGCATGCCGTCGCCGTGAGCGCTCTGGCCGGCGTGCGGGCCGGCAAGCCCTGGAGCGGCGCCACCGAGGGTTTCGGCAAGATGGACGATCCGAAAATGTGGTCGGGCTGGATGACCGCCAGCGACGCCGACAACGGCGAGCGCAAATGGCAATTTCACGCGCCCTTCCCGGTGATGAGCGGAGTGACGCCGACCAACGGCCGATTGGTCCTGTTCGGCGACATGGGTGGAAACCTGTACGCCTTGGATTCCGCGAGCGGCAAGAAGCTGTGGTCAAAGGATCTGGGCGGGGCGATCGGCGGCGGCGTGATTACCTATGACACCGGCGCCGGACAGAAGATTGCGGTCGCCGCCGGTATGACCTCACCCATCTGGCCGACGCCCAAGGTCAACGGCAAGATCGTCATTCTCGGCTTATGAACGCGCGCCCGTGCCCGTGCCCGCGCACAACGCCGACAGGCCGCTATGTGTGACGGTCACCAGGGTGCCGGTCGGCCGCCGACCCGCGGCTCGATGCGCAGCAAGCCCGATCGCCGATCATACTTTGAGCTTGCCGCTTCGCTGCGAATTCTCAGCGAATGCCTTGAAGGCATGTAGCTGGCGCCGCCAGAGATCTTCCACCTGCGCCATCCACTGCTGGACCGGCTCAAAGGCGTTGGGCTGCACGCTGTAAATTCGCACGCGCGCGTCATTCTCGATTCCCCGCTCCGACAGCAAGCCGGCTTTGCGCAGCACGCGCAGATGCCGGCTCAACGCCTGAGGACTCATGTCGACGCATTCCGCCAGTTCGCCGGCGCGTCGCGGCTTCTTCAACAGCATGCGAATCATTTCGCGCCGCGATGCGTCGGACAATGCGGTGAATGCCGCGCTGAGCTGAACAGCGGGGGAGTGTGGCTCCATGGAGGCGGGCACCGCTTTAAGCCGCCGGCGGATTGCGCAGCCGCTGCGTGATCCACCAGAGATGTCCTTCCGGATCGATGGCGCCATAACTGCGGTCGGACCAATAGTCCTGGCCGTAATCATGCGTGGCGGGTTCTTCGACGATTTGGGCGCCATGAGCGCGCGCATGCGCGCAATGTGCATCGGCGTCATCGACGAAGAACATGATGCTTTGCGTGGTAGCCCCGTCCAACGACTTCGGACTGCGCATGGTGCGTTTCCAGCGGCGCTCCGATTGCGGCGTCTCCTGCGCAACCATGATGAGGCCATCTCCGTAGGTCAATTCGCTGTGCTCGATCTGGCCTTTGTCACCTTCGACCTTCAATCGCACCTCGAAACCGAATGCCTCGCACAGCCATTGGATGGCGGCAGCCGCATCCAGATAGACAACCGCGCTCGACATGCGGGGCCAATCGCTTGGGGTGGGTTTCATCTTTTGTCTCCCGGAATCAAATATCAACCAATTAGGATAATGTTAACGCATGCGTTAACTAATGGCAATGCAGCGGACGCTCAATGGGGACAACGCAGTGCAGTAAGCGACGGGCGGCGCGGGCAGGCTGCCGCCCATTGCTAATTCTTGAGCCGGTACCCCGTCTTGAATATCCACGCGACCAACCCTATGCAGATGGCGAAGAATCCCACGGTCATCAGCATGCTGATGCCGACGCTGACGTCGGCTGCGCCATAGAAACTCCAGCGGAAGCCGCTGATCAAGTAGACGATGGGATTGAACAGACTGAATACGCGCCAGGCCGGCGGCAGCATGTCGATGGAATAAAAAGCGCCTCCCAAAAAAGTGAGCGGCGTGATGATCAGCATGGGGATGAATTGCAGATGCTCGAAACCCTTGGCCCAGATGCCGATGATGAAACCGAACAAACTGAACGTGCATGCCGTCATCAGCAAGAAAGCCACCATCCACACCGGATGCAAGATCTTGATCGGCACGAACAGCGATGCGGTTGCCAGGATGATCAATCCCAGCACCACCGATTTGGACGCCGCCGCGCCCACATAGGCGATGACGATTTCCACGTACGACACCGGCGCCGAGAGCAGCTCGTAAATCGTGCCCGTGAACTTCGGGAAATAAATGCCGAAGGACGCGTTGGACAAACTTTCGGTGAACAGCGCCAGCATGATCAGGCCCGGCACGATGAATGCGCCGTAACTGACCCCGCCGGTCATGGCGAGCCGCGAACCGATTGCCGCGCCGAAAACCACGAAGTACAGGGACGTGGTTATGACGGGAGTCACCAGACTTTGCAGCAAAGTACGCAGAGCCCGCGCGATCTCGAATTTGTAGATGGCCCAAACGCCATGCCGGTTGAACCCGAGAGCCGTGGCTGGTTGGTTCATGTGCGCTCGGTCACCAGATTGACGAAGATGTCTTCGAGTGAACTTTGATGCGTTTGCAGGTCTTTGATGACGATTGACAGTTCGCTCAGGCGCTTGAGCAGCGTGGAAATGTCGACGCTGTCCGCGCTGCCGACCGTGTAGACCATGTCGTTGCCGTCGGCCTTGAGCTCCAGAGCCCAGGATTGCAGTTCCGCGGGGATGCTCTGCAGCGGCTTCTGAAGGTGCAGCGTGAGCTGTTTCTTGCCGAGTTTTTTCATCAGCGCCTTCTTGTCCTCGACCAGCATCAGCTTGCCCTTGTTGATGACGCCGACTCTGTCGGCCATTTCCTCGGCCTCTTCAATATAGTGCGTGGTCAAAATAATCGTCACGCCTCTTTCCCGCAGGCCGCGTACCAGATTCCACATGTCGCGGCGCAATTCAACATCCACGCCGGCGGTCGGCTCATCCAGAAACAGGATTTGCGGTTCATGCGACAGCGCCTTGGCGATCATGACCCGGCGCTTCATGCCGCCGGACAAGGTCATGATCTTGCTATTGCGCTTATCCAGCAGGGACAAATCGTGCAGCAAGCCCTCGATGAACTTCGGGTTGGGCGCGCGGCCGAAGAGGCCGCGGCTGAAGGACACGGTGGCCCACACCGTTTCAAAGGCATCGGTGCTCAGCTCCTGCGGCACCAGGCCGATCATGGATCGGGCGGCGCGATAGTCGCGCACGATGTCATGGCCGTCCGCTGTGACGCTGCCGGAACTTGCCGTGACGATGCCGCAGACGATATTGATCAGCGTGGTTTTGCCGGCGCCGTTTGGCCCGAGCAGCGCAAAAATCTCTCCCTTGTCGATGTCGAGATCGACGCGCTGCAAGGCCTGAAGGCCTGAAGCGTATGATTTGGTTACGCCGCTGATCGAGATGATGGGTGGCATGCGCCTGTCAACCGATGCGCTTGACCAGTGCGCGCGTAAACTCCGCCGTGCCGGCGCTCCCGCCCAGGTCGCCGGTTCGTACCTTGTCGAGATTGAGGGTTTCGTCGATGGCGGTTCGCAAGCGCGCTGCCATGTGCGGCAGGTGACTGTGCTCGAGCATCATCGCTGCGGCGAGCAGCAGGGCAATCGGGTTGGCGATGCCTTTGCCGGCGATATCCGGAGCGGAGCCGTGAACCGCTTCGAAAATCGCGGCGTCAGCTCCGATATTGCCGCCGGGCGTCATCCCCAAGCCGCCGACCAGTCCGGCAACCAGATCGGAGAGAATGTCGCCGAACAGGTTCGTGGTCACCAAGACGTCGAATTGCCAAGGATTCAAGACCAGCTTCATGGCGCAGGCGTCGATGATGACGGTCTCCAAAACAAACTTGCCCTTGTACTTGCGCTCGTACAGCTCCAGCCCGGTCTCCAGGAAAATTCCGGTCAACGCCTTCATGATGTTGGCTTTGTGGACGATCGCGACCTTCTTTCGGCCCGTCGCAACGGCGTGCTGAAAGGCAAACTCCAGCAGGCGGCGGCTTCCCTGGCGCGTATTCACGCCCGTGGCCATGGCCACCGCATGCGGGTCATCGTCTATCGGGATGTAGAGCTCGTGGCCAATGTACAAGCCCTCGAGATTCTCTCTTACTACCACCAGATCGATATTGTCGAACCGGCCGCCGGGAATCAGCGTTCGAGCCGGGCGCAAATTCGCATAGAGCTTGAACTCTTCCCGCAGGCGGACATTGGACGATCGATAGCCGCCGCCCGACGGCGTTTCGAGCGGGCCTTTGAGGGCGAGCCGGTTGCGCTTGATGCTCTCGATGGTTTTGGGCGGCAGGGGATCGCCCGCGGTTTTCACGCCTTCCAATCCGGCAATCTGCCGGTCCCACTCGAACGGCGCGCCGAGAGCCTCGAGCGCAGCGAGCGTGGCCTCCATGATTTCAGGACCGATCCCGTCTCCGGGTATCAATGTGGCAGGAATCCTTTGCGGCATCGATGAGCTCTTGAGTGATGAAATGAGCCGCTAGGATACTCGAACTCGCTGATCTAGACTGCCTGCGCGCCATAGGGGATTCGCCCATTACAATCGACGAAGTCATTGCAGCAACTAAAACTTGGGTGGAAAGGTCGGTCATTGGACTGAACCTTTGCCCGTTTGCGGATAACCCTTACCGCGGCGGGCGGGTTCGCTTCCATGTCAGCGAGCAACGCACCGCCGCCGGATTGCTGGATGAACTTGGCGCGGAATTAACCCGTCTCGCCGCAACAGACCCGCTGCAATGTGAAACCACGCTGCTGATTCACCCCTGGGTATTGACGGATTTCATCGAGTACAACAATTTTCTCGAAGCCTGCGACGCGACGGTCGCCGGGTTGGGTTTGGAGGGCGAGCTGCAAGTGGCCAGCTTTCATCCGCAGTACCAGTTCTCAGGATCGCAACCCGAGGATATCGAGAACTACACCAACCGCTCTCCTTATCCGATCTTGCACCTGCTGCGCGAGGCCAGTGTGGAACGTGCGGTCGCCGCCGTCGGCAACACGGACGAGATCTACCTGAGGAATATGCGGACGCTGCGATCCTTGGGCCATGAGGGTTGGCGGCGCTTATGGCGCGACTAGGGTTGCAGCGATTTGCTCATGGGGATGAATTCAATGATTTCACCGGCGCCGACATCGAACTCGACTTGGGGGCTGCCGACATATCCCCTTGCGGCATAGAGCTTGACGCCTGGAAGCGTGGCCATCAGTTCAACGCGGGCGAATCCGCGCGTGCGTGCTTGCTGCTCGCAATGCTCGAGCAGCAGGGAACCGATGCCGCGGCGGGCGTGACCGGGATCGACGAAGAAGGCGCGGATCTTGGCTGCCTGAGTCGCGGAGTCGAGGGTTGATGAATCACGCCCGGCGCGGGCGTCGCCGCCGAACAGCGTCGATCGAAAGCTCCAGCCGCCGCAGCCGACGATCCGGCCGCCATCTTCGACCACGAAATATGTCTCGTCGGCCAACAATTGAGTATCGACCCCGAAGGCGCCGCGCAATGCTCCTTCGATCTGCGCCGTCCGGTAATCCTCGGTGCTCAAGCCCCGGGCAGAGCGGGCGATCAGCGCATTCAAGGCCGGGATATCGGCAAACACGGCTTTACGCAGGGCAAGGGTCATTGAGCTGAAAGTGTAGCGCGTCGCGGAAGTCTGTTAACCTTTGGATCACAAGATTCAGGGAGGATCGACGTGTATACAAGACCAAATGCGCCGCGCAGCATCGGAGGCGTGCTCGATGACGGGCTGAGGTTGTGGCTGCAGGCTTTTTCAAGGACTTGGCCTGTTGCACTCATGTCGCAGGTACTGCTGTTGCTCCCGCTCGTGATTTATTGGCTCCAGTCCGGAAGCATCGCAGCCGTAGCGCAATCCCAGGTTTATTTGATCATGATGAAGTCGGCGGGTTTTTCGCTGGCTTACTTGCTGGTTTCGCTCGCCTCCATCGGGTTTCAAAACGCCATCGTTGCTCAGACCGACGCCACAGCTTGGGGCCGTGCCATGGCCACAGGTGAGGGCTTGTCGGTGGGTTTTCGCTTGCTTGGCCGTACTCTGTTGTTCGGAATCCTGGTCGCGATTGGGATCGTAGTACCGGTGGCGCTGATGTTTTTTGCCTTTGCCGGCGTTTCCACGCTGGGTCGCATTGCCTTCGGCATCGGGGTCTTTCTGATTATTTGCTTCGTGCTCGGCAAGATTGTTTTAGGGGCAACCATCTTGGTTATCGAGGATAAGGGAGCTGTCGAGTCCTTGCGCCGGAGCTGGACGTTAACAACCGGGCATTGGTGGCGCGTCGCGGCGATACTGAGCGTCTTGATTATCGTCATCGCGGTAGTCTTGCTGGTCGTTGGCGTGCTTGCCGGTGTCGTCGCCGCCATCGTTGGACCTCACAGCACCACATCCGCACTACTGGTGCAATTATTATCGCTCTTCGGCAATACACTCTTTGGACCACTGTTCTCGGCTGTTACGGTCGCCATCTTTTACGATCTGAAGCTGCGCAGGGAAGGCGCGGATCTCGCGGGTCGAGTGAGCGCTTTAGCACCCCAGTGAGCAAGCCTCGGACTAAGCTGCTGCCGCGCATTGTCGTCGCGCTCGCGGGCTTGTCGGCATCGGGCTGGATCGCGGCGACGCCCATCGATGTTGTACGCCGATGCGCCGCCGCCGCATCGACGGCGGCATCCGGCGTCCAAGCACTTGAGGCCGAGTGTCCTGAACTCGAGGATGCCCTTGCCGCTCTGCGTCTCGATGAAATTCTTTATGATGACGAGCAGCACAAACTGAACGCAGGTGAGCTTTTCGACGTTGTTGCGTTGGCTGAGCACTATGCGGGATCGCAACGGCCGGGTCCTGACGTGGCAACATTGCCCGGTATTCTCGATACGTTGAATCGCCCACTGGAGGTGGAACCTCAATCCTGGTGGCAGTCCCTCAAGAGCTGGTTGAAACAATGGTTGGCCCACAGTGATTCCTCTTTGGCCAGCTGGCTGAATCACTTGTTGGAGCGCTGGTCGGCGCATGCGGATTTATCGGAGATATATTTAAAGATAATCACGTACGGACTTACGGCATCGGTGGCGATCGCGGCAATCATCGTGATTGTGCGTGAACTCAAGGCCGCGGGAATAGGGCGCGCTCGAAAGAAGCTGCCGGCAACACCTTCATCGGCTGGAGGGTTGGAAACTCAGTTTGATGTCTCGCCGGCGCACGCATCGGTTGCGGATGGTTTGGCGGAACTGCTTCGGGCTCTGGTCAGGCAGTTGCTGCAAACCGGCCGGCTCAAAGCCGAGCGCAGCCTGACTCATCGCGAACTCATCGCGCGCAGCGAATTCGCAAGCGATGAGCAGCGAGCCGTGTTTGCCGATGTCGCGCGTGGCGCCGAATCGATTGTTTACGGCCCGCAGCGCCATGCGCCGGATTCTTTCGCCGACGTGCAGCGCCGGGGCGAAGCACTTCTTGCCCAACTAAATAATTCGGCAAGACAACCTTGAAGGAGCGGCTGATCACAATTGGCTTGGCGGTCGGTGCGCTATTCTTATGCTACGCCTTGTTCTTTCCAAAGCCGCAGGCCGATGAGGCCGCGCCGCCGAGGCCGCTGAGCAGCGAGTTGGGGCCGACAGGATATCAGGCGGCTTGGCGGTGGCTCGCGGCGGAACACATTCCGGTGGCCGCATGGCATGAGCGCTTTGACCGGCTGAACAGCGCTGAGAAGACCCGAAGTGCGACGGGCAATGTGCTGTTGACCACATTGCCGCACAAGTTGCCGGTCCATGCGGATGAAGCCTCGCAACTTGATGAATGGATAGGCCGCGGTAATACCTTGGTGGTGGCGGCTGCCCTTGACGACACGCCGCCATGGGCGCTGATCGGCGGCGCAAGGCTGGTCAAGGACGTCGGCCGTTTGACTCGACTGAAATTCGACACCATAGATTCCAACGATAACGACGCGAAGGCCTCGCGCCCCGAGCGCAAATTGAAGTCGGCATTGAGTGCGTTTGAGCCCCGGCAAGTCGCGATCGAGCCCCGCGGCACCCATGCCCTCATGGACGGGGTGCATTCGCTGCGGGTCCTTTCGGACCTGCCCGCATCGCGCTGGCGCGCGATTCCCATGGACAGCTCTGGGATCCTTCAGATCGGGCAAGTTGCCGGCGGCGGTGAGGCGGCGATCTGGGTCAAGCGTCAGGGTCAGGGCCAGATCATCACGCTTGCCGTCGCCGGCTTGTTCAGCAATCGAGAAGTTGGATCGGCGGACAACGCAAGACTGCTCTCGAATATCGTTGCCTGGTCCCGCAGCAAAGGCGGCGCGGTGATTTTCGATGACGCGCATCAAGGCTCGGTCAATTACTACGATGCCAAGGCGTTCTATGCGGACCCGCGCTTGCATCGAAGCATCGGCTGGCTGGTGCTGCTGTGGCTGGTGTTCGTGCTCGGCATTCAAAGATTTCGCACGCATGTGAGCAACTGGCGGCCCGCCGATATCACGGCCTTCGTAAAAACAAGCGGCGATTTCATTGCCTCCGCGCTGACGCCCGCGGCTGCCGGAAGCCGCCTGCTGGCCAATTTCTTCAATTCAATCCGCCGGCGCATCGGCGCGGGCGAGGACGGCAGTCCTACCTGGGAATGGCTGGCATCGCAGGCCACCGTGTCGCCGAGCGAGGTGGCTGAGCTGCGGAAACTACAAGCACTGATCCAAGGCGGCCGGCGATTCGATCTGATCCGTCTGCAAAATCTCTTATCTCAGCTACAAGGAAAAATCATATGAGCACGGCCTTGGAAGGCATGGAACAACGCCTGCAGGATTCGCTGGGAGCGTCCGTCATCGGGCTCAAACCCATGATTCGAGCCTTGACCATCGCCGTGATCGCCCGCGGGCACGTGCTGCTGCAGGGTCCGCCGGGACTCGGCAAAACGCTTCTATCGAAGTCGCTGGCCGCTGCCTTGGGCGGGACGTTTCGCCGGGTGCAGGGCACCGCAGATCTGATGCCGTCCGACATTATCGGCGTACATATTTTTGACGCAGCGGAACGTGAATTTGAATTCCGCCCTGGTCCGCTGTTTGCCGATGTGCTGCTGGTCGATGAGATAAATCGCGCCAGCCCGAAAACGCAGTCAGCCCTTCTCGAGGCGATGGAGGAGCGGCAAGTGACGGTCGAGCGCAAGACCTATGCGCTGTCCCCGCACTTCTTGGTCATCGCCACACAGAATCCGGTCGACTTCGAAGGCACCTATCCATTGCCCGAGTCGCAATTGGATCGATTCATGCTTCGCATCGACATGACCTATCCGCAACGTGCGGACGAGCAAACCATACTCACGCAATATGCGGCCCTTGGCGCGCCGGCGGCCAATATGTCCCAAGTCGTATCGCAATCCATGCTCGATGAGGTGCGCGCTGCGGTTGACTCCGTGCACATGGCGCCCGAACTGCTCGGTTATATTCTCGATCTGGCACAAGCTTCCCGACAGCATGCGCACTTGACTTTGGGCCTCTCGACACGCGGCGCATTGGCTGCGCTGCGCGCCGCGCGAATCGCGGCGGCGCTGCGCGGGGGAACCTTCGTTGCGCCTGACGACGTGAAGGACGTGCTGCCCACCGTGATTTCGCATCGCTTGGTGCTGGCCCCGGAGGCGATGCTCGAAGGGATCACGACTCAGGCGATCGTGCAGCGCCTGCTCGAGCAGACACCGGTACCCCGATGAGCGGTGCCAGTCTGCGCCCAAACGCTTTCTTGCTGGTGCTCTTGACGGTTGCCATCGCCATTGCCGGCGATTGGAGCGGCGAGCCAGGATTGGCAGGAGTATGGCGCTTTCCGGCGGCGCTGCTGCTGTTGGGCCTTGCATATGAATCGTGGCTTGTTTCCAGAAGCCGGTTAGCGTGCGAGCTTCAAGCGCCGGAGCAATTATTCCTCGGCCGCGCCGCCGTGCTGCGATTTGTTTGCAGCCACGCACTCAAGCGCAAATTGACCCTGCAAGTGGCTCCGGCGGCACCTGAGTTTTTCGACATGGAAGAGCGCATTGAATCCGTCGATGTGGGTTCGGGCGGCCACGCCGCATTCGAACGGCGCGTCATCGCTTGCCGGATGGGCGATCACGACTGGGGAGCGTTGAGTACCCGGATTGCGGGGCCATTGAGATTGGCTTGGTGGCCGAAGCAGGCAGCCTGCTCGCGGCGAATTCGGGTGTTGCCGGATTTGTTTTGCAGTGCCGCAGAAGTGAAGAGCGTCGCGGCAACCGGATCTCAGGCGGGGCTGGACCTTGGCGTTGGCGCGGAAGTTTTGCGGTTGCGCGAATACCGTGACGGCGATCCACCTCGAGTCATCGATTGGAAGGCAACGGCGCGAGCGGGCCGGCTGATCAGCCGCGATTTCTCACAAGACCATGGATTGCAGATAGTCATCGTCATCGATGCCGGACGTTCCAGTGCGTTGCGAGCCGGTGCACTTGACCGCTTTGGCCACTACGTCAATGTTGCGGCTCGCTTGGCGCAATTTGCGGCCGAGCGAGACGACCTGGTGGGCTTGGTGCTGTACGCGGATCGCCCATTGGCTGCGATGGCGCCGGCACGAGGCTCGAGCGCAGTGGCTCGACTGCGGGCCTTGCTTGCCGCCTCACGCGTTGAACGTACCGAATCCAATCCCTTGTACGCCGCGACCCGCGTTGGATCTCTGGCGCGTCACCGCAGTCTGATCGTCATTCTCACCGACATTGATGATGCCTCGGCGGAAAGCCAGTTGGCGCAGGCGGTGCGCTTCCTGCTTCCGAAGCACCTGCCGTTCGTCGCCGGCCTATCAAGTCACGCCGTGGAATCGATGGTGCTGGCGCCCGCCCGCCAATGGTTGGACCCCTATCGCTCGCTGGCGGCGCAGGAATATTGCATTGGCCTCGAGCGCAAAGTGAGAGCTTTGAACGCACTCGGCGCACCGGCGCTGGTGGCAAAGCCGGAACAACTCGAGCACGCCGTGTTCGCCGCGTACTCGGAGTTCAGGCGCCGACGCCGGGCTTAAACTTGCGCCTTGTTTGCGAACAACCCGCCGGTCATGAGCGCCCACATGATCAGCCAATACCCGATGCCTACGGTGATTCGACTGGCCATCGGGAATCGCGGGTCGGGAGATATGAAGCCTTCGATGAATCCGCAACCTACCAGCAACACCGCGCACATCAGCAGCACGGGCGCGACGCGGTGCGCACAGATCTGGAAAGAATCGCGGCGCGAATTCACAGTCGGCCGAATGATTGACTCGCCGAGCGCCACGCCGGCCGCGCCGGCAATGCAAATCACCGACAGTTCCACAGGGCCGTGGGCGATGATGAATTCAAACAATGCACGCGCCAATCCATGCTGATGAACGAAGGCGAATGCCGCGCCGAGCATCATGCCGTTCATCGCGATCAGATACAGCGTCCCCAAACCCAAAAAAATTCCTGCGCAGAACGCCAGCACGCTCACCACAATGTTGTTGGCCAATATGCTGATCGAAAGGACCGAAGAAGGCATGATATTGAAGATGCCTTCCGTCCAAAGGTGCCCTTGTTCGACATGTTCGATCATGTCATCGCTGGCGAACAAGGCGATCAGCGTCGGAAACGTTTCAATCAGCCACCAGCCTGCCAGCGCGCTGATCGCCATGAGCAATGCCATGCTCAAAATCCGCGCGCGCAACTCGCGAGCCGCCCCCGGAATGTCGATGCTCAGCAGGCCGCGCATCGCGGCAACTCCGCCGCGCGGCCTGCGATTGATCAGTCCGTGCAATTGGCCATAGAGCGATTCCAGGCCAGACGTCGTTCGGCTATTCGGCGCGACTCGGCGTGCTGTGGCGAGGTCTCTCGCAAGTCCGCGATAGGATTCCACCGCGCTCAACGCTTCAGCCATCGTGGCGTGCCGCTGCGCACGCAACGCGGCGACGTTCTGCACGACGTCGCGCCAGGAGCCGGCGCGCGCGGCGATCCACCGGCGGATATGAGAAGCGTCAGACATGTGCGGCCGTTGCTCCCTTGGAGTTCAAAAGCGCCTCCAGCCTGGCTCGCAACTCCGAATCGCTCGGATCGTTCAGGGTGCCCGGCTGGGCGGAAGCGTCCAAACGTTCGATCAGGGATCGGGCAATCCGGCCGCGACTGCCGGTTTCGAGCGAATCCCAACGCTCCAGTACTTGATCGACCAGTTCCAAAGCGTCCAGCGACAATTGCGAATTCGCCGCAAGGGCTTCGATCCGGGCCAATGACTTCTCCGCTGCATCATTGTCCAAAACCAGCAAGGTTCCCGCAGCCATATCGCCGATCCGCACGCGGTTTGCCGTAATGAAACACGAGATCAGTCCAATCATGTAGGTCGCCGGCAGGCTGTCGATCAGCCGAAAGATGTTTCGCAGCAACAGCGCCGCGGTGCTTGGCTGGCCGCCATCGCGGCTGAGGATCCGCACACCGGCCATGCGCTTACCCGGAGTCCTTCCTTGCATCGCGACTTCCAGAATCGGGTGGTACAGAAAGTAAATAATGGCGGCCGGCAGCACGCTCACCAGAGCGCCTGCCGTTTTCAGCTTGAGCGGCATGTTGAAGAGATAGTAGGCGGCCAGCAGCCAGGCGCAGGCAATCAGCAGCCGAATATGCCAGTCGATCACGAAGGCATAGCTCCGGGTTCCAGGGCCCGCGATGCTGAGCGTCAGGTCGACGCCCGTGACGCTGTGTACCGTTAATTGATCGTCTGTCATTGTGAATCGGCGCGGCGTTATTCCGGCGCGCGTTGCGAGATGGGGTTTCGAGAATCGCGTCCATAGTAGTCGGGATAATCGCTGCTCAGGCCCTTGAACCGCCGGTGTACCCACAAATACTGCTCGGGCACCAAGCGAACCTGTGCCTCGAGCAGTCGGTTGTAGCGCTCAACGTCCTGCACAGGATCGGCGCCCGGGAAGTTCTCGAAGGCCGGTCCGATGACCACGCGGTAGCCGGCATTGCCGGGCAGCCGCTCCCCAAAATAGGTCATCACGGGGGCGCCGGAAATGCGCGCCAGCCGTGAAGTGGCCGGGTTGCTGGCAGCGGGAATACCGAAGAAATTGACCATGGCCGCGCCCTTGTTGCGGTAACTCTGGTCGGGCGCAAACCACACGGCTTCGTTGTTTTTGAGGGCTCGAACCATGCTCCGTATATCGTCCTTGGGGATGGGATGTCCATGGCGACAGAAGCTCGAGTACATGATGTGCGACAAAAGCGCGTTCTTCATGGGGCGGTACACCACATTCAGGGGCACCACCGTACCCAATATGCGGGTGGAGATTTCGATGGTGGTGAAGTGTCCTCCCACTAAAATGGCGCCCCGACCCTTGGCCAGGGCCGCCTGCAGGTGCTCAAGACCCTGCACGTCCGCGAGCTGATTCAGGCGCCTATCGCTGCTCCACCAGGTATCGGCCGTCTCGCACAGGGCCATTCCTAGGCTTCGGCAGTGCTGTTTGAGCAATTCTTCGCGCTCGCTGTTGGACAGTTCGGGCAGACAAAGCGCGATATTTCGACGCGCGATGCGCAGGTAGCTCAAAGGGAGGCGCCGCAGCAGCAGGCCGATCGCGCTGCCCACCTGTCTTTGTGCGGGGTAGGGCAAGCGCTCCATGGCACGCATCACCGCCAAGCCAACCCAGGTGACCCAGTACTTGGGCAGAAAGAAGGCTAAGGGCATCCGATGCGGTCTTTAATAGAGTGATTTTCGAGGTGGCGTGACAGCCGCTGAGAATAGCCGCCTTGAGTCGAGGTTACCAGGATTGCTGCGACGCAGCAGCATTCGGCCAAGCATTCGGTCAAGGGAAAAATATTCGTACTTATCAGTAAATTGCTGTAATATTCGCACCGGTTCGTGATTTCTACTTGGTCCGTTTCTGGTCACCGCGCCGCTCCGGCGTCTCCTTGGCCACAACCCACAAAGCAGGTTTCCTCGATCCAGGTGGC